>Ga0307511_10002317_pt1 | contig 19892 bp, 14 predicted proteins | sample 13_EM_MG_FD_200266 | JGI IMG/M metagenome (GOLD analysis project Ga0307511, IMG submission 200266) | Populus trichocarpa ectomycorrhiza microbial communities from riparian zone in the Pacific Northwest, United States - 13_EM | ecosystem: Host-associated > Plants > Roots > Unclassified | place...
TTCTCCTCCTCATACTCCAGCGCATACGCCCCGGTGGCCACCACACCAACCCCAAGCGCACCCAGCCCGAACCCTGCCGCAAGTGCCTTCTTATCCAACTTATGCTTCTTCTTATCCTTATCCTTCTTATCCTTTTTCTTCTCCTTGTGTGACTCTTTAACGTAGCCCCCACCACCATAATGCACTTCTCCTCCATGATACTCCTGGCGATGAACTTCCCCTCCATGATACACCTTGTGATGCACCTCTCCATGATAGACCTGAGACTGAGTGTGATATCCCTGTGACTGAGTTTGATATCCCTGTGACCGAGTTTGATACCCTTGAGACTGAGTCTGATATCCGTGAGACTGAGTCTGATATCCACCGCCACCACCACCATAGTAAGTAGTAGTTTCTCCTCCCCCGGCAACGTATCCACCAGGAATCGCCTCGTGGTATTCATAAGAAGCTGTCATCGGTTGCTTATCCTTCTTTGCTGCCATAGGCTCCTTGTCCTTCTTTTTCCCACCGAATAATCCCTCCAAGGCGTCCGCTGCAGCAACACCGCCAAACGCTCCTAGCAACCCTCCAGCCCCCCCACTAAGGCTCCTCTCCAAGATCCCCTCAGGTCCGACACTCCGGTTTTTGTGTGTAGTAGCCAACTTCGTGATCGGCGCATGCCCTGCGCATCCAGAACCCGTATCGTGACCTTCCTTATGATTCAGACCCGCCTGGATTCCCTGAGCAGACAATGCATTCCTCAACATATCCCTCTCCTCTTCACTCTTCTCATCCTGCCACCAGCGCCTAACAACTTGAAACATCGCCTCTCTGGCAGGGTGGGGTCCATAGGGATGCGTCCTCAGTGCAGGATGATGGAAGATGGCAATGATATTATTCAGCAAGCTTCCAATATCAACACTCTCGTCATCCCACGCTTGCATAATAAGCGGGACGCAGAATCGGAGAATTTCCTGTGCAACCTTTCCAGCTGGCTCATTGAGTCGGTTGGTGAAGTGGTCCTTGGCGAGCATGGAGTGAGTAGGATCACTCGAGTGAGGATCATAGAAAATATTATGTTGCTCCTGCTTTGCTTCGGTAATAACTTCGCTACTGGCGACGTTCAACTCGCCCTTCGCCTTCTTAAGAATAGGCATAAGGTATGGCGCAAGCAAAGAGAAGACAAAAATGCTGACAGACTCAGAAAGCTTCTCAATCAGCGTCGCCAGGCCAGGAATCGACTCAATTGCGCGGTTGATAGCCCTTGTGATGGTATCATGGAACTCCATAATAGCATACAGAGACGTTGCAAGATCGGCCCCTGTACCATCGTCACCTGTCTGTTTCTTCTTCTTTGCTCTGGCTTCCAAGTTGAGAGCGTGACCACCAAGGTCAGCTGTATTAGTACTTCCACTGCCCACATCTGGATCGTTGTCACCACCGCCGCCACTGAATAGGCCAGCTGGAAGCATGCCAAGAAGTCCCTGTATTACAGACCCTTCACCACCGTCTTGCTCTGCAGCATGTTCCGAGGCTATAATACTGTCTTCAAGTTGTTGAATTTCGGACTGGACGAGCTTGTCTGAGGCCTCACCAAGGACGGAGTGGAGCAAGTCTACACCCCCGAAAGTTCCTGTAGTCAATGGGAAAATCGGTTTACCCTGAATCCACTGCTGGGTAGCAGTACCACAATGTGGGAAGATAGCCATCTCATCGAGCTCCCTCAATGCAAGCTCGATATAATTTGAGTGCGCCGCGAAATCTAGACCCAGGTCAGCCCACGATTCTCATGTCAACTCAGCTACCCTCATGCTTCATTACATACCCTCCAAACAATGCAGTCCCGTCCCAAGCAACCTCAACGCCTCATACTTCTCTTTCTTAATTCCCGTCCTCGCATAGCTTCTCCCCAACTCAATCGACCTGCCAATCGTCCTCCTAATCAAATCCGCACTTGTCATAATTCCCGCCCTTTCATTCGCAATATAGTTCTTCATCCCAGTCTCAGGATCAATTGCCAACTCCAACCCCTCATTCACCGGCCCTCTCAACCCCCCATCATAAGATTGCGCATCCGAGGGGTATCCCTTCGGGTTATCGATATGCTCTTCAGGGCGATAGCACCCAAGCCTCTCCTCCGTGACTTCAAACTCACCCGTAGCATACCCAAATGTCATGAATGAGAGAACCCATAGAAGCATGCGAATTGTATGCTTGTCCACATATTTCAAAGATCCAACGTCGATAGCTTGGGAGTAGTCACGAAGCCAGTTTCCAAAGTAGACACGTTTAACATGGAGAGAGTCGAATTTTTTGCTGTGGCATGAGGCGGCCATGGTGAGTGTGAGGAGGACATCTTCAATGTCTCCATGACGCCATTGCGTACCCTCTGCAGTGGAAATGGAGGCGATGTTTCCGGCACCGAATGCTAAAGGATTAATCTCATTAGTATAAATTACACCCCGCAAAAAAGGTTAAAGTAATATGGGTGGTCTCTGGATATGAGTAGTACCTCCTGTTATGCGAAGTCAAACCACACTTACCTTGCACAGGCACCGCAAACCAACACAAAACCGCCAACAGCCCGAACGAAACCATGGACCCCATTGGCATTGTTGATGTAAGGCCCATATTTTCGACTCTAACTTCCGCAGGCCAACAAGCCCCATGTCAGTATCCATCCTATGATTTTGACCCTCCCCCCCATTGTGAGATACACCGGCCCAGAAACAACATCTATACCACGATGGCTCCACTATCCAAAATCTTTCCAACTGTCATGAACACTCACCCTACCTGTTCAGCTCAGAGACTTTGAGGTACTAGAATCTTATAGACCACCTTTCGAGCTCTTCACCTGCAAATTAGAAAGTCGACTTCTGATGATTTTGTGTCGAGTTTTCTGTTTGTGGTTGTTGAAGAGTTCTCCGACCGACGAAGATGCAAAATTTATGTATGTATACCCAGCAATACTGTTGCGTATATTAACTACCCCGCAGTGAAGTCAGCAACCCAGCTAAATGTCAATCTATGCTACCCGAAGTTTAAAACACCGACTCCCCTTACGAAACATAAAATCTTACGCATGTGCCGACACCTACACCCCGCAAAGCATACGTAACCTCCCTAGTCTCTACCCAATCTTCCGACCTGCAACAATCTGGTATCGGAGTAGGTAGATTAGCGTGAGGCACAATCTTCAGCTGCCCTACAAGATGCAGGCGCCACCAACCCCTCCCGAATGATCCTACCTATGATCGATGGTCCTCATGTTGCTTGAACCCGGGATACATAAGAAAGTGCAGGGGTGTGATTCGATACCGATGCCATTGCAGCTTCGATGTGGGAAGTCCACTCGCTGCAGGCACGAGTAGGGGTGAAACTTGATGCACGTGTTGTCTCACTAATATATCATACTGGACCGTGGTCTCGTATTCAAGATCAAGGGAGCTTCTCTAGATCTCATACGACAATGATAATATAGAGGCACTCGACCTGTTTGGATCCTTTCGTTGCATATCAGAAAAGTGCTCGGCGCATACCGTATTCTACAAACTCGATCAAGTTGTACAGTAGGTAGGCACGTGCAATTACTGGTACTACTCGAGTATCGGCTGAGCCCAACTTGTTGGATTTTGGTATCTAGCTTTCTGTATTGTTTTATAATTTATCTTAATGACAAAATATGCCCACTATCACAAAAAATAGCCCCAAAGTGTAGGCCGACTGCCACAAAGAAAACATTCAAAGTCATGATATGTAGAAGTATATCCTCCCTGTTGGTGTATATCCACTCTTATCAATTACCTTGCCATATTATATGAGATTGACTCTCAAATGAAAGTTCAAATGAGGAATAACACACAATCCCCTACTAGAAGCCAGATATTTCCAGCTCAATTATCTCTTTCCGCGGCCCGCGGCCCAGGGCCATATTACGTCACACAAGTCTGACTTATCTGATACCTGCCCCCTTCTTAAGCTTCACATGCCAGTGCAACACATGCACAGCCATACAAATTCTTTTTTTTCCCCATGAATTGATTGAACATCGGACCATCTTGGCGTGCTTCTATTATTTCCCAGTATCTTTGTTGATTATTCGGGACAGAGGTAGAGGTGCCAATATGAACCATCTCGTGTCAACAACTTATCACCCGGTATGTCAATGCTGTTGCTCGCTTCATCCTACTCTTTGATCGTGGACAGATATAACTATTCGAAAAATACTGAACTGATGTCAGCAACATCTCACAATCAAGCGAAAGAATCCTGAACCAGTGATGATGCACATGTGCAGAAAGGTAACCCTGTCCACATAATTCAGCACAGATATGGTAAGAAAGCCAGATAAGATAAAACAAATCAGACGTGTCCCAGCACCAGTAGCTAAGTCGTATTTCCAAACTACTGGTATCAAGTCGTGTATGTTGTTGATGCATCGACCAGGGTGGTTAAACTCGAAACAAGAAACTTGTCAGCTAGGAACTTGTCCCAAGCGCCAGCTCTTCCCATCAACTTTCCCCCCCCCTCACTCCTAGACCACCCTAGAAATTGCTATATTCACAGCAGACTCACAAAACAACAAAAATCAATGTAACCAGACCCCCAAAATTTAACTTATAACACCGTCACCAGAGGAATAACGCAGAAATATTAACAAATGGAAATCGAAATAGACAAGGATCGCCAAGAAAATCTGGGCTTCATGCGCAAAACAAACAGAAGCCGGAAAAAGGGGAAGCAATAGCACCTAAAAGCACCCAATAATAAGAACAGTGATATAGCAACCATGGACCCGACAAACCAGGACCAAAAAGCGCCGAAAACCAATATACAAACCCAGCCAAGCCCGCCAGATCAGCTCAATTTAACCATTCATTATTTCTCCGAGAGAAATATGTCTCAAACACTTCTATCCTCCAAATTTCCAACTCTTCTGACTTAGACGGATATATACGTTCTATAATACTTCACTTTCCCATCACTTCCAGTAACCGTCTGAATTTTGCTCCTAAACCCCAGATTCTCATTTTTCCAAGAATGCCCACGACAACTTGGAGAACTTCTTTCGCTCCACGCTCAGAACATAATTGAGTCTCACCAGTCTCTGCGTCATCTCCATCTTTCCTGATGGTTGCTCTTCCTTTGCCGGTCCTGAGCCACTCAGCAACCGCCAATGGCATTCCACAGGAGGACCCAGGATTAGACGGAGAGGGTGTGGGTATCGTGTCCAACCGTATGTCGGCACCGTCGTTCAAACCACAGGTCCAGGTGTTCGCTGCTGCCATGGATCGGCACTCCACAAACCACTTAGCAACTCCCCAAAGGACCACACCTGCAAGAAATACTCTCATAGTCTCTGCGGGCGTGTGTACGGGCCGGTATCTGGAGATACCAATAATCTGGCCGGCATGCCATGCGATCGTTCTTGCATGTACTGGATCTTCGGAGAAGATTGACCTGAGCCTTGTGATGCGGGCATCTTCCACGGTCTCTGACGGGAATTTGCTCATACAGGGCGATGATGGGGGGTTCCGAGCTAGCGAGAGGATAAGGGAGATTGTTGGGACTCCAAAGTGAAGATGGGAATAATGGGCAATCAGTGAGGTGAGACTTACAACTTGTCAGTATTGAGGCTGCTACTTCAAAATCAGGATGATAACTTACTTTGAATGGACTTTATCACACTCGCCCCCACCATTCTTCCATGCGGCTTCACCGAGTGCCGTGAGAGCAGCCAATGCAGTTTCTTTAGTCTGCTTTAATCCTTCAGTAAGCGCAGGGAGACCGAGACCACTGATGCCATTGACACCACATCCTTGAGCAGTCTGTTCCATCTCTTTGAAATCCCAGAGCATCCTTCCCAATGCCCATGCGCATAGCTCTTTTCCCCAACTCGGGATCTCCTGGGGATCCAGTTTTCTTGCAATTACATCACGAAGCGTTGGGAAAAACGGCATCCCACGGTATGCAAGGCTTGCATTAAGGGCAGTCGGGGGCGGTAACATCGCAGCCCATGCCTCAGCAGTAGGTGCTTCCCACATCTTTTCCTCGCATGGCAATCGTGACTTGATATCGTTTAACGAAATGTCACCACGGCGATTTGATAATGTCGAGAACGAGGAATCATAGCTAAATATTGCCCACACAACCCGTTTCCGCTTCTCCTGTTCAACCCAAGCAAGCCACCGTGTATTTAATTGCTGCTCGTCACTAGTAAGGGCAGCTATACTTCCCCGACGGTAGGGAGGCTCCTCGATGTCTATTGTGCTACCTCGAGGCGAACTTGGCACAGATGACGGGCGGGTGCATGGGGAAGTGGTGTCCGAGAACAGGCCGCATCTCCGGGCGTTTGCAACAAGAAAGCTTCTTGTAGAGTCAGCAGCATCGTATAGTGCCTGGTGCCCAGATCCCAACGCATATGCATGCTGAAGGCAAAACGCGGTCAAGTAATATTCCGAGCGTAGGTACTCATTGTCGAACTCAGCCTGTGCATGATTAGGTCAGTATGAAGAAGAGATGCAAGGCCGTCGTGACGAGGAACGTACCATCCACGTGAGTGCCCTTTTACAGAGTTCGCTCAGTCCATCTGCGAATCCTTTGGCTCCCTCTATATCACTATAACTAGCTCCGATACTAGCCATCGCTACAAGAAGAATGCTAGGACACTTCTCAACTCTGAAGGTAGGTTTATGAATCATGGGCAATATGGAGTGAAAGTGTTTGAAATAGAGAACAATAAACCCGTCAATCAGTTCCTTCGATGGAAATTTGTGTTCGATATCACAGTCGTCATAATAAGGATGTCTGGCATAAGGAACCTTAAGTACCGAGATCAAATCGCTTCTAATATTGTCGCTCACAGTGCCGATCCGAGCGGCCACTCTGTTAGGGTCCGCCGAGGTAAACCGAGGACTGAAGGTAGTAGCACTGTGGTCGAGCCTCTTTGAAGAGCATTCTTCCAAAATTTGTCTCAACGGTGGCAATGTTATGCGCCTCTTGGGCTCTTCTCTTGTAGCGCGCCAGCCCCATGGGAGAAGGTCTTCAACAGTGGAACTATCCTTAATTGGACTCACAGATGGTAACCTCACTTCCTTTGAATTGGGTGGGTATGCACCGTACTCTGAGGGGGTTGACGCCGGAGAGCAGATATCTTTTGGAGTAACACCACTAGCGGGGCGTGAGTTGGTCAGACTAGGGATATTCCCGCTGGCAGATATATTGGAGCAAGTAGACATGTGCCGCTCTGTAAGAGGAACCCCAGTCGGCATCTGCTCTACTTCTGGGGTAGGAAGTGGATCGCTGCTAAATCCACCCCATCTCAGCCAATCAGTCTCGAATATTCCAGCATCAAAAAACCAATTGTCGTTGCTCTCCAAATGAACCGAATCACCTAAAGATTCATCTCGCCTATTGTCCCCTGGACCGAGTAGCACATTAGAGAACAGCTTTGGGCTGCTGGTTGTGTCGCCTGCCACATTAAACGTAGGGGGCGATAAAATGCCAGGTAATCCACTGGTTTGGCTTACGCACACACTGGCAAAGGATGAATTCAGCGATCGTAGATTGCTGAGCGGTTCGTCTGAACGTCTAACACTAGTAGTTGAATTTATTAGGGGTGAGCTATTCACTGAAAACTGTCGCTGCGACGGACTGGAACTTGCTTGCTGTGCTAAAGTGGCAACGAATTGGGAAGGATTAAGTGATGCCCGGGGTAGTGGCGAGCCCCTCGACGTGTCCTGTCTGAAGCCCGTAGTAGAACCTTTATTTGATTGTGCTAATGAAAACGGTGATTGAGAGAAGTATGAGGATTTATCTCCATTCGCGAGAGCTGATCTCGGAGACACAGACTTCCCAGACAAATCTTCGTACGTCTTATTGGTGGCCATTGACATCAAATGTTCAGCGGAGATCATATCTGGCGTCCGCTGCCCATTCTCGCTAGTGGAGTTCACCAAGCTCGCGACAGTCGCTGCTGCCGTGAACGACTCATCATCCATACTTAAATCTGCTGCTATTCGCTGGGGGGAGGTCGGGCTAGCCATCATAGCTGCTGAGAGGAGGTGAGATACACTGCTCACTGCCGGGGAGGTTCTTTGATCGAGATAGGCATCAGAGATCTTCCTCCTTTTGCTAATTCTCTCACTTGTCCCATTAGGCCCTCTCCCGTCCTCTTCCGAGACGTCATCCAAGATATCATCATCTCCACTCCCAGTACCAGAATTCTTTCCAATATCTCCTCCTCTAACAGTACTGCCATCGCTGTGTGATCCAAAGTCATAAACACACATTACCCCTCGCTTCTTACAAGCTTCGCATGCTTCATCACCTCTGGGCCCATCTGCGCTTGCTCTTGCTCCCCCAGAGCATTTAATCTTGAATCCTGCACACCGCCGGCAGCTGCGCCTCCTGCTCCTACGCACATCGGACCTTTTCGTTTCATGCACTGCTCGCACATGCCTCGTCAACACATCTTTCCTAGTAAATCCCTTCCCACAAGATGGACAAATGAAAGATTTTGAAGAGTTAGAAGGAAGGTGAGTTGTGAGGTGTCTATCGAGATGCTCCGCCCTGGAAAATGGCCGAGCACACGATGGACATGTGTGGCTTGGCTTTGCAGTTTGCGAAATAATTCTGTTGAGGATTGTTGGTGAAGAGAGTGGGTTTGACCTATTAGGTGATGTTGATGGACTGGATGGATGCGAATGACTTGGGAATGACGATAATGTAATAGGTGAGGCGGCCATGTTGTGCTAGTGAACATTTATGACCAATTCCCCGGATTTTCAACTCTAGTCGGCCAGAGGGAAATTCCAGCGGAAGCCTCACTAATTATATTGCCTGGCCTTTGACGGCTGACCTTTGCATACAATATGCCTAACGGTGGGTGGGGGGGGGGGGGTTGATTTCAGTCCCGGAGATAACGAGTGGTTATGCAGCGAGTCGTATTGGGCGGAATAGCGACCTTAGATGACCCGACACTACACCAGACTACCGACACCATTAATTTTCCGCCCACCTTGCCCCTTCAAGTACTGATGTTATATTAACTGCGGACTACCACCTCCCCCACAGCTGTAAAAGTGAAGCTATTCCCGGCGTAGAAAGCCTCTCTAGAAAGATAAAATCGATCTAGCAAGCTTTTGTGATGCAGAAAACAGCCGGATAAACCAAATAGATTGTAGAGAATAAAAGCGGGGTAGTGCACAAAGGTCACGTAACAGTCTTGCTCTGACGGCTTTAGTTGCGATGTGGTAATCAGCATGATAGATCCTATCAGGGGAGGGACAAAGAGTGAGTGATATTTGAATCACAGATCATGTCAAAAGGTAGGTTTGCATACCTGGACAATGACGCTGGCCCGAATCCCCCTAGCAAAGGCAAAGGCAAATCAGGTGCGGTGAGATATTTGGGAGAGCGGGACTCAGATGCCAGCTAAATGTGACTCCTTCTCAGGCTTCTGACACTTCTAGTAATACACTCTATTGTGTGTGTACACTGCTCAAGGTCGAATAGGCAAAGGCTTGTGCTTCTGTGGATCCGGTGATGAGCTAAGATGGGAATTGCAGCACCAAAAAGCCCCCAGCTGGGGGGTCTAGGCTTATGTGGGGTAATTCTCGCACCGTCTGGAGGTAGATGCTCTGTTGTGGTGAGCGGTGATATCACCTGCCGCCCCCTCTGAACTTGCAACAATTGTTCTACCGGCCGAGGTAAGTTGTCGTCCTAGTGTCCTGATGAATGTCCGTCCTGGTCGTACTGTACCCTAATTCTCCGGGGCGTAGTTTATGCCTGGCACAAAAATCTGATCGTTCCTCCGGAGGCAAGTGATCGGGAAGTCCTGCCTATACGCCCAATCCTTGCTAGAAATTGGAGAGTTATAGTGTGACCAGGGAGAGTATAGATGCTCCAAGCGGATATTAAGGGTGTGTCTTGTCTGCGGCCTCTCCGCCACGTGTGCCGAGCTCTGTGTGCTTTCTAGTCGTCTTAACGGACGCTGCCGAGGAAGGAAATTGCTATGAAGGGTGACAGTGATTATGCTTGTGCCGGTGGGGATGTTCTATCGTGCTTTGTGTGTATATCTCTGGCTGGTTGCTTGGATTAATTAGTTTATTGCTTCATTATTGAGCCCATTGCCTGGCACCTTGCTTGTCAGATGTGAGGAAACAAGCAAATAGTAACCACCTAGAGCTGCTGGAGATGCAAGGACGGGCTCACTCAACGTGCCAAATTGTTTTTGGGTGTAGGAAACCACAAAATGCTATAGCAGGGACCAGTGCACTAAGAGCTTGACGGACGAAAGAGCTTCAGTTGAGGGCAATTAGCCTTGGCGGAACCTATATGTATTCACCAGCCAGGGTATTAAAGAAGGGCGCACCTACCAGGTATGAATGGGGTCTGCTTCCTGTAAAATAGGTCTCTGAAGTGGTAACTTGGGTGCCGGCTTCATCCACACCCTTCGGCTGTGGTGGGCACCCCAGATCTTCCTTGCGGATCGAGGCTATACCTCGCTTGCCTTGTCCCCCGCTGCCGTTTCGAGACTGCGATTAAAATGGGACGTAGTATTCTTGCAGACGTCCAAACGAACTGCAGCCTTAAAAACACAAGAATCTCGAAGCTTTTGGATCGTCGCTTCTCTCTCTCTCTGCTAGCCGTTCGCTTCTTGTTTTCCACCCTCAATTCCCGCTCTCTTTCAATTCTAACTCCTGAGACACCTTGGACACTAGACCGCGGGGTCGAACGTAGGCCTCTTTCGATTCTGCGTCTGAGATTTATGCTTAATTCGCTATCCCAGGTAAATTTACCTCACTAAGTAATGCGGGGGGAGGGGTGGGGTGGGGTGGGGTGGGGTGGGCAATTGCAGCCGCGTGAGTGTAGTCAGACCTGAGGTTTTGGTCTCTTTGATTGGCAGATCTTCCGAGCACTACTCTACGGACCTGAGAGTCATATGGAGTTGCAATTGACTGGCCTTTGTGGTGGCGTGTAGCAACACGCTCCTCAGATCAGAAGCGAGTAGGAATTGTCGAGTGTGCTTCACCGGCTCTTCAGCCGTATACCGCAATATGCTTTTTTTCTCGATGCGGTGAACAGAGGCTATTGTGGCCAATACGTATTAAAGGAGTAAAAAGTATAGATAGGTAATTGACATCAGTATTCTTGAAAATATAGGAAGAGGCACCTCAGGTTACTGGGGTTAAGCCAGGGATTACCCGGTGATGGGTACAAACATAAAAAAAGGCAAACGGTTCTTAATGGCGCCAGGATCCACGGTGGCGACTTTCGGAACGCTCCTTTAAGCTTGGTGCGACGGCACATTGAAGCGGGATGCGACTCCGAAAGCGGGAAGTGCAGCGACGCGGCTAGGGATATGGCTCGGGGATATGGCTCGGGGAATAAAGCAACTGAAATCCAACCAGGGGTCTCAGTTGCTTCCGAAGCTGAGAGTAATTTGTCGAGGCTGTATCAAATAAATAGTCTGGCTATCAATTATAGTGACTTTTCGTCCATTCAGGCTCTCGAGGTAGCCTCATGCACGCTTTCTCTCAGTACAGAATCCTAGCCCTATCTACTTAGCCTCGGGAGAGGGATGCTCGTCGGAGTTGCATCGTCTTGTCCCGCAGCAACCAATCGGAAAAGGCTGCGGGGAACCCGGAGATCAACCGCAACCGACGTCCGAAATCTTAAAACAAACAAAGGAGGATTATTTTCCGCTGTCGCGATGGCTGGCGATGACAACAATCACTCCTTCTATAGCCATCTATGGATGCCTTGCCTCTCCCACATAGGTAGTCCGGCTGGCCCACATACTTCGCTCCAAGAGTACTCTGGATATCTCATCACCTGCTAACCAGACTACTTATCACCAAGTCTGGTTACTTATCTGGTAGTCTGGTTCGAATCTGGAGGAGAGTATTTCATCCCAGGCGTTCTGGCCCCCGCCTCGGCCCCCATTAGGCACATGCGACAGAAAACTAAAATCCCCATCTGTACCGTCCCCGGGGAATTGTCGATAATCCCGAAATGCCCTGTCCATGCAAATTCACCAAAGCAGAAGATACACACCTCCGGGGAAAAAGAGATCCTCACATACATATAAGTCAAAAGTAACAGCCATCCAATATTTTCCAGTGTCTAGTTTCATATGGATTGTTCGGCCAGACGGATGTGATAGATACGGCGGGTCTATTCCTGGTTTCTGGCAGTCACAAATCTGTGGGGTCGTCGAAGCTGTTAGGTCTCTCTAGGGTAAGTAGGTGTTGTACAGCGGGGGGAGAACTGCAAAATGTCGCGGGATTATTGTTTTCCATATCCATTTATTCTTCAGAATCAGAACGATTGAGTAATTGCGAATTGGAAGTCTAGCTGCTTCCGAAATCAAACCAGGCCTGTGGCTCACGCCGAATGAGGGCACGTCGGCAACAACACGGTACTCCAGGATAAATTGCCCCTCGTTGGTGGGGGCTATACTGAGGTAGGCGGCATGGTGGGCACTGCACATGTTTGAAGCTGACTGATACGTCCAAAAAAAAGGACAAGACCCCTGGTCACTAGCTGCTGGATTGAACCTGCTCTAAAAAGACTCGTTTCGATCAGCACCAGGGCTACAGTAGATAGGTATATGGGAACGCATGGCTGGCCTCCGCAATTCCCTTGGTCACGCCATTTTTGCAATTGGGGTGGGGCGCCCCAACACATGTAAATGTTTTGTTTCCTCATGCCAGTTTCCTCTTGAAGCCAGGCAACAGACCTTATAATCTTCTGTTCGAGGCTTTCACCTGCAGCAAGCAATCGTGTGCCTGAGGCCGTCCCATAATTGGTGTCGCATCTCGCAGGTCAAGCTAAACAGTTCACTATGTTTCTATGATCGTACGTAAACGGATTGAAAATCTCACAGTCTTGATAATACATACTTTGAACTCATCGGCCTCCCACGGAACATCGGATATGTTATATCCATCACCAGGGTGAAATTGTCACTATTGAGATTGTCAACAGGAGCCCTATTGTAAGTTTTGGAGCAGTTGCCCTATGATCCCCCATATAAACATGGCGTTACTTGACACGTACATGTCCCTCTCACTTGGAGACCAACCGCCGCACACGAGGCCACCAGCTTTGCTATTTGTTCCATAATTCTTCTGTGTGGGAGAAACACGCTCAGAAATGTCGAAAGGTTCAACTTCGATGTGCTACCGGGAAACAATAGCGCTTGACTTTTGATTCTAGAGCAAGGACTAAAGTCTTCCTCTAGTTCGCCCTCCCAAACACGAGGCATAAAACGTCAATCTCTGCGCTATATCCTTGATCATCTGCTTTTGGGGGGACACCCTCTTGAGCACTACCGGTATGCTTGGATGATGAGGGAATGAGTGATATACAACTGGCTGTATAGCAACCTGTTCTGCAAAAGCCCCCTGCACTTCTGAAGCCACAGTAACCCACTAGCTGTTCTGGCATTCTTGAGAATGCTAAATCGTAATGTAACTGATTACAACTAACCCGGCTCAGTTGAGTTCTGTTACCCTGAATATGCTATCCGGTCCAGCGGAGGTGAAGATACAAGCTTAGGCTAGTCGAAGTTGCAAGCAGCAACATATATAGATAGTGAATATGGTATTAACTATGAATGTAAAGACTGTCCCTCCCACATTACAAGTATCTAGCAGTAGAGATGGACCATTCCTTTCCAGAAGGAAGAAACTGTGGGCTATTATACTTCGAAACATCCTTTATTTCCCTATGGTAAGTGCAAATTTCATGGGCATATATCTGGTCTCTCCATAGTCTGACTTGCACTAACCCTTGTAGCTCTCCAGGCTAGCTGATACCTGCTACACGACAGTATTTAATTTTTTTTAACGCAGCAACTCTGTTGAGTATACATACAGTGCCTGGGGGAAAGATACTGCGACCCTCAGACATGCATTGAACATGCATTCCCATGCTCAGAATATGCAATAAGAGCCCTTCGTATGCCTCTACATCGCACCTATAGTTCACCCTCAATAACCCTCAAAAGGTTCCGATATAATCACCCTAATGTGAAGCCCTCCTCCGCAATTTGGTAGCCCTCAAAAGCTTCATTTTGGGGAAGTTATGCAACCTTATGCCTTGTACATCATTCACGCTAGCAGGTTGACCTGAGACAAAAAAAGAAAAAAATATATGAGGTCGCAGTAACTTTCCCCCGGGCACTGTAGATTAGCTGGGTTCAAGTGTGAGATTTGCGCCCTAGCATGAAGGCTTAAGCTTAAGCCTTGTTAGTAGGGTTTGAGTAAATATAAGTAAAGAGACAGTGGGGGAGGGTGAGGTATGATGGTGCGATAACCTTGATATTACAAACGGTTTCAAAAACCTTCCGTATGGTTACTGCTTGATTTAAAACATATGTGGCGGCCCGGCCCTCTTTGTAAACCTGCGTACTTGCGATATTGCTGGTAGTTTTGAAGTGTTTATTAGGGCTGCTCCTGACAGACGACTTCAGTATTCTCAATGCTTCCGATAATTTCGTAACCAGACTTCCGGAGAACAAAGGGGATGGAGGCTGGAGGGTAGCAGAGAACGTGGCGAGGATGGTGGTGGGGCGAGGGCTGGAGGGTAACAGAGAACGTGACGAGGATGGTGGGGGGCTGGAGTGGTGCTTGTAGTTTACTTAATTATCTCTGGAGTTAGGACTTCACTTGACGAGGGAAGTCGAGTGACAGTAAGAACCCGAGGTAAGTACTAAGTAGGTGGTAATGTGCTTTTATCTAGCCTCAGGAACTGTTACGTGTTAAGACTAGATTTTATTTAAGTCTCGACCGAGTATCAATGAGGCCAGTGAGTGAAGTCCTAGCTCCAGGGAGGGAAGAAGTTCAGTGTACATAATTACTGTACACCTGGCTAAAGTAGCCAGAGTGTGCTATACTATTTGTTATTGAGTCGATGCGTAGCATCAATAGGACTTAGTTAGAATTTGTCACGCTGTTCGTGGGCTCTGTAACATAACTCTTCGTACTCTTGTCCTCCTCCCACCCAGGCCTTCATCTCCAAGTGCCCGCATTAATCAGTCTCACCAAAACCATCCATACTGTTCCCAGACATAATTTTTGTACAAATGCGGCTTTCATAACAGGGTATCCCCCTCTCTCCAGTAACCTCAAGGAGCAATTAGTTTCTTCTCGAACTTGGGTTCTGTTAAGGTAGCGTAAGACACCGAGCCCCTCCATAACTCCCCCTATAACTCACGGCTCATAACTCACTGCCCTGCAGAGATAACCAGGCTACTGTACAGAATGACATTTCCGTTATAAAGCTAACGTGAGTGAAAAATTTCCGAAAGAGTAGTTCCTGCCTAGCTCCGTGACCAGTTTGCCTCTTACTTGTAATGCTGCTGAGGGTACCACTGTAAGCCCTCCACAGTGACCTCGGCAGCTACAAACACCTCGATCAATTCGGAGAGACATCTGGAGAGATATCCGGCTCAAAAATTATCGGTGGAATCGTACAACCTCTCCCTTAGATATCCGTAAAACTGCATACAAGCATTTACTCGTCAATTTCATTTTCCACTCGTGCTATCGAAGCCTCATAGGGCTTGTATAATAGTAATTCCCAACCAAACTAAGATTGGAAAATACAACCTATGCTAGTCTGGAAAGACCATGCCCCTAGTTAGTACTATGGCCAATGCTAGTGTATACCCAACTCACAACAACTCAATACTCTGATTGGACAACTCAAGGTCTCGACTCTGAGATATAAGTAGTGCTTAGGTAATCGTGGAAGTGCTAATCTTAGCGGGCTATTTTGGGTTTCGTCGTTTTGCAAGCAATGTAGGAAACTGGAGAGGGAGAAACGGGTTGAATAGGGTGCTAGAGGCTGGGGCGGATGAGGTGCGGGAAGCACCCCTTCCTGGCTGCTGATATTTGGCAACGCCACTTCGGCCCCGGGTGTAAACTATCTAACATGAGAGGTGTAACTATCAGTCGAATAGCCATCGCGGGTGAATTGAGGGTAAAATTCAATATTTCAGTGCCCACCTTTTCCGAGCTGTTTTGCTCACACAACGTTCTAAATCTAGGAAAGGGTATATTACACTGCATACTATGTAGAGCAGCAGTCATTTGCATACTATGCACTTGCCCTAGTACATTTGAGGAAGCATGCACATCGGGTTGGCACTTCTCTGTAACCTCAACTAGACCGTGCCCACACCTGATTTCTTTTCATAAGTATCATAATTGGTCATACTAATGTGATGCCGAACCTCAAGTGATTGTGAACGTCCATGAGGCACCATGAGGATCTGGCTTTTGAAGCTCGGCTACCTCAGGATAACCGCAGTTAGCTGCGGATTCACGTGTATAACGACGCATGTGGATAATTTCGAACTAGAGGCGAGGTAGCTTCAGCTCCCCTGCGTTTAAGAAACAGCCACAGCACTGGGTAGAGAAAAATTGGGTGTTCAGTCTCGGTTCAGGGTAATTTATTGTTACTGAAGTAATATTGTGACGAACTTATGCGCTTATCCACTTTAGTCTCGACTGCCTAAACAGGAAATCAATGGGAGTTGGACTTGGCGACTACCGCTTTAGGCTGAATTAGCCACATGGAACTCATGGAGAAATAGATCTCGATCCGATGTATGCAGATTCAGACAGGGGGGCAGTCTGAATTTTTGATGGCTGGATGGCGAAGGACGGCACTGGTGCACCCTATAACATATAATCAAGGTGTAGCTAGTGCATGCTGATCGAGAAAATGAACATGAGAGATGGATGCAGCTGTATAACATATGTAAGTTTTACCCTTTTTTAATTAATGTTTGCTGCAGTACTAGTGGGCATGCAATAATAGTTGCATGCGCGCGCGCACAGATCTAGAGACGTGTACAGGATACAGTTGAGCTAGTCCCGAGACTACAATTGGGCTTGATGCAGGAGGTCATGAATTAATTTGAGGGTTAACTCAAAGATGCAAAGAGGCATGCGCAGGTTCACAGAAGCTTTCCCCACTTTTTTCTCTCAGCATCGGGAATATGGGTGGGGTTTGCGCGTGGTGGCCTAGTTGCGGTAGCAGAGTTAAGATTTTTACTTAGGAACCGCGGTGGTTAACTAACAATTGATAATATATTCGAGACTACCCAAATATGCCCAAATGCGTACGCAATCTAATATCAGGATTCCCTAGTCTTGTGCCAAGCAGTACGGCAAGTATTCCCCGCTTTTACATGCATCGTGTAGCATGGCTATAACACTGACAGCTATGTAAACCACATAATATAACACACCCACACTACCCAATCTCACTTAGCCCCGGATCATGACATGAACGTTGTTTAGAGGGGCTGTGTGTGGGGAAGACTATCTATCCCACCCTGTTGGATCTCTGAGTGCATATAGAAACAGCCTTTTTCAACTTGTGGATATGAGCTGCGCATGCATCGACCTGAAGTATACTAAACAAGAGATTGCGTGGGGTGTTGATTCGGTTCGCATGAGCGGCCGCGAGCGGCCGCCCCCGGGCGGGTACTGCCAACCTATTGTTCTCTACACACAATATCTATTGTTGAGGAGTGGGGACATATGTATGTACAGCTGGTGATTGTAATATTTCAATGTTTTCGCTACCTAGGGATTCAAGTACTATAAAACCGTCTGCTTGGCGCAGATTGGAGCACTCCTATCATACTTATATCCCTTATAGCAGTAAGTTCGTACCGTGCGTGATATTTAAACAATTGCAAGGCTTATAGGTGTTATATTTGGCGCTAGCGAGTACTTACACATGACAATACATATATTCCGCTATACTGCACGCGGCTGTGGCCGATCCGAGGCCCAAAGAATTGAAGCTAAATTTAAACCCAAACAATAATTGCAATGGTAACTACAAGCCTTTCTTTAACAAAAGGCAAATAGATAGACAGATAACTAATTGTCCAATGCAAATTCAAAGTATATGAATGATCATCACTGCAATCCACACCTCAGCTCGCACAAGTAATCACATTGGTCAGCCCTGTTAGAGTGCAATGCAGGGCACAAACAACAAGCGGTCGAGTCTCAATTCAGGTCATAACTCCCCGATGAGGTCATGATGAACTACTCTCAGCCCCTCCATGGGCAGGGGGCATGGTAAACAACAACATGAGTTAGTTTCGTTGGCTGCATGTGACGCTCACGCAATGCTCACAACGGTTTTGCATATGCATCCTGCAGTGTAATTCACCGCGTAATCAGTCTAGTTGGTAATTAAAATGCAATGAAATGACTGCAGCTGTAGCTATGAGATCGATAGATCGATGATCATGATCAGATATTCCCCTTACTATATCGTGTTTCCACAACTGAGGCTTGTAGGAATGTGATATCGATGAGAGGTAGTGGGTGATGCAGATGGGAGACAAGAAATGTGATGTAGGGTTAAAAATATTATGTGAGCACTGTATTGGTGCAGATCACTTCGTATCGATATCAATGGGTGGTACGAGAGCTGAACTTTAGCGAGAGAAAAGATACAAATACATGCAGGCGAGTAGTACTTGTAAAGGAGATCATATACATTTCTTTCAAGTCACTGTTTATAAGTAGCTTAGAGATTGACACATGCATGGAAATCGAAAATGCGGTATTTTAGTCAATGGTCGGTAATTCAGGGTAATACTACAAATTTTGAAATTCGCCTATCACATCCTTTTCAACCAATCAGAATCCGGTGCCCCCTTGGCCGAGTGATTTGTACTCGGGCCTTGTGTTGTCTCTTTGGAGGAAAGCCCTAGTTCGAGTCACAGCCGCCCCGCCAAGTTATGTATTTCCTTTGTTGGAGTTAAGTGATTTACTCCTGATTACGGGTTATGTAATCCGCTGCGGATAGGACTCTGTGCAGCATACCACAAAGTTTTCGTAGAGTAATAAATCTACAATCAGCATACATCACAAGGCATTGCGAAATTACCTCTCCTACCCCTGCGTTCTCAAACCAGGATATCCCCTCACATACTTACGTATATGTACACCTGCAAAACCACTATTTTAAACGTTGAACAAGTAACTCCATACCGGTCCTTCCTACTGTCTACATGTATGTATGTATGTTTCATGCGGTGGAACCTAACAAAGTGGCTTGAGGCTGCGTAATAGAAATAAAAATTCGTATAAGGTACCCTCAAAGTCACAAAGTATATTTATATAATGTATAGTACACAATACCTATTCTGTCTCAATATCCTGTTGTACCACCACTCCGCCGGTTGGTAATTAGCTTTTGGGGCTTCCAGCCCCCAGGTTAATCCCCACACTCTATTTCCCCGGCCGCCCCGTGCCATGCTTTTGGGGGCAGTTTAGTCGACCGGTGAGTGGGTGGGATCGGAACAGGACAGTGATGGGGGCTCGAATTTGAGGCTCTGGGAGAGGGGAAACGGAATGTAGGTAATATCTAGGCCGCAGCCTTTTAGATTACTGTGACACAACCACGACCTCTAGTTGGCGAGAGGTAGATATACGTACGATGTAGGCTTTTACAGCTATTAAGAGAATATATCATAAACCCACAATAATCTTTTGTGAGAATTCCTTCTGCGTAGGCAGATCAGTATATATAAGCTCACAAGAACGTGTTACAACCTGAATCCATCATTTCTCCCTGGCATAGCTATTATTACACGATGGCTACACTCCCCCTAGCCAACCAACACCAAAGCCACACGAACGCCTTATTCGGTCTGTCCTCAACCCACATCAGTACACCCTCACTTCCTTACATTTCAGGATTGCTAACCCCCCACAATCAAATAAGAGGCAACACACAATTACATTATTCCGGCTCGTCGTACAGAAATATACTTACGCAACCACCTTCCTCCTCATAACGTGGCACCGGGCCCTCCTCACCTCGTGGAATCCTTTCGCGGCCGGGATCAGCTAGCT
>Ga0307511_10002318_pt1 | contig 19888 bp, 22 predicted proteins | sample 13_EM_MG_FD_200266 | JGI IMG/M metagenome (GOLD analysis project Ga0307511, IMG submission 200266) | Populus trichocarpa ectomycorrhiza microbial communities from riparian zone in the Pacific Northwest, United States - 13_EM | ecosystem: Host-associated > Plants > Roots > Unclassified | place...
AGTAAGGTGTGACACTGGGTGACAGCTCTCCATTTGGCGGATGGGAACACTTGCAACTCTGCGTCATTTTGTGCGATAAACCGGCATCGTTCTGGCAGCCTCTACACCTCACATATTTATGTGGTTGTGTAGTTATGAGACATGGTGTTTTCATTTTGCAATACCGGTCAAGTGATAGTAGCTGCACTGAAAATGAATCCTAGTTGTTGTGGTATTATACATGAGATAGGTGCGTATAACAACAAAATAAATACCATGGTGCATATCTCCTTAAAAAAAAAAAGACTGCTGGATCGACCAAGGATCGACGCCTGGAGGTGTCTGCCCTGTGACATATACGTAGTCTACAGGGACAAAACGACGTGGATTCAGGACATTAGCCGCTCGCCCCACACCAATCTCTGGCGGTGAGCCCGGTATACTCCCCTTATTGCAACCCATGCTATCCATAAGGACGTGATGAGTGCAAGACCGAAAAGAAGCCGCATAGTCACTTTCCATCGGCAGGACACTGGCGCTGAGGACGTGAATATGATAAGTCGCCAACGTTCGTGGAAGTCAGTATTTAGCCACACAAGATCGTTCACGAGTTCCTGGGCCTGGCAGGGTGACTTGAGCCCATGCCCCAGCAAGCTGATCGACGGGACACAGCTCACCTTTTTTCGTCCAGAGTTATAGGCACTCTGAATGTCTGCCACACGAGCGCGTATCCGTGGGAGCCTGCCGGAGAGCTCTGCAAGCTCTACAAGCGACCTATCCAGTTCTTCTCTGATTCTTGGGGTATCGGTGTCCAATACATAGTCCACTCTCTGTTCACTTTTCTGGGGAAATGGACTGAAATGAGTACAACGGGGCGGGTCTGCATTTGAGCCTTGAAGACACACGTTCAGTTCGGCAAGGGTGTCCTTTATCGAACCCTCGATTGCCCTGAAATTACTGAGGTTTTCCCTGAGCTTGGTCTAAGGCAAAGAAATCGGTCAGAAAACGAAGAGAAAGCAGAATGAACGCTGACATCTAAATTCTTGAGTTGACTATCATATTGGACTGCATGCGCGGCAACACGTCTTGCAGCCTCGTCCAAGTCTTGACCTCGTACATCTGCTCTCTTGGAGATGTGCGCCATGATATGCTGCGCTACCCCCTAACCTTTGAGTCGGAGATTGGGAAGCTCACGTCCGAGTTGAAGCACAAAGATCAATGTGATTTCTTTGTACTAGGCTCTGCACGAAAAGGCATGAAAGAGAATAATAGCTAGCCGAGTCCCCGACAAAAATCACATTATTGACCAATTGGGTTCTAACAACCTCGGGCCACTTCACTCTGACCTTACCCAACATACGTTCTCATCGATGGGTCCTACTAGAGAGCAATTATTGAATGCTGCAAGGGCCCTCTGTGATGACTTTGCGCAGAAGAGGGACCTGGACGTGATCATGTCTCACTTTTCGACCACTCAACCATGCACCGTTCTGGAGCATGGCCTGCCAGCTTTTGCGCCTTTCTTGGGACGACCGTTTCGTGGGCACGAGGGCCTCAGGGAATATTTCTCATTGATTGCCTCGTTGCTCGATTACGAGGACATGTGTTTCAGTGACTACTTCGTCGACCCGGACGTTCGAAAGGTGTCGGTGAAAGGAAAGGCAAGGTTCACATGGAAGAGCACGAATGAGAGCTGGAATGAGATTTTCGTGTATGTCCTGGACTTTGATGACGAACACAGAGTGTATTCCTATCAGGTATGGGCGGACACTGCCGCCGCATACCTCGCAATGAAGGGTCGGTTAGGGGAGGTGAGTGGGTTGGTTATTTGTTCAGTACTTGGCAGTGATAGATGAATACCTTAGGTCGTCCCACAGTCATCTGGTTCTTAGTACCTCTCATCTCTGTTATCGGTGATAGGCATATTGACACGGCGAGTGCCGTCCGCCGTCGCGAGCATCAGGCACGGTGATGTCAATGTCGCAGTATGGACGTCACACACCACAAAACAAGTCAAGCGGACAGGGAATCACAGCCTCGATCGGGTGCTTCATTAGGGTCACCATGTTCGGCGCTGACAGATTTGTAACCCCTGGCACGACAGGATGGCCTTCACAATGGCGTACTCATCAGGTCAGTTGAGTTAATATTTCGAGACCTTAGAGGACTCTAGACGACCCCGATATGATCGAAAGTGGTGGGGGAAGCCCACTGCACTGGTGAGGGGGACCAACTACGATCAGATGTGGCTGACTTGGTCGTGGCGGCGCAAGCAATGTACACCTGCGCAGACCTGGATCCTGAATTCGTTCGTTCCCACCAGTTGGGTTTTCCATGGCTTCCTTCGAACCGGTACTAGACGTGCAATATGGCGCCGCGGATATTTCATGATAGCGATTCGGGTCGATGAGATCCCAACGGTATATTGTTGTCGATCCTCGTTCTCTCCCACATACATAGTCGATCGAAATATCGGAATGACCTCTTCCGGTACCCTGATTTCCGCGATCTTCGTTTCGCCGGTTGATATAAATACCGACCTCCCAGTCAGCAAGTAGGAAATTCGGTCAATTGAAATGGACCGAAGTTCGGTTCCGTGTGATACGGAGACCCTATCTATCCTCGAGTCACAACTGGGCATCACACAGTTAGCCAAATAGTTTTTGCACTGTGAGCGACCCAAGATCTGGTTATCACTCGGTGAAACATCCAAGAACCACAAAGTCCATCGATAGCATCTGAACGCGATCAGTCGAAACTACGGCAAAAATTCGTCCTCGTCAAAAAGCAAGTCGGAGGCTATGATCAATACAAGGTCCATCGGCGAAAGAAAGGTAAAGCGTATCGATAGTAAGGATCCATCAAAATGTGCGACGCCCCGCCCATGCCTCCTAAGATAGCAGTGGCTGAGCGCCTTAGTCCAGACCAGTGAATGGTAAACAAGTGTTCATCAACAACGTCAGAAAGCCTCAATGTCATAAGGGCCCAAGAGGCTTCAGGGCATAAAGCGTCGGAGGCATCAAACGTAGGTAACAAGTCGTTCATGAGGGATCTGCCCGCTTGACGTCGCCAGAGAGAAGCTGGTCTCTCAGGGTGGATCAGGCAACGTTGGGAGTGGGAGCAGCAACAGGGGCAGGAGCCCTCTTTGAGGCTATGGATGAGAGAGTCAACCTAGGATTCCGTACGAGATCATGAGCAATGACTCACGGTGGTCTTTCCTTTCCTCGAGAGCGCGGGCTACCGGGGGCAACGGCGGCAAGCCACGAGCCAATCTCTGGGCATTGGTCTCGACGACAGGGAGAGCAGCCGCTGCTGCGACGAAGAGCGCGAGGGAACCCAGGAGTGCAAGACGCATTGCAGTAAGGAAAAGGCGCAGGTGCTTGGGTATGGAAAGTACAGCACGAGCCCTTTTATGTGTTGGGTGACAAGTGCTAACACGTGTGAAGGGGTGACCAGTTGATGGGATGCTTACCATTGTTGGCGATGGGCTAAGTGGCGTTGCAATTTGACACGAGCACTGGATTCAAGTTCGCATGTGGAACCGACCACCGCAAAGTCAAGTACCTGTGTCATTAGGATATATGGTTCAGTCAATCCCTGCCAAGCTGGTTTAGCGATATGATACGATGTGAGGGAAACGGAAGAACTCGCCTGATGACGGACGCACGGACGAACCAAGCCCGCAACTTCTTGCGTTGAGCCAAAGGCACAAGTTGCCAACTTGTTTGTCAACCTCGACGAAATGTGGCAGTGCAAATGGGTGATTCCATAATTGGAAGGCAGGCACGTGCAAGATTGCAAAAGGGCGCAATCCACGCCCCGCGATCAGATGCGTTGGCCTTGCTCTCATGCATGATGCCAAGTACATATACCAAATAACGCGAAACCAAGATAATCTAAATGTGACATAATTGTGGTGTATGGTACAATCCCAAGTTGGTGTCTTGGAAAATGTGTACGTCATGGAAACCGAGAATGACACTGTCCTAGAGGGTATCGCAGATCGTAGGGTCAGTCAAAAGCCAGAAGACTGAGGAACAGAGTACGTGGATAATTATTGAATGACGCAATTAGAGGTCTTATCGCCTCGTTTCTTTTGGGGTGTGAATTCCTGAGGGATGGAACCAGGCTGGTTACGTGTAATCCTTGCATCTGCGATACGGTATCAGAATTTAAATTTTTATAGCCAGAAATCATACCATTAGCCTGAGATGGGTAGTTCGGCTCTACAGCTGGGAACTGGCTTTTCCTGGAAGGCTCCTGTCGACTAGTAGAGTGGCTATCTGTTATCATCAGACTCTTTGGCGCCGTGCCGTCACTCGACACCGACTGTGGTCGCTCATTCGGGCTCACATTCCTTGCCAATTTTGATGAGATCCTTCTTGGAATCTTCTCAGCATGGGAATGAGACGGAGGATCTGCCGAGGGAGGTGCAACAGAACATGCAACAGAAAGGGACGAACGTGACCGCCCAAACCCCCCTATGAACTTTAATCCGGAGGTTCCTTTAGTTGGCGAAGTGGGACATGCAGTGTGTATTAATTCAGCGCTTCGCCGTGGACAGGGGCTGCAAACTCCAACATTAGCGATCGCTGTAGTGGCGGGCCCACTAGAAGCATGCACAGGGTTTGATGGCGTGCTGTGTGAATTGCTCATCTGTGCAAGTTGGGCATATTGAAGCAGCTGCGATCGGAGGTCACAAGTTGGAGGGGCTTCTCGCGCACATTGTGAATGCGCGATGAGGCTGCACTTATCACAAATAACTGCGTATTTCCTCGCGCTGCCGAGGCAAACCCTGCATTCCACGGCTATTTAAATGGCGTTAGAGACACTCGGGATTAAATGTTGCCATGAACTCACGCTTTCCGAATGTCGTTCTTATGAAGGTGTGGTCTCGTGGAGTAAACGTGGTTTCATCGGGAAGAGTGGACACTGGCACAATCGAAGGTCGTGGCGTTGGAGGTCTAGACACCTCCTCTTGTGGAACAGCTTCCGATGCGGGTGCTTCTGCAATAGGTACACCGACGTGCGCCAATAGCTTGGTCACATCTGTCCTTTGAAGATCGGTGCTGACACGACGAAGGAACGGAATGCTCTCTTGAGGACGGAGCTCCTGCAGTATCTTCATCAGCACTTCCTAAAAAAGACAAGTGCATAAATATATACCTTGAGTGCTTCCCATCTCGACGTAAGCCACGGATGTTCGCATAAAGTCTCAGCGTCCGGACGTAGTTCGGGATTTTTATGGAAACATTGTTTAAGAAAATCTTGCAATGGATCTGAACAGTCCTCGGGAAGTGGGGGCATGTCATCCTCGACGATTCGGAACATTACTGGCTCCGATCGTAAGCAACTCAACATGCCAACATACGTAGGTACTTACCTGTCATAGTATTGGTCATGTCACCATATGGAGGCCGCCCCGTTAGGAGTTCGATGACAGTGCAACCCAAAGACCATATGTCAGACTTTGTCGAAGCTCCCTTCAGCTCAATGACTTCCGGAGCCATCCAATTCGGTGTGCCCGCGACGTTGTTCATCCCCCGATGCATGGCTTTTAGGTTGAGCGACACGCCGAAATCAGACAGCTTGATATTCCCAGTCTTGGTAGTAAGGATATTCGCAGCCTTGAGATCACAGTGAACCACTTGACACTCGTGTAGGTAATGCAAGCCTTCGAGAATCTTCACAACGTAACTGGCAACAAGGCGCTCGTTGAGCCTTCCGAAATTCCTAAGTGTTTGACCCAGTGACCCGCTCTCTGCATACCTTCGAACCATCAGCCAAGATGCACGATGCCTGTAGAACAAACTTACTCAAGAACGATGTCCAGTGTATCATTGTCACGTGACATTCCTTCATACTTGACGATGCTGGGATGTGACAAACTTTTCACGAGGTCAACCTCGTTCATGAGTTGGGTCACATCCTCTTCTTTCAGCCCTTCGAGACGAATACGCTTAACGGCTACCATCTGACCCGTCGTCATGTTCAGGGCCCTGTAGACAGTGCCGAACTGGCCACGACCAATACAATTGCCTAGTTGCTAAGCAGGAGGTCAGCAACAGGTCGGAAACCGTCACTACATCCTCACGTAATGAATAGCTGGTCTGCCTTCTTCTGCGACGATTATAGTCTGACGAATGCCACTCCCGTCCATTGAATCCCTTGATAACAGATCACTACCAGAATGTCAGTTTACTTAATAGTCTAACTGTAGTTTCCCGTACCTCGAATGCCGGGATCGACCCAACTCGTCATACGAATTCGGCCGACTACGTCTTCTTAACCGCGGATCATCGATGTCGCTTTGGAACCGCCCACGTATGCGGGAAACGTCATGACTGGTCGTTCGATCGCGTCCACGAGGGGTATCCGGAGTCGGCGATGCACTAACGCTATGCTCCCCAGAAACCGCCCTAGGAAAAGGAACACCCGAGTTGCGTTCTCTCTCGCCGCCATCCAGGGGACTGCGTGGTATATACGTGCCGCTTCGGCGTAAGGCCGTATTCCTCGTGCTTTGGCGACGTAGGATCACTCTAGACCCACTGGGCGAAGGACTGTCTGTGCGTAAGACGGACTCTCGGGGCATCAGAATCGAGGTATCAGTCCCATGCTTGGAACCCGGTCGACGGGGTAACGGGTCTATATCTATGCGTAAGACAGACTCTCGCGGCATCATGATCGAGGTATCCGCCCCATGTCTGGAATTAGGTCGACGGGGAAATGGGACCGAACCATCAGTGTTGAGTTTAGATGGAGTAACGATAGAAAGCTTTCGCCCCGTAGAGACGGAAAGAGGACTTGGTATTATCGACGAAAAGTCGTCAAGGTCTGTGGTGGGCATCGATCGAGAGGGTCCCGCAACTTGGAAAGCATCAATAAAGTCATCCGGCCACTTGCCTTTGCCAAGCCGAACAACCTCCCGATTACCTTGAAGGTTCGTCGATGTCTCCCGGTGAGTGTCGCGCGAGCTTGACCCACACGCACTGGTCTCCTCCTCCTCGGCAAGGCTAACAAGATCAGGAACGACCGGTTCGCTAGGTCGTCGTTCCGAAACTCTCGTCGTATCGGTGCTGGTACTACGTCGCCACGCCATCTCTTCCGCCAAAGACACAGCGAAGGAACTCGCTTCGGTTCGCGTAAACGATGGGACCTCTGAGCCTAACGACGTGGCTTCTGTGGTGGCGGTCCTGACGGTGCCAAACTTGGTTTGGGCACTTATGTTCTGCCTGAGGTCGAAGATGCTGGAGTACGCAGTGTTTTCTGTGAGATTACTCGACGTTCGTGATTGTCTGATAGGGTCATCACCACCATAATCTCCGGTAATAAGGCTGGAAGTCTGAGACATGGGTTCATGTCTTGGGAATTCGACAAGTTTGATGGTTGAGAGATGGTTTGCGCCGCTATCATCAGCGTACTTTGAATGATTTTGGCCTTGAAGCGGAGACTTAGGGGGAAGCGAGGGAGGGAGGTCTGGATCCAAACCACTTCCACAGTGCTGTATGGTTTTGATGGTGCTCTGCAAAGAACTTTCATTCTTCACCGTGATATTACGTGCTGTGTCATTAGACGTTCCTGATTGGGGACTGTCCGACAGCAAGGAGGGGAAGGTTGGCTCAGGACGCCATCGCTTCCAAACCGGCACTGCGTGTGACCCAGGCGGGGACACCGGTCTCTGCGATGACAGGTGAGAAGGTGAGGCCCCACCATGAGACTGGGATGTCGGGGAGTAGGGACCGTTGTGAGGAGCAGCTCCTGTGTCATCAGCTTTCTTTTGTCCAGTCATAATCTTCGTTTCATCGATTGTTGACGTCTCGAATAGTTTTGGTAGCGCGACGATCGTGCGCGCCACGCGATACAGGGTCTCCGGAGTAGCATCAATGAGGTCTTCACTGTAAAACAAATCATCAGAGGGTATGCCTTGAGACGAACACGCGGTAAGAAATTTAGTGATGTTGGTTACCCGCTTGGAGCCCTCCTCCCTTGGGTCCACTCGAGGGATCGTGTTAGGTCGGTATTTGTTCATAAACCTCAAGTGGAACATAAGACATGCATGCAGCACGAAGCGAGAAACGGAACTCACTGGCAAAGGATGACACCATCTCTGAGAGCTTCACAGAAGAGCTTTCTCTCTCTCTCCTCTCCTACATTGCTGATCACAGTCGGGTTCATGCCCGCCACCGCTACTTGACTCGAACTTGCACTCGGTCCAGCGCCACTCCTTCCCCGCATACGTTCAACTCTAATCAGGGGTTGTAAACGCACTTCAACCTCCGCCCATTCCTTCTGCCGCCCCGGCAAGGACAAGTGAGGGGGAGTTTTGCGTAGCTCCTTACACAGTACCGAAATGGCAAGACGAATGAGGTCGCGTTGCTCTGGAGTCGATGACGAAGCAAGCGATACTGCGGACATATCCAAACCATGACTGTGTACATACAGTGGCGTACGCTGAGATGGGGAAGTAGCCCGAGATCGCGCAGTGCTTGCAGGTGAAACTGCTCGAGGAGTGGGCGACACCACAGCTCTCCGCTGGGTGTCCATCGAGCCACGTCGTACTATTTCGGCTAAGGGTTTCCCCACTGTATCTACGGAGACGCGGCCAGTTGAATCAACTGAAGGCCTCCTGGATGGTGTTGGAGACGTCGAAACACTGCCAGCATCTGATTGCAAAGTAGTTGAAGAAGGCGAGGGACCGCCACGGTTGGACGTTGGGGTCACTACTCGCCTAGTAGCTGTCCTTGTATGAGTTGGACTGACTGTACTGCCCCGCACTAGGGGGGTTTGCTGGCTACTTAGAGAAACTTGACTTGCATTGGTTGATCCAGGTTGGCGAAATGGCTTCCCAAATCGTCCTCGGGATCCATTTGGTGGGTTCGGTGAATGGGGTGGAGTCGGCAAGTCACGGTTCCTGTTTTGGGCACCCAGTGAGGACCGAGCACCAGGTGTGGAGACAGGAGATGGCCTATGTTTATTAGCTCGCGGTGCACCAGGACGCTCGAGTGAGACGGAACCGTTCCTAAGCTCACGACGAGGAGCTAGGGGCTGAGGAGTACTGATCTCCCGGGCTGCCGGGTGCACACTTGCCCGCCTGGTACGATCGCGTGAAGGCGAAATTGAGCCAGTATTTGGTGGTGATGAAAGAGCCATGACCGCCGCCTGGGAAATTGGAGACGGGAAAGCCTGCGAAGAAAGGTGTAAGGTAGGTGAAGACACTGAGCCCTGCCGCAACGAGGGGGTCATGAAGCTCCTCCATCCCGCCACGCGACCACTTGTTTTGTCCGCATTGTTGACATGCTCTCTGCTCTCGCTGCTCTGGTCTCCACCAGGTGCGATCGGAGTTGAAAAGGCCGTAGTAGAATCCCGCCGTACCAATCGAAGCCCTACTTTCGTTTCCAACCTCTTTAGTATGTTAGACTTTGCCTTGTCCATGCCCTGCTCATGACTACCCGAGGCGTCATGACGTGCCCTATCCTTTCCCGTTTCTCTGAGTGTAACAGTACCGAAGTCGTCATCATCGAGTGGGGCCTTAATTCTGGAACGCGTCGCTGTCCGAAAACTTTGCTCCAAGGATGATCGCAGCCGCCTGAATGCCGTGGAAGAAGAATCTTGAATACCCTGTGAATCTGCATTGTTCAAAGCCATCGCTTCCTGGTTCTGAGAAGACGATGCAGTGGTGAGAGGGTGTACCTGCCGTGTGTCATTGCTGCGCTGGGGTGACACCATGGGAAAGAGATTGGAGGAGTGGGAGTGGGGCGGGCTGGGTAGCGAAACAACTGCCATGTGCGGTCCACATGTATTGCTGGGATCTTGACGATGCTAGGGAAACGAGAGGAGGACCCTGTAGAATGCTTGGGATCGAAAAAGGGAATGGGATGTGCTGTAGGCGGTCCACGACGGGAAAAATCATTATCATCAGCTATGGTGTTCGATTTCAATGAGGATACACATGGAATGAACGAGAGCACTACTGTGACGTGGCAGAAGGAGCGGGGAATTTCGACGAAATGAAAAACCTTACCGGGAGATTCCAAGAACGAGTGGTCCTCCGAAGGCTTCAACGTCGCAAAAAATGCGACGGATGGACACGGCCAAGTCGCGGAAAACCAACACGAATGGGATTCCGGTCGAGAAACCGACCAAGGATTCAAAGAATGCAGCAACAATGAGGTGTGCTACACCCACTCCACCCAACCGGAAACGAGCTCAGCCTGTTACGTATCCAGAAAAGGGACGATCGAGCGCTCACCAACGAAAGAGCATTTGTAGAAACGTGTCCTCGCAAGCGATGGATAGCGTTAACGTGGCGAAGAGGCAGGGGTGATGCACTGGATGGCGGTCAGGACAGGACTTGGTTCACGGGCTATTGCTGGTATACGGATGTTAGTGACAACTATCGACTCGACAACGAATGAAACTGCCAACTGACAAGTTAACAAACCTGTACGGGAACACTCCGAATCATTCGACGCATGTCAAATGAGTCCGACAGCCCAAATGAAACACCCAGCTGCCTCACGACTGGCCAGCTTAGCTCGGCGAAGTCCCTGCTAATTGAGATGTCGACCAAAGCGACATGCAGGTTGACACACCTCTTCACTATCTCTGGACGACATGCGGTCCTAGTCGCGACAATGAACATTCATCAATTCGTTTTCCCCCAAAAGCTATCCCGTCGGCAAACGACCCGATGAGAACCCATCTTGTCTTCGAGGGAATGATGTGGCGTCAAGCACCGGAGCAGTGTTGCACGGAAATGGCTCATCACCGTCTCAACGACATTGAACCGAGCTAGCGTGCAAGTGCATCCGTGGTTTCAGCGCAAGCTTGAAGGCGCAGCTAGTCCCGCTGAACTCCCCATACATATGTGTCCCGCCCCCTGCAAGTTGCTCGACGTCACCTGGTGCCACAACGGGAAGGCGGAGTTTGAATTCGTGCTGACCTTGACTCACGACCAACTCAAACACGATATGGCATCCCGCACGAGAAGAAAATCAAGTCCAGCAACCAAGAACATCCCAGTGTCAGCTGGAAAGGATGCTCCATCCAGTAAAAGTAGTCGCACCCGTGAAAAGCCCATTAAAATTGACGACAACGCAAGCGATGGCGAAAAGGAAAACAAGGCCAAGCCAACTCGTAGTAAACCCAAGCCTCCAAACAAGTCTGCACACGATGGGAAGATCAAGGACAAAACTAGCTACTGCCTTTGCAATCAACCCGATGACGGCTCTCCAATGGTCTGTTGCTCGCTATGCAATGAATGGTGCGCGATTCTCGTCTCCGACTTGGGGGTGGTGATGTATCGATGCACACTACAGGTATCATTTCCGGTGTGTCAACCTTGGTTCGGAGGAGGCATCAGAGCTTGGTACGTGATTGCTTATCGCACGACAGTATTCCCACTCATCTTCTTACAGAGGTGTATGTTTGCCCTACTTGCACTGCGGAGACCGGTCAACGCAGTATAAGTGAGTGTCACTGGATTTCCTTTCGACCATTACCATTCTCGCGTTACACAATGTACTTCAATGATATGAATTCTGTATCGCGTGCAAGTTATTCCCTACTCGTTAGAGGCACTTTGTTCTCGCTCTTCCCAGACCATTCGTGACCAGCTCGTACGATGGTTGCTGTCATAACGGGTCGTGTTCATGCGTCGCCGCACGCTGTGCATTTCCGCAAGGCTAAGGCTTTACGTTATTGGCGTGCACCTCTCCCCGTTGGGTCCAACGATCACCATTGGTCTGGTATGAGCCAGTAGCATTGATGAATGTTCCCTGTGTGTAGACGCCATCGGCGCTACTATAAGCGTTGGTAGGCATAGTTGCGTAGATCCGTCGTCCTTCCTCTCGGCCACCTACAGAGGCTGAGCTTCTTCGTCCCTTATTCGTCTGTTGTTGTGTGGTGCGACATTTACTGACGCTTAATCCGTTCACAGTGCAATGGGAGAGCGACCAAAATGTACCCAACCCTGTCAGCGAAGCGCACCACGATCAACAGCCACCAACGCCACCGCCCGCTTTGCCCCCTTCAGATTCAGAGGAAGACCCCGATAGTGAGGACGAGTATGTTGCAGAACCAGAAATAGCCAAAGGGAAGGGAAAGAGGTCATCCAAGGTGTGCAATCCATGTCCATATTCTATTCCTACACCGTGTGCGTCATTGACGTCTATTCCGTCTAATTTGTCAGCGCACGCGAAAGTTTTCCGTGGTGTCGGATTCGGACGATTCGGACATTCATGATGGCAAGGAATCATCGCGGAGAGGTACATCTGATCGCAAGGCATCACCTGCCTCCAGCGTCCATCTCAAGCGCAAGTCAACTGCTTCATCCCAGGGACCCGCCAAGCGCAAAAAGTCTTCTGATGACACCGTCGAAGATGATCCCGTTAGGAAACATTGCTTGGGGAAATTACAAGAGATGTTCTGCCCGATATTCTTGCGATATCCTCATATGGACGCACCAGATGGGTCTGGTAACAAGGTCGAACTAAAGCGCGAGGACGTCACCGATGAGATCACACAAGGTCTTGAGAATGAAGCAAAGCTGTTCGCAACTGAGCTCGAGCAATCCATGTTTGATATCTATGCCGAGCCAGACAAACATGGGAAGCAAGCCCCGGGCCCCAAGTATAAGTATGTCGTCTGGGTCTCAAAGCTTGTCTTAAACACTGACCACATGTCTAGGGAGCGGTTCCGCATGCTGACTTTCAACCTGAGCAAAGCAGATCGTGTAGTCATTCACAGATGCATATGCTACTCTACCATCTCAGCAAAAGAACTGGCTGTCATGTCTTCCACAGACTTGGCGAATGAAGAGATGAAGCAGTCGATAAAAATAGCTGAGCAAGAGTCTTTGGAGCATTCCATTCTCCAAAAGACCATTGCGCCCCGGGCAAAGATTACTCACAAGGGTCTGCAGGACATTGAAGATCTTAACGGTGAAACTGCAGCTCTCATTCGCGAGCGGGAGAAAGAACGAGAGAAAGAAGAGGAGGAACGACGTGAGAGAGAACGTCAGGCAAGATTGCGTGCGGCAGAGCAGCACCAGCGACAACGAGCAGATTCGATCTCAGTAGGCTCTGTACCGCCCGATTCGCCAGTCGCCCCCCAGACCCCGACATGGGGAGGGCCTCTTATCCCGTTACATGCAATGCCTACCGATAGGTACTCGCCGACGACAAGTAGTCACGAGAGACCGCCCGTTCACTCCATACTTACTTCATCTTCTGACTACCAACTCCCTCTTCCTGAACCGGAACTCGACATCGCTGATCTTATTCATCTAGACGAAGAACCTCCTACTACCACTGGCGATCTATCCACTTCACCAACAGAAGGACTACCGCCAGTTGGTGAGACCAGTGAGCCCGAACCTGTACCCCCCAGTTCGCCAACCGCTCCTGCCCCCGCAGCTTGTGCCAGCATCGCCGAGCCTCCAAGCCAGGTTCCAAAGCCGGAAACCCCTGTCAAGCCCACGTTTGACTTGAACGCGCTATGGTCTGCTCCAAAGGAGGAAGCGTCACCCCAGGACACGCAAGAAGCCCCAGCTTTGGAACTCAAGCACCGTCCGATGGAAGTTGACACTGTCCATCAAGAAGCGACTGATCAAGACTTTGACATGTTCCTTGAGAAGGATCACGAACCGGAGGTTGACGTGCTCCATCAACCTCCAGAGGACCCCGAAGCTGCCTTTAAGGCTATCCCTCCTGTGTGGCACGGAATGGTAAAGTTGCCGTTAACACGCTACTTGTACGGGTGTTGACTTTTCTTCAGATAGCATTACCTCTTGATTCTCCGGTTGCACAGGAGGCACGCGTTGTTGCACGCCAAATAGGTGGTCGCACTCTCGATGATGATTCACCACTTTGGAGGAGCCTATTCACTAATAATACCCTCCGCATCGAAGGCCGAGTGCAGACAGAAAAGGCTGCACAGTTCCTTCTCCAGATGAGACTAAATCCACAAAGGGAACTCGTTGCATGTGCATTCATGCCAGAACCAGGGGATGAAAAATTCAAATCGTTCATTGATTTTCTCCGAAAGAAGGAGTACGTTGCTTGATCGAGTTTCCTGGTTGACTTATGTTCTAATCGCTTCTTTGCGTAGTCGTCACGGATTAGTGTTTCCATGGGGTCAACACCCAAAAGACTATCACCCTGGCAGGGAGCTTTATATGGTTCCTCTTTTGGCTGATATGCCACTGCCTGATTATATGGAACTCTTGGATAACTTGCGCCTGCCAAAATCTCGCACGTCTGATATTTTTGTTGGAATCTGGATTCTTGTAAAGGGAAAACTTGCTCCTCCGACCGCTTCGCCGCCGCCGCCTCTCGCGTCTTCTTTACCACCTGTTTCGGCTCAGGCCGTACCGCCGGGCGTCATCCTTCCCGTTCCTCCGCAACCTCAACCGCAGACACATCCAGGCCCAACATCATCCGGACTTCCAGAGTTCAGGGCCTACCCCCAACTCGCAAATTCTGCATTGGCCGCTGAGGTTGCAGCACTGACGCCCGAACAGATTCAAGCAGTCCTGAACGCTTTATCATCAGGCAACGGCGCCTCCGCCGTGTCGAGTCTCCCCGTTGGGGTCGTGTCCGCCCTTGGAAATGCAGCTGGTGCACCACCACCACATGCAGTACATGTTCCGCCACCACCACCGCCTGCTCCTCCAGCACCACAACAGCAATGGAACGGGGGAATGCCGAACTTTCCACCTTATCCCCCTCCTAATCCAATCCCGGTATCGTCGTATGGAACACCGCCGCACTCTATGTCGTCCCCTATACGTCAACCGCCTGCTGGACCGTCTGGACGTGGAGGTTCAAGTCAGGGACACTATGACAGTACACATAGCGGTGATCGCGACTTCCGCCGAGGATCAGGATATGATAGGGGCGACCGCGGGGCTTGGCAAAATGGGCGGGGTCGAGGGGGTAGGGGGAGAGGGTGGCGAAGTAATCCGCAGTATCGACCTGTGGACTCGGGATGGGGACGTGGTCGCGGTTCCGGTGGGCATGACGATAGGGGACCAGATGCTAGTCCTCCACGACAGTCACGACGATGGTGAGAAACATTGGTTTTCTTCTCTTCAGACTTAAATTATAGCTTTGGTATCGTCTCATCATTATTACTCCGTCATGACATGTAGTGTACATTCAGTTATTCCATGGTTCTGCTGCTCTCTCCGTACAAGCATAGTACTAGGATCGTATAAATGTAGCAGATGTACTGAGAAGAATAAAATTACAAGCGACCTGGTCCACTCGTGAGGTTAGCTCCGCAGTCTCGTAGAGAGTTGAATGAGCAGGTCCTCGATACGTTGCTGTCTCTCTTCCATGTCCTTCATTCTGCGGACCAGTTCTGTCATTCCACCAGATTCTTCTATGTTCTCTTCTAATTGCTCTGCGGTCGATGACGGCAGCGGTTGACGACCCGGAGAGATAGACAGGAGTCCCTGGCCCAGCGTCTCTGGCTCAGTATCGATAGACAGAAATGGAGCCCTTTGAAAAGCGCTGGGCGTTTGGGAAGATGAATCCGTTGTACGCCTAGCCGTGTGGTGCTGCATCGAACCCAGTCGGCGGCGACTGGCTGGTCCATAGCTAAGCACATGACCATCAGATGGATGCAGGGATCCCCTATCAGAACTGTCCTCCGGTATATCATCGTCAACCACTACTGGCATAAAGACCTGTGCAAGGGGGCTTTGCAAGACATCCGGCCGATGGAGATGGGAGTTCACATTCATACGCAATTGAACTGGACCTGAGGTTTGCCGAGTGTGACCACTCGCCCTTGGGGGAGAGGCCGAAACTGCTGGAACGTGGTTCGTGGAAGGAAGTACAGCGATGCCATTGCGTTCCACAGGTAGGGGCACGGTACGCAGGGAGCTCTTGGAGGTGCGACGATTCGACTTGCGTGATATCCGACGCTGGAGGGTAGCTTGGGCCAAAGGAGGCTCACTATAACGTCCAGTATTTGTTGCGTCCATCGGGTTATCCCCGACCTCAAAGATCTACCAATTCCATTGGTCTACCACGTCAAACAACAAAATAGAAATAAACTTACGATCTCGATATCCGATGTCGACCCTGCTAGCCGGTCGAAGAGAGCTATCAACAGCGATTGTTAGCCAATCTCGGTAGTCGCGAGCATTACGACTTACATATCCGTTTCAATGAGCGGGGGAGATTATCGTACAGCTTGTCAGCAGCCGCTGACACGGTGTCATAGAACCCATGTGAGTTGGAATGCTTTCGTTGCCCTTCAAAACCCAGTAAGATCTTTTCCCGAGTTAGGCGTTCACTACTCACTCTCGTACCATGCAATTAGGAGTAAGATTGGAAAGTTTGTTAACCTGCACGTAGTTGGTAAAACAGACAAGTCGGATGTGGGCTCCTCTAACCTTATTAAAAATACATTAACCTTGGGCCCGTCAGTCAGTCCGCGGAAGGAGAAGAGAGCATATAACACACTTTATGAAACCACCTCGGGGACAAGACATAACTCGCTGGGAGTAAAATGCAAAGGGCAAAGATATTAATCGGTGGTTGATATGAGAACAAGGAGTCCGCCTTGACGCTAACAATGAAAGTCAGTCAAGAGTTGAACAGGAATCTTCAAGAGAAATACCCTTCAAGCACTGTAACTGCTCTTCTGAACATAGCCTAGGGGTGAATTGTTAGTAAATACGCAAATAAGCGATCATAACGTCAACCTCAGCTGCGGCATCTTCGTTGATTCTGGCAAAGGTATTGGATAAAATCTAAATGAAGGAATAAATATCAAAGGAATTTATCAAGGGTTTCTTCACTCACAGAAACGAGTACTACATTACCTTCAGTAAACAGCAAGAGACCTGGAGTGAGAGGACAACGTACCTGTCAGTAACAGAGTGTTACTCAAACAAGCGTACGTGATCATCAGAACGGGTCCGAATGTGACATCAAACTCGACTATAAGCACGTTAGAGCCGAAAGGAACCCAACACGATAGGCACTTACATGCTCTATCGAAGCCACTCGCATCCAGACCAAACCAGAGGTCCAACATCCACCACGCAATGGTACTGTCATGCAGGTGTAGGTATAGACAAAGCGAAAGATAATAAACGGGATTACCCTGCAGAATACCTGTTGACCTCGGATTAGTACGTTGGCTTTCTTCAGGAAAACCGCTGTTACTGACCCAGCTCCCTTACGACTCAACCTACTCATACGTAATAGATGAGCGCTAGTCAAGTGGAATGTAGTACTTACGTCCACAACGCATAGAGAAATCCACAGAAGCAGAACGCCGCAATCAACATGAGAGCGACGAATTGCATCATCATGGCACGAAGGGACAGGACCATCAAGTTGTTCTGAAGTGTGACAAAGGCAAGTCTGCACGGAACACGCATGAGATTTCTGTAAGAGTGAGAAGAGAACAGACCGACCGAGGGAACAATAAACATGCAATGAAAGCGAGAAAATCAGTACCCAGGTCTCGAGCCCACGGCTCTGTTATTCCGGGTTCAGTATGTACCTGACTGACAGTGGACAAAGAGTAGTACTGACTATCATAGACAACCCCGTAGATCCTGAAAAATGCATAGACAGAATATGTTGTGACTGAGGAAAGGGTCTCTGGTCAAGGAGATAGAAATCAGCGTGGTTGGACTGACCAAAGGCTAGATCAAATCCGTTCTGCAAGGAGGGTTATCAGCTGCGCATGCGTTGCATGCATTATCATAGACTGACCCAAGTGCCGGTGAAGTACACTGAGGAAGTATATGGTAAGGACATAAAGTAGGAATGTGGATGTTGTTAAATCACCTCTGATTCCGTGTTCTTGCATGGCGGCAAGTTTCTCCAGGGTAAATCCAAGCCCATAAATCATGAAAATCAACTCCGGAGTATTGATTAGTTGTGGCTCGTTTGTCTCGATGGCAATAACGAAGAGAATGAAAAGGACGAGGAAGCTGTTTTGTCTTAGAAACCCAGTATTCACGGGAGGAAGCATGTATTTACATGATGTATTCCAAAACGGAGCGAATAGCGGGCACCTTGAGCCTGTTCGAAGGCACATGTGTATCTCGACGGGCGGTGATCTCAAGGGACTTACCGATAATGGTCTAACAACGGGGCTTTGTGGGGATCGTAGAAATGGATGGGAGTGCGCTTGTACCGCTGTAGTAGATGTCGTTGAACTGAACCGTCACGATGTACGTCGTTCGAAATGCCTTACGTCTGATAGAATGGAGTAGCTGCTCTCAGCCTGGTATACACATTTTCCACTACATAAGTGATGTCAGGACGGGGGGATGTGTTTGTATTTCAGGCCTGTGACATACATCCATATTTCGTCTATTACTGTCTGGCAAGGGGTACTCTTGATGAAACGCCTTGATTTTCCGATGATGGCCACTTCCAGAGCGTTGCCAACATGTTCTTCAAGATCGTCGTCGTATTCTTCCCTGGCCAACTGGATAATGCGAGTGTCAGCACCTGACCATACGGGCCAACATGTGGTAAGGGCGATTGCAAGGTCAAGGATAGAATGGCCGTTGTCGCGTAATACACGGATGGCGAGCAGTTCGCAGAGATTTGCGCGTGAACAAGAAAGGGGCCCGGTCGCGATGCTACGATCGCGGATGAAGTAAACTCTGTTCAAGAGAAAGCAGAACACGATTGACTTGTTGCCTGCCCTCTGTAAGGCATTGTACTTTTCTTCGAGTGGACGGACGAGTGTGTAGGTCAGATCAGGTCCGGTTAGCTGAAGCAAGCGGTCAGGTATGAGGTAATGTGGTACAGGAAGGGGGACCGACGGCTTCAAACGTCAATGGCGTATCTACGAAGTGGTTGGGCGGATGAATACGCGCATGAGAGATTTGACATACCGATGTAGTGCTAGTAGAGCAGAATGCCTCAGTGATACCCTTATTCACTGGAAGCACTTACTGTGATATCCTAGCTAGCGAGTGTGAGCCGAGTAGCGAGAAAGCAAGACTGACCGACCTCTCTGATCATATGGATGATTGGCCATACCGCAACACTGTCAGTGGCAGCGAGCAGAGGCTGTCTCTCGCGCAGGGCGTCGGACATGGCGACTAACGAGCAAGTGCATTGAATGGCATCGTGACGGCTGCCCCACCCATTTCGATCTCCGACAAGCACGCGTCGGCGTGAGTCGCGTTCTCGCGTGCCGCCGTACCCGCTGAGCGAATGCAGGGCGTCCAACGCAACCCCGGGCAGTCGCCCCCCGTCAAAATATACAATGCAGTCTACTCCTCTGTGCAGGTATGTTCTCTCTCTCTCTCTCTGCCCAGCTGACACGCTCGCGTCAGGTGTATGAGTGCATGGTGCGCGGCATCGCAGTCATGCGTCGTCGCGGCGACTCGTTTGTCAATGCCACCCAAATCCTCAAGGTAGCAGGCATCGAGAAGGGCAGACGCACAAAGATTCTTGAGAAAGAAATTCTCCCCGGAAAGCACGAAATCGTCCAGGGCGGCTATGGCAAATACCAGGGCACCTGGTATGCGCCATCACCTTTGCAATATCCTTGCACTAATCATTTGTATAGGATTCCTCTCGAGCGCGGCCGTGAGATTGCAGCCCAGTACGGCGTTGCTCCTCTCCTCACACCGTTGTTCGACTTCACTCCCGGCACCACTTCCCTGGGATCTCTCCCCGCCACAACCAATGCTGCCTCCCCAAGACCGCTTTCCGCTTCCTCCTCCTTCTCTGGACTCGGAACTTCCCAATCTTATTCACAGTCCAGTCTTGCCCCACCTCCCATCATGCCCGGATCGGCACTCCGCCTTCTTAACCAAGGACGTGCTCAAGGGCTCTTCACTCCATCTACGTCTTCTGTCCCCTCAAGGTCGACAGCATATCCACACACATCATATCAGGGTAACTATGCCCAG
>Ga0307511_10002319_pt1 | contig 19887 bp, 25 predicted proteins | sample 13_EM_MG_FD_200266 | JGI IMG/M metagenome (GOLD analysis project Ga0307511, IMG submission 200266) | Populus trichocarpa ectomycorrhiza microbial communities from riparian zone in the Pacific Northwest, United States - 13_EM | ecosystem: Host-associated > Plants > Roots > Unclassified | place...
GAAACACGGCATGAGATCAATCAATGTCCATTCTGGAGGCGAGGTCGCCACCCCGGCCCCCGCGTCCCGGGCGACCGCGACCGCGACCCCTGCCATTTCGGCCACCCCTGACAGACTGCTGGATATAATCCTTAGGGTTGGTGCCTGGCGGTGCGAGCAGCACCTGGGCTCGTGAATCTTGAGCCATGATATCGTCCGAGCGCAGTTTTCTACGACCACAGTCAGTTCAACCGGATTCGCGAACAGTTCTGGCTACGCACGATGTCGAGGAGGGAATTATCAGCGCATCAACGCTCCCTTCTTTTGTAGGACCCACGTCCAAACGGGCAGCGAGATTGACTGGCAGCCCCCCGACGCTCTTAACAACCAGCGTCCTCCCGTCGGCAGTCTCCCCATTGAACTTCCTAACGGCAGACAACGCATCCTTCTCCTCCTTGAACACGAGTCGAACGACGACCGAACCGTCTGTAGGCCCAGGTGACTGTACGTAACTCTTCACAATGGGTCCGCAACGCTTGAAAATTGCCTTTGTATCACGGCATCATCAATACTTCGCCTCAAAGAGTAAGCAGCAAGGTGAACGAACTAACCTCCACGTCGTCAGCAGTCGTCCCAGCCACTAACCCCTTGACTTCAATCAGGTTGCCCCTCACACTTGCACCCTTGATACTGATATCCTTGGTCCCCGTCGCCTTCTCCAACGCTCTTGCGGCCGCTCCCATATTAACCCTCGGCGGCTTCTGCTCTTCGCTAAGCCGCTCGACGAGACTTGACTTTTGACTTCCCCCTCCAAGGAACATGTCGTGCTCCCAGGGGGAGTTGATGTCACCCCGAGGTGGTCGCTCCTTACGATTCTTTTGTGCCAAACCGAGAAACAGAAAAGTTGAAGGGGAAGTGTGAGGTTATGTTCGATTATCCGAGGTCGACGAAGGACGCACGTATGGGCCTGAGGATCGTTGTTGTCTGTTCCTTACTGGGCCCGTTTGACCGGCGGACTCGGATGAGGTGATGTTCATGCGCTCGAGTAGGGTAGTCATCGCGAGCCTCACGGTCGGAAAACGCGAAGGAAAGGGAGGAGAGGGGACGAATGGCGAGAGGAACAGAGAAATAGGGTGGACGTGAACGAGAGACAGTTGCTGTGGCGGATCCCGTGGCTGTCCGTGACTGTGACGAGGGACGTCGTCACCAAGTAAATCTCGTCACGCTTCGTCTTTGGAGGTAAATCGTGGAAAATGGGGATCAATTTCGTACATACAGCTCATAAGGACCGGACTGAGGAACGGTTCAAGGTTATGACCACCTGAGACCTCATCTCCGCCAACGTTGGGACTGAGACAGCAGCGGTGATGCTCCCAGACGTCTTGGGCGAAACCCTGCCCGAACGAAAACCTCTCCCGACCGCAGAACCTCGCACTGTCCCTCTAGCCACGCCAAGCTCTTCGTCGACCCTCGTTGGGGTACTATCGGTGTTCTCGTATTCTTCCTCTGCAATATCTGCCAAGGGTTCCGGTTTTCGCTGTTCACAATCACAGCCTCCTGGCGTGCCGATGCACAAGAGTGAAGACGTATTCCTACTGCGCATGCTAATCCCAAGGACAGGTGAATGAGGGTCTTCTTGGGGGTGCCGCTTATCACGATAGTGCCGAAGCAGCGCAGTGAGGGAGATTGGGGTTGGTTCGCCGTAGATGTCACGATGCCATATTTGTACGTCGAGCCCGGTGATATACATCGCGGTGGCCAAGATGAAGAATAGAACGGAGTAGCTCGAGACTAATGGCAAAGTCAGGGTCGGCGTTAGGCAATCAAGTGGAGGTTGACCAAATCTTACGAAGGGCCGCATTCAGGACATAAACGACTTTCATAGTCACGAACGGTCGGTCGACCGGGATCTCGGTGGGGAGCACAAAGGCGACCATCAAACAAGCAACTGGAGTCCACTTAACGTTCATATAGGTTGGCAAAGGTCGAAGAAAACGAACCAATCACAAAAGGTGCCACGGCGACTGTCCACACCGCCTCCCAGAGGACTGTTTGCTTGACGATCCGTCGAAACTTCCATCGTTCGCCAAGAGCCGGAAGTAAGAACCTAGGGGTGCGCATTAGACCAAGATATGATCCAGAAGCGCTATCGTACGAGGAGAAGATGAGGAGAAGGGCCGCAAGTAGGATCGGTGTAATGACGACGAGGGCGGACTTGGATTGGAGATAAGGATATTCGGTCCAGATGAAGATGATTGAAACGAGTGACAAGACGAAGATTAAGCCTAAGGTCGGATGGGGAATGCTCAGTGCGATGTGGGAGATACGACAGCTTTCGGCGTACTGAAGAAGATGGCCCGACAGTCCATGAAACGAAACGCCATGTTACAAGCCTATGGTAGGGAGTGTAGAGATAGTCTGCAGGGGATTTAACAGGCCAAACTCGCAGAGTGAGAGTCCACGAGAGTTGGAGAACGAGAGCGGAGTAGGAAGTTCGCCCCAATTTACGCTCATGTGGTTCAAGTCCTGATCTCGGTTTGAAATGTTGGAAGAAGCACTTCAACAATTCTAGACCCAGGCGTGACTGCGAGATAGTGACACAAGAGCCCCCAGAAGTGACCCCGGTGAAATACACAGAGCTGGGTGAATGCTGGCAGAGTCATCGGACCGGTCGTCGTGGAAGCTCCGTGTGTGATGGAGGGTCGCAGACCTAAGATATTCCACCTTACTTTGGAACTGCCAGAGCCCCCTCAGAAACGCAGATGTAACCACATGAATACTCATTCTCGCAGCAAAACCGTGTGGGTTTTCCCCAGATTGGATGCGCCGATGGGCGTGGTTGTGAGTTGCGTGCCGCCTCGATCAGGCTTGCCACCGAACCACCATCTCGCCTTCTCGTCGCGTCTACCGATGAGACAACGATCCGAGCCCCTTCACTCTATCTTCTCCTGGTGCCTTCGCATATATGCTACACTGGCGGTAATGTATACCCTCGGGAGCTTGTGCGTCTGCGTTCTCCGTTATCAGCCAGTCCCGCGAAGCCCTCAGTCTCGCCCGCCACCCACTCGAATAATCTCCTCCTCCAATATGACCATTCAACAAGCTGAAGAGTTTCTTTGGACAAACCCTTCGCTCTCTAGTCACCGCCCTTTTGTTGCTTGGGACCCGATCTCATCCAGAGCCTTCCCCCGACTTATGCACCCTTCGAGGATCATTCCATACTATTATCGCGCTTCTGGAAACTTCGAAAACGACGACATTACCGTGTCAACTCTGATATCGAGCGATAGGTTTTCTGTCTTCCGCCACCTAGTCCGGAGGTACAAAGGTGTGCCATCTCCCCATCCGCTCTGTTAACCTACCCTCAACATCAACATAGGCCCGATATCTGTTACTATCCACGTATCTTTGCTCTCTCTGGACATCCTAGCTGAACTCCACGACATGTACACCTCATCGCTTGACTTCTTAACCTACGTCGACGTCCACCTCGTTCTCTCCCCATTCCAAATGTCTGAAGGGTCTAGGCAGTTTAACACTTGGCGAAATTTGGCCCGGTTGTATGCCCGAACGGACTTCGTGATGATGCTGGATGTTGATTTTGTTCCCTGCACCGATTTTCGGTCTTTCGTAAAACACAACCTGAAGGCTCATCTACTTGGACTGGGAGCGGATGGCGTGGAGGTTCGCATGCTTATGGAACGGTTTATGCATGGGAGCCTTGCATTTGTCGTCCCTGCTTTCGAGTATGCCAAACAAGAGGATGGCACGGATCCTGAGACGTTCCCTCGTGACAAGGCGGTCAGTTACTCCGCGTTTGTCGCAGACCATCCGTATTGACAGTTCTTCAGGAGCTTCTGAGATTGCTCCACGCTGACCCTCCCAGAATCACCCCATTTCATGCTGCCTGGGCACGCGGACACCAAAGCACGAATTACACCAAGTATTATGGCATCCCTCCGGGCTCAGGTCAGGTCTACCAAGTCGTCAAACACGACAACGCGTACGAGCCCTACACCATCTTCAGTAACAGGGCTGTGTGGTAAGTTCGGTGTCCCCACGGACAACAACGCATTGACCGGACGACCACAGGTGCGATGAACGGTTTATCGGATATGGCGCAAATAAGGCAGCGTGTCTTTTCGAAATGTCCATCAGCGGAATGGAGTTTTATGTTCTTGCCGACCATTTCTTGATTCACAGAAGTCACCTTTACGCAGAAAAAGCAAGGGCGACAGAGGTATTATCCGATTACTATTTTTGCACAGTTACTGAAATCCGTTCCCTTAGAGGGGGTACAATCGCAAAATTTATCTTGACTTCCAAGAGGAGCTCTGTGTCCACTCCGTGTACAAGTTTTTGCGAGAGGGTGAACCTAACACAACACTATCACCCAGTATTCACGACCGGTGTACGATCCCAAGGATTGCGGGACCGATGACCCAGGTACTCTCTCACCCCTCATCTGCAACAATTGACTCTGAACCGAGGACGTCCAGATGATTCTGGAGCATTTGCGCCGGTCCCCATGAACAAGGCAAACTCCGTTGAGGGAACAACTGAACCCATTCTTTATTTTCTCATTGCTTTGCCCGCGAGGTAACCCATTCTTGATCATAAGTTATTGACATATATATATCTACGGGTCACAGGTCGATGCATGCACAGAACTTAAGCAATAAATAGCTGCTTTGAAGTCCACTATCCAGAATCTGAAAAAAGGGATCGGAGGCTCGGTATTATTATGGAACAGAGAAACACAAGGCATAAATCGTATGTCCGAAATGAGAGTGAGTCCTACGCGAAATAAACGGTGGTCATGATCGTTAAAACTGTCCTTCACTTGGTTTCGATGGGAGAAGAGCTGAGAATCTCCTCCAGAATAACTTTGGGCTTGATCAGGACTGTATCGGCCCAACCAACCTCGTTATCCGCCTTGACGAGCCTTCGAAGGCCAAGGTCGGTGGTGCACAACACCTTGAGCTCCCTTCGAGCGCCATAAGACTTCCAATCGCCATATTCGTCTTCCATCCACTTGGGGTCATAGATGTCCTGAGAGTGTGCCCAGGTGGTCTCAATATCCGCTGCAGTCACCTCTTCACCCAACATCCTGTTGAGCTTCAATGCCATCTCGACGACCGCGGAAATCTTGTCACTCGCCATCCGGACGATGGTCTCGGACATCTGGTCGTGTTTGTTGTGAATACCAGCACAGAGGACGACATCAGCCAGGGAATCGGAGATATGCATGATAAACCGTTTCCGGATTCCGTCTGGGTGGGGATCTAGAAGGTTCTGGAGGTGTTTGCGAGTTTGAGCACGCCAGTGGCCTGCAGCGGCTTGCCCTTCTGCGAGACGGAAGGTATGTCAGTTTCCGCAGGTCTTAACCGGCTAAAGACTAAAGACACATACCATCCAACCAGACGTTCCTGTAAACTTCGCCAAAGAACTGAGGAGCCGGGTTCGTCTGGAAGTGCCAGGCCGCGCTTATCCAATCCGCAAACACGACGATGCATGCCTGGAACGCGATACGAAGCAATGCAGGGTTGTTCTCGTGAGGGACATTTTGAACGAGGTCCACGAACTTGGCACCGAACATCTCCTTGACCCGGGTGCTGGCCGTGCGGTTGTCGATATCTTGGAGAGGCCGGGCTTTGACGGAGCTGCAAGCTTCAGCGAGTAGAGCAGCGGCCTGGAATATCTCGGAGTTGAGGCGGCCGACAAGTTTGATTGCGTCGGTGTCCACGACAGCGTCGGGTTTTGGCAGGAGCGTGCGTATGTTTGCAAGGTCCGCGGACTGCGACTCCGCGGTGGAGAGAGCGCCGCTGAGACGAACTTGAAGTGCCTCGACGTCCTTCTCGCGAGTTGCTGCAACGCTCTTGGCTTGAACGAGCTCGGTCGTGAGGAGATCCGCACGAGTGGTCTGCTCCTGAAGTTGTCGAGCTAACCCGCGGTTTTCTTCTTGTAGCCGGCTCATCGTCGTCACGAACTCGCCTTTCTTCTTCGCCATCTCCTCCGCCAGTAACTCGAGGTATTCGGTCACGGATGCCAGCTTCTGGGTGACGACTGCGAGTTCCTCCCTCCCCTTCCTCTCCCTATCGTCCAGCGATCGCACCTCCCCCTTCTTGAGATCCAGTTCGGCGAGCGCACGCTTGAGCTCGTTCTCAAGGGTTCGGAAACCCTTGAGGCTGATGATTTCGTAATCGTCTTCGAAATCGAACTCCAACTCCGGATCGCCAGGATCGCTCGGATGGTTCCCGTCGGCGAACGTCATGACTCCGCCCCTCTTTTCCGTCTTCCTGAAGGCAGGGAGACAAGGCGCGTACTGGGAAGGGAAAGAGAAGAGGCGGGAGAGGAATTGTAAGAAGCTGAGTGTAATTTGGTACATCGGTCGACCCACACGCATAGCTCAGCTACAGCAGGGAAGATCTATGAGAGCGAAACCAGATGAAAGGGTGAGGTGCCACATTGAACGACGATTCGTCAGGCTTTTAAGTGGTGGCGCACCACTACCAGGACGCATTGCCGGGCTGCGCGAAGGTGCATGTCATTTTGGCGACACGCGGTCAACACGCCTACTAGCGCCGGGTTGGTTCCCGCACGCGTGGGCAAGTGATATTAAACTTTTGAATTCGGCGGGGCCATCGGGGAAGGAGGGAACGTGTCGTATCTCAGTTCTACGTGTTGGAGCGAAAAGGACCTGACGCCTGCGGTTTGACACTTTACGTTGACCCAGAGTGCGGCAGACACGCTGTGAGGACCCTCTCAAAGGTTTATGAGGACCGCGCAGCGAATGGCCTCCAAGGCAGAATGGCCGAGTGGTCTAAGGCGCTAGAATCAGGCTGTCATGACAACCTATCTAGTCCGAAAGGGCGTGGGTTCGAACCCCACTTCTGTCATTTCGAGTTCCTTTTTCGTCCGTCACGGCCCGGTCCCATTCCTTGCGGAATGGTTGAGCCCGAAGAACATCTCAGAAGCCCTTCAAATTATAGCGTTCGTCGTTATCCATCTCTTATGTATGTATGTATTAGATGGAATTGAGGGAAGAGGAACGAGAGGTGAAAGGTATCTATTATGCAGGTCCAGATTTCATGTTGGGTGTCTGGGAAGCTGGGCACATCACCGGGGGGCCGAACCGAAATTTTCATGATGAAGCCGCCGGGACCCTGTGCTCGTAGAAAGTGACACGGGATCTGCGAGCCTAACCAAATCCTGAAGTTCCAAGTTTCAAGATCCCGCGAAGCCGAGAATCGGCGTCCGTAATGGCATTCAGGTAACCGTCGACCATCGCTCCAACATTCTTGTTGAAATGAGAAACGTCGATGCCGAGGTCTTTTCTTAGATGTTTAGCGTATTGGCCGTATTCTGTGCGCCTGTGGCCCGGGTCAACATTCCAGGCATCGGGTCATATTCCTCAAACTCACCCATGATTCTTCTCCCAAGCTCGTGCGTCAGAAATTAGGAGGGTCACGTCTTCCTTGTGATCTGCCACAACTCTTCTCTCCTTCTCGTCCCAGTCGGCGTAAAATGGTCTTTGTGGAAGAGACCGGCGAGGGTCATCACCGTACCATTCCGACATCTGTTTTTCCGCATCACGGAGTCTCCCTCTTGCCAGAAGATCGTGGATATGCTATTGAGGGGGGTCAAAACACGTGCGGACAACGGAGGAGGATCGAGGTTACATTCAGGCAGGACCAGGTGACGAGGGAGATGTACGTTTTCCTTGCCTCTTGTTGTCGTGTCCAGGAAGAAACTGAATCAAGGGCACGCTCCTCATCGTCAGGCAGAAGAGCAAACCCATCGACCCTCCTGGCGCGTGAGTCGTTCTTGTAGCTCTTGTTCAGCCTGAGGACATGGTGGCACGTATTAACCGTGTGCCGCCTGAATGCCTCCAGTTGCGCAAGAAGATCAAGGAGGTCTCCGGTTTGGTGGACAATAAGCGCGGGGAATACGATGCCTTTTGCCGCGTAGCATAACATATCGACTGCTGCGGGTTGGGATTTATCGAAAATTTTATCCCAATGACCTGTGTGGCCTCCGTTAGTCATCCGCTGATGAAGGCGGGAGAGTTGTGACTACTTGCTAAATATCTCCCGCTGGGATTTCAAATCCGCCAAATCTGCTGTCCGCACGACTTCCATAAACTGTCCGATACTTTTGGCGCAATGCATCACGAGAGAGGGGTGGGGGTAAGGTCAGGGTGGACGCGTGCGAGGACAACCCAAGGACGCGCCGTTCGATCATCGAAGCCCGATTGAACTTTTCTGTCCGAAATCACCACCACGCCCCTCGCGTCATGGTACGAAAACTTAAGTTGGCGATTCACCCTCATTTTGAAAAACCAACTTTTTTTTCCTCGTCGCGACTAGGCCTCGAGGGTCGAGATCCTCAACGACGGCGGCTTCCGGTCTGATGGACGGAAGCAATACGAACTGAGAGATATCATCATCGATCTCTCTCAACAGGGTTCGGCGGATGGCTCTGCCGTGCTTTCGCATGGACTGACTCAGGTCTCTGTGTCGGTGTTTGGACCACGAGAGGCCAAGATGCGTTCTCAAACCCTGCACGACCGAGCGAACATCAACGTCGAAGTCACAATCGCACCATTCAGCATGGGCGAAAGGCGAAAACGTTCCCGGAATGACAAGTAAGCCATGAGAATTTGTTTTCCAACTATGTCTTGATTAATTTTGACCCGTCATGGCACCTTCCCAGACGTGTTTTGGATTTCGCATCGACAATTAAGGCAACTTTCGAGCCTGCCATCCAAACCAACCTGTACCCCCGCTCCCAGGTTGACGTCTACATCAACGTTTTACAACAAGATGGTGGAGTCTTGCAGGCGTGCATAAACGCCACTACTTTGGCTCTCGCCGCCGCCGGGATACCCCTTTTGGATTTCGTTTGCGCGGTCACTGGAGGTGTTCAGTCCGCCTCACCGCTCCTCGACCTGACGACTCTCGAAGAGAACGACGTCCCTCACCTTACGGTGGCGATGATGCCCAGGACAGGAAACATCACCCTTCTGACGATGGAGACGAGGTTGCACGTGGATAGGTTTGAGGAGATCTTTCAGCTGGCAACCAGTGCAGGGCACGTGTTGCACAAGGAAATGAGGGCTGCGATCAAGGACAGGACGAGGACGTTGGTTGCGGCTATGAGCGTGGCGCCAGGGGTTGTAGGGGAGAAAGACCCACTGTATTCTGAACGAATGGATGATTCTTGAATCTCAGCTTCATTGTTCGACACAGGAAGGCGCATTCAATGTGTAAAATTTAGCAAGACAACATTGACGAACATGATATATAGCGTGGTCCACACGATGCTTCGATGAACCGGTGCGTGGGGGACAGGCAGACAAAGTGAATGGGAAGAATAAGAGAGGGAACAATAAAAACAAGGTAGGGCATCGAGCAAGAGAGGGAGCAAAGTTACAATATCAACACGGAGTGTTTCGTTTCACGTTTACGCATCATCCTGTGCCAGTTCGGTCGTTGTTGGACGACCGGTTGAGTCCAGACGGTAACGTCGTTCGTCAGAGTGGGAAGAACAGCAAAATGTTTCTGGGATTCGGGTTCCAAGGTGGACTCGCCGCCCGGCAGTTGACTAATCGTGCCTTGCACTACCAAACGAGGACAATGAGAGGGCTGAACATTGCACACCGGGTGGAGAGAGGTGAAACTTACCCTGTTCCTTTACATGTGGAGTGATGCGGCATTGGGAGGTCGTGTCGATGGTGAATATGCCAGCGTCTGCACAGCATCGCACGTCCCCGTACATCCCACAAGTGCATTTATCGACGGCTTGTTTGAGGACTTTTGTTTCCCAACCGTTCAGGAACGCGGCGTAAAAGCCATACCCTGTAGCATCGCCGTTGGAGAATACGAAAGGCTGCTTGGGGTTCAGGGAGTGCTTTGCGAGGGAGTAGAATTCGGTGGTGTCCCAGTGAACCTCGACTTGGATCTGGGGAAGGATCACGGGGTACGCAGGGTTTTCACACTTTCCGTTGGTCGCGAAGGCAATGTGGGTCTTGTGGTCATCGGAGTCTGGGTTCTGTAGGACACTCAAGTCAACACGTGTTGAGGCATGTCACAAAGATACACACCTTTCCGTCCCAACAGCTCGGGAACGTCTATCGGACGTAAGTTCATATCTGTGAGTGAATGCTGTGACGGAACGTACAACTTGGGACCGGAGTCCACCTGAACACCGGAGAGCTGGGAGGGTATCATGACGAGAGGCTTGAGCCAATGGGTTGAGACAAAGGAAGGTTTCGTCTGAGACGGAGTCGGTTTCGTTCTTTGAGCGGGGAGCCGGATTACTAGCGAGCATCCTAAAGTCATCAGGGAATGGAATTGCCTCGCCGGGATTGAACAGGTATTTGACAGAAACCGTTCCGTCGACGCTTTTGAAGCTTCCGTTGGCCCACTGAAAGTACAGGGTCGGTGTCCAATAATTCGACTTGTCCTCGACGATCGGTCCGGAAGTACATTTGCTAGTACGAAGATCCTCAGAGGTAGCATAGGGTCCGAAATTACTGCCACCGATTACTGGGATGGAAGATCAGATCAAGCAGCCATTGGGGGAGTTTTCCGCGACACGAACCTGTGTGAACGTGGGGGGAGACCGTTCCGGGTGAGCCGACAGGGTCGACACGCTCAGTGATGAGAACGTTTTCTGAGTGAACGTAGTGAGTCGGACCAGTAAAACAAGCAGATCCCGCCCATCCGTGCGGGCGCGTAGTTAGAGGGGCAACTCACTCGTGTTCATGACCCAAAACGCTTCGGTCGAGGCGGTTGCCGCTAGGACGTACAGGATGAGAAGAAACGACCTCATGGTGAGAGCGAGGCGGTGGGTATATCGATGGCGGTCGTGGTGAAGGAACGTGTTTCGGTAACGGACAGCAGCTGAAACCTGGGATCGTCGAGGGCGGAGGGAAACCCAGAGAGCCAGCGGTTGAGAAGGCGCCCCGGGGGAACAAGACCGTTGAGAGAAAGGGTGCGGTCTCCAACGTGGGTTGCACTCCGGCTGGACCCCCGCCCAATACATGGTTTGCATACAACTCGGCCGTTCACATCAACTGTCAATGTAATGTCCGTGATGGACGCCGGACCAGGAACAGGCGGGGATAGAGCTGGGACAGTTTCCTTTGAGAACTTCGCAGGAGAGGGGTTGTACAGAAACGCTCCTTGGCCACAACCACACCGGCGTATCGTCGTCAGGGTAAAAGGCACTACAGAGAATGCGGATCCATTCGATCATCCCCGACTAGATCTGGACCGCCGATATCCACCCAATACGGCATCTCCCCCACCACGTGTGGTCTTGGACCACCGGAAATGACCCTGCTCATCGTGGTGACGGCGTGTCCTTTGGTTTCGGCCACCCGGACAACGGCCAATGTCCGTCTCTCACCACCAGAACGCCATCTACCGCCGATCTAATGGACGCGCTCGAACAACAACCGTACAACGGCGCATCTACCAAGCTCTGTTTGGCATTCGACATAGGCACATCATTCAGTTCTATCTCCTATTGCATCCTCAATCCCGGTCAAGTCCCCACGATCCGAAATGTGAATAGGTGCGGGTGGGCGCCACAACGTTGACCCAGTTTACGACTCTGACGAACCTTCCTAGATTTCCTCGTCAGCACCATGCAGACCGTATCGAAAAGGTTCCCTCTGTGATCTACTACGACCAGTGCGGGCAGCTGCGCGCGATTGGGGCGGAGATATTGGACCCCGAAACCAACGCCGAAGCAGCGGATGAGGGTTGGATCAAAGTCGCATGGTAAGTCTGTATTCCCGGGTCCGTCATATCTCTATTCACTCCTTACGTGTCGACAGGTTCAAGTTACTTTTCGGACCCAAGAGGGCTGTAAAACCCGGCCTTCAGTGCCCTCTTCCCCTAAAGAAGACGAAAGAAGACGTGCTTTCAGATTACTTTCAATATCTTCATAACTGCACCAGGGATTTTATCGAGGACACACATCCGGACGGCGTCTTCCTCTGGAGATCCTTACACGAGGATGCACAACTTATTCTCAGCCACCCAACCACATGGGACGGGAAACAACATGACATCCTACGAAGGTGTATGGTTCAAAGTGGCCTGCTCCCAGATCCCCATTCGAGTAGAATGGCATTTGTCAGCGAAGGAGAAGCGAACTTGCACTACGTCATGCGCCACAGACATGAGCTGGGTTTGACCGGTGATGTGGGTTATGTTGATGCGCACTCTCTCCACCAGCCAAATCCTCACACTTATCAGCAGAGCGGAGCAGGTATTCTTGTCCTCGACGCTGGTGCAGGTACCGTTGATATTGGCTCCTATAATGTCACCCAGTGGTCCCCTGTCATCATGGAGGAGATGAACATCCCAGAGAGTGCGTCGGTCCCAAGCTTTCAACCCCCAGTCCACTGAATACTCCTTCGGGTATCAGGCTTGGTTCTTGGCTCTCACGTACTCGCTGTTAAGTTGCGCGCAATGCTCGACCGTAATTAATTCCCTCCTATCCACCGCTTCACCTCGGTCCTAACGCATGCTCAGAGGTTGTCGACAAGCGTGAGGCGCTGGATATGTATGAGTCCTTTGAACAATTCACGTCTTCTCCTGCCGATCAGAGGACAGAGAAAGTGCAGTACGTCTTCAAATCCACATTGTCATCACAGGATTACCAAACTCTCCCTCAAGTCCAGATGTCGCCAAGATGTTTGAATCTTGCGTTTCAGCTTTGGTCGAGGCCATAAATGTTCAGAGGCAAGGGAAAGTCTCTAGCATCAGGGTAGGTGCACCATGACTGGACATCCTTCGACAGGAGTTGAGTTCTGTCCACAGACAGCATTCTTTCTCGGCGGTCTTTCTTTGGGGTCGCGTTTTTGTGAGAAACTGGTCTCACGCCTCCGGTTTATGCACATTCGAGTGTTCAGACCGGAGCACCTGCTGTCAGTTTGCGGAATCTCTACCCATCTCTTCCTTCGCTTACTTGAACCAAAGCGGACATGCCGTATCGGAGGGGTCGATCTCCTGCTACCTCAACAATCATGTTATATATCGCGTCGCAAGGTTCACGTACGGTGTGAAATGTACTCGAGAGTTCGAACACAATGACCCGGAACACCAACGAAGGCGGAGGAGCGCTTTCGTTAACCCCTCCGGGAGGGTTTTCTTACCCAATGGATACCAAGCGATCCTGAAGAAGGTGAGATGGATTGCGATCGGTGTCCCCATGCGCTCATAACTGGTGATGCAGGGAACGAGGGTTTCACAGGGCCGTGAGTTCTCTTGGGTGTTCGTACACGAATGTAATCGCCAAGCGGAAACCACCACCGCCTCATGCGAGATCATTTGTTACGTCGGGGGCTTGGCCAGTCCCGAATGGATAGATACCGAACCGGGTACAGTCTCTCACTTGGCTCCCCCGCCCTTGTCCCGCATCTCACCTTACAGGACAAAGGCAAGTACAAGACACTGTGCACCATCAAAGCCGACGTCTCGAATGTCCCGGTCCTCCCCTTGAAACGATCACCAGTCCATTTCAATCAAGCGGAGAGCGCACGTCCGTTTTACCGGCAGAAGTTCTGGGTTGTTATCTCATTTGGGATGACGGAGATGAAGGCTGAGGTGAAGTGGTTCGAAGGGGTGCGTGCGACCTGTTCATTTGGATCCATCGCCCTGACTCATCGGCGCCCTCACGAGTAGAACGAGGAGAGGAGGTAAGGGTTCCCACGCTTTCAGCCGCACTCACTAACGTTTCCCCTAGGAGCTCGGCAAAGGTTTTTTACGAGGAATAATCGGATGAGCATGTATCAACAATGCATACAAGAGGGTTTTTAGAACGGCCGCTACTCTTTACTCTCGGGTTCCGGGAGATCCCGTGCCAGGATCACTTTTGGTTTTCGGAGGACCTTCTCCATATTACCCATTCTCTGAACGAGCCCAATCTCCATTGTCCCTGCTACAATCCCGCACTCTCCCCCCTCCTTCCCGAACTCATCCATCATGGTCTCTCCGATGAAAGTGGTCCCAGGAGGTACAACGTAGATAGACATGTCGCTCGAAGCGATCTTGGTTTTAATCGTATCGTCAAATCGGAGGGTCGCTTCGATGATCGCCCTGAGTTCTGTCCCTGCGCTGTACCCGACGGCTTCCATCGCTTCTGAAAAATCGGAAAAGGTTCGGGTAATCACCAGGATTTTGGTGAGATCCTCAATCATTTCCTCAACTCGAGGCGGTTCTTGATGGGGTGCATAACGCTTTGTAAGCGCTCTCCATCTCGATGCTATCGCTTGACTCTCTACCAAGGCTAATGATCAACCTTGTGAGCAAACGTGTTCATTAACCTTACCTTTGGCGGATATCATCCCGTATATTTCGCCCAGTACCACCCCCGTCGTGGCTCCGCCTCCCCAGCCAGATGTGACTCGTTCGATGAACTGAACGAGGTACGTATCTACCGCGAGGGTGACAGCGACGGGGTTCCTTGCAGCGACCTCTTCAAACATCGAGTCGCCGAAGTAATCACGAATCAGCTGGAGGTCGGGTTCGTCGACAAGAGTCCCCGGCACTGGCTCCCGTTGGTCCCAAGTAGCCGAAAGGGCGCCGGAGGCCGAACTGATGAGGGTGTTCAGGTTCTCAACCATACCCACCACCTCCGCCTCTGAAACAGCGTCGACCCTGGTGAGGAATGCCTGTGCGGCGCTTAGTTCTGTTGTCCTCTCCGAGAGCAGCCTGTCCTTCTCGGATAGCCGCGCGTGAGCGTGTGCAAGCGCTGCTCGTGACTCGTTGAGCTTCAAAAGGGGTATCCAAAAATGTGTCAGCTATCGAAATCTGTTCCACTTCCGACCTGACTAACCTTAGTCTTCAACTCGCTCTCGAGTCGCTGGATAATCGCATCCTTCTGACCGATTTCCTTCCCTCGTGCTTCCAGGAGCTCCTTGACCTCCCGAAGTTCATCCTCCAGCTTCCTCTTCGCTTCAGCAAATGCTTCCGCTTCAGCCTTGGTCCTCTGGTATTCCCGCTCGAGCCTGGCACATTCGGTCCTTTGTTCAGCAAGCTCGAGCTCCAATGCAGCGGAAGGTGGCGTAGGGGAGCGCCTAATACTCTGGGTGAGTTTGACGTCCCCGCTCACCGTCTCGTCCCTAGATGGTCCACAGAAACAGAGTTTCCCAAGGATCCCCTTCAGGCTAGGCATCATACGTGTGGAGGTGGTGGAGAGGGGAATGTGAGATTCCGCGAGACGCATCAGCCACAGTTTGCTTGTGTCGGGTCCAACCTATTTCCGAGTTGGGGTCCGACCCGGCCTCCGTATCCAAGAGAAGTGTGGCTGGCCCCTCTAAAAGTGTGGCGGTCTCCTCTCGTCCCATAAAATAACAATGCCCCTTCGGATTCCCTCTCTCCCAACCTCTCTCACCTGACAGCATGGCTATCACGCGTTCACCTTACTCAGGATCCACCAAAAAGCTCGTTGTCGCGGTCGACATCGGGACGACCTATAGCGGAGTCTCGTACACGCTCCTTTCTCCGAAGGTTGTTCCCGAGATCAAATCCGTCGGAAGGTAACTGTCGATGATCCTCCCCGCCTCGTTCCTCTTCTCAACGGTCAATCGTATGATGCAGGTTTTTGGACAACCGTACGATCGGAACTTTTAAGATACCGTCTGTCTCGTACTACGGTCACGACGGAAGCTTCCGTGGCGTTGAGGGCACTATGGACGATGACGAAACCGAGAATCTCCACGAAGTTCGATGGTGAGACTCTTCCTGCACACCGAGGTTCCAGGGTTAACGCAATATCAGGTGGAAATTGAGAGTCTCTCCCGGGGAACTGCCCGCGACGGCCAAGAAACATATGACCGCAAATTTGCCCAAGGACAAGTCTCTACAAGACGTTTTCGCAGACTTCATTCTCTATCTGTTCAATTCCGCGAAGGCCTTCATCCAGGAACACGAGCCCATGGGGAGAGAATTGTTGGAAAGCCTCGGGTCGAACGTTGACCTCATACTTTCGCACCCAAACGAGTGGGAAGGTCGCGAACAGGCGTTCTTGCGAAAATCGGTCGTCAAAGCTGGAGTCTTTACGGAAGAGGAGGCGTTATCCCGCGTTTCCTTCGTCACGGAGGGTGAGGCCACGCTCGGCTTTTGTGCGACGAACACAAATGCTGGTGAATTACTCGAGGTAATGCTTTTCCCGCTCAACTTCGAGGATACATTCTGACCACTCGTTTCAAGCCCGGACATAAAATCGTGGTTATCGACGCTGGCGGTGGAACCATCGATATCAGCTCTTACACCGTGACCTCCACATCGCCGCTGAAGGTGGGAGAGTTCCACGAACCGAAATGTAACAGTATGACTTTGGAATTTAACCCACCGGACTGACAAGCACAACAGGCTGTTACCAGGGTGCCGAAATTGTGACCGCCAGGGCCCGGGACTATGCGGGAGGCAAGCTTGAAAATTATTACCTACTCCAGTTTCCTCGTCTTATATTCTTCCCTTCCAGCGAGGTTCAAAAACTCGAAGTTCGATAACAAACACGACCTCGCAGACTTTACGAAGGCATTCGACAGTGGATTGAAGACGACCTTCTCAGACAATACTAAACCCCAATTCGTGAAATTCTGCAGGGTGCGGGAGAACGACACGCGTTGCGGTGTAAGTGGCGGAAAGTTTAATTTGCCAGGGTGAGTTACGTCTCCTCATGCATTGGTAGAAATTTAATGCGATCTCCCATCCCCCCAGGAACCAAGTACAAAAGTTCTTCGAGCCTACTGTCGAAGCAATCGTTAAGTGTGTCAAAGAAATCGCAGCGGACACCGACCCTGCGAATACCGTAAGAACTTGGTGTTCTCTTCGGATGTGGCGACGCCTTGACTGCCTACCAGTTTGTTTTCCTCGCTGGAGGCTTTGGTGCCAGTCCATGGATATTCCAGGAAGTCGGGCGCGAAATTGCTGCCCAAGGATTAAGACTATCGCGTCCCGATACTCAGACGTATGTTTTCCTCCTCCCAAATCTTCGGTCGATTTACATGTGCACTAGGAGCAAGGCGGTTGCGGATGGCGCGATCTCATATTATCTTGACCAGTTTGTCGTCGGTCGGCTCGTGAGGTACACCTATGGGACACCGGCCTCCATCAGGTATGACCCTTCGGACCCGGAACATCGTATGCGTTCGCACAAAAAGTACCTGGGGATGGCTGGAGGAGTGCGACTTGATGTCTTTAGTCCAACCCTATTCAAGGTGGCCGTTATTGTTTTCGGATTGCGCACTCGGAGCTGAACCAACTACCAGGGCACGCGAGTATCCGGTACGCAAGAGTTTCGTGACGAAATTGCAGGTGTTAGCCTACTCCCTCCGATCGCCGGCAAAACCATGGAGTTCCCTATAATCCGTTATACGGGCACATCCAAAAACCCCCAATGGATGGATGAGGATGAAGGTGGGTGAACCGAATGGTGGCCATCGTAGGAGAATCGCATCTGAGAAGCACTAATAGAGAACTTCAAAACCATCTCCCACATTTCCGTGGACGTCACAAAGCCCCGATCTATTGCCTGCATGTCCCCATTCCGTTTTCCGATCTTCATCCAAGAGCTTGAAGTGATATATATATACGGCCAAACCGAGTTCAAGGCCCAGGTGTCTTGGAAGGAGGAGGTAGGCCGTTCGCGAACCCTTCCTCTGTTTTCCGGTTGATATCTATCTAACAAACATTCTTGCAGGGCGTAGAGAAGCGGTACGTCCCCTCGATGGTGATGCGCCATGCACCCTAACTCCTTTACAGTACTGACGCGGTGGTTCTGTACGACGATGAGGAAAATTATCAAGGGACGTAGGTTCGTGCGACGCCGTGGGGCCTCTGGGGCGGACTTTCCCCGTGTTTTGTATTTTTAGCGATGTCATAGTATCCGTTTCGATCAGCAATGTATTCAGAATGCACCTCGCCCATCATGCAGAGCCATTGCCAGAACAGTGAGTGCGACGTTTGTCGCCACGTCGAAACTTCTTGCGGGATGTGTTCTCGACATATTCTGACACTAGTTTGCCGTTTACTACTACAGCCACGATTCCACTCCTGAACTGGACCCCAATCACCGCTCCCGGGAGCGGTTTTTTGGTTTCTCAAACGGGCCCCAAGTGGTGTCACCGGTGACGGCGCACTCAAAACCTATTGTTCTGTCCTCAATCCAAAGCGAGCCCCATCAGAGACTTCTATGGCTTGAAAGGGCTTTTGGGAATGGCTTATCTGGCGGTCGGGAGTCCGCCAGGCCCTCCCATCCTCACCTCCCCCCCACTCATGAAACTTATGCCTAGCAAAAAGCGAGAGGGCTTAAAGATTAACACGGACCTTACCGCCCCAACCCCTGGGAACGATGGGGCGATTGCCAAAGAACCTATCCACCTTGACGAGATTCAAACCCACCTGGAACGGCTGCGGGAGGTTTCGACGGTCGCCGGAAAACTCTTTGCTCTCTTGGGAGAGCAGATAACTATCGTATCTTCCACCGCCCCAGTACAAAGAGGCCATAAAATAGTACGGTCACATCCCACCCCTGTCTCGTCAGGCTGATTGTACTCGTTTTCCGTAGGTGGACGAGTTGAAAGGGCAAGTAAGGGCCCATCGCGATGGACTTGCAACAGCGTTCGACCCACTGCGTGAGCAGGTTGAACGCTTGAAGAACGGTTTCTGGGAAAAGAACGGCGACGTGATCGAGGCTGCCGCGAAAACGTATATAGAGCGGAAGATCAAGGAGAGGGTAGCTGTTGAGGCAAGTCGCATTTCTTCCAGGCACCTCGCTCCATATCATTTTATTTAACAGGAAGTATCTACAGGTTGAAAAAGCCATTGAAGACTATCGTCATCATGTGGCGAATAACGAACAAAACAACCAAGGGTTGAGAGTCGCCATGGAAATTTCGTGAGTCAGACAGAGCATCTCATTGGAGGTTGTGATCTGATTCCACAACGTTCCGTAGCCGGGCAAGGGACAACAACTCGCTTCTGCGTTCCAATCGTTTGGACGAACAGGTTACCTGGATCGGAGAGGTAGAACCTGTCCCGTCTTTCGGGGAGCTCGTGTTTGCCGATGGGCCTCGTGTAATGATCCTCGCAAAATCCCTAAATATTCCTCCAGGTGAAGGGGATGAACAGGCCACAACTCTAAACAAGATCTTCCTCCAGTTGGGGGTGAGTTGTACGCGTTTTGTGTTATTTTCGCCACTTATTTATTAGGCGCCCATCCGCGCACTCACAGATTCAGTATCGTGCCGTCCCTTCCAGGGCCAGTATCCTGCTGATGCCCAGCATGACGAGCCTTGGATGACCCCCATAGATGTTCCTCTCTACATATTTCTTGCGTACTTGACGATGTTCGTATATTCGAATGTCGTGTTGTAGCTATGGGCTGTGAGCTTCCCCATGTAACATTTTTGTACAACGTTCTTGTTTGTCCGTGGGGACGCGTTTCAAACGACAAGAGTTGAATGTATCGCAGTTTGCTCGATACGAGATTTTCTCGCAATTTGGGCCCAATAATTACTTGGGGGCGGCGTGCCACCACAAAGTTGTCACACCAGTGGGGATGTAAACCTTGCATAAAATATTCAAGGATGAGAAAAGAAGACAGAGCGGACTCGGAGCTGCCCTCGATGGTCTGTGGGTCCTGGCGTTATCACACCCGCCCCCTGCCGATCAGAGAGCCCAAACGCTCGTCCCAGTCCTGAGTCCGATGATACTTGTTACGAACCATGGTTTGGAAGCTGTAAGTATGCCTCACATCAGCAAATCGTGGAAAATCGTATACTGTAATATCATGGTCTACGAAAGTGGTAGACCCATATATTCAATTATAACGCGTTATAATAGTTATAATCCTGGGCGTCAAAAGTGACTTATAACCCGT
>Ga0307511_10002320_pt1 | contig 19884 bp, 21 predicted proteins | sample 13_EM_MG_FD_200266 | JGI IMG/M metagenome (GOLD analysis project Ga0307511, IMG submission 200266) | Populus trichocarpa ectomycorrhiza microbial communities from riparian zone in the Pacific Northwest, United States - 13_EM | ecosystem: Host-associated > Plants > Roots > Unclassified | place...
TTCTTTTTTATATTTTGTAAATCAGTACTCGTAAACCTTTATCAATTCAAGTACGTTATACACCAAATCGAGGATTTATTTAAATTGCCCGTGAGCGGCACAGTGGGTATGCCGCCCGCGGGCGGCCGATGCCCGCGAGCGGCCCAGAACACATACACCGATCACGACTACCGTACCGATGGTATATGTACCTGGCCTATATACAGTTCCTCCGTGATAGGAAAACAGAGACTAGTCTGGTCAACAGAGTCTACTCTGTCTCGTAACAGAGACGTACTTTTCAAATGTCAAATACAGGACTAGTGCAGTTTCTCATACCAGTACTGCATTTTTTTTTCCTAGGTGACAGTCAATTGCTGTTCCGTTCCACAATCACAACGCTTGTTCAATCATTGGAACCATTCACCAATGTTTTTGCATACACAATCGGCTTATCTCCACGCTTGCTGATCCTGTCTCAAGTTCGAATTCACTCATATGAAGGTGCATGAGAGGCGCAGTACGGAGTTCGTACATAATGTCCGTAGCATAATGCTGGTGCCCTGATTTAGTGCCACACTGACAGAGAATTCTCATTGTCCACCTCTCTCACCTTGCCCAGCGATTCTAGGTTCTGTGGAGTTTATTTCCACTGGAGCATTTTTATATCGGAGGAGCTTGTTCAATTCTGCTACGAGCTTGAATCTGTTTTCCTTTTCCAGTATCTGTATGTATCTAGGCCGATTTTTTTCTTTGTCCCCGCCAGCCCCATGTGCCTTGAATCTGGCTGGCTCGTCGTCATGATCCCTGGAGTAGGACCACAGATAAAACATCCACTGGTTTTTCTTCTCACGCTCGTACCTAATGTAGGTATGTCGGAAATTCATTATCGCTATCTAGCCAATGACGAGCACAGCCAATCCCTACAATCACTCCAAATTGACGCCATGACTTGTCGCCCCGGAAAAAGTATCACCCCTGTCACCACCTCCCCGCGCGCTGATCTGCACCCTCCGGGTTAGATTCTCACTACCTCCGGCGCCATCGATGACGTTATGTTTTGGTAAATCAGTACTCATATTCCAGCTATCTAGCCTAATGGTGAGGCAGTGCATCCCCCGACCTCACTCGGACGATTATTCTACTACTACTGGGTTGTCCGCTGCCCTGTACCGTATTTACGTCCAAGACCGGATCCTGCGGAGAGAACACAACTGGATACGATCACAAAATCCCGCTGCCGCTAAAACTTCAACCCATCTCGACCTGTCTACACCAATCTTGGTCCGCGTATATTATTATACTTCCTCCATGCTCCGGCTCCACCATTTCCCAGCTGTTATTCTCCCGTGGTCACATGATCTTCCGCTCGCCCTATCATAATATACCGCCACCACTATCTATGGTACCGCCGGCGACTTCACAAGATGCTCTCCAGCTATGAACTATGCATGCTAACAACTTCCTCCCAGATAACTAAGCCAAGTCATAGATGCATCTAGCTGCTGAAGATATTGGGGTTATGCTAATGCCTTCAGGTTGCAAAGATCCAAAGTGGCTGTCGGCGCATTTCGGTGGCCAGTAGAACGCCAATTGGATATATGTTGCTGTTCAACTGTTCACCGTATCGCTAGATTTGTAGGTGGTATTGAGACCTCCGCAGGTGCCACTTGGGTTGGAGCCTAGCGCCCACCATATTGGTATTTTCCCCCCGCCTTCTAGGGTCCTGATGGTGGATATGAATATCTAACAACCGTGATTTCAGTGGCAGCTCTGCAGCAAAGAAAGGGGGCGAGGAAAGAACGGGGCAGGGTGGAGTAAAATATACATCCCACCATTTAATGTTTGAAAACTTGAAGGTTCAAACACCGGAGGGAAGACACTGGAGTGACTATATTGTTGTGGAAGACTGTTGAGGAGGGCGATGCCGGGAGTGCCAGCACTACAACGCGGAACACCAATACCGCAACCCCTCCGCCTTCGCGAGTAATACTTTACAATCACGCTACCGATACACCCAGCGCCGCTCAGGTTTAACCCTGGAACAATGAGGTAAGGGGGGCAAATGAAGGCGCGGAACCTTTGTGGAATGGTAATTGTCGAGGGGGTTCGACAGAGAAACACGGCGTCCTTCCTGGTTATCCGCATGAAGCAAGGTTGCACGAACCATATGTTATAGCTGGAACCATTGATATTCAGCGGTGTTTGTGGTGGCAATGTTTATACATATGTATGTTATTTTTTCCTCCACATGAATGTCTGATGATGGAGTCTCCCCACCTGAACGGTCCGTTCGGTGCCCTCACCCGCATGTCTGGTGATTCAAGTTTCAACCTGTGCGTGACATTATTTTTCCCCTGTCGTATTTTCTGGTCCCGTACGCAGATACTGGGACAGGGAGCGGCCCTGGGTTTGATAATTGCGTGGGACATACTCAGGCGATATGCTGATTGTCAAAAACAAAAGCTCGAGTGTCATGAGTGTGAAATATCGGAGCATTGTGCTAAGGTTGTAAGCCAGGGGTAGGGGGGTTCCAAGGATAGTTTAATCAAAGCACTCGATTCAAACTCCATGCTCACCTCTGTCCTGGCCTATCACTATCAGTCTCTTCCCTTGCACTAAACATACATAAATTAGTCTAGGTACGAGAACGTTCTCCATCGCTCAACTTACTCCACTCACTTTTTCCCTTTATCACCTAGCCTGCTCCCTCTCTTGACGTGCCTCCCCTTCGAACCAGACTGCCTCTCACGAAACTCCACGCCGTTTCCTATTCTCCACCGCTTTTCAAATTTCCCAATCTCTAAACCTTTCATTAGCGGGAAGATTCGTGAATGCGACAAACGGATTTGTTGTTTACTCCTATTGCGTTTGACTTTTTGTTTTCTTTGCTAGGTGTTTCATTTCTTACCGGACTATGGGGTCCATGTTTTCCTCGCTGCGGGTGGCACAGATTGACTTCTACAGTATATGGCTTGAATCCAGTCGGGTCGTCATGGCCCCTTTGAAGGTGAGTAATGAGTTTGGTAATAAAAAAGGACGACTTGTGCTTCACCTTGCATTCTTTCTTGGGGCTTATTACTCGTGTTGAAGCCATCTACTGAGCCAATGGCGAAACAGCGTATCCAAGCGACAATAGTGAGTTTTCCCAACCGGTGGTGTCTGCGCCTATACCTCCACTGCCGTTGTGGAATAAGAAGATGCTCTCTAGCTCTCTAAGTCCTGACTGCATCCATCCACCGCTGACACTGCTGACACCCCCACCTTTCTTCACAATCAATACATCCCCGGGAATAACTACAGAAATAATAGCAACCTCACCGCTCCGCCACTTCTGGGGTCCTCTCTCTGCTGCAGTGCATGTAAGGTCCCGTACTGCTAGGCAGTCCCAAGTATGACTCTTATTTTGGCATAATGGAGATTGAGTGTAGTAAGTTGTGATACAGAACTTAGTTCTGGGGTTAACAGCGGGAATTAGAGGAAATCAAGCGTAGGAAGTACCTACATTGTAGTTGAATTTTGGGTTGCAAGCTTCATCTTTGAGACTTCTGAAAGTAGTCCGATGCCCAACAAGACTAGCCTGTGGAATGCTATACCACACGGGACTGCATATCGCATCACCTCGCCATCTCTAGCACAAAGGTTTTACCGATACCAATCGTAGCAAACCAACTGATTGCCTCTCGCTCTACCGAGTCGACAGGAGGGTATACCAGCCAGACTAAGCTCTAAGAAATGCGGATCCTGTCTCAGTAGGCATCACGTGATACAGTCCCATTCAGGAACTGTCCGGGATGCATAAATGGGGGAGCGCATAACCGGTTCAGGTGGGCTGCATATATGGGTTATTTTGTCTATGCCAGACAGAACGATGTCTCCAACCTCACTTTATGACTTCCGGACATCCCAGCCGGCCTCGTGCTGCCTGGAATATGGAAAATAACCGATTTATGCAACCTACCTGAACCGGTTATGCAGACCCCCATTTATGCATCCCGGACAGTTCCTGAATGGGACTGTGCATAGGTACGACTGTAAGATCAATAATTGGTCGGTATACGAGAGCTCTATAAGCGGCTTCACCTCGCTCAACTTACCTACTCCATGCCCCTCCACTTCCCCTCTCTATCTCCTAACCCTCTACCGTTCTCGGCTAACTCCTCATTTTAACCCGCCTTCCTCCGTCTCGATGCTTCATTCTTCCGGTTCTCTTCTTTTTGTAAGCATTACGGTATTATGAATGGGGAAATTGTGTAAATTAAAAAAGGATGGTTATTCGTAGAGCTAGTGTTATGCTCGCTATAGATTCCAGCGCTATGGGATAACTGCTCTCATGAAAGGGTGGAAACACATGAAGAATCCGCCGCTTATATGTTCCCACTTTCGGGTCTTGTCTTGCCCACTGTTGTGCTAGTCTTCTATTTCCCGACCCAGAGATTTATTGTGGTACCTTCTGGTTTAGATCCTGGGCAATACTTGTATCTCCAGTCATTATTTATTAGAATTTGTCATCCTTCTAACTTTTATTAATTATTGGTAATCTCACAGATATGGATAAATAAGGACTTGAGGTAAATATCTTCAGCTTTCGGACTTGAATTTAGCCTTGTGGTTGTTGAGGAAAGCAAGGTGGAGTAGGAATCCAGGGGTCTTTGCTCTACAAACCATGCTGGGTAAATAAGTAACTGCAGTGCGTAACATACGTTAGGGTTGCGGTACTCGTCCCAAGCTCGGAACCGACATCTGGTCAATGACGAGCGATCCACTCCTCCGCCGCCGTGGTATACGGAGAAGCTCTTTGAATCTACCGCCGCGACCAACCTTCTTCACCATCAATGATGTTATGTTTTAGTAAATCAGGACTCCTGTGACGAAGCAGCGCATCCCCTGGGCACACTAAGACGATTATTCTATACCAGGTGGGTTATCCGCTGCCCAGCCTAAGACCAGTTCATCTGGGGAGAGTACAAGTGGAAACGATCACGAAATCCCGCTACGGCTAGAATTTCAACCTATCCGTAACAGTACCGGTCTACACCAATCTGGGTCGCTAGATATTATACCACCCTTTCCAAAGTCTTATTCTTTCCCAATGCTCTGGGCTCTGGGCTATATTCCGCCACCACTACCGCCGGCGATTTCACAGAATGCCTCCCAAGCTATCCTCAATTTCCTTAAGCTTTCAGATGACTAAGGTGTCTAGGTCAGAAGGGTATTGGTTTATGCTAATTATTTTTCAACGGTACTACTGGTACATTTCAGTGGTGGTAGGGAGACAGCCGGACATCCACATATTGCCCGTGCTCGGTTGCTTTGTGATTGGTAAAGGGCCTAGCGGCGGGTCCTCCTACCATATGTATTTATAGGTTTGTGCACTCTGATATATTTTTCCTGCTTGCTAAGACGCTGATGGTAGCTAAGAATAACTAACAAAATACGGTTTTAGTGGCAGCTTTACAGCACAGAAAGGGGGTAAGGATAGAATGAGCGAGGGTGGAGTACAATATCATCTCACTAATATTTGGAAACTCGAGTGTCCAAAATTGATGGGGTGCCTGTTCTGCTATGGAAGCCTGTGGAGGGGGGCGATACCGGGAGTACCAGCACGGCAACGCAACGAAGAGCGGAATATCGCTACTAAAACTCTCCCCCATCGGGAGTAATACTGCACTATAACAGGTAAGGACGCTACTCATTCTCACAGTGCCACTCAGGTATGACCCTGGAACTATGCGAAAATGGGTTCCGGTGGATAATGAAGATGCGGAAATATTGTGGTGGAAAAGTGATTGTGGAGGGAGGGCCGACGGAGAAAGACGGCACCCGTTCTGGTTATCTGCATCACGTGCTTGATGGAGGCTGCATAATCGTGAATAGGCAGGAGTTTGTCCCGCACTACATATTATAACGGAACCGTTGATTTCACGTCATGTGATATCTAAGGGGTGTTTGCGGTGGCGGTGTTTATGTGTGCGGATCTTATGTTTCCCTTATATGGATGCCTGGTGGTTAGAATTTCCCTGCTTGAACGGTCCCTTCGGTTTTCTTACCTGCTTATCTGGCGATGAAAGCCTCAATCTACGTATACCATTACTTGTCCTTGTTCTATTCTCTCAGGGGGCATTATCTGGCCCTGGGGTTGGTAATTGCCTGTGATATACCTAGAGGATAGGCTACCTTGTCTTAGCCTCGATAGTCAGAATACGGCAATAAAATCAGAAAGTCGAGTATCATGAATTTGAGCTATGGTGAAGGCTGTGAGCCAGGGGTACGAGGGTTCTGACGATAGTTTGTGGAAGGTCGCTATGGAAAAACTCACTGTCAGCTAGTATGTAAGTAAACCGTTCTGCTTGTATACTATTGAGTAGCTGAAAACAAGTTGCATTCATGCGGTTTAAATTTATATCACAGCAAAAATAGCCTTTCACAACTAACAGAAAGACCTTGCTTGGTCAGAATTCCATTGTGTACTGTACCAGCACATGTTCCGCCATCTATATCGGCAAACAGACGAATATATGTCAAGCCCTAACGCCCGCTACAAATATTCTCTGACTGTCCCCAGTGGAAGAAAAGAATTCTCTCTCGGTGATGATTGCTATAATGCTAGACATCTGGCGCGACTCTAGCTTCCACAATGTACTGAATATTATCTTGTTTTATCGTGGTATTACGGGTTCTACGGGGGTGGCGTTAGAACAAAATAGTAGCTGCCCCATAAGGCCTCCAAGCCAAGAAATGTAGATGGGGAGGCGGTTATTTCTACACTGGGCTGAGAGACATTAAATCTCTAGCACGACACATTTTAGAGATTGTAGAGACTAATGTTGCTATCATAGGTGGAAAATGACAGGATTAGATAGATATATGTCACATGAAAATTGGCTACTGATATTCATAGCCAACAGCAAAGGTCTTGAATGCTAGTGCAAAATAACAGAAAATATTGTTTCTTTATAACTATGGTACATATGTAATATAGTAGTGTACATTGATTAAAGCTACTAGATGATGAAGCTTCCTGCATAATCTATCTTATATTTGAGACGTCACCTTTAAGTGTGTCAGTATCTTGTGTTGGTGGAGATCGTCCAGGGGCAGCCAGGAATAGTAATTTTGACAGCATACGCCTCACAGGCACTGAGATAAACATCCGTATTGTTTTTTTTTTTTTATTTTTATTTTTATCTTTTCATTTACTTATGCATTTACTGTACTGTGTTATAATTCACCACTGGGTGACCACCAAACGCAGGTTTCCCATACAACCTGAGCTAGCGGACATCAATATATCACAACCACTTAGTCAATTTAACTGGGAGCAATAGCAGTGGTAATACAGACCTAATTCTACCTTTCTACAAGCACAGGGAGAAAGGTATAGGATGGATATTGGGGCCATTGGTGGTATTTTTGGAGTTTAGTACCTTTTCTTGATATAGTTTGAGTGGTGCTCGCAATTCTGAGTTCACCATTTTTTGATAGGCCCAACCCAATAATATAGAATTGCGTATGAGCACATAAGCAACAAATTCAGAATAGATTAGTAAATCCACCCTATCGATATAAAAGAGAATAACTATAAGTTGGGTAGATTCTTTCCAAGTTATTGTGTTCTTGGCATCCTCGCCACACATAATATTTGTATGAGAAAACAAAAATCAGCAAGAAACCCACAACCACTGCAAAGAAATACCTGCAGGATTGTTTCCACTGGCGTTGGAGCCATTCTACAATGAATGAATATTTTATTACTATTTTTTTCGGTTGGGTTAAAAATGGTTATACCTTTGCATACAAACCACAACAAGACATGGCACCATTACCACCAACCCTATGCTTTTCTCCTCACAGAAGGGTAAAATCAGGTCTGTATTACCATTGCTATTGCCCTCGAGCATTAAATGGACCACGTAGTTGAGATACGTTGATGTCCGCTAACTCAGTTTGTATGGGAATTCTGCGTCGGGTGGTGGTGAATTACATACAGTACGTGCGCTCATTCCAGGTATATCATCTGAACCAGACTAAATATGCTTATAACCAATATATTCTTATAGCAATTGCAAATAAGAATTGAATAACGTTAGGGTGGACAATACAACCGTGGTCCCAAGCGTATACAATAGGAGGGGTTTAAGACCTATCCCGGAAGTGCCTGGAATACATAAATGAGGGTGTGTATAATCGGTTTAGGTGGGCTGCATAAATCGGCTAATCTGCATCTTCCAGGTAGCACGAGGCCGGCTGGGATGTCTAGACGTCAGCAGGTGAGGTTGGAAGAAATTGTGATGTCTGGCATAGGCAAAATGGAACATTTATGCAGTCCAGTTGAAGTGGTTATGCACGCCTTCATTTATGCATCTGGACAGTTCCTGAATGGGACGTATATTAAATACCTGAGCTTGAATTTTCTTAACACACTGTACTCTTAACCTCGCCCAAAGTCCGGAATATATTCTACATAAATAATAGAAGCTGCAACATGAGGGGATATGTGCCTCAGCTAGGGTAGCCAAAGGATAGTTATGTGTACATTGAGATACAGAAGGAAGGGGCCGCCAGCCACAACTAAAAGCAAAAACCAAGACCAAAATATGAACAGCACACGTCATTCCCTGAACACTTCATCGGTGCCGGTAGCGTCGACAGAGATGCACTACAACGATGGGTTTAAGCTGGGATCCGCGCCATAGCCTATTGGGGATGGATTATTATCGGTTGGTGCGTCCGGTTTTGTGTTCACACAGCGTGAGTCCAAGAGATCCACGATGTCCAGATGCCCTTTCTGTTCCGCGAAGTCGCGGGGTTTCGCACCCTCGCTATTCGCTAAGTTAAAATTAGCCCCTCGATCGAGGAGAAGCTTGACGATTTCTAGCTCGCCGCCCGATGTAGCAGCACCTACGGCAGTACCGTAATCTCCCCCAGTGAGATTAACATCTGCGCCTCGATCCAACAGGAGGGTGACGATTTCTAGCTCGCCACCCAAAGCAGCAGCGCCTAGGGCAGTCCCATAATCTCCCCCAGTGATATTAACATCTGCGCCTCGATCCAGCAGAAGTGTGACGATATCCAGCCCTCCACGGTATGCTGCAGCGATTAGGGCAGTATTAGAACCTTCCTCGGTGAGATTTGCATCCGCACCTCGATCTAGGAGCAGTGTGACGATATCCAGATTTCCTTTGTATGCAGCCGCCAATAGGGCAGCACGATGATTACGGCTAGTGATATTGATATTCGCACCTCGATCTAGGAGAAGTTTGACGATACCGGTACTGGTTTTAGCAGCGGGATATAGGGCATTCTGAATATCGCCACTTTCAAAGTCCCCTCTTAACATTTCCTCTACCATCCATTGCGTCCCATTAGCAATTGCAACATCTAGCAACGATTCACCCAGATCATTACAGATCTTCATGTTATTCCCTTCCGAACTCCAAAGCCAACTAACCAACTCCCCCAGGCCAGCGAATGCCACAGAAAATGCGGGACACAGAGGGGTTGAGAGTATACAACGAAGTTCGGAAGCATACCCCCCGTAATCTGCTACCCACTTTGCCCATTTGGCATAACTGGAAGCTGCCAGGCTGAATGAACCGAGAAAGGTGTTCAATAGCGGGATACTCAGTTTATGCGGAGCGTCCTTTACATTCACCACGGAAAGTACGAGGTCTTGATATGACCTGCAATGGCGGAACCAGTTAAGCCTGGCGTACTTATAAAGGGGATAAAGGGGTAGCTCCGAAGATTGCAGCGTCCATAGACAAGACTCGGAAACAAAAAGATGTGCATCGATGACGCTGACATCCCATATTTCACTCCGTGTCTCGAGGTATTCTTGAACAGAGAGGTGTGAAAATCGAACCACATTCAGCCCCGTATCCAGTAGCAATAAGCCTTCGCAGGACTGTATAAGCAACTCCACCGGCAATGTCGACTCTTGTGAGGGGCCAGTACTGTTTACGGATATATGTGGGTTGAGCTCTGCTGCCGCAACAAGCTCTTGAGGCCGGAGTGGACGTTCGGAAACCAGCATCCACTTCAACGCACGTATGGCTAGATTGAAGTTGCAATCAGGTTGAGACTTTATGGAAGTAATAATCTCATCATAGACGCCGGTCAGACCTTTCGGAAGCCTCCCAAGTCGAGCGCGAATATCCGATTCACGCATCAGTTTGCAAAGCTCGCGCAGTTGCCAGTCGACCCAGAGAAACCTAAACCATAGATCAGCCCTCTTGCATAAGCTATCTTAGAAAACGGGGAGAACTTTACATTCCGTTAGCGTCCCTCAAGATTATTTCTTCTATATACTTCGTGAGTTCTTGAGACATATTCCCGCGAAGGAGCCTCTTTTCTAGAGTTGCCAATGTGAGTTCCTTCTGCACGTAGTGCTCGATATCCTCGGCGTTATCTCTTGCCTCAATGCAGACATGTGGCAAATCTTGCAAGCGAGTTTCAATATCCAGGTTATGGCGGCTGGAGATGAATACCTTGAAAGCGCACTTCGCCTTGCTTATGACAGATAGTAAACCCCGTAGCAAGTGACTACGAACCTCCTCAGAACATTCATCTAGCGCATCTAATACAACTACCGGATGCTGGAAGCATTCAATTAAGTGGCCCAAGAGGTTGAGGGCGGAATCGAAATTTAGCTGAGAGCGAGAAGCAGGATCCTTCTTTTCCCTATTGTACGCCTCCAAAGCATCCGCACAGATACGGCCTTCCAGATTCTTTGGAGGACATGCCAGTTGCTTGATCCACGAAAGCAGTATCCTCTCTCTGTCTCGGCGGTTCGCCTCATCTCGTTTGCAATAAAAGAATGCAACTTTATCAAATTGAACCGTGCTCTTGAGATACTCGATTGTTGCGGAACTGTAAAATGTTCGTTACATCATGCTCTTATATGAGTAGCATGAAATTAGTACTCACACGAGTTTTGTTTTACCGGCACCCGCTGATGAAACAAAATGATCTATCAGCACTAGGTACATCTCCACAACAGCAACCAGCCACCTTAAGAAGACTTACGAATCCCATGCAGCCATAATATCGCTGGAGCTGTTGAATTCTGCCAACTGGTAAACTCTTTTCTTTTGAATAACCATGCTCCAGTATGTTCAACTCGACCCTCACATGCAAGGTCGTGGTGGCTTTGGTATGGAACCGTCGAAAACCATTCAAGAATAGTGATTCGCTGATGTTCTAGAGGTAGCGATGGCAATCAGTATGCGAGATTCGGTTCAAGTGAAACATTTCTCTTGTGTAGCTTCTCTAGATCTTCATACTCACCTTGAATATGCTTGAATATTTCATCTACGCTCTTATTGATCTTGGAGAGCACAGGCATGAAATCCTTGAGGAGTTTGTGGAGTTGTTCCCGATGTTGTTCTTGAAGTTGATTCCGAAGTGCATTGAATTCCTCTAATTTGTCACGGATTAGCATAACATTTCAGCAACGAGTAAAAAATACTCCTACTCTTGCTATGTTGACGTGTGGCTGAGTTATCTGCATATGTCGTTAGTATGTGATGCACAACGGATGTTGTGTTTCGTACAGCAATTTTCCACAGCTATAACAGCAGAGTTGACTACCGCATCAGGCGCGTCAATTGAGCTTACATCCGCCAAAGTAGATTCCGGAGTTTTCAGTTTATCAGCCAATTTCCCTGGTAAACAGAATTAGCTCTGTGGGCATGCATGAGGCACACCATGCCGGAATACTCGCACAAAATTGAAGCAATGGGGGATCGTACCCTCGAATATCCTAATCAATCGACACAATGCTTGTAGTATGGCCGTGTACAAAGTAAGTAACCCCTGGCGGAGGTTTTCTGTAGCCTCTTCCGCATTCGATGGCACATCGCTAGTTAGGTATAGCTGTTCGTATATGGCGCACCTGCCAATTAATACTGCAACCCGTTCCATTCCAAGGATAGCCGCGGCTAGTTTTTCTTGATCGCCAACAACGAGCTAGAAAATAAAGTTTAGTGAATGATCCGTAGAGGGAGTGCACTACGGACCAGTAAAATGAACCTAATCCCCGCCCAAGGCAAGGCGGCATGTACGGGATCATACTGCACTGCTATATCTCCAACTTCCTTAAATTTTGTGATCCAGCCAACAAGCTTGTTAGCTGTTTCTTGCACATCAACTTCCTTATCTCCCCATTTGAATTTCAACCGGTTCGCAATATTTGCCTCTTTTGCCTGGACTGCCGTTTGTAACACACTTTGCAAAGTCTGTAATTTGTCCGCAGGCCCTAATTTATTTACGCCCAGTTGCTGTTTAAGGTCATCTGGAAGCTTATTGTATGCTTTCGTCCATAGGTCGTCATTCCCGCCGGTAGTGGGAACAGGTGACGCTGCCTGCGGTAAAGCTGAACCCGATGGGATAGGGAAAGGTGCCGGCTGTAAAACCGAGGTAGACGGGTTCGGCGGAGGTGCGCGTTGTAAAACAAAACTCGACGGATTTGATGACAGTGACGGTGACTGTTGTAAAACTGAACTCGACGAGGTAGGTATGGGTGTCTGCTGTACAGCTGAACTCGACGAAGGCAGCGGCGGTAAAACTGAACTCGATGGATTCGATGACGGTGCCTGCTGTAGAACTGCGCTCAACGGGGTAGGTGAAGGGCTTCCGGAATGCGGCATCAGAAACTGACGTAGTCTGTCTCTCTTCCGCTCATGAGATGTTGCGGGAGGGGGGTTAGCTAGCGCCGAACTCTTCCCCATTTCCCCAGCCCCGCCAGACTTCTCAAAGAATCGCGGCATTTAGAATTTGGGATTATCCTCGCTGATACCGGTGGGAAATATTTCGAAAAGAAACTTAGGAAGTAGTGGTAGAGATGGCTGAACTTTTGGTGGCAGTGAGGCGAGCTTGGTAGCATGTAGGGAAGGGGCTCGTAGTCCTCTGGTACCTACAATCAAACAATAGTATTTATCGGCGATGTATCGATGTCTCACCTTGTGTGGCGCCAAGTACGGATAATCAATTCCCATTCCGTACGCTAGTGAGACTGTCGAGCGGGTCACACTTGAGGTCCGCACAGCGAAACAATTCCTCTACGCCGGAAGTATGTGAGGGGTCAATATAGGAGTACATAACATGGCAAAATGGGTGTGCGGGGAGGGAGTACCCGCCTCCCCGGGCCTGTTATTTGACTCCCACTAACTCCCTTTATCCCCTGCTTCAAGGGAGTCAAAGCCAATCCACCTCCTGTACATAGCTGCCATGCGACTTGACTGAGAATTTTACTTACGCCAACCAGACTGAATTTCACACCTTCAGTTGTTATCCCATCCGAGGAATAGGGTGCAGTCCGAGACCAACCTACCCGAGACCTAGCCTCTAACTAGCTAAGTCTGATTAGGCCTAGCCTGACCGCCCAGCTCTGAATTTGGTTAACTTGCACAAAGCGCAAAACTGCTTGACTAAGCGATATCACATGGCAACCCTACATACATAACGTGTCACACATGGTGCCAACAACCAGACTAGGTGCCAACCAGATTATCAGACATGATAAACCCGGAGTAAACTATCACTCCCCCAATCCCCCACAACCGGACCTCTGCTATCGTTCTGCAACAAGAAAAAACTCTCTATATCTTCATTGTCTCCCCCACCGACCTCCTCACCTTCCTCACCAGCAGCGACTTTATTGTTTGGTTCGTATGCAAGCTATCTGGTGTATAAACAAAAAGCCTATGCTGCTTATTAAGCGATTCGGTTTGGTAATCGCTTCGTCAGATCCAAGGTCAACAAAGCCCGAAGGGTAAACCCGGGAGGAACGAACAGATGGATGGTATCACTATTGGGAAAAGTCGTGAGAGTGGAAAAAGGGTACAAGCAGCGGTTTTTCGCATTTATTTCATAGTTCTGTACTGTAGAGCACTGGCACGGGCACGGTAGACAACGTAGTCTATATCTGACCGCTACAATAGTTCTCATGAATATACTCAATTACGCACAATTCCTCCGCTCTATAACCTCGTAATTCTTACAGAGCGGACTCATGACAATTTATACATATATGGAGTGTGGGGATTTGGGCTTCTATAACCAGACTAGGCTTCTATGACATTTACGATAATCCTACTACCTAGTATCTACTGTGGATATTCCTATTAATCCTGTTCTACATTTAGACTCCAAATCCCGGGGATAGATTCGACAGAGAGTGTGCGTTTTCAATGGCTTTTTTGTATGTGTTCTGACCGATACGCCAATCTCGACGATTTGGCAATCGGTCGACCGATTGGCCAACCGGGCGCTATTTACAGTTCGGTTGACCGAACCACCAATGACTACATACAACATAAAAGGAAAGAGACGAATATGTATGTGTAAAAGTGGCATCATTTTATTTTTAGTTTTTATCAACTCATTACTCGCATGCATAGTATCTAGGGTATGACATGGGAACGCATCCCCACGTGGGGACCCAGCAGGATGATCTAGCCCCTCGACCATTCCAGTTGCCCCCCGTTCAAAACCTTCTTCAAGTCCTGGAATCACCTGCATCGCAGGTGATGTCAAATAGGAAACCTGGTATAGTTTAAATTAATTAGCTCATAACTAGAGTAGCTATAGCCAGCGAGTGGCAGCAAATATACATAGTTCAGGTATTAGGATGTATACGAGTGGTTCGGGCAGCACTATGACATTAATTAGCCATGACCTGTGTTGCAGGTAATAGAAATATCCTTAAAGTCATTAGTAAAGATCTGGAGGAGAAGAGTAGAACTTGAGATTGACAGTTCGGTTGGGCAACCCATTCGGCAATCAGAGGGGGTGGCAGTTCGGTTGGTCAACCGATGACCGATTGCCAAATCGTCAAGATTGGCGTATCGGTCAGAAAATATGCACACGTACAAGCACATTCAAAAGCAACATAGTAGGAGCTGGCTTAATGTTTTGCATTATGTTTAGCAACAAATTAACCCAACTATAGTGTTGTGTCTGCTCCATTTAATAATTCGGGACTAATAAAAAAGGTTGCGTATCTGAGGAGGTTACAGAAACCATACTGAAAAGCAACCGGTAGGTTCGGCATGATTCAAATCATATTGTACTCGTGATCCTACACAAAATCTCTATATTTTCATAATTCCCCTTGGTAATAGGATAAGTTGCATTTTACGCCCTCCCCTTTTTTATGCCGTCCTAGTGCTTAGGTACTTACAACTGTACCACCGTATAAGCCTGGAACTCTGGGAAAGTAGTTTTTTTTTTTGGGGGGGGGGCAGTGGAATTGCGGAAATTTTTTTGAAAAGTAGTTTTCGAAGGAGGGCTGCCGGAGAAACAAGATATTGTTTTTGGTTATCTACAGGTGTTTTATGGAGGTTACACAGCTGCGGATTATAGGCAGGAGGTTGTTCCACACAACCCAAGTGTATCTAATATATAGCATCCGCTTCAGGGCAGGTATGGCTAAGTCGAAGTTGGAAATAATCTCATCATAGCTCCAGTGAGACCTTTCGGAAGCCTGCCTGGTCGAGCGCGAATATCCGATCCACGTACTAGTTTGCAAAGCTCGCGTAGCTGCCAGTCGACCCAGAGAAAACTAATTTATTTGTCAAGAAACGATCCATTATAGGGTTGAGAACAACTTACATTCCATTAGCATCCCTCAAAATTACTTCTTCTACACATCTCAGTCCTTGAGACACATTTCCGCGAAGCAGCCTCTTTTCCTGAGTTACTAATGTGAGTTCCTTCTGCACGTAGTTCTCGATATCGTTGTTATCTCTTGCCTCAATACAGACATGTGGCAAATCCTGCAAGCGAGTTTCAATATGCAGGTTATGGCGGCTGGATATGAACACCTTGAGAGGGCATTTCGCTTTGCCCACCACAGAGAGCAAACCTTGTAGCAAATGATCTCGGACCTCTTCAGAACATTCATTTAAAGCATCTAATACAACCGTCCAGTTTGTTCAACTCGACCCTCACATGCAAGGTCGTGGTGGCTTTAGTGTAGAATATTGATCCGCTGATTTTCTAGAGGTATCAATAGCAACTGTTATGTCTAATTTGATTCTGCCTGAAACGTTTCTCTCCTGAATTTTCTTCCTACTCACCTTTGACATGCTTGAACATTTCATCCACATTCTTATCGATCGTTGAGAGAACAGGCATGAAATCCTTGAGGAGTCTGCGAAGTTGCTCTCGGTGCTGTTCTCGAAGTTGCTCCCTAAGTTCCTGGAATTCCTTTAATTTTATCATGGATCAGCATATCCCCCAACGGCTCAGCCAGCGAGGGGTGGAGGAAACACCTACTCTTGTTATGTTCACGTGTAGCTGAATGATCTGCATATGTCGTTAGGTGATATACAGGAATGCACAACAGATTTATGGTCGCAGGTAGGCGAGGTCGGAAGTTTGAGGGGAAGTGCCTTATCTCGGAGCGGTCGGCAGATCCTATGTAAATGGTTATTGTTGAGAACAGTTACCGAAGGTAGAACAATGGAGGACGAACAATGGCATTTATGCATGATCTGCAAACGTCTCAGTGGCCCAAGGGTTGGCATCAGGGGTGAGGCAGCAAGTACTTATCCCAATTCCAGCAATGTAACACGCCCTCGCGATGCGTCAAATAGATCGCGCCTGTAGTGGTCCGCATAGTGGAGGAAACTCTCTACGGCGGGGGCATGTGGGGAGTAAATATAGGAGTCAGGGGGGAGGCAGGCGGGGATGGCGCGGTGCCTGCCAGAGACTCTAAAGGCGTTCTCAGTCTTCTCCATGTCTGTTCATGTGATTCCCCGCTAAATTACTCCCTTTAAAAATCGCAAATGTAGGCCAGGGCAGGTTACCTAGCAATGCTGCGGAGCCAGTCAACCGACTGCTTAGATTCCGGATAGTTATCATGCGACCGGACTGAAAATTTTACTCCTCGAGTTATCCCATTCGGAGTGTGATTGATCCACCAGGAGATCAGTGGGCAGTACAATGCGATGCTTGCTAAGACAATTTTGCAAACGTCTACGGTACCGGTACTGTACAGGTTCAGGACTAACATACTGACTAAGCGACGTTACATGACATTCATACCGTAAGCACATCCTCCCCAAGCAGGCTAGTTTCTACCAGCCTCTCGCCAATCATTGCCGTCACATGACCATATACATCCCCGGAATAAAATATCACTCCCCCAATCCCCCACATCTAGACCTCCGCTATCGTTCTGCAATATTAACAAGAAGAAACTCTTAAATCTCCGCTTCCTCCCCCACCGCCTTCCTCACCCTTCTTCACCATCAGCGATTTTATTGTATGGTAAACCAGTGCTCGTATTCGAGCTATCTAGCTATTGCAATCCCCGAGGTAGTCTAAGGAACTCGGGATAATCCTACCACTGGGCCTCGCCACTCGGCCGTATGTATCCATGTACATAACCAGATACCCTCAGGAAGATTTTTAAAAAGGAGTGATCGCATAATCCCGCATACAATGTAGGATTCTTCCGCTCACCCTATTATATTATATCTCCATTACTACCGCCAGAGGCTTTGTTCGATGCCTCTCTTAACCACTCTATCTAGAGTGCTCGAGAGCCACCCCAGCCCCTCACCCCCCCTTCCGCGCCCTACAAACCTCGTTTAAGAGAAGTCATTGCTTCTAGTTACTGGGGATATTCGAGTTATGTTATGCCTCTGAACAGGGAGATACCTCTGAACAGGTAAATTCCAAAATGGCTATCAGCAAAGTTCGGCGACGAGTGGGAAGACAGCCGGACATATATCATCATTCAGCTGTTAACTGTCCAATCGGAGGCAGAGAGCGGCCCCAGGGTTGGACATTCTACCAGGGGATAGATAGTCAACATGGCTTACATAGGATACTCTAAAATAAAATAAAACCGTTTATCATCGGTAGAGGTCCCTGCGCCAGTGCCACTGGAGGTTGGGGGGTAGTAGCGGATGCTTTCCCCATATATCTGGATTTACGCATAGGATACTTTGGTATGGTATCTGTTTTCGCTGTCTAGTAGGGGGTATAAATAACTAATAAATAACATTTCGGCGGCTCTGAGAAGTACGGAAGCGAGAAGAGTACATAAAGATTATCCCACTAAGTGGCTTGGAAGCTCGACTCGTCAAACCGAGAGAGGAGGATGACCAAGCGGGGAGAAGGGCACACCTATAATGCCTACATGGATCCCAGTACATACATCCATCAACCAACATACGAACATACTCCATCTCCACCGACCCGCTCCATATACTACCACTCCGCATATGTGCCAAAGCATCTCTTCAAGCCTGAGCGCATGCACAGCACCAATGCCACCACAATCGAGACCGGACTGAAGCTATCATAAGCATCGGGTAAAGGTACCGGTAATCATTTCTAGACTATACTCGACCTACACAGAAAATAACCGCCGCATAGGCTTAGGTTGATTAGGCGTATAGACTCAAAAAAAAGGGAAAAAGAACATAGAAAAATACAAAGTAGTGAACAAGCAAGTTCACTACAGGTACAGTACATTTTTTCCGGAGAAGGACTAGACAATAGAGAGTTCAGAACACAAATAAATACGAGTATATTACCGGCGAGAACCTTGTCACGTGCAATTTATATGTATAGAAACCATAAGGGCTCAAAGTAACTATTTCTTCTCCTCCCGGTATGGAATAAACTCCTAGCTATGGCGGAGTTGTTCGTTGACCTTCCTCATATTTTGTGTCCTGTTCTTTGGTGTGCTACCAAGGGATTTTGGAGTAAATAATAAGTCTTCCTAGGGCAGTAGAGGAATCCCGGACTCCCTCCTGAACGCACAGTATATCTGAACGGGGGTCATTTTCTAGTGGCCATAGATCTTCTTTACTACTGGCAAAGATATCGGAGATTGAACTTTATCTATTTTATCATGTGGGAAATTAATAATAATAGCGAGTGCCGATGATTTGATCAATTGAACTACCTGATCATTAGACCAGTCCCCACCACCTTTGAACACAATACTGAGCGCACCGCAGTGTATGGTTGGGAATTGGTTTCGGAGCAACTCAGAAAATTTTCCCTTGTTGATAGTTTGGGATGACCCATGTGTGAAAATTTCGAGTCACCCATGTTTGGAAAGGTATGCGGGATGGAACAGAAAAGTATGTATGGAAACATCATAAAGTCACAGTAATTACGTACTATATACTGGTATTTACTTTCAGCTAGTTGGTAGGCGCATCACATGCTCCGATTTAAAACATACAGAAGTTCGGATGGAACTATGCATGTGGCCTTGATAGGAGCTTTTCTTTAGTAACCCAGTACTCGTATTTAATCTATGTAGACTATGACGAGGGAAGGCATGCCGGATGAAGTTGCGGTAATCCAACTCCTGGATCGTTCCCTGCCCTCTTTCACCCGCGATAAATATATTTGTATCACATAATCATGACTATAGGAAATCCACCACGCTCTACATACATCACTGTGGAGGCAAAGGGCGTTCAGGGAGGCATGAAGAATGTAAAAGAAATGAGGAAATACAAGATTAGGAAAAAGCGAAACTAGGGAAACGAAAGTAGGCAAAATGAAACAAGGAAAAATGAATAGAACCCTGCCTTCTCTTTCAGGCGCCGTAATATAAACAGAGGTCCCCTACCACGGTGGGCTCAACCTGGAATCATTGCATCATCTCCGGTTGGACACACATTATCAGTTGATTCGTTCAGCTTTCCCGGTACAGAATGTGCGTCCAACAAGTCCACGATATCTTGACCAAATTTACGTTTCGCTGCTAAATCGCGCGGTCGCGCGCCCGCGCTGTTCGTCAAGTCAAAATCGGCCCCTCGATTTAGGAGAAGTATGACGGCTTCCAGCTCGCAGCAAAATGCAGCAGCACCTAGGGCAGTACCATACTCACCCCCAGCGAGATTGACATCGGCGCCTCGATCCAGG
>Ga0307511_10002321_pt1 | contig 19879 bp, 28 predicted proteins | sample 13_EM_MG_FD_200266 | JGI IMG/M metagenome (GOLD analysis project Ga0307511, IMG submission 200266) | Populus trichocarpa ectomycorrhiza microbial communities from riparian zone in the Pacific Northwest, United States - 13_EM | ecosystem: Host-associated > Plants > Roots > Unclassified | place...
TTCAACCAGGGCCATTAGCCAAGGCAGGCGGTCGAGAGACGAGTATACGAAAGATCCCACTCGGAAATCCACTTCTCCGGAGCCACCGTCCCGCACTTCGCACAAATTGACGGAAACTAACGAGTCCGCTCGCGTCCTGGCAACTGAACGCCTACGACTACAGGCTGAGACAGCACAAAACCAAAACATTGTGCTCGAGTTGAGCCTGGATGGCGATCACTTTGTATGGGCAAATCACGCATGGAGGGTTGTCGTCGGGTAGGTCTACAACCCCTGAACAGGTGACCACGGATCGTTGACGTCTGCCGTAATTAGTACGGATCCTAGTGAACTTCCGGGAACTCGAATATCAAACCTTCTCGCCCCGTCAGATTGGTCAGTTTTCAGGGATGCGACCTATCGTTTGCAACGAGACGATTCCCGCACTGTCGAAGTGCGCTTCAAACTTCAGGTTCAACCTGAGAGTGAGAAGGAGGCGCCGGCAAATGGCATTTTTTTCCAGCAGATGGAAGGGCAGGGGATGCTCATGATTGACCGCGAGGACGCACAACCTTCCCACACAATGTGGGTCGTGCGGCCAGCAGGGCCTCCACGGTTTGAATTCTCCTCCCCTTCCATTGTCCTCGAGGCAGGTGAAGCGGGCCCTCAACTTACCCCTGATACTCCTGAAGCCACAGCCGCCACCGAGGACATTGGGCAAGAGCCCAATGCATCGTTTCCTTTCACACAGCCCATCTCAACAGAGCCAATTTTATGCCGCATATGCGAGTGCCAGATCCCACAGTGGTACTTTGAGAAACATAGCGAGACCTGCGTGGAAATCCACCGCCTGGAAGCGGAGATAACCGAGTGCAACGAATCTATCGGTGAGCTGAAGAATACAATACGCGACCTCCTTCTCGCACTGGAAACGTCTTCACCTCCCATGACTCCGGAATACCGTGGACTCCCGATCTTCACGCCATCGACGTCCCCCAGTATGTCGAGTCCGTTGCATTTATTCCGCACCAAGAAAACAGGTATGGGGGTGAAGAAGATGCAGCGTCGCCTCTTGGAGCAATTGGATGAGATACTGCAGCTGGCTTTTGAAATTACCATACCGTCGCTGAAAGAGGAGGAATCAAAGGAACCCATTGAACGGCAGAGGCTGCTTTCGCCAACCTCTGAGCAAAAAGTAACGCAGGTGAAGACTTGGTGCAAGCCGACCATTGATGATGCCGCTTTGAAGCAGCTCACAGAAGATGCCGAACGCGTCATGCGTCACAAGGTCGACAACGTGGTGCGCATGGAGAACACGATCCGGTATTCGGAAAAGATATGGCACGAGTGGGAACGGAGGGTCGGGGAGGGTTTGGCGACGGGGGACTCTGATGACGGGAGCGATGAAAACGAGAACGATGTGGGTGATCAAGCGGATGTTCTTACCGTGGAAGGTATCGACACTGTGTCCTCTTCTGAGGCTCAAACCGCTGTTAATTCCTCTGAGGAGATTCTTTCCTCTGATCCCACACCAATGGCCTCTTCATCCCCTATCCCCATTGGAACACCCAATGAAAGCCGTCCCATGGTTTCAGTGCCAGCACCAACCTTCCATCAAACATGGCAAATGATAAACAAATTGCCTACTCGCTCATCCACTCCGTCTTCTATTTCTTCTCCCCTAGCTCTTGCCGTGCCGATTACGGCTACCTCCTCGGACGAACAACCTCCCTACATGGACCTGAATGACGTTCTCATCGAGAACGCAACAATAAGGACTCGGAAATCCGCGTCCAACTTGCTTGAACCCCGACTTTTGGTTACGCCGCCTCTGTCACCAAGTATGTATCCCCGAGAAGTCCAACCAACTCGTCGTGGCCATCGTCGACATTCTACAGTTAACCCCGTACTTAGTCCTACCATGTCCAGCGCTCCGCTTTCTCCTCGCCAGCCGTCTGCGGCTCCCTTGTCCCGATCTACACCCACTTCAATCAAGGACTTCGATATCATAAAGCCAATCAGCAAAGGCGCATTTGGTTCAGTGTTTCTTGCCAAGAAGAAGGTTACTGGTGATTATTACGCTATCAAGGTATTAAAGAAAGCGGATATGATTGCCAAGAATCAGATTACGAACGTCAAGGCTGAACGCATGATTCTCATGAAGCAGGCGGAGTCTCCTTTTGTCGCCAAGTTGTACTTTACCTTCCAGAGCAGGGAGAACTTATACTTGGTGATGGAATACCTTAACGGAGGGGACTGTGCTGCGCTCATCAAATCCTTGGGTTCTCTTCCTGAAGAGTGGACGCGCCAGTATATTGCCGAGGTCGTGCTGGGCCTGGATTATTTGCATCAACGTGGTATCGTCCATCGGTTAGTACTTGTTCCCTAGGCACTCGTGGTTCCTTACTGATTACTCGTCTGCAGAGACCTAAAGCCAGATAACCTGCTCATTGACCAGCATGGCCACCTGAAGCTGACAGATTTCGGTCTAAGCAGGATCGGTCTTTTAGGCCGTCAGACACGGGAGGGTCATCTAGGCTTAGCTTTACGTCCTCGAACAAGATACGACTCGCGTTCACGTCCTCCTTCTCTTGATTCCGGCTTGATGTCTTCACCGTTGGTAGCAGTTGATCCTGGAAGTTCATATTTCAATCAAGGAACACAGAGGGTCTCAGCGTCGCCCTATTCATTCCCTTCGGATGATGTCAGTGAATCCAGTGGGTCAGAGTCATTGTCCAATTTCTATCCACGGCGAAGCAAGGCAGGCGAGAGCCCTCTGCAGTCATTTGCGAGTGAGTTGACGACGGATCTGCGGTTGTACTCTGGAGGAAACACGCCTCCTGGCGAGCAGAAGTTTGTTGGCACGCCTGATTACCTAGCTCCAGAGACGATCCTTGGGTTGAGGGGTGACGACGCTGCAGTCGACTGGGTAAAGTCGTTCGATTTCCATGATGCCTCGTCACTGACTTCGTTATCAGTGGGCTCTCGGGGTAATAACTTATGAATTTTTGTATGGAATACCACCCTTCCACGCGGAGACCCCGGAGAAGGTGTTTGAGAATATCCTTTCTGGTCAAATTGAATGGCACGAAGAATGGGTCGAGTTTTCTTTCGCAGCCAAGGACTTTATGCAACGATTGATGGACCGGAATCCGACCACTCGGCTTGGTGCGAATGGTGCTGACGAGGTTAAAACCCACCCATTCTTTGAAGGTATCGAATGGGATAAAGTCACTTCGACAGAAGCAGCCTTCATACCCCAGGTCACAGACCCAGAATCGACGGATTATTTCGATCCCCGCGGAGCGATACCACAATTATTCCATGATGACGAGATATCGCTCACGAACCCCCTCGATAGTCCTGCCCTGAACCCCATAGGCCAGAGTTCTCAATTGCCTTCATCTTCTCTGCCAGTCAACCGAGATTCGGCCCCGTCGCCTGCCAGTGACGATTTCGGGTCGTTTAGTTTCAAGAACTTGCCGGTACTCAAGCAGGCCAACGACGATGTAATACGCAAACTAAAGACAGACCAACTCGCACCGATTAGTCACGCGCTGGCGGATCCTACCAACATATCAAGGAGGCGGAGCAAATCGCAGCGTCATAAAGCGAAACCCCCGAGTGTTGTGACGGCCATTGAGCAGAAATTCTCGCAAGGACCACCGTCTCCTTGTACCTCGACCTCGTCGATTGCATCCTCGCCATCGAGAGCGAGCGTTCCGCCATCTACACCGGCAAGTATCTCCGGTAGCCATACTCGCAAACCCTCTGAATTTGGTGCAATCGAGCGCTTTAAACTCAATTACCTTGAGGGTGTCGAGAGGAGGAATACGATGCCTAGCCGATTGCGGACGGCATCGATTTCGAGTAGTACTGGAGATTTCTCTGGATCTGAGAATTGGCCAAGCTCTGCAGGACAGGGATCTGGAAACTTTGAAACGCCTCCATCTTCTCTACATTCCATTGACTTGCGCAGGGGACCTGACCCAACCGATCGTGCGGTTACTTGTTTACTTGCAGAGGACAATCCGATCACGGCCAAGATTATCGAGACGTTGTTGATTCGTCTTGGTTGCCGTTGTGTGGTTGTTGCGGACGGCGCTGAGGCTATCAGCGTCGCGATGGGAGATATCAGTGAGTGGCGGTGGGTTGTCATAGACAGAGTGATACTGATCTTCTTGTGGTGGCAGAATTCGACTGTATCCTGATGGACCTGCACATGCCCGTCTGTAAGTACCTGCTCTTACTAGCCTGCCCTGGCACACTGATAAGTGCTCCGCTAGTGGACGGAGAGAGCGCTGCGAGATACATCAAGAGTACGACTAACAGGAACAGTTTGACGCCAATAATCGCTGTCAGTGCCTACAGCGCGGCAGACACGAATGAACCTAATAGTTTGTTTTCGGCATCCTTGGCCAAACCATTGCAGCGAGCGGACCTGCTTGCTGTGATGAGGAAGCTTGGATTTAAGACGTCGGCTGTGCATGGTGCCTCGTACCCCGCTAAGCTAGTTACGTCCCGTGTGTCCTGAGTGGTTTATTCTTCGTTATCGTTTTGTGACTGTCTGTCGATTGCACCTATGCCAACTTTCCCTGCTTGCTTCGTTGACGAGCATCCATCCTTTCGCTTTCTCTCTGCATAGTTGTACGCTAGACACGAGCGCCCATTTGTACGCCTTGCATCTGCCAATTAGCATTTGTGTTCACTGTTCACGTGATTCAGGGGCATGCATCGGATTGCCTGTCCTCCTGCCCTCGTCTCTCCCCATCCACACATCCTGTGCGCTGGTCTCTCCATTCCCTATACCGCACAGACCAGCCACGGAACAACGCATCTGAGCTGACCCCGCCGTAGTCGCCCGCCAGATTCAAATGCAATCTTATGATCACAGAGGTGAATTCGGTCTTGCTATCTCGCAACCGCTCACATATCACCTCTCCACACAGTCCCATACCCACTCCATCACTATACCACTGTTCCACCCCCATCATCGCGCCCGCCTCAGATTCCCCCTCGACCGCGCCATGCAACTTTGTCATCAGAACAACCGCCACTTATGTCTGGTCTCCCGCTCTCCATGCCCCAGCCATCCATACCTGCGAGTCTCACCCCAGGTCGCCAGCGCGCCCAGTCAGCCTGGGGTACCTCTGTCCTGAATCTGGGTCTTCGTCCCCCACCCGCTCCATCAGCTTCCTCGCACTTCCCAGGTCACATGTCTCTCTATGGTGACTTTTACTTCTCGCAACCCCCGCCTCCCCTCCCTCCGCCGCCTCTTCCCCAGAGACCGCCCGCCCTGGCCAATCCGCGCCCGCCCATTCCTCCAAAACCATCTGCCTTGGTCACACCTTCGCCACAGAGAAATCCTTTGTACCCACAGTCAATACCAGTCAGTATGGCGCCTGGTCCTTCCGCTATGTTCCCTTGTGATTCGATGTCTCGATCCCCATCAGAGGACAAAGAAATAGCTTTTGCCCTTGCCCTCTCCGCTGCAGAGGTCAACCATGAAGAGGAATTGGCCCAAGCATTGGAAGAGTCGCGATTAATCACAAACTCGTTCGACGACAACGCCGCCATTTCACAATTATCGCAGCCCTCCCCTTCTACATCCGCAAAACTCACTGCGCCACCGAGCCCAGCAGACAGCGTCAGTTGGCTTCATCTGTCTACTCCAACCACACCGCAGCATGGTCCGAATTCAATGATCGGTGAACCTCCTCCCTGGAAACAACCAGAAGACAGCAAAAGTCTTTCAAATAACAATGGACGCCTTACTAATGAGACCTTCCAACCTACCTCAGCAGACACCCGCGATTCCCAGTTTACACCTGCTGATTCAATGCCAGTTCCCTCGTTGTACTGTAATGTCGTATCTAGCCTTGTCGCGAAACCCATTTCTAGTATACCCAGCAGCCCAAACCCCTCCACGACGCATACTCCTCATCCACCAACTTCTCCTTCAACAATTTCTTTGGTCCACCCCCCTGGCGAACACCTAGTGTCGCCAGAACCAGCCTCTGAGCCCTCATCATCGTCACCACCCCCATTTATTAGCAGCGACCATTCCTCGTCGATCTCTCTCGCTACGAAATCAAGCTACACTTTGAACACTGCGTTGGAAAGTAGCGTGTCTTTGACGAAGTCTGCGAATGGCGATAAGCTCTCCCCTGCAGCGAATAAATCTCCTAGGACACCTGCAAGTCCAGATATGTCTCTGGAGGCCAGTCACCTGAACCTTCACGATGAAGAGGAAGACGCTGATCCACCCACACGACCTATCCTTACGTATTCAGCAAATCAATATGTGGACGTTGAGCTGCTAATGGGTGTTTGTAAGTACGGATCTCCAGTAGATGTACACCGCCTGACCTCGACCGTCAAGCGCTGGGATTTGATCATCCAGTGATCTCAACAAATCTCACCCCCATGAAGGAACAAATACCTAATGTCATCCGGCTTCCATATGCACAAGGCCCCGCTCTATTCTTTCAAGCCCCAAGCTGGCGTCGCCTGTTGAAATTGATGGCTCGACTCAGTACCACTCGCATGGAACCTACATTGGAAGCCCTGGCTGTGGCTCAGCATGAGTTAAAACTACGGACGGTCATACAGTTTGTCAAGGTGAGCCCGTTCTTGCACGTTCGTGAGCTTCTGTTGACAGGACCCACAAGGTTCACCACTCTTCGTCTGAATGGAGAACATTGCTCTACTTCACTACTGACATGCCTGTCCCACCGTCTGTGCAAAGCCCACACCGATACACGAATGGTGACGTTAGTGTACTCCCATTTCCATTCACACTTTTTCCGCTCCCGACACTCTTACGTGACGGTCCAGAGACATCGATGGTGAAGTACTATGTCGTTCCATCGACCCCGACGACCCCCTACCCCTCCCTCCCCATCAACTTTCCTAACCTGGCTATGTATCTCCAGTCTGCCGTCCAGGATTCCCGACGGGCTTCCAGTGATACTTCTGGCGGACTGCGGAAGTTGGCTCAATTCATCGATAGTTGCTTTCCTGGCGATGCTGAAACTGCGGCCGCAATTGACGACGACTCGACGCCGAAGAAAGGAGTTGGTGGCATCTTCAAACGGGTGATAGGGAGGTCAAAAGGGCCTAAGGGGAGCCGAGTGAACGAGGAGATCTATGACCTTGTCACACCGTTCGTGGCAGATGAATGGGGCTGATGTGGGTGCAGCGAGACATCCTCGATGTACGTCAAAGAACCTGACCAGTCCCATGATAGATAAGAGCCTAGAAGACACGTACGTAGCACATAGTACTATACATGAGCGCTAGTCGTAGTATTTCGTATTAACTTGTACATAGCCTTTCTTGCAAGCACCGAGGTTGTCTATAGCAGGTTGTTGTGGCCAATCCTAGCCAAATGCAGTTCCTGGAACAAGCACGTTGAATATGTCTGGCTCCCATGTCGTCGATTCCGAGGTCACTCTGACTATTCCTCCACTCTCAGTAGAGGATGAAGGTGTGTACCTCATTGCAAGCCCGAACACATTCTAATCTTCATTATCCTCATTTCAGACGCCATCATACACACCAGAATAACAAATGATGAACGACCTCTCCGCCGCATCGTGAAGAAGTTTCACACATATGCCTCTCTAGCGTATGCATCCCCTGTCCAGTCAAGTCATGCGGGAAACAACATAGATGATGCACGAGAGGCGTTCCTCATTGAACTGTCTTCCTTTGAGCTCTCATTGAAGAAGAGCCTCATGGTCTGCGAGGCTGAGTCCAGGCAAGTAGAGGAGTATCAACGCGAGCGGCAGAGAATTGGTACGTTGTGTTCTATCACGGAACTTCGCCCATCACCGGCAACATGTTCTCAGAACAGGAACATGAAGCACTGCGTAGTCAAATCGCAGAACTCAAGGTTGCACTCGAACACGCGCAGACGGAGCGGAAGAGGATGATAGAATATGATTCTATTGCAGAAAAAATCAACACTCTCCCTGGCCGCGATGAACTACTACAGTGCGTGGGCTGTCTCATGTTCACTCTGGGCGGATTTGCTGATAGGCATCGGGTCAACTAGGTCGATCTCACTTCTGGAAAATGACATGGCGGCTATTCGCGCGGAGCACGAGACGCAGGAGCGTATAATTCGAGGACAAAAATTTGCATTGGATAGCATTGTTATTGACCTTGGGTCATTGCGTCTATTGGGAAAGGATAGGGATGCTTCACGCCTCGCTACCCCAGTAGCTACGCCTGCGCCTGACCTTCCCGATTCAGACGAGAGTGGGCAGAGTTCGTTACCAAGGGATGAGGAAAAGCAGGATGGTATCGAATATGGTGAACTTCCTGAGGGGATGGAGGATGGAGGGGTCGATGGGCCAGCCGATTTGCTGTCATCGTCAAAATTCGGTCTGTCTGCGCAGGGATTAGTTTCGCGGCAGTCTGGTACACCTCTGTCCTCACAGAGGGGGCCACAGTCTCAAGGTGCTGTGCCAGCTGATGGTGATGATGATGACATAGAGATGGGAGAGGTCGCTGAGGATCCGAAACAACCCAAAGCCAAGAGAAAGCTCCGGGAAGAGCTAGAGGAAGGAGAGGCAAGCGACTCGAGTAGTGCGCTGTCTGATCCTCCAGACGACTGAAGTGATATTTCGAAACGACCGTACTCGTGTCATAAAGTTCTAGTCTGTGGTGCTAGCTCTGATCTGTATGGTCATCAGGTCTCGCGCACATACAACCTCGCCGTCGTAGCATTCCTTGGCCAAACTTGTAATTGCCTGCATCACCTTGCTTGCATCTCCATTCACATCGTCGTTCCCTGGATACCTTGATGAGAAGTGGTTAAGAATCAATTTCCGAGCGCCAATACGAGTAGCAAAAGTCCCTGCAAGTTGGGGAGTTGAGTGTCCCCTTGATCTCGCCCGCGCTTCAACACTTTCGAAAGTGTCATTGGGTTTGGTAGAGGGATCGACCTGTGGGAGGTGTGCATTGGTTGCTTCATGAACAAGGACATCTGGTGAAGCGGCTAGGTTGGATATAGGAGAAGGGTCATAGGTGTCCCCGAGTATCACGATCTTTCGTCCCGGTCGGCGAGGGGGACCGTGCAGTACAGTCCCGTCAGGGAGCTCGACACACTCTCCCTGTTGCAAACGACTCATCACTGACATTGATGCCTTGGTCCGCTTGATGTCCGGGATGTATTTCTTTGGATCCATCTTCCCTGGTATGGGTGCCTCTGATATGACGTACCCTATACAAGGCACAGAGTGTAGGATGGGAGCTGCACAGACACTGACAGTATCATCTTGGAAGATATCTCTCCATGTGCCGTCGATCTGTGGTATATTGCGACCACTGGGTAGTTCTGAGGCGTGGCAAGGAAGAGAAATCCCATCACCATGCTGCAGATCTTTAGGGAAACGCAATTCATGGACAACATAGTGGCGGGCCAAGATGCTGTGGGTGAACATGAGACCAGCACGAACGTAAGCGCGAGTGCCGAGTGGACCATATATTTCGATATGCTGTGGTTAATGGCAATCAGGTAGACTCGAGTGAGTTAGTCGACAAGCTTACTGACATCATGTTCTTCCTGACTCTGCACGCGAGGATCCTCGACATCATCGACGATGCCCCCCGCACCGTTGGCTAAGGAAGTCATCAAAGGCACCAGCCCAAAAATATGGTCACCTGGCTGTAACGTTAGTTATTGATTCACTACCTACTCGGTGTGATGCGACGTACCATGGGTATGGGTGATAAATATCTTGTTGATCTTGCTCATCTTTACTACGCTCTTTTGGAGCTGATGCTGGGTAGCCTCTCCACAATCAAAAAGCCAGATATCGCCTCGCAGACGCACTGCAAGAGCTGAATGGTTCCTTGTAAAGGACGGTTGGGCTGAAGCAGTCCCCAGAAAGACGAGGTCGACGGTCCCCAATGCCTTGGCTGTCATTACCGTGAAAAGATTATCAGCGACATGATACTCAGTGGGTGTTTCAAGACGTGCGGCAAAAACTGTGTCCTTGGCAGGAATCGAACCTGCGGCTACACGGAATTGTGCAAACCACAACGTGTTGATTTAACCACTAATCGACAAGGACTTGCACATTCCAGCCTTAGGGAAGTACTTGATTATAGGGAGACCGAAAGGCAGGAGTATTGTTCGTTCTAATTTTCGACGGTTATGCATCCACGCAATCGATACGCCTGCCCACCAGATTTCGTAGCCCTTGCGAGGCGCTATCCTCCTCTCAGACCACAGTATGTCCCTCCACAAATAGCAACATACCATCTTAACTTGCATCAAGTGTATTCCTCACACATACAGGTCCATCGATAGATTTTAGAAGTCCATTGGCCCAGAGGTTAGGACAAAGGTCCTCTGCAGGTTTTAGCACCAGTATTCATTGAAGTGTGAGGCGTTTGACAGAGGCGCTACTCCATGTTGACTTTGAGATCAATCTCAGTCTGCCCGACAACCGTTTGTGTCCTCCCGTGAGTGTCATTCAATGTCTCATGGTATGTCCAATAAGTTTGAGTTCCCTCAGGTTCCGAATAGGTGAGCCGCGCTAGTCCTTGCACCATTACAGCTTCTCACTAAGTATTGTCACCGAAGGCTAAACTACGTGCTTTGGATACAAGACATCGTCAGAGAAACGGCTTCAGATATTGAAACTGTGCGAGGGATCGACATGTATGCTTCGCGACATTCAACGGGAAGAGTGGCTTACTAGGATGTACAGAGGAACAGGAGCATCTGTGGTATATCCTTTACTTGCTTGCCGATTAGAGCCAACGTGGCAATTCATTGGTACTGGTACGTTCCCGCTTTTACACAAGGAACTAAACTACTGAAGGAATAGTGCCTAAATAAGATGTGGACAAGGACTCATTAGCTTGCGCCCGAGAGAACGTAGAGCGCAATGGTCTTTCAAACAGAGTGAGGATCGTGGAAGTATCACCAATGGGATCCATGTTATGGCCTCTGGAGGAGGATACATTGTCAACGTGCGAGATTCTTTGGCTGCATCTGATTTTCTGGAGGATGAACCAGCAACAGATATGAATTTGTCATGTGTAATCCTCCATTCTATTCCAGCCTAGAAGAGCTTGCCCAGTCTGCGGAAGCCAAAGAGTTTATACCCAATGCGGTACTGAATATCTCTCTCTGCTCACGTTGTTCTTCTCAGTCTCTATTGTTAGGCTTGTACAGGAGCTGAGTCAGAGATGATTACATCAGGTGGAGAGGTGGCCTTCGTTTCGCGTATGTTTTCCGAGAGTCTTCGGCACAAGTCTCGCTGCAGGTCGGTGAATATCGTGGGCAATTGAAACGCTTTATCTTACTGTTTTGGCCAAGGTGGTACACATCAATGTTGGGAAAATTGGCCTCTCTTCCTGAGATAGTGACCCTTTTACGAATTAATCAAGTAGATGTCCTTCCTTTACTTCTTGGTTGTGGATACTGACTTCCACTAGATCGACAACTATGCTGTTACCGAGTTCGCTCAGGGACAGACCCGCCGATGGGCCATAGCCTGGAGTTTTGGGACACGTCGTCTTCCAGATGTAAGTGCTTGCTGACGGTTGCTTTACCCAGCATCACTGATCTCTCACAGTCCTATGGTCGAATAAGCAATCCAACGCTGCAGAGCATTATGCCCGCGAGAACTACACTATACCAGCAACTATCAGCTTTCCCTTCCCTTTCGGTTCTGTCGAGCACCCTGGATAGTGCTCTCTTGGATATCGATGGTTTATCCATATCTTGGAACAATAGCAGTCAGTCCTGTCTGATAAAAGCAACGACGAACACCTGGTCGAGAGCCGCGCGTCGGAGGAAGGCTGGGAAATCTTCGCGGCCGTTCTCGTCTTCGCGGTTTTCTCCGATTGTCATGCAATGTAGAATCTACTGCCGAGAGGATGTAAGCAGCGAAAAGCACAAATTGCTTCTGGAATATCAGTGGGTAGAGGGCAGCGAGCGCAGTGTCTTTGACAGCTTTGTCAACCATGTTAACCGCAAGGTCTCTTCAATTACAGTTACTCAGGTTGTAAAGCACTGATTAAGTGGCTCGCAATGACTTTCGTCACCGCATGGGTGCGTGTGGTGCAGGTTTTTGGTGGTCGTGCTCATGCTTATACCAGTCGTGTGGTCAAGTGATTTCAGAGGTGTAAGCTCATTTCATTACACCAAATAGTACTTGAGACTAGATTGACCATTGACGGGTTTGCCTCATAGACGGTCCGGTCACCAGAGGTCACGAACAATGTTAAAAGTTTAAAAGTTAATGCATTACTCACTCACTCTACCAGAACTCAAAATTTGGCTTTAATCCTTGAAACGATGCCTTGCCGAGATGATCCTGGCTGTGGTCATGGCCACGGCGGGTACAGCGAGGATGGACGTGCTGGGGGGACGTGCTCGGTGGCATTGGTCATAGAGATACTGACCTGGATGCTGGTTGTGGTCCTTCCCCCATCGCACGAGATGGTGCACCTATTGTATCCAGCACTACTTTATCTGGGCACATGTTAAAGCAGTTGGTGTACGACAAACGGGCCACGGCACCGCCAGTAGATCTCTCGACATATGATCTAACTTCCGCAACATAAATCTCCATTATACTTTGGACAATAATTGGAGTAATTTACTGCCCCCAATATCCGGTGCCAACTAGTGTAAGCATTCGCCATTGGAGGCCGACGCCCGTGCACCCTTCGTTCAGGTTCCATTTCTTACAGTGCTCAAGCGCTCACCTCGGATTATTGGCAACTGAGGGCAACTGAGCAACAACAGTAGAGGATGAAGTAGCACAAGGTCGAGGGGAGATGTATAAGCACAAGCAGCCATAGGTCCAAGAGATAAAATAGATCAGTGGGTGTCATGGAATGTCTAGACCATGTGTTCGTAACAGACCAGCCCATCTGTAGAGAGGTAAAAATTACATAACACGACAAATGCAAGTGAACTCACTCTTCTTTCTCTGCTTCCAGCTCGGCAATCCGTCTCTTGAGTTTTCTGAGAGGGTCAATTAGTAAGAGTAAACTTGACTGAATCTGTGCATACGAATTCTCTTCATTCAGAGTGTTCCTTGACTCCTTCGTCTTGCTGAGATCTTCAGTCATGGCCTGCCATGCCTCGTCCCGCGGAAGATTCACATCATTATACATGGCATCAAGTTCCTCGTTGAAAGCCTAGAAAACGGTCAGGCTCCAAGCTTTCGCCCCCTTCACCTATTGCTCACCTCGTACATGATCTCCTTCTCGGCTGTCGCATCAGCTAGGAGACTCTTGACAAGCTCGCATTGGCGTCGTGTATTCTGCAGCTCAATTCGCGCCTTGTCAAATTCCATCGCTTTCTGTATAACATGTAAGTTTCCATACGCCATAACTCGGGTTCCATGCATACTTCTTTGAGATCACGCGAAAGCTGTTCAAGGTTCTCCCGGAGACGTTCATGGTTCGCAACTGCCCGAGTAATATAATGATCGGCATCCTTGGTCGACTCCTCCAGACGATCAATAACGACGGCATGTGTCGCATCAGATGGTGATATGGCTACGCTTTCTGGAGCGACACTGTGTGGTCGTATTCGCGCCGTCCCTTCTATCTGCCGTTTGGCTATTAGGTGACGCATTTCGTCCAAGCGTGCCTGCGCTTCCCTAGTCTTGATGAATTGACCGTGTCAATATACGGAAGGACATCAAAAACGAAACTTACGAGTGGGGTATTGGCCTGTTGAGATGTGCGAGCCAAAGCCTTTTCTGGAGATGGAGACCTTCTGGGATCTGCCAAGCTACCACTCGAATTTATTCGCAGCTCGTCCACGTCAAGTTTGATACGATTGAGTGCACGACGTGAGCCATCCACCTATACAATGACACATGAGTTGAGAGGGTACCGAGGAATAGGCACGACGTACATCTTCCTTGGTTGTCGAGACAAGCTGAACGATACGGTCGAGTTGTTCAGTTGAAGCAAACGACTGGCCGGGACGGTTCGACTTTGATTCAAGGGAAATCTTGCGCGGTGAGATGACCCTTGCAGTGGTCTTAGATAATGGTGACATCTTTCTGAAGGACTTCCTGGGTGAAGTATACACATTGTGACCCGAACGCATCGAGGACTTCTTCTTAATGGAAAGAGGCTCGATATTGTTCACAGTAATATTTATAGAAGAGTTTGCAACGTCCGTCGATGCTGGCATGAATGGTTCGCGCTTGCTTCGGGGAAGAGGCGACGGCGTGTCATTTTCAAGACCAGCTGTACTCGGTTCCCCGAGTCGGAAAGTATCATCCGCTAGGTCTATGTCTGCATCTTCCGAGAGTTCTCGTAGACGACTTGACGCAGGGCTTGTTGGCGGCAATGATGGACTACGTGGTCCGAACCGGCGAGCTTCAGTAGATTGCTGAGCAGCAAACCCCGGAGCTGGAGACCGCGCTCGAGATGGTGATAATATATCCTTCATGTTTGACATACGTGACGCGCGTTTTAATTGCAATGGTGGCCCCTCTACATGGGAAAGTTGTCACAATACACCAGATAGGAATTCCCAATAAACATACCTTCGTATATCGTGTCCTCGATTAGCTTGCTGTCTTGCAAAGAAGGCAGCGGCTTATTATGCTGATTTTGGCTATTCCTCCTAGCCAATTCCAGCCGAGACGTCAAATCATCTTCAGATTTATCCAGACTCATCGTTGTTTCCTCGGGTGCCATGTACTTGGTAGGAGAGGGAGAACGAGAGACTGGCGTAGACAAAGGTCCCGGAGAGCAAGGCCTACTAGCCGGTGACCGACTTCTCTTAACCAACTTTCGACGTGAGCTCCCAGACCTACTGCCGCAGAAGGAGTCTTCCTCCCCAGAAGCTAATGAGGTAGCAGCAGTGGTCGTTGAGCCAGAACGATAAGAGAACTTAGCAAGGCTGCCATCTGCTGTCGTCGTGGTCTGCGTATATATTGAGGATCGACTGGCCGAAGATTTGGACCGCGAACGGCGGTGGCTATTTATAGAACCGCCAAATATATCACCCTTGGATGAGCCCGGGCGAGAACTAAAGAGGTTTCTAGATATTGCATCCAAGCTAAAAATATGCGCTCGCGAGCGTGCACTGGCCGTAGGCGTCGCTGGTCGAGAATCGCAGCCAGTCCGAAACTTGAACAGCCCGTATTGTTGAACTGTTGCTGCTCAGATCGACAGAAACGCAAGAGATGCTGTATACATACTAGTTTGTACGACACGTCCTGGTATTCGCGCCGTTTGCACGATCTCCTCCTCAGGATCACCGTTAGGATCCGTGGACGTGACAGAATAACGTGAAATCTCTCCTGCCATCGGCTGCACTCGAACAACTACGAATGGTGGACCAGCCATACCAAGCGGTAATGGATCAGCTGTGCCGAGAGGATCTATATGCAGGACTATCTTTGTCTGATAGCACGCGGGTGAGCACAAAGTAATATGATCATCCTTAAGGCAACATACCTTCTTGACTTCCTGTAAGAAAGCAGTGCGCTGGTAAACATTAAAGTACGTCCGGGCTGTAGTGGACCGGCCCCCTTTGACCTCGACTTCCGTGTCGTTCGAGCAGAGCACTACCGACTGGCCGTATCTGGTCCTGTACTTAGCCTGAGCTGACCACAGATTCTCCAGGAACCGCTCCTTTTCGGCTGTCGTTCGAGTAGGGTCGAGATTTATTGGAGCGGGCGGGAAAACCACAGAAAGAGAACGGAAGGGACGCCCTGACCACCTATCACCTTGATCCTGTGGAGCGTTTTCAAGGTATATGTGGAAGTCTGGACAAAGGCCGTGGTATTAGTACCAAGGTCACGGATTATTTGAAATGTTGATGGTGCTTACCAGCATCGCCGACGTCAGCAGCGGCAATATCGGTTATGTCGAAGACCCCTTTGCAACTCATACCACTCTTCTTCAGCCCTAGGGGTAGCCCACCTGTCTTCGCCAATTTATCCACCTCCTGTAGTCCAGCCAACGCTCTCCCACTCCTCTCCCCATTTCCCGGCCGCTTCGCAACCATAACCTTGTCGTCAAACAAGAAGAGAGTACAATGGAGCACAGTTGCGGAGATGCTCGATGCGGACGTAGACGCACCCGCACCCATAGGAGCATCCGTGATAACGTCGTCTACATCGATACAGTCAATGAACCGTCGCGAGTTCGAAATGAGGCCAGCGGGGAACCCATCGATCGTTGCACTCAGGGAGTACATTACGGCAGCACGCCGGGTCTGCTCGTCCGTCTCCGCCTGCGCAATCTTGCTCGCGATCTCCTCGGCCTCGATCAGCAACGCTCGTTGTGGGTCCTCTGGCCCCATCAGCTTCACCATCGTCCGGAAGAGTAACGTATATCTCGGTATCCGCTGAACCGGCTCCATCAATAGTTCGCGCAACCCGATACGATTCCTCGTGTCCGCACCAGCATATTTGATGCGCTACAACGGTAGATGGGGGAACAGGAAAACAAAAAGACGTCGGTTCCAAACCACGAGATGCATGCATGCAGAAGAACAACTCACATCAATATATGCCGCAAAACCCGACGATTTCTTCACCATCTCCCGTTCAAATATCGACTGTGCCTCCTCCCGCTTGGAATAGTACCCCTTGTAATGCTCGAACCCCCGCAGGTCCCTGAAATGCCTCAGCGCAACATCTCCAATGCCGCCCACCGTCCTCGGCCCGTCCGGCTCTACCATCTTCTCGAGATCCGCGAGGAACGCCTCGTTGACAGGTAACAGCTGGTCGATGTTTCCAAAGAGCGTCTTGGCCTCGTAAGGGGGGAGAATCGAGGTGCTCTTGGACCGCGAGAACTGGCGGAGCGGGTCTGCATAGTCGTGCTTGAGGACTCGAAGGCGTTTGACGTAGGAAGTTTCGGTATTGACGAGTTCGGTGACGACGTCCGAGAGTGCAGAGGCATCTGTAGCTGATGGTGGGCGATGGTGTGAACCCCGAGCCTAGGGTGTGCACGAAAACACGAGTGAATGCAGATTAGGGCGTCTGGAGCTGCTGCCACTACACGAGAAAAGGAAAGACGGCTACTCACGACATGGTCAGACGAGGTTTCAGATGCAGAGGGTAGAATGTTGTCTTCATCCTCTCCGAGCGATGGCTCTCCGAGGGACAGCACCAAATCCTGCACGTCTGCACCATGTTTCAGCAAAGTGTCGCCCAGACTCGTGCCACCCGATCAGGCCTCTACACCCACCTTCAGGTAGCCGCTTGCCACCCTCGCACCCTTCTACTACGACACCACAATAAAACACGCGTCGAATCGCGTTCGCCGGTCCATCACCCAGTCCGTTCCTCCGTGGCGTAGCATCGTCCCCGCTGGCAAGAGGGATCGTTTTCCGCGGAGAGCTGCTCAGTGCCATGGACTCGATCTATACTTGCATCAGTACTTGATCTCGCGGCTAATATCAGTTGCAGTGACTCAAAGATTGTCCGTTGAACCCAACATCCAAGCGTCGAATCACGTGACCGAGAACCAATGTAGAGTGAAAAGTTCCCCAAGTGTAAATGCGTATAATGTAGCTACGGATTGCAAGAAAATGACCAAGGATTCGACTCTGCAGAGCCGACAATGACACAAAACCGATTCGCCCTCACCCAATCTCATTGAACGACCTGCTCGCCCACACACCCCCACCCCGTTATGACGCAGCACTCGTCCCAAGCGGCGTGAGCCGTTGTAAAAGCGACCCATTTCTGCGCACTCTGGTGGGTACCGCGCCGACATCGATATCCCTCGCCCACTCCCTATCCCGACTCCCCAGCCCCGTACCCGGAGGTATAGAAACCACCGACCTCTTGGACCTGGCCGAAAAAAAGCCCCTCGCTTTCTTTGGGCACTCACTCCCCAACTCAAACTCGATGGACGAGTGCCTAGTATGTCGGGGAGGGGTGAGTGACCGCAGACACTGGAAATCAGGCTGAGAGTATGGTTTGTCCGCGAGAAGGATCGAGGGACACTGCGGCACAGATCCGAGAGACTGTGTCGTTGGGAGCTCATTCGGAGGCGCATCTGGCGCACTTCGAGAGCGTTTCCTGATCGATTCCTTGGACCACCATCTGAGCAGACTCGAACTCGACGAACCACTCCTCACAGAAGATTCGCGCACCAATCCCGAGGTTGGCGATCCGCAACGAGGGACAAACAAACCCCGGACGTTATCGATCATGGACCGGCTTCGCTTGGGAGCGCAGCTCTCCTGACGTAGTCCAAGAAATTCGGGGCGCGTGACACCGTCGTCGACCATGGACAAAGAAGCACCGAGAGCGACAGGCAAGTTCAAGGGCGTAATTGGCACAGTCGCAGAGCCTGACGAACAATGTGACATGGGAGACGGTGACTCGAGAAACGGCTCATTCCCGTCATCGTCGCAGTCCGACGATGCTGACTTGGTGATAGACACGATCTTAAGCTGCCGCCGCTTACCTGCTGGCTTGACAAGAGGGTGTAGCGTTCCTTCCATGTCACTTGGCAAGCTGCTGCCGCTATCAAGGAAACTCTTCCGACGGGAAACCAGGACGCTCTCACGCTTCGTAAGCTTGTTCTTTGCAGCGACGCTCATAGCGCTCGCCATAGTCAACCCAGAACTCGAGCGCGAAAACGACCGGGTGACATTTTGGGCCTCGAAGAGGTCTTCCTCGAGCGTGGAAGCTTTTTGACGTGCAGACGAGCATTTATCGGAGAGCACGTCCTGCAGCCCGCGATCGACCTGTTCGCGCGCCGCCGCGTTGGATCGGACGAGGTGGAATGTCTCAGGCGACTGAGTTGGATACAGCCTGAGAGATGTGAGAGAGGACCGGCGGCTGGACAGATCGACTTTGGAAGTATAATGGTTGACACGCCGTGTATGGGACATTTCAGTTAGACTGGAGGTGACAGGAATCTCGCCAGTCGACGAAAACTCGCCATCGCTGTCCAACTCGGGAATAGACTGGATGGTAGGCAATGGGCTGATCAGCTCGACGGGGACATCCTCTAGTATGAAGTCGGTCCTAATGTCAGGCTGTAGACTCGTCGGGGGCTCGCCTTCCCATGTCGGCTCTTCGAATTTAGCATCACGAATGGCCTCCATCCAAACATCCTTCTCACGCCGACAAGATGCCGCAAGCTCGAGAGTATGCCCCTTGAATGATAATCGAAACCAGCTCTGGAGAAGGGCTGGACAAGCGTGAGACAATGAATTGGCGCTGTTACCAGTCACAAAAGCATACCATCGTCCGTAGTCGAGTCGACCAGTTCGAATTGCCGCAAGCTAAACCAGTGCCTTGGTTCGTACACCTTCGCCTTGGCCACTTTGGCGAGTATGAGAAAGCCACCGGTGAACAGGAATGCGCCGAGGTACTTGGCAGTGACGGTGCTTGATTTCCCAAAACTAGATCTGTCATAGTGAATGACATCCAGAGAACCCGCTGTGAGGCAGGGGCCCAGGGATAACAAGAATCCAGGGGTCAGGGGCCGGTAATATGACCGAGTCGAGTTTGCGACAGACACCGAGATACCTTGACATATTCTAGACACGATTAGATTCGACTTGATGGAGAGCTCCTGTCGGCCACGAGCCTCGTCAACAGAATTGGCCACAGCACGCATCACACGGATGGCATGGTCAGTGACCCCATTTCCCGAAGCCGAAGATGACTGGAAATGGTCGAAGAGAAGTGGATACCTGCATACCCTTTGGACAGGTTTGATGAGATAATCCACGAAGACAAGGCGAGGACGTCGTTTGCCAGCGCCACTTTCACCGTGACCGATCTCGGACGCGCTGCTGTTTGAAACGCCGGAAAGGACGTGGGGCAGGGACCATGTGGCTGCAGAGGGATCCAGGGACGAGAGGGAATGTCGTCTCTTCCTCGATGGCATCAAGGGGACGTCTGGCGCCACAGGGGGA
>Ga0307511_10002322_pt1 | contig 19873 bp, 7 predicted proteins | sample 13_EM_MG_FD_200266 | JGI IMG/M metagenome (GOLD analysis project Ga0307511, IMG submission 200266) | Populus trichocarpa ectomycorrhiza microbial communities from riparian zone in the Pacific Northwest, United States - 13_EM | ecosystem: Host-associated > Plants > Roots > Unclassified | place...
CATTTTTGCAACTCTTATGCTCATGGAACATAACCTACATTTGCGCACCAAGCTTTTTTTGATTTGCCAAATTATGTGCACGTGCTCGTATGTTTCTAGTTATTTATTTGCAACAAAAAAAAAAAAATTGATTCAAAGATGAAAGGATGTAAATTCGTAGATTACACTAGCTTTGAAACCAACACTATGTCGCGCTTAGGATTTCAAATTAAATTTTAACTTTAAAAAACATGTCAATGTTATGAATATGTTTTATTATATTATGATTTTTTAAAAATAACAAAATATAAAGATACTATTTCTATTTAATAAAATAAATTATATATATATATATTCATAAATTATAAAAAAAATATTTATGCTAATTAAAAAATATAAGAGTACTATGTTTGCATTACGTGACGGATAGAGTTTAAAGTTAATTTATAATGTAAAAGAAATAAAATAATTATACTATAAATATATTTTCATGTATCATTTAATCGAGTGACAAAAAAAATTGTTCATGCTTTATATAATAAATTAAAAAAATATAAACTGATAAATTTAAAAGGATTTATTAACATTAATTAAATATTAATACATAAAACTAATCTTTATATTAAAAATAAAAGATAAATATACATGCAAATTTTTTGCACTCCCTATCCTTTTTATTTTGAAGCGTTTTAATTTATTTTATCATAACGGGTAATTATTGTTGATAATAGCAAAATAAACATTTGTGTCAAAATAAAAATTGTCATGGATTTGGGGTTAGCCATATATATTTTTGTGTTTTACAATTCAATTTTTTTTAATTTGGTTTTTCTACCATAATTTCAAACTTAATATAATCCAATTAGGTCATAGAAGAATTCAATTGAAAAAAAAATAGAAGATAAAATTAAAAAACAATGATAAAAGAAAGAGAAAAAAAGAAGGCTAGCTCCTTCACTGCTAGTAAAGGAGCTTGGATAAACTCTAATTATTTTAATAGATTACATCATATAAAGTTATGTTTTTCATGGATTTTAGATTATGATTTTAATTAGTTTTTATTAAAAAAATCATAAATACATTTTTTATAAATAATATTTTATTTAAATAAAAGATTTGTTAATAAATTAAGTCAAATTATGATTTTAATAATCAAAAGTTAAAGTTTGAATAAAATGAGATAATTTCTTAATAGACAATTTTTTGTTGAAAAAGACAATTTCTTATTAGATATTTATGTATGTTGTAAGATGATGTTACAAGTTATGTAAAAAATCGGCGTGAATAAAATTACGATGAAATAAGTTAAGAATAAGGCAATTATTTAAAATAAAAATAGCTCCTTCACTCGCATACTAATATTTTTTTTCAACATTATGCTGAATGCTGTCAGAATCGAATGGATGTTTTCAACATTTTCAAGAATAAGACAATTTTTTTCAATATTGAATGGATTTTTTTTAAATATTTTTTATTAGATAACATATTAAATAATATATTTTTTATTTTTTAAAATTATTTTTACTGTTAACACATTAAAATAATTTAAAAATACTAAAAAATATTAATTTGAAATAAATAAAAAAAATTTAAAATTTATTTTTTTTAAAAAATACTTTTCAAACATAAAAATAAATAAATAGATATGAATTTCATTACATGTAGCATGCTCAAATTACATTAAATTGGCACAAAGTTTTAACTAAGGGTTAATACAATAGCTTAACTAACAAATATGGAATCCAAACTCCAAACTCCCGTCACCTCTCTTGCAAGCTCTGCAAGAATACCATCAAACTACAATCTCATTTACTGGTAAAAGGACATTTAAGTTTTACAAGGTCATGGGCTCATGGCCATGACAATTTGCAGCAAAGCGTGACCCTTAGGCAAACAACTCACACATTTCCCTTTTCAAATGAGTAAAAAGAGAGCTTACGAACTCATTATCAAGCCAAGATACTTCTGAGAGTTTGTAAAGCAAGCAAGGTTGCATATGGCTACATGAAAGAAAGGTACTTCCCAACATGACATGAGGATACAATAGCTTCTAACGCAGCATAAAAATGGAATGCACTCGCCAAAACTGAAACTTCTCTTCGTATACTAAGAGGGCAATTTAGCCAAAAGATATTGTTAGGTGCCAACATGATCAGGCTAAAAGTGTTTGTTAAACTTAGAAGCGCTTTGCATGACTCTCCGTTATCCCCAAGCACTTCAAATTGTTGATAATGTATCCTAAGCAAATTTCATTTAGAAAAGCCAAACCAACTCAAGAAGGAAAAGTTAGGAATTTATGAATTTATGCTCGCAGTGGACTTCAAAACCAGATTAAGCAAAAACAATACAAGCAATACCATCAAAGATGCATTGTCTGGATATCTCCTCTCATAAAGACCAGTAGTTTTGCCAGGTAAAGCTCACATAATGGCCTGATCAGGTGGTATTCTCATAAGCCTAGGCAGTGATCCCTTTCCACAAGGCAAGACACCCCTCCTCGGCATAGATTGTTGTGATAGCATGAACTAAGCCTTTGCATTTCAATTCATCCCCTTCTCGGCTTTGAACCATCAGCCTTGTTCTGACAACATCAAATTGGCCTGTGCAAACTGGATCTGCAGTTCCAGAAAGGAAACCAGAAATCATAGACCACCATGGTTGGAGGACTTTCCATCACCTTCATGTTTCTTCCACAAGAACATATCAAAAGCATTTCAGGCTGTGAAAATGGCCGCATGCTTTGTCCCAGAAATAGATCAGCTGCACTGCTAATAGGTTGGGATGTGATGAGCAGGCATTAGTGTTGAGTAGATAACAGCAGACATCAAATTAATCGCTAACATGGTTGATTAAAAGGAGGGAAGAAAGGGGAATGACCACGTAGAAAAAGAAATGGAACTAACAAAAATCATTCAAGTAACATGCCACATAAAGCAGCAAGGAATTCAATCATCAAGACTGTAATTAAATGTACATTAATTAAATGCCATGTGTTGATATCATAACCGTATCCTTAGTATAACCAAGAGAAGAGAATGTATTGCCCCAAAAACTGTTTTTATTCCAATACTGATTCCTACAGTTTTTTACTTAATGTGGAAAGAAGATATCCAGTCCGGTTGAAAATTCATAGCTGTCATTATGTTTCCTATATAGTGATCAATCTATCAAGTTTGGGAGCAAAACAGTTTCATTAATTATCAACAATTTAAGTTTTATAGTTTAGAAGAACACCAGTAACATAGGGAAAACATGGTATGATACGAGAAACTTCGCAAACAATGAATGAATGCTACCCCTGAAGGATTTCCAAGTACCAAATACATAATATGTAATAAGTTAAGTGAACGAGAGGCAGGTATGAAACACGCAGACCTGCAAATCATTGGAGTTTCAATTTGATTGATAGTTGCATGAACCATTCATGCAATCCGTTGAATGTCTTCTAGAATTTGTGATGCATGATATCTAACTCTTCAATAGGGTGCATTACAATGGAGATGTATCAAAAGGATTTCCATATCCATGCTTGCACATCAATCCCGCTACTTGCTCAACCTTATACCATTGACCACAATTCAAGTAGGCTTTATACAATATCCAAAATGTCTTTTTTGTGCGGGGCAAGTTGCAATTCTCCATCTCAATAAGAACACTTTCCATTTCATCCAAGCGCTTTTGTGTTCCATACATGACCATTTTACAGTGAAATAGAGGCCGGATTATTCTCCACCGCGCATATGTTGCACGTTTTATAAAATCTGTCAGCTTATCAACTGCATTGCATCTGAAATAACTTGTGATAATAGCCTGCATAATGCTTACAGTTGATATAGTGATTCTATGATTAAATGCCTCATTTATTGAGTTCTCCATCCCCTCTAACCTATCTTCTTCAGCATAAAGCTTAATCAACAAAACATTCAACCAAGGTCTATATTCCTTTTCTGGAATCAGCCTCATCAGTGCCTCAATCTTTTGAACTCTTTCTGGTATAGAACTCTTACAATAGGCACAGATCATGGCCCTAATCAGTGTTAGTCTCCTGGCATTAACATGGTCTTTTATCAATTCATACACCAGTTCCATCTGTTCCAGATGCCCAGAATGAGCATATCCTCGCAGCATTAGCAGGTGGGTGTTAAGATCTGGCTTAACTGGGCCTGCAATCATCATTTGAAAAGTTTTTTCCATACTATCCCACATCCAAACAGTCACATAACCACTAATTAAATTGTTGTATGTTGTCAAGTTTGGTGAAATACGTGAATCCTCCATCTCCTTGAATATTGCCTCCATTTTATCAACCAGCATCAAGCGGCCAAAGACTGATACAAGAATGTTATATGTTACAACTGAAGGTCTACACTTTACGTCCCTTTTCATCTCCCGAAACAATGATTCACATTTACCAGCCAAACCATTACACATACACGCAGTCATCAGTGCATTATACATGCTGGTCGTCTTAATGCACTTTTTTATAGCCTCATCAAATATCTCAACTGCAAGATCCACGTTCTTATCTGTACCCGCAATCATAATACCCTTGGCATATTCCGCTGCTGTCATAGGAGTATCGTTCTCAGCTTGCGTTCTTTTCCAATTAAAAATCTGCGTAAAAATTATTTACACAAATTCCACACTAAGAAAAGGAAAAAAAAAGAAGAAGAAAAACAGCAATCCTTTTCCCAAGGGATCAAACAGCAGTGTAAAAAAAAAATGTCTACACCAAAATGAGATTGGACCCATCATAGTAAACTAGCTTGCTTCACTCATGCTGTTCATTTTGCTTTAAATGGATCGACAGAGGAGATAAAAGATAGCAAAAGCAAAGATAAATAACAGAAGAACGTTGAATGTCAAAATCGACAACAGCCCAGATAGATAACAATTCCAAATCATACAAAAAACAAATTAGAAGTAAAATTCATTCAGAAATAACTAGATAAATAAATGGAAGCAAAAGGCAACACACCTTGAGGGCTACTTTAGGGGAAGAAAGAAGCAAGAGCTTCAAAAGCTCAAGAAAAGCGGATGAATTGGTTAACAAGGAGGGGTCATCTTTTTTCGTCTCTTCCAAAATCTGAAAAACCATGTCAACATTTTGAAGCAACTCGTCCCTCAAAGAAGAAATCTTGTTGACCAGATCCTCCCTCTTCTTGGATTTGAGGTCGTTATTATTGTTCCTCAGAGAAGAAATCTTGTTGGTCGGATCCTTCCTCTCCTTGGATTTGATGTCGTTATTATTGTTATTACTACCACTATTATCATTAATAGTGAGCTTGTGTACAAAAAGTCCGATCACGTTGGAAATGAGGTGTTTGGCGGAGGCGGAGGCGGAGTTGGAGGGGGGTGAAGATTGGAAAAATCTGTAAAAAGGGGGCTTGGCGAGGATTGAAGAGGAAGGAGAAGTGGTGATGGTTCTGGGAGTCGGGGAAGGGGAAGGTCTTCGGAGGCAGATAAGCTCTGCGTCTGAGAATTTGAAAAATCTTCGCTTCATTTGGTTGATTGATCTGAGAGAGTACCTACGAGGGGTGGGATTTTTAGGAAGGTTTTACGAGACCAGACGCAGAGGTAGATATATGGAGCTGTTTGGCTACTTTGATTTATCAATTCAAAACTAGTTTCGGGTATTGTTTTTTGCTCCAGTAGTGTTTGCAAACCCGAATAACTAACAAGATTTTAGCCAATCATTCGTTTTCATTTTTTCAATCAAAATGATAATAATAATAATAAAAAAAACTCATTAGTAAATGGTATCTTAAATTTGGAGTATTATAAAAGATAAAAATAAGTACAATAATTAAAAAATTGTCAGACCGATTTGAGGGTGTAACTTAATAAATACCTTGGGTTTTTAAATTGTTAAATTAATTAATAAGTTATCAAGTCGACTAAATTACTAGTTAAGTTATTAAATTAATCAAGTTTAATAAAATAAATATCAAAACTATTTTTAAATCAAGTTCAGAATTGTAAATTTATTAAATAAATTTGATAGGCTATATCAAATTTAATAATTATGTTGCTATCAATATAATAATTTTTTTTAAGTGGGTTTGGGCGTTTAAAAATTCTATAGAGGAGCTCTATTTATATAATAGATTTAGGGACCGTTTGGAAACGCAGTTTAACTTGTGTTTTAAAAATTTTAAAATTTTTTATTTAAAATTAATTTTTTAGTGTTTTTTTTATTGTTTTAATACACTAATATCAAAAATAATTTTTAAAAAATAAAAAAATATTATTTTGATGCATTTCTAAATAAAAAACACTTTAAAAAGCAACTATAACCACACTCTTAAACACACTTAGAGCAATACCTATGGACAATTGTTTGCTTGGGTGGTGTATGGTTATTGTTTTGGGATAAATAAGATAAAGAAAACAAGACAAAAAAAAAAGATTGAGACAGAATTGTATTGGATAATAATATATAAGATAAAGTTATTGTCTTTGTATCTTATTTGGTTATGATGGATAAAACAAAACAGAATATGAAAAAGTTTATTCCACATTTAATATGTTTTATTTTCAAACTTACATATTTTTTTAAAAAAATATTTAATTATTATTTTATTTTATTTTATATTAAGTGTTTAAATTAATAATATTATAATAACCTTAGTTATAAGACTAAGATTGATTTCACGGGTTGACCTGAGATCTGGACTGATCCAAGTTTAAGAAAAAATAGAAGAAAGATTAACTTAACTTAACCCGGTCAAAAACCAGCTCAACCCGGGATAAAACACGGGTCAAAAACCCATTGAATTTTTTGGGAAAAAAAAAACTTTGGTCAACCAAGTTGACCCTCCCGGACCGTAACTTGAACCTTGTCTCGAGTCAACTCTTTAGTCGGGTTTTAAAACTATGATAATAATCATTTTTATCCATACATTGACTCGAGTCAACTCATGTTAACCCTCTCGACCTATGACCTAGGTCTTATCCCGGTTGACCCTCGAGTTGAGTTTTAAAACTTTGATAATAATAACTTTTTATCTTTTCATTGACCTGGGTTAACCTTCTTGATTCATGACTCGGGCTTTACATTGAGTTGATTCCCAAATCAAATTTTAAAACTATAATAATAACTATTTTTATTTTATATTGATCCAAGTCAACCCGGATTGACCCTCTTGACACGTGATCCAGGCCTTACCCTCGGTCGACCCTCAAGTCGAGTTTTAAAATTATAATAATTATTATTTTTATTCTTATGTTAACCTGGGTCAATGATCATCTCCACTTGTGTCCCGAGTCTTGCCCCCAATCGACCTTTAAATTGAGTTTTAAAATTATAATAATAATCACTTTTAGTATAAGAATAATAGTAGTTATTATCATAATTTTAAAACCTAATTTTATTGGGTTTGCCCTTGGCTAGTGACCTGAACTTTGCCACGGATCGACCTCCCGATTGAATTTTAAAACTTTATCCTTACATGTTTTAATTAAATAGTTTTAAAATTGAGAGTTTTTTACAATGATATTTAAAACTAAAAAAATAATACTCTAAATACATATCTAAAATTACATAAATTCAATTTAAAATTATTCCAAAAACAAATTTAGTGCGTTACCTTGATGACAAAATCGAGTCTCTTGTCTTCCACACTTTCTTGATTAAGTCACGCGGTAACTTGGGATAGATCAATGAATTTGATTCCTTCCTTGTGCTATGCTCGAATTGCATGAAATTAGCATAATGTTTTTGCCAAGTGCAACAAAACCCGCAATTGCAAAGTGCAAACATGGGGTTCAAACTCAAGACATCATCACCTCTGCTTTCTGCTTCAACTGCATGAAATTACCACAAAATTTTTTCCAAGTGCCAAAACAAATGATCAATTTATGTAGAGAGATACGCCACCTTTACATCATGGAGCTCACGCAGTTACATATAAGAATACAACTCCATCAAGCCGGGGAGATAGCTTTGCAAAAAGATCATGGCTGGCATTGACATTTTGGAGCTAATGGTGATATTAGACAAACAGAATTACAGAAATTTCTTTTACTTTCTTTTTCGTTTTTTTATTAGCAAGTAAACTAGACAGCGAAAAAACTCATCGCTTGAGCTGAAATAATGGACTTGCTCGAGTTTACAAAGCAACTAAGTCTGCAATAGGCTACATGAAAGAAAAAGTTTCGCCTACATGACAAAGTAAAAAGGATACAAAATGATCCGGCTTCTAACGCAGCCAGAACAACAAAAATGCTATTGCTTCCATCAACTAACAGAACCCCAAAACTGAGAACTTCCGGTTCCCCTTACAATCGGAAGGACAGATGATACCCAGAAATCAATAGGTGCCAGTAGGATCAGGCTAAAACACCAGTTTGTATGTTCAAAACATATCCTCATATTACATGCTGGAAATTGTCAAAAGTTTTCTTGTAGTGACTCTTCGTTATCCCCAAGCACTTATGACTTCTTTTAAGCAACATTCGATTCAGAAAAGACAAACCAACTCAAGAGGAAAAGTTCAGAAATTTATTGATCTTTTGCTTGTAATGCATTTCAACACCAAAACAAGGTAAACAATACCTATGAAGGTGCAATGTGTAGATATCTCCTCTCATAAAGACCGATAATTTGGTCAGCTGCAGCCCACATAATGGCTTGACCAGGAGGTATTCTCATAAGCCGAGGCAGCAGTCCCTTCCACAAGGCAAGAAGACCTTCCTCAGCATATATTGTTCTGATAGCGTGTACCATGCCTTTGTACTTCAATTCACCCCCTTCTCGGCTTTGAGCCATTAGCCTTGTTTTGACAACATCAAATGGGCCAGTGCAAACTGGACCCGCGGTTCCAGCAAGAAATCCAGATATCATAGACTGCCATGGTTGGAGAACTCTCCCATCACCTTCATGTTTCTTCCACAAGAGTACATCAAAAGCATTTTTGGCTGTAAACATGGCTGCCTGGTTTGTCCCATTACGCATGACAGTTGGGGCAGCCCCTGCCCAGAGCCCAAGAACGCCTTCTTCACGGATGATCGTATGAGCACAATGTATGGGACCCTTGTACTTCAGAAGCTCAGGACTCAACCCTTTCTGCTGCTGCAGTCTAATTTTTACAACCTGCACCAATCAGAAATCAGATTAAATTCAAAGGCAATCACCTTTTTTCCCTTAAGAGTTTGTGTAGATAGCTGCTACATCTGATGTAAATCATATTAAATTCAAAGCTAAGCACCTTTTTTTTTCCCAGAAGAGTTTGTATAGATAGCTGATACATCATACATCAGATGTAGCAGCACCATACAAAAACAGAAATCCTTATGAATAAAAATCCAATTGCTCTAGCTAAGAGATCAATCTTGGCACAATGGCCAGCCATAATACCACATATGCACCGAAATCATGAAAATTATATTTCTTTTTTTAATCCCAATTTCCATTCAAGTCAGCATACCTTCTGAGGATATAAGATTCCTCTGACTGGGTTGCTGCACAGACGAGGCATGTGATTGGTAGCACTTTAGCAGCTAATAAATTAACTCTATTAATGGCTGTCTAATTCTTTTGTATCAAGGAACAGTGTGTACCTGGGTTAGTGATGTTATTTGTAATTTCCTGGTTAGCAAGTTCCAAGTTGATCAGATGAAAAGTTACCTTGGGAAAAAGCTTAGTGACCTCATTATATCAGACAAATGTAATTCCATGGAGCCATGGACTGTTCAGTCAACTTTAGATTTTAACATTATTATCCAACTTAAGAGAAATACATACTGATAGAAACAAAAAATTTAAAGAAGGACAAGGAGATGAGGCTTGGGGGAGGTGGGATAGGGCATCTAGGAACCACGGCACCAAACCTGAGAGTAAAGTCTCATACTACAATTGCATCATAGTTTGCTTCCTTTCACACATAAGAGGTCCAAACTCTTCAGGAATCAGTAAAACAAGCTAGCACCAAAAATAAGGGATGGGCAAGGCAGAACCTAGGTGGTTGGCCCTCGGTAAATGGATTTCCAAAACTGTACCATGATAAGTTGCACTTTGTGAAATCTACAATCAACAAAAAAAAAACTGCAACTCATTTTTTCAGAACAAAAAAGAAGCACCCCCGCAACAAATATCATGATCCTGCATGTGTAAATGAATCTTGATTCATCTACTTTCATCATACACTAAGGCAAAATCCCATGTCAAAACACTCCACTTAACTAGATCAAGAGAAGGTCTATTTTTTTTCTTTTCCCCCCATTACTACCCGCATCATGAAATATCCAATATAATTCCTCTTAACACTTCCACTTTCAAAAATTTCCTTGTTGCAGAACTTCAAAAAGAAAAAGCTAAAACACTCATGTGGTTGCCCACTCAAATATAAAGACTCAAAAGTCCCCTTGAACCCACTTGGTAACATAAATACTAGACTATTAATAACCCATCATCTCACAAGCCATACCCCATTGCCATTTCCCACTAAACTAATAAGAACAAGACCGGGAAAACCAAGTACTAAAAGCTGAAACATAGGCATCGAAACAAAATCATCCTGAGAAGCAAAATCTCTGAAGAAAAATCAGATTCAAGTACAAGGAACATTCGTTGAACATCAAATTTCACAGTTCTCACTAAAAAAAATCCGCAAACAGACATTCACTGACCTCAAAAGGAGTAACAATAGCAAGGGCCTCAAGAACTCCAGCACCAAACCCGGACATCAACCTCCCTTGATTACTCAACTTGCCAGTTTCCGAATCCTTAAACGCGGACTGAAACACCGCATTAGACCCCATACGAAGCGCATATTTCAAGGTCAGGTGAGTAGCAAACGGTGTCAGCCCTTTCCATAAAGCCCGGACCCCTTCCGTTTTCACAATCGTCGACCCACAATGGATTATTCCCTTGTAATTCCCACTCCTATCGAGCTGCAATCTTGTCTTGATAACATCAATTGGCTGCAAGCAACTCGCCTCTACAGCCCCTCCTAAAGAACCTGATATAGCTTTCATGTATGGAGGGATTGTTGGTTTCTTGTCATTTGATGATTCTTGGCTCATGGCTTTGAGATTCGGGAACCAGAGGAGGAGGGGTTTTGCTTGTTGAGTTTCTTGGGGGGTTTTGTTTGCAGCCAAAGGAGAAGAAGGCGTGGGCTTTCAAAATTCGAAGGATGATGAGGAAAACATGCCCGAAGAGTTTTGTAGTTTTTGGTGTCCGTGTTTGACTGAGTTTTGACGTGGGTTAAAGGGGTTTATTTTTTGTCATGGAAAGTAATTAAGCTGTGGTTTATTTATTTTAATTATACAGTAGGATTATTTTTTAAAATATTTTTTAATTAATAGCATTTAATTTTTACATCAGATATCAAACAATATAAAAATACAAAAAAATAATTTAAAGTAAAACAAACATAAAACATTTCAATTTTTTTAAAATATTTTTAAAACATAAATACAAACATGTTTTTAAATGAAATTAAACTCAATTTTTAGCATGTTCAAATTAAATTGGATTCTCTTAGATTCAAAATAAACTCTAAAAACGGATCGCAAAGTCGTAAAATTATAACGAATTTTTTTTATATATATAGTTCAATCACCTTAAAATACATGATTCAAATAAAAATTTATATATAATTTAAATTAGTCTTGTATTTAATCCAAACATAATATGATTCTAATTAAATTTTTGTTAAAAAAAAAATACCATAATACATATATTATACATAACAATTCATATAATTCAGAAGTATCCATAAAGAACTCGCAAAATGTTTTCCTTCGCATTTTATTCAGCAATTCTGTTTTTTCTTTTTTGTTTTCCTCCCCATTTCTAAGAGCATAAAATGAATATGTGAATAAATTGAACATATTTCTTTTACAGAATTTGCCATCAATAAAACAAACAAAAATGAGACAGAGAGCATAAAATAGATGACAGAGAGCATAAACGAGAACATGAATTTTTGAATAAAAATTCATTACCAAATCTGCAAATAAAAAATTACATATATTTTTATTTAAAAAATACGTTTAACTTGCTTAAATTTCTTCTTAAACTTATTTATACGCAACCCGCACTCATGAAAATTGCACTTTTTTTAAGAAATTAGATAAAAATTCCTTTACTTTAACTTTTCTCTCTTCTTGATTTTTCTTCGTTTAACTATTGCGTTTTTGTCTTTTATGAAATTACTTTACTATCTTGTTTGAGTAAGGATTATTGGTGAAGATCCTTTTTCATGTTAAATGTATTAAGACCAACTTCAGGCCGCCATCGTAACCAATATTAGTCCTCTTTTTTTCTCGGTGTTTATCTACGTGGCTGCGGCTGTGTTTTATTTAAAACGTAATCTGCAGTCATTTGGCAATAACAAAAATTATTTTACTGTGCATAGGATCCACGTGTTTTTTGCGTTTAAAATATTGAAAAGGAAAAGCTACAAAAACCTACTTTGCATGCACTGTAGCGGATTAAAAACCTGCGGACAGTGCAATTCACTGCACTGTTCACGAGTGAATTGCACTGTTCACGTGAACAGTGCACTTCACTTGCACTGTTCGCAGGGTTTTTCTTTTTTATTATTATTATTATATTAAGTGTGTTAATTGTATTAAATTTTTTTAAAAAAAAAACTAGTTTAGAGAATTAAATTCATTCGCGCGAACAATATTTTTTTCTTGAAAAACTAGTATAGAGTGAATTAAATTCACGCGCACAGTAATATCAATTTTATATAATTTTATTACACGCTCAAAAAGTTATGAAAACTGTAGTTCTTATCGGATGAATTTTGGACGTAATGGAATTATAAATAGTTTAATGGAATAATAAAAAATATTTTATATAAAGTATTTTTTTTTCATGATATAATAAGAGTAGTTAATTTTACAATATTTAAATTTAAAACCATCAATATTAATATATTTTTTAAAAAATTATTTTATAACCTCAATTTCAAAAGCATTCTTAACCAAACACATTAAACTATTTTTTCTTAAACCTCAATTTCAACCACAGTTTTAACCAAACACCTATTTTTTCAAACCAATCTCAACTAAAAGTACTTTTTATAAAACAACTTTTTTTAAATCATAACCACAATAATTATCGCAATACCAAACACACTTTAATAGTAATTATTTTTAAAAAAATATTTTGTATTTAAATTCTTAAAATATTTTAAAGAAAAAAAATCAACCACAGTTTTAACCAAACATCTATTTTTTCAAACCAATCTCAACTAAAAGTACTTTTTATAAAACAATTTTTTTTAAATCATAACCACAATAATTATCGCAATACCAAACACACTTTAATAGTAATTATTTTTAAAAAAATATTTTGTATTTAAATTCTTAAAATATTTTAAAGAAAAAAAAACAAACAGCTCTACTGCTGCAGATGTACTTTTTTGTTTTTTTATGTCAAAGCTTTTCAATATAGCTGGCCCTACAAGCTCATGGCTAGAGTAGCTAGTCAAATCGTGATGCATGACTTAAAATCGTGATATTTTGTGATTTTATTTTATTAATTTTACTCGACTTTACTCTAAATTTATTAGTTTTTGAGTTTTTAAAACGTCTTTACATATTAAATATATATAAATTTGTGAAATTATATAATTTTATGAGTTGAATGACGATTTTAACAATTTTGCTATAAACTCTACTTTGTGGTATTATTTTTTTTATTCCACTTGTAATGCAACGTGCCTTGGAAATATAATTAACGTTTGGATTTTGATTTGATTTTTTTTTAGTTTTTAAACTAATTAAATTGTATTTCGAGATTGAAAATGATATATGCACTTTGTTAAGATGATTTTTCCAAGGCTTTTCTGTGAAAAGAAAGGGGAATAATGTTTCGAGGGGCAAGGACGGCAGATGGTGCATCGCCCTGCTTTGTTTCTTTTAATTAGTAAAGGGCCAGGTTCTCAGGCCTTGTCTATTTTTTTGTTTTTCTTTATTTATTTACTTTTCTCATAGATTTTCTACAAATAATTATTTTTTCATTTTTTGGTAAATTAAAATTATTTAAAGTTATTTTAATGTGGAATTTCTCAGAGCTATGTTTAATTTTTACTCAAAAATCTAAATTAAACCACTAGAATGTTCTTTTATTGGAATTGAAATGAATACAATTACATTTCAAAACGTTCAAATACCATAAAATAAAATGAAAACTATTAACTATCAATTTTTATTTATTATTAATAATAACAATATACCAGTCTAATAAAAAAATATGATAATTTTGATTAAACTTGATGAAGTTTATTTAGAGGATTAAGCCCTTTCTAAAACTAATAATTAGATTTACATGTTAATAACATATCATTGGATTTGAAAATAAACTATAAAACAAGTCTCTTGTGGGGCCTTAGAGAATATGCGACCTTTTGGGTTTTAAGTCACCATACGTAAAAGAAATAATTCTTTAAAGATTAGTCGAGTTTAAAACTAATAAGTGTATTTTTTATATGGTCTCGGGTTCAAATTTTGTAGTTGCTAATATGATGGTCACTAGAAACTTACATGATTGTTAATTTTAGGATCCGTGAAATTAGTCAAAGTATGCACAAACTGGACCGAAAAAATAATAATAATTTTTTAAAGATTGTTCTGTGTTTAGTTTTAAAGTTTAGAAAAAAAAAGCATTGAAAGAGATAGAAGAACGAACAAAGAAATTAAAAACCTTTCTATAATGGTTCATTGACATTTTATATGGCCATGGACCACTTTGATTTGCATGGAGACGAGGGTCAAGGAGATAAAAACTATGTGTTATATATTCTAGAGTCAATCATTTGGAATAATATTCTATGATGGGGGATGATTTACTATGAAGTAAAAAAAAAAAAGATGATGTTATGTGAGTCATCCATTGAACATGGCATGTTTTAATATTGTTTAGTGGGGCTCACCGATGAAAAGAGTGCATATAAGTGTTATCAATCTTTAGTGAATGAAGTCGTGTAATATATAGTAATTAAAGCCAGTATAAGAATTAACCTGGTGGTTAAGGTGTGGGGTTTGTGGTCACATGAGCTGACATCGATTTAAAAAAATTAAAAAAATATATTAGAAATAAGTTTGACCATTTAAAACCCGGATAAGAGTCGTTATAACCCGTTGATCCAAGCCGAGTTTTATATCTATGGTTTCCAGTTTTTTATTAAAGGTCTGTTTGTTTTTATATTTAATAAATTATTTTCAAAAAAATTGAATATTTTTTTATTTTAAATTAATTATTTTTATGTGTTTTCATATTATTTTGATATGTTAATATCAAAAATAATTTTTTTAAAATAAAAAAATATTATTTAAAAAAAATACTTGTGTTTTTTTGTTAGGATATATGAACACCACGCATCCAATCTGGAGACTAGTGTGTTGCGGGCCTTAAGGCAAACATGGCTTCTTGGAAGTCGAGTTATCCTCGTCAGGTTGAGTGAAGCAATTGATCACACCGAAAAAAGTGCACTTCGCACTCAGAGCTCGACCCTGACCTCCCAGGCAAGTATCACGACCCATAGGTTTTTGGGCTGCTGTTTCTTATGAGTCATGACTCGTGATTTTTACAATGCGTCCACTGATAAGGATACAAATCATAGGCCCATCGTTGAGGTGCAAACCAAGCCCGCCACAGCTATAATATTTTACAACGTGATAATTCAAAAGAATTTTTATTTCAACTTATCTAGCCCATTGTGTCATCCTGGTAGATGATTATTATTTCCTACCTATTGAAATTCATATTTTATACACTGGCAATGGAAATTGTTTGAAAGTGGCATGCATTCCCATCTCAAGGCAGGCAAGCAAGCTAATGATTTATTTATCTCAAATGAACAAATAATTATTAGTTATTAATTTTTATGTGAAAAAAACATGGAAGATACATTACTTATTTTTTTTTTTTTATTAATATGGATGTCCGTGCTAGCTTTTGCGCACCTCGACTAATCTCACGGACCCTGAAGTTAACGATCATGTAAGCTTCCAGTGGTCCTGAGGTTTGTGGAACTCAAACTGGTGATTTTTAGAAAATAAATTTAGAATCTGACTAGTTAAGCTACACTATCAGGGTTAAATACATTACTTATTAATAGTAAAGGAGGTAGCATTTTTTAAAAACAAAAATTTCCTGTTTTTAAAAGCGAATGCATTACATTTCCTGTCTCAAGGAAAGACAGAGAAGTGTTGAAAGAATCTAGAGGACAAGTGACTATCACTAGGGGTGAGAAAAAAACTGAAAAACTGATTAAACAGAAAAAATCATAGAAAAATTGATTAAATCAATTAAAATTTTTAAAAAATTGACCGGTTCATTTCGGTTTTGGTTTTATAAGCTTGACACCAAAAAAACCGAACCGAACCCAAACCAAAAAAAACTAAGCCAAACCGGGAAAAAACCTAGCCAAAACTGAAAAAACCAAAAAAACCGAGCCAAACCGGTTTGAACCGGTTTGTTCTAAAAAATCTGAATCGAAACCGGTCGGTTTGAACTGGTTTCAGTATTTTTTTTTTAAATTTTAATTTAATTATTTGTTTTGATAAAAACTAAATTAAAAAAAAATAATCACTTCTAGTATCGAGATGGTGACCGCACCATGCCCATGCAGTTTTTCATGGGCCTCGGGCGTGCATTTTTTCCGTTGTTTGTCTCCCCTGTAAGAGATATTGAGATAGGTTTGCTGGTTTTTACGCTGCTGGTGTGACCCTTTTGTCTTGCTTCTGAAGTTTGTATAACTGCGTTCTTCTGCATCTTCCTTTATCGCTGTTAAAATTTTCCTTGGCATAATACTTGTATTTATCTATCCTGCCTTCGAACTGTCCGGCTTATAACGCAATGGATTTAATGTGTGTTTAATACTATGGTAAATTTTATGGTTGTGATTTGAAAAAATAAAACAGATTTTAAAAAAGAATTTTTAATTACTGCTAATTGAGTTAAAATACGTGTTTGACTAAAATTACAGTTGAAATTACAGTTGAATAAAAAGCAGTTAAAAAATATTTGATTAAAATTATTGTTGATAATAAAATAATAAAAAGAACATGTACTTCATAATGTTAAATTATATAAGTATATGATTATTAATACATAAAAAATATAGCAAAACAATTTCAAGATCCTTGTGGACCATGGACTAAATTTTGATAATAATCTAAAAACATAAACAAAGAATGAAAAAAAATATGTATATGCATATATAGAAAAACAACACTGAACCAAAACATTAAGTTTGCATAAGCATGGAAATATGTTTGAGAACAAGCATGGGATGGGTTTGCAACCATGACTTGTTGATACAAGAAGGTGGGGTTATTAACTATCTAGTAGATGGTCTAGTGGTAAGAGTTTTGGATCAAGAGGTTTGCTTTCCCTGTGATCTCAGGTTCGAGTCTCGTGGTTGCTAATATGATAACCACTGGAAGTTTATATGTTTGTTAACTTTAGGGCCTGTGGGATTAGTTGAGGTGCGCTCAAGCTGGTTCGAACATCCACGTTAATAAAAAAAAAAATATAGAGTTATTTTTGTTAAGCCATGATTTTATTAATAGTAGCGAGCATTGCACAAGGTGGGTTTGTCTTTGGAGCGCTAGGAAAAGTAATGAAAATCAATAATTTTTAGCTTTAGCAAATCCTGTGATTTGACATTATTTTCGCCCATCCTTAAATCATTTTTTATATTCTTAATCAAATAAGTATAAATTATAATGGGGTAAAATGCAACTTAAATCATAATACTAAATAAATCCTTAAGATACAAGTTCAAATAGATTTAATGAAACCTCAAGGATACTAGTAAAAGATGACCAATTATTAACTATTTGAATTAACCATTTAATTCAGAAATATTTTTTTATTTCGACAAGTGCCTAAAGATAGGGTTTGTAGTCGTTCACTATGAGCTTAAATTTTAGCAGCTATATAAAGATCAGCTGCTACATCCAATGCAATATCTCTGGGAAAAAGTGCAAAAATTGTCAATTTAATTTGGTATATCTTTGGAACAAACTTTCTCGCGAGTTAATTCTAACCGAGATGTTCCAATGCTTAGAATCTCGAGTTAATTCTGACCGAGATGTTCCAAGATTATTTTCTCCATCGATTGAGTTAAAACTCCGGAATTGAAATTAACAACACACAAAACTAGTTAACAAAATCGATTTATATATAAATATAGAAAATTAGTTTGAAGTCACAATACATGAAAGGAAATTAAGTCTTAGTCTTGTACTGCACAATTCACAACATTCATGGAGTTACGAAACATAAATTGAAATCTATGTCTCAGACTTGTGCTACACAATTCGCTTATCGATTCCATGAAAAGAACCGTTTTTTTGGGTTGAGCCTTGGTTCACAAGCAACTTATTGATCCAGAAATCTTGACTATAGTTTCTGAGTTTGATGGTGTCCTATTTTGGTTCTGCGACATCCTGACATCGAAAGACAATCTTGCCAACTCTTTCTCGCTTCAAGGCAATCTATTATTGCTGGATTGATAACATCAAGCAGGAGCACGTATGAGGCGCATTTGCTAGCTCACCTTGCTGACAGCGATTTTGTCATGAAGGGAATTAATGGTTAGTTGCCAAAGCAGTCACTAGCAAACCAAGCACGAGAAAAGGTTGCGCGCTTGCCTGAAATACAATGCCAGTGCTTGTGAGATAATTGGCTAAAGCAAGATTTATTCTTGCATGTGAACTCCTCGAGCACCAGAAGCTAAACTACATGTGGACTTGATTGATGCGATGTGGGCTGAATATTTGTTCAAAAAGACAAGCTCTAGAACAGTACTGAAGAATTTACCACATGCTATTTTTGTTAATTCTGGCTTACAGATTTTCCTGGTAGTTGTGATTTTTATACGACTACTGGACCATTCAAGGCCTGACATGATATCTTAGTATTGAATTGCAAGCAACATTTGTCTATCTTTTCTTAGTCATGCTGTGCTATAACATATAGATAAATTGGTTCCAGCAGTTAATTTCCACTTCACACCACAGGATAACAGAAGTTACAAAGGTAAGAAATTCGTGGTACCTGATATCTAACATCATACTTCACCGGGTCCTTCAGGAAGTACTGAAACTGCAGCGCACAAATTTTTGCAAGAAAAGATCAGCATAGTGTTCATTCTCTCAACAAACTATCATTTCTTATTTCTTTTTGAGAAATGCCAACTACCATTTCAAAGAAGGAAAAAAAAAGGGACATTAATAAATCATTGAAACTTAATGTTGAATATGTTCAGGAGGATTCTACTGTCACCTAAATAAAATGCAAGCAAAAAAGAAAAGCTTTCAAGCATAGGTACTTCTTATAGGGCTTCACAACCTCTCGCCTATGTGCTTAGTTGAAGGTCAAACCATGTCCCTCCAATCCTGAAGACAGCTAAGATTGAAGGCCCTGAAGGAGAATATACTCTGAACTAATCAGCAGTGATGGAAGCAGGCTGGGGCAGTGACCGGTCATGAACAGATAACAGCCCACTTCAAAAGAGATGGATACAGGACAACTTATATAAAATAAAGTGAAATGAAGCTTAAAGAAGCAAGGAATTCAACCAGCAAGAGCGAAACTAAATGCATGTCAATTGGATGCCATTTGCAAGTGACATCAAAACCACACCCTTGGTCTAACCTAAGAAAGAAATATGTAACCCCAAAAAATGTCTGTGAACTGTAAGCTCATTATACTTTAGGAATCATGCTTCACCTGAAAAAAAACTTGTGGAATTATCAAACCGAGTAGGGCTAAGGCATAATACGGTTTACCAGCTCCTAGCAGATAACCTGCAATAATCAATACAGCCTGAAAATGAGATATACCTTCACCACTTTCACCAAGATATATTTCAAATGCATAAAAAACAACCCTGTTTCCACCAAAACCACACAGCACATACAT
>Ga0307511_10002323_pt1 | contig 19869 bp, 15 predicted proteins | sample 13_EM_MG_FD_200266 | JGI IMG/M metagenome (GOLD analysis project Ga0307511, IMG submission 200266) | Populus trichocarpa ectomycorrhiza microbial communities from riparian zone in the Pacific Northwest, United States - 13_EM | ecosystem: Host-associated > Plants > Roots > Unclassified | place...
GATGCGGCTGACGGTGCTCGGGGCCGCGTTCGGCGTCGCCGCGTATCTCTGCTTCGCCTTGACCGGCAGCGTGATCGGCATGATCGCCGGTCAGGTCCTGATGGGCGGTGTCTGGGGCGTCATGGCCGCCCTCGGCATCAACATCGCCCAACGCCTGCTCCCCCACGCCGTCGCAACGGCCTCGGCGATCTTCATGACGTCGACCGCCATCGCCAGCGCTCTCGGCGGCCTCACCGGCGGCGTGGGCGTGGGCATCTGGGGCCTGCCATTGGCGTTCCTCGCGCCCGCGCTCTACTGCCTCATCGCGACGGCGGGGCTGGCAGTCATGAGCCGTTCACACTGAGCACATCGGCCAGCCCGGCCAGGCCGTCGGCGCTACGACACGCGAGTCCCGCTCAGCGTCAGTGCGAATGTGTGAATCTGTTTCACGCATTTCGGTGTGACGCTGGGCGGGACTCGCGGGGTTAGACGATGCGCCAGAGGTGGTCTTCGGTGCCGTTGTTGGACCACTGGGTGACCTGGGCGCCGTCGCCGAGGGACTGGTCCTGCACGGCCATCACCTTGTTGCTGTGCACGTTGACGATCAGGCAGTAGCCGTCGCCGTTGTCGACGAGCTGCCAGAAGTGGTCGGGGGTGCCGATGTTGACGTACTGCTGCACATGGGCGCCGTCGTCGAGGGACTGGTCGTGCACGGCGAGGACCTTGCCGCTGTGCCGGTTGACGATCCGGTAGATGCCGGCGCTGTCGGGGACCAGTGCCCAGAACTGGTCGGGCGTGCCGACGGAGGCGTACTGCGTGACCTCGGCGCTGTTGGCGATGGACTGGCCGGACACGGCGAGGACCTTGCCGCTGTGCTTGTTCTGGATCCGGACCCAGCGCGTGACGCCCGTCTGCTGCGCGGGCAGCAGCGCCAGGAAGCCGCCGACGACGGGACGGGCCATGAAGCCCCACAGGCTGCCGTTGCCGACGTTGTACCAGTCGGAGAAGGGCACCCGGCCGGAGGTGGTGTTGGCGAAGTTGTACACGCCGTTGATCAGCGCGTCCCGCACGGGCCGGTCGGACAGCCAGGCGGCGGTCCAGATCTCCCAATCCCCCTTGGTGTAAGGGTTGCGGGGATCGAGCAGCACACCGTACGTGCCGGCGTTGGCCTGGTACCAGGCGGCCTCCTGGGCGTGCACGGCCTCGGGCACCAGGTCCAGGCCCAGCAGCTTGTCGGGATAGCCGTTGTACTTGAGGCTCCACGTGTTGTCCCGGTCGTACGCCAGCCTGAGGTGCGTGCCGGACGGGTCCTGGGCACGATCGAACCACTGGCTGACGTAGGACCGCGCCACGGACAGGTAGTGGTCGGCCTCGGTGGTGTTGCCCAGGGACCGGGAGAGCAGGCTCATGGCGCCGATGCCGACGATGCCCTTGAGGGCCAGGTTGACGCTGTGCGCGATGAAGCCGGTGAAATCGTCGGTCTGGTTCTGGAGACCGGGATCCAGCGCGTTGTCGACGAGATAGTCGGCCCACTGCTTGAGGATGGCGTAGTGAGCCTGGGTGAACGACTGCGCGTCCGCGGCGGGCAGCCGCTGGGCCAGGGCGGCGGCCATGATCAGCATGTTGGCCGACTCCTCGACCGGCATGTCCTCCTCTTGGCCGTCGTTGTGGCCGGTCGCGTTGGGATAGTGGGTGCCGAGGTCGTGTTCGGCGAACGCCTTCGGCCAGCCGCCGCGCTCGGCGTAGTCGAACAGCGGCTCCAGCAGCAGCCGCAGGTACGCCGGATCCAGGTACAGGAAGCCGGGGAAGGCCGGATAGATCACGTCGACGGTGCACATGTTGCCGTTGGAGGAGATCTCCTTCAGCATCGCCCACGGGGATCCGTTGTGGTCCACCAGTTCCGTGCCGGCCATGAACTGCCGCACGGCCAGCGCGCAGATCGCGGCGTAGTTGGCGCCGGCGGCGTTGACCGCGTCCTGCTGGAGCTTGTTGTCCAGTGCGATCGCGCGGGACAGGGCGGTCGGCCCGTCGGCGACGAACCAGTCCATCATGGACTGCCAAGTGGACCAGTAGCGCTTCCACCACGGATTCAAGGCCTGTCCGAGATAGCTGACGACGGGCGTGCGGATGTGCCCGAGCACGGCGGTGAACTCGGCCGCGGTGGAGCCGACGGAGCCGAGGTCGGCATTGAGGCCCAGCACCGGCCAGCGGTCGTTGATCCGCCGCGGCATGGTGGTGTCGATGGTCCCGGGCAGCGCGCCGTTGGCGGCGTTGCCGCGAACCACCGTGTCCTGGCCGATCTGCCACGTCAGGCCGCTGCGGTTGACACCGGCCAGGACGGTGGTGCCCCACGACGCCTGATCGTTGTTCTCCGCCAACGGTTGTGGGGCCGCGGGCGTGAACGTGAGGGCGGTGGTCGACCCGGTCTGCTGCTTCAGCCAGGTCACCGCCTGGTTGTTGTCGCCGTGCGCCCACTCGGCTGAGATGTCCAGGTAGACGCTGACCCGGTGCGCGTTGCCGTCGGCGCTGGCCGCGGCGACCGTGATGTAGCTGAGCGGGATCGACTGCCGTTGCCGGTCCGCGGCCTCGACCGGCGAGAAGAACGTCACGGTCAGCGTGACACCGCCGCCGGTCAGGGTGTAGATCGACCGGGTCGCGGTGACTTGTAACGACGTCTGCGTCAACTTCGGCAGCGCCGGCTGCCCCGGCGCGCCGGCGAAGACGTAGGCGGTGCCGTCGATGCGGACGATGCCGCAGATGGCCGCGGTGCGGCCGTTCCAGAAGCTCGACCAGTTGCCGGGCAGGTCGTCGGCCGCGTGCCAGGCCGACAGGTACGGCGATCTGACCGCCAGCGGCGTGGCCGGCGGCCGCAGCGGCGTCATCGTCCCGGCCGGCGCCGCGTCCGCGACGCCGGGCACGGCCATCATCGGCACCGCGCCCGCCGCCGCGACCAGGCCGGCGAGTCTCAGCGCCGAACGCCGTGACAAGTCTTGCATTGTCCCCCCTTTGGTTCACGTGCTCGGTTCAGGCGACCGGAAGCTGCCAGCGCTGGTTGGCGCCGCCGTTGCAGTCCCAGATCTCCAACTGGGTGCCGTCGGCCGTGGAAAAGGCCGGATCGTCCAGGCATTTCCCGGACTGCGCGCTGCGCAGGGTGCCGTCGGAGGACTGCGTCCACTGCTGGTTGCCACCGCCGTTGCAGTCCCACAGCTCGACCAGGGTGCCGTTGGTCGTGCCCTGACCGGTGACATCCATGCACTGCCCCGAGTTCACGAGCATTCCATTTCGGACGGTCCAGTTCTGGGCGGCCGAGCCGTCGCAGCCGGCCAGCACGACCTTGGCGCCGGCCTGGGCGCACTTGCCGGCGATGCCGGCGGTGATCGGACCGGAGCGGGCCGGCGAGCCGGTGCCGGGCGTGATGGCCAGGTTGTCGAACTGGTCGGTCGCGTAGCCGACGATGCCGATGCCGGCCTGGCCGTTGGTCCAGCGGCCGTCGGTTGCCGAGCCGGCCGCCCGGCCGTCGACGGAGCCGGTGATGGTGGTGCCCTGGAACGTCACGGAGAGCGTGTGCCAGGCGTTGGTGCCGAGCGCGGTCGTGGTGCCGCTGGCCAGAGTCGTCAACGCCCCGCTGGTGTCGCCGGACAGGATGGACCACGCCCCCGTGTTGCTCACGCGGAAATAATAGGCGTTTTGGTGGGATTGCGGCCGGGATTGGGCATTTGCCCGACCCATTAGCTCCACCGTGCCGGCGCTGGCCAGACGGACGTCGGCGGAGACGGTGTAGTTGCCCCAGTCCTGGTCACCGACCAGGGAGAACGCGTCGGAGTCGTCCTGCCATTCGATCGGCCGGACGGGCGCCATCTGGGTCAGGCACTGGCCGCCGCGACCGGCGCACGGCTGCACCTCGTACGAGCCCTGCATGTCCGACAGGTACTTGGCTTCCTTGCCGACGCCGTAGCTGTCGAAGTTGTCGCTGTACGGCAGGGCCAAGCCGTGCTCGGCCGGGCTGACCGCGGTCCCCTTGCCCTGGCCGACCGTCGTCGAGATTGTGTATACAGTATTCGGCTGGAGCGTCAACGAGAAACTGGATCCGCTGAGATCGGCGCTGTGCTGGAAGTCCGGGCCGGCGCCGAGGCTGGTGCTCCACACGTGGGCAGTGCTCGTGTTGAGACCGCCGGTGACGTTGAAGCTGACCGGCTGCGCGGCTGTCGCCGTGGACGTCTCGATGATCGTGCTGTAGTCGTGGCCGTCGGTCAGCGTGACGTAGCTGCCGCTGGCGCCGAGGTAGCCGCTGGCACTGTCGATGAAGTGCCAGCCGGGCTTGGTGAACTGCGTGACCTGAGCCGTCGCCCACGTGCTCTTGCCCAGGCTGTACGCCCCCGACCACGGCGACGGCGCGACCGCCAGGCCGACGGTGGAGTACGGCAGGTTCGGGTAGATCGCGGCGAGCAGCGGCCAGTTCAGATAGGCGGTCATCTTGGCGTCGAGATAGCCGCGGGTGATGGAGCGGATCAGCGCCGCCGTGCCGGTGTTGATGTCCTGCGAGCCGTTCTCGCTGGCCCACAGTTGCTTGCCGGTGGCCAGGGCGTTCGACGTGGTGCTGCACGAGATCGCGTCCCCGCCGTCGCCGCCGTGACACGGGTAGTGCGCGCCGACGATGTCCACCGACTTGGCGAAGGTCGGGTCGGCCACCATGTCGTCGGCGATCTCCCAGCCGGAGTCCGCGCCGACCACCTTGACGCCGCCGTACCCCTTGGCCGCCAGGGTGTTGTGCAGGTTCTCGTACCAGCCCTTGTTGTAGCCGCGCTCGTTCCAGCCGCCCATGAAGTTGATGTTCAGACCGTGCTGTTTGGCGCAGCCGAGCCAGGCCATCAGGTAGTCGACCATGTCCTGGGACCAGAAGTTCCCGCCGCCGATCCAGCCGGGGGCCGCCCAGGCCAGCCCGTACAGCTCGATGTTGGGGTTTCGGGCCTTGGCCTGCTCGGCCAGCCACCACTCGTAGCCGCCGTCGCAGTTCACGGCGCCCTTGGCGTGCTCGATGCTCGGCTCGGCGCCGTCGGTGGAGTTGGCGTCGCCGCCGATCTCCAGCTTGAGCACCTGAAGGTCGGCGCCGTAGCCGGGTTTGAACAGGTAGTCGAGGATCTGGCCGCGCTGCGGCTCGGGGTAGTCGATCAGCAGTCTCGAGTTGCCACCGCCGCCGCTGATGGCGCCGATGCCGTCGAAGGTGCGGCCGCCTTGCGTGCCGTCGACGGTGATCGTGGTCGCCGCGTCGGCGGTGACCGGCCCAGCTAACGCGACTGCCGTTACGGCGGCGAGCAGCACTGCGCCACTTTTTCCTGGCCACGACCTGGACATGGGGACTCCCCATTCATCCTGGCACCGTGGCGGCGGTGCTTTGACAACGTTGTCAACCCTCGCGCACCTTCCATGCTGCCCGGTCACGACCGGTTGGACAAGGTTCACGCATTGACAGCTTCCCTACACTGACGCCGTTAATGAAACGATTCAAAGACGGATCGGAGCACCCTGTTGTGAGACTCCCCCGCCGAGAATTAGCCAGACGCGCTGGTAGCCCGCGTGTCACGACCCTGCGAGCCACGGTTCTCGTCGCCGCCCTGCTCGGCGCGACCCTCCTGCCCGCCACCGCGACCGCGACGCCGTCCTGGCAGCGGTACGTGGTCAGCCCGACCAGCACCGACGTGCATCCCACTGGAGTGCTGTCGGCCACCGGCGACGTCACCAACCCGACCGGCCTGCTCGGCGCCGGCGTGACGACGCTGCGCCGCCCCGCCCCCACCGCCAAGCCGACCTGGCCGGCCGGCACGACCGCCGCCGCGTCCAGCTTTCACGCCCCCAACAACGGCAACGACGGACAGCCCCGCACTTACGACCCGGGCAACGCCATCGACGGCAACACCGACACGTTCTGGAACGACGACACCCTCGCCGCCTACCCGGACGTCCTGACCATCACGACGCCGTCGGCGGTCGCCGAACCCGGGCTGACGCTCCAGTTCAACGCCGACGGCGTGCCGCAGGACTTCACCGTGCAGACGGCCGACGGCGCCACGGTCGCCACCGTATCCGGCAACACGAAGACCCAACTCGCCGTGCCGTTCACCGCATCTGTGACGACGACTCAGTTCCGCATCACCATCACCCGCGACCAGGCCACCGACAAGGGCGAGTTCACCCGCGTCAACGAGGTGTGGCCCGGTCTGGTCCCCGACCCCGTGACGCCCTCGGTGGTCGTCGACTTCGGCAAGGTGGTCGTCGGCTATCCGGTGTTGACCTTCGCCGGGGCCTCGGCCAACCACCCCGGCCTGCGGCTGTCGTTCTCGGAGAGCACGCAGTACCTGGGCGACCGCTCCGACTTCACCCGCTCCGACTTCGCCGGCGGCCCCGGCACCGACCAGCACGCGGTCCCGACCGGGCCGAGCGTCTGGACCGACACGAAGTCCTGCCTGCCCGACGGCAAGGTCTGCGCCGACGGCCTGCACGGCTTCCGCTACGTGAAGATCAGCCTCGACGCGCTGCCCGGCGACGCTCCCGACGCCCAGCCGTCCGGCGAGGTCCAGATCGACGGGGTCTCCCTGAACTACACGGGATTCGTCGGTCCCTACACCGGCTGGTTCGAGTCGTCCGACCAGCAGCTCAACCAGTACTGGTACAACGCCGCGTACACCAACGAGCTGGTCATCGACACCTTCCGCCCCACCGATGTCGAGCCGCGCGGCGCGGACAGCCCTTCGCTGGACGGGAAACTGGTGCTGCACGACGGGGCCAAGCGCGACCGTGACCCGTACGTCGGCGACGTCGCGGTGTCCGGGCTGACCACGTACCTCACCCACGACGCCGGCATCGCCGCCCGCAACGTGCTGGCCGACTTGGCCGATCACCAGCGGTCCGACGGCTGGATCCCGCCCGCGTCCATCAACAACTACACGTTGCCGCTGTTCGACTATCCACTGTGGTGGGTCGTGTCGAGCTGGGAGTATGTGCTCTACACCGGCGACTCCGGTTACGGCAGCCAGTACTACGCCAACCTGGTCAAGGCCCTCGACGGCTGGTATCCGTCGATGACCGACGCCCACGGCCTGCTCTCCCGGCCAAGCGGTTACGGCGACTACGCCTTCATTTCCCGGGACGGCGAGGTCACCTACTACAACGCCCTGTACGTGCTGGGCCTGCAAGACGCCGCCCAGCTGGCGAAGTCGTTGGGCCACAACGATGACGCCGCGCGATGGACGCAGCGGGCGAAGTCCGTCGCGGCCGCGGTGAACGCCAACCTCTGGGACGCCTCAGCTGGGGCCTACCTCGACGTCGTCGGGCAGACCCGCCACGGCCAGGACGGCAACAGCCTCGCCGTCCTCACCGGCATCGCGGATTCGGGCAAGGCGTCGCAGGCGCTCGCGCACCTGGCCGGCACCGCGCTCCCGTACGGGAACCCCTTCTTCGACAACAGTTCCACGGTGTACGCCTTCACCTCGTACCCTGAGATCGACGCCCGCTTCCGCACCGGCCGGGCCGATTCCGCCCTCGAGGAGATCAAGCGCCTCTACGGGTGGATGACCGGCCACGACCCCGGCATCACCGACTGGGAGGGCATCGGCGCTGGGGGCTCCCTCTACGAGGGCTCCTACACCTCCGCCGCCCACGGCTGGTCCACCGGCGTCGTCCCGGCCCTGAGCAACGACCTGCTCGGCGTCACCCCGACCACCCCGGGCTTCGCCACCTGGTCCGTCACCCCGCATCCCGGCTCCGTGGCGTGGGCCCGCGGCCAGCTGCCGACGCCCCACGGGCCGCTTTCCGTTAGCTGGCAACAGAAAAAAGGATCGCTCGCCGTGACCGTCACCGCCCCACCCGGCACCCACGGCACCGTCACCCTCGGCGGCCACACCTTCACCGCCGGCCCCGGCACCCACACCTTCCGCGCCTGACCCGGTCTGGGGCTGGGCGTCTAGGAGCCGCCCAGCCCCAGGATCAGGGCTATGGCATCGGCCGGGTTCGACACCGTGCGCGTGGGTTCAGCCGTCGGCCGCGGGCGGTCGTGGTGGATCCAGATCGTGCGCAGGCCCGCAGCGTGACCGCCGACGACGTCCGCGGTGCTGTCGCCGACCATCCACCCGCCGTCGCCGAGCTGGCCCCCGGCCCGAGCGGCGGCGATCTCGAACAGCCGGACGTCCGGTTTCCACACGTCCTCCGCGCCGGAGATGGCCCAGCCGTCGACGTGCTCGGCGATGCCGGTGCTGATCAGCGTGTTGGTCTGCACCAGCTCGTAGCCGTTGGTGACCACGCCGATGCGCCAGCCGGCCATCCGCAGCCGGGCCAGGCCGTCGAGCACGCCGTCGTACACCGGGATCAGCGTCGGCTGCCGCTCGCTGTACTGACGGAAGAGGTCGTCGACGGACGCGGCGAGCCCGTAGCGCTCGCGGACGCGGCCGAAGAACTCCTCCTTGGCCACCCGGCCGTCGCCGTCGGCCTCGACCAGCCAGACCGCCTCGGCGGGGTCGAGTCCCTGGTCGGCGCCGAATTCGACCGCCCAGGCGCGCAGGCCGGCGGCGCGGTCGGCCAGGGTACCGTCAAGATCGAAGAGAGCCAGCACGCCGTCGATCCTAGGATGAGGCATGACCTTTGACGGCGTGGTTTTCGGGGCCGGGCACAACGGGCTGGTCGCCGCGAACCTGCTGGCCGACGCCGGGTGGCGGGTGCTGGTGCTGGAGGCCGCCGACCATCCGGGCGGGGCCGTGCACAGCGCGGAGGTGACCGCGCCCGGGTTCGTGACCGACCTGTGCAGCTCCTCGTTCCCGATGGCGGTGGCGTCGCCGGTGATCGAGGGGTTGGGCCTGGAGCGGCACGGGCTGCGGTGGCGGCACGCGCCGGGCGTGCTGGCCCACGTGCTGCCCGACGGGCGGGGCGTGCTGCTGTCCCGAGACGTCGAGCGCACCATGGCGTCGGTGGCGGAGTTCGCGCCACGGGACGCCGAGGCCTGGCTGGGGATATATGAGCAGTGGCGGCGGGTGCGGAATCCCTTGCTGGAGGCGCTGTTCCGGCCGTTCCCGCCGATCGCGGCGGCCGGAAAGCTACTGCGGGCAACCGGTTCGGCCGAGGCGCTGCGGCTGGCCCGGATGCTGACGCTGTCGGCCCGAGGCCTCGCCGAGGAGCGGTTCGACGGCGCGGGGGCACGGCTTCTGTTGAACGGCAACGCGATGCACGCCGACGCGGGCATCGACAGCGCCGGCAGCGGGGTGTTCGGCTGGCTGCTGGCGATGATCGGCCAGGACCTGGGCTACCCGGTGGCCGAGGGCGGCGCCGGGGCGTTGACCAACGCCCTTGTCAGTCGACTGGAATCCCTTGGCGGGCAAGTGGAATGCGGCCGTCGGGTCACGGAGATCCTGGTCGCCCGGGGCATTGCTGTCGGCGTGCGGGATCATGAGGGCAACGCCATCCGGGCCACTCAGGCGGTCCTCGCCGACGTGCCGGCCCCGCAGCTATATGGGAATCTCGTCGCGGCGCAGCACCTTCCGTCCCGACTGCTGGACGACCTTCGACGGTTCCGCCTGGATCCCGCCACGATCAAGGTGAACTGGGCCCTGTCCGGCCCGATCCCTTGGGCGGCCAGGGAAGCATCCGAGGCGGGAGTCGTGCATCTCGGCGGCGACCTGGCCACCATGTCGGGCACCTGCGCGGCGCTGGCGATGGGCCGCACGCCGCAGAACCCGTTCCTGCTGCTGGGCCAGACCACCACCGCCGACCCGTCCCGCTCCCCCGCCGGCACCGAGTCCGCGTGGGCGTACACCCATGTGCCGCAGGGACAACGCTGGACCGCCGACCGGCTGGCCTGGTTCGTCGACAAGATGCAGCACCTGGTCGATCGGCACGCCCCCGGCTTCGCCGAGCTGATCATCGCCCGGCACGTGCAGGGCCCGGACGACTTCGACGGCACCGTCAACGGCGGCACCGCCGCCATCGGCCAGCAACTCGTCTTCCGGCCGGTCCCCGGGCTCGGGCGGGCCGACACCCCCATCGACCGCCTCTACCTGGCCGGCTCCGCCGCCCATCCCGGCGGCGGCGTGCACGGCGCCCCCGGCGGCAACGCGGCGCGGGCCGCCCTGGCCCGCGCCGCGTGGGGCGGCGCCTACAAGTCGCTCATCGGCGCCGCCAACCGCCTCGTCTACCGCTAAACGCCAGGCACGACACTGGACGACAGGAAGGGCCCCTTCATGACGTCGGGTGCTGGCGAGGTGATGGGGTCCTTCCTGGCGTTGGGCGAGAGGTACGGTCCCTTGATCTTGGGAGGCGCGAAGCACGTCCGCCTCGTGGGCTAGCCGTTCGGGGTGGTGATCACCTGGAAGTGCGCGCCCAGCCCGCCGCTGTACGCGTTGATGTCCTCCATGATCACGCCGATCGGCGAGTAGTTGTTGGCCTCGCCGGCGTAGCACGGCCCGGTGCGGTCCTGACCGGGCAGGTTGCCCTCCAGGATGCCCAGCGCGGTGCTGTCGACCTGGCTGAACAGCGGGCCGCCGCTGTCGCCGGCGCGGGCGCAGATGTCGGTGTTGATGCCGACGTCGGTGGAGGTGACCTGGCCGCAGCGGGTGCCCGGCAGGTAGTCGAAGCCGGCGCCGCTGTCCACGGACTGCGGGTAGTTCCGCTTGTCCGAGGCCGAGCCGTCGGCGCAGACCACCCAGCCGGCCATGATGTCGGCCAGCTGGTGGATGCCGGTGATCGGCTGGTTGGCCGAGGTCGCGTTCTGGCCGTTGCAGGCCTGCGTGGAGTCCAGGCCGCCGGGGCGGCAGTACAGCAGCACCTCGTTGTGCGGGGTCTGGTTGTTCAGCCAGGTGTCGGCGGTGGCCTGGTTGACGTACTGCACGAAGGAGTAGTCGTACGGGTACGAATGCTTCTCCGGGCCGTGCTGGTTCACGATCGCCGCACCGTTGTGCTGGGTCGGGACGTTGTTCGTCTTCCCGTTCGAGCAGTGCCCGGCGGTCAGCACCCACGCGGTGTTGTCTGGGAAGCCGCCGCCGCTGGAGCGAACGTTGAAGCCGGCGGTGCAGCCGCCCATGGTGCCGTTGTCTCGGGTGTAGTCCAGCCTCAGCCCGCCGCGCATCGGGCCGTGGCCGGTGCAGAACAGCGGATGGCAGTAGCCCCAGTCCACCGGACCGGCCAACGGCTTCGGCGTCGGCAGGTCCTTCACGACCACCATGCCCGGCTGGGCCAGCGCGGCCTTCGGCGCGGCGGCGGCCGGCGTGCGCCGCCACAGCACGACGTTGTTGTCCTGCTGGTCCACCGCGGCCAGGTAGTCGGCGTCCGGGCCGGAGTCAAGCTGGGCTCGGACCTTGCTCAGCTCGGCCAGGGAATGCCGCACGGTTCGGGTCTGCATGTGCTGCTTGTCCGGAAGCTGTTGCAGGAACGGCGTGATCGCCTCCGGGTCGGTGGCGTCGACGGTGAGCACGCCGCCGTGCTGCTGGTCGATCGACATGCCGCCGTAGCTGGCCGATGCCTTGGCCCGCAACGTGGTGTCCAACTGCGTGGCGTCCAACTGCAGATCCAGCCGGCGCAGCGCCTCGGCCTGGCTGACGCCATAGGTCTGCTCCAGATAGCCCACGGACGCGGCCACCTTGGCCGGGTCGAGCGTGGACTTGTCGACGGCCGCGTCCACGTTCGACGCGACCAACGCTGGCAGGGCGACCGCGACCGCCGCGGCCCACACCAAAAGGCGCACTTCTCCCCCTCCGTCGAATGACGACCGAGGCAGACCCTACAACGTCCGCAACAGCGACAGCGCCTGAGCGGACGAACTGCCCGGCTCGGCGTGGAAGACCACCAGCACCTGGCCCTCGGCGCCGATGACGGCGAGCTTCTCGAAGCTCAGCTCCAGCTCGCCGACCAGCGGGTGCACGAGATAGGACCTGCCGCTGACCCGGCGGCCGACGTCGTGGCGGGCCCAGAGGCGGCGGAACTCCTCGCTGCGCACGGACAAATCGCCGACCAGCTCGGTCAGGGCGGGGTCGTCGACCTCGGGGCCGACCAGGACCCGCAGCGCGGAGACGGTGTTGGCGAGGGTTTTGTCCCAGTTGCGCCGGTACATCGCGCGCACGGCCGGGTTGAGGAACGCCTCCCGCAACAGGTTCACGCCCTCGCGGTAGCTCGGCGACAGCGCCGTGGCCATCGGATTGGCCACCAGCACGTCCTGGAGCCGGCCCTGCACGAACGCCGGCGTCTCCGTCCACGACATCACCAGCTGCCGGATGCCCTCGCCCGCCTTCTCCACCTTGCGGGCCGGCCGCCGTCGCGCCACCGGCCGGGCCAGGCCGTGCATGTACGCCGTGGCGTCGTCGTCCAGCTGCAACGCCCGGGCGATGGCCTCCAGGACCTGCTCCGACGGGTTCTGGTCGCGTCCCTGCTCCAGCCGCAGGTAGTAGTCGCTGCTGATGCCGGCCAGCATCGCCAGCTCCTCGCGGCGCAGGCCCGGCACCCGGCGCCGCCCCCGCTCGGGCAGGCCGACGTCCTCCGGCCGCAGCAGTTCGCGGCGGGCCCGCAGGTACTCGCCGAGTCGCGTGTCCATGCTCCCAGGTTAGGACCAGTCGCGGCGCTTAGGCTGTCCCTGCTGGTACCAGGATTCCCGGAGCACTGGCTGGCCTATGTGGACGGACGTCTACTGGTGGCATGACACGTATCACGACTCCGTTCGGATTCTCCTCCACCGCCGACGAAGTGGCCGCCGGCATCGACCTGACCGGCCGCCGCGCGATCGTCACCGGCGGCTCGTCCGGCATCGGCGTCGAGACCGCCCGCACGCTGGCCCACGCCGGCGCCGAGGTCACGCTGGCCGTCCGCGACATCGAGGCCGGCAAGCGCACCGCCGCCGACATCGGCGGCGAGGTCCGGGTGGCCCACCTCGACCTCGCCGACCGCCGCACCATCGCCGACTTCGTCGCCGGCTGGGACGGCCCGCTGCACATCCTGGTCAACAACGCCGGCGTGATGGCGATGCCGCTGACCCGCACGCCGGAAGGCTGGGAGATGCAGTTCGCCACCAACCACATCGGACACTTCGCCTTGGCCACCGGCCTGCACCCGGCGCTCGAGGCCGCCGGCGACGCCCGGGTCGTGGCCCTGAGTTCCAGCGCCAACAAGCGATCCCCGGTGATCTTCGACGACCTACACTTCGCGCTGCGCCCCTACGACGAGTGGGCCGCCTACGGCCAGTCGAAGTCCGCCAACGTGTTGTTCGCCGTCGAGGCCGCCAAGCGCTGGGCGGCCGACGGCATCACCGTCAACGCCGTCATGCCCGGCGCGATCTCCACCAACCTCCAGCGCCACGTCGGCGGTCAGCTGCGCGCCGCCGCGGATGAGTGGAAGACGCCCCAGCAAGGCGCCGCCACCTCCGTCCTTGTCGCCGTGTCACCCCTCTTGGCCGGCGTCGGCGGCCGCTACTTCGAGGACTGCAACGAGGCCGAGACGCTTTACTCCGACAACGACGCCCCGCTACACGGCGTCGCCGCGTGGGCCTTGGACTCCGCCAACGCCTCGCGCCTGTGGGACGTCACCGAGCAGCTGCTCAGTGCACACCCCGTGGCCTGAACTGCACGCTGATGCGGGGGCCGACCGGCTTGGCCGTCTTCGGCACCGAGTGCTCCCAGGTGCGCTGGCACGTGCCACCCATGACGATCAGGTCGCCGTGGCCCAGCGTGTGCCGGACGCTCTCCCCGCCTCCCTTGGGCCGCAACAGCAACGCCCTTGGCGCCCCCAGAGACACGATCGCCACCATCGTCCGCTCCACGAGGCGTCCGCTGTTGTCCCCGTGCCAGGCCACGCTGTCGTGGCCGTCGCGGTAGTAGCACATGCCCGCCGTCCGGAACGGCTCCCCCAGCTCCGGCCCGTAGTGCTCGGTCAGGGCCTCCCTGGCCTGGCCGAGCACCGGGTCCGGCAGCGGCACGTTCTCCCGGTAGAAGCACACCAGCCGGGGCACGTCCACGATCCGGTCGTACATCTGGCGCCGCTCCGCGTACCAGGGCACGTGCCCCACCAGCCGCTCGAACAGCGCATCCGCCCCCGTCAGCCACCCCGGCCGCACATCAACCCACGCCCCCTCGCCCAGCTCCGTCCGGCGCACCCCGCTCAGCCCCCCGAGCGTGGGCGCCTCCGCCTGGTCGAACAGTGAACCCTGCAACGCCATACGACGACACTATCGAACACTCGTTCGAATGGCTAGCGCGCAGGCGGCTCCTACGAGGGTGAGTGCCGCGGCGACGAAAAAGGCCAGGTCGTAGGCGGCGAGGTTGGGCTGCCCCGCGGCGGTCACGGTGCCCGTGGTGGCGAGCACGCTGCCGAGCACGGCGACACCGATCGCGGCGCCGACCTGGCCGCTGGTGCTGAACAGGGCGGACGCCGTCCCGGTCTTGGTCGGCGGCAGGGTCGCGAAGGCGGCGGCACGGGTCACGCTGAGGACGTTGCCCATGCCCAGTCCCAGATAGAACATGACCAACCGGGTCAGCCAGGGATCGGTGGTCCGGCCGACCAAACCCAGCAGGGCCAGCCCAATCGCGACGTTGACCAGCGCCAGGGCCAGGTGCCGGCGCGGCCCGAGGGCCCGGTGCGCGCGCATGGCCAACTGCGTTCCGACCATCACGCCGATCGCCTCCGGAAACCCGACGAGGCCGGTGGCCAGCGCGGACGCGCCGAGGGCGTCCTGGTACAGCAGGGGAAACACGAACAGGGCGCCGAGGAAGCTCGCGGTGGAGAAGGCAGTCACGATGTTGACACCGCGGAACATGCGGTCGGCGAACAGTCGCAGATCGAGCATCGGCTGCGGGATCCGCAGCTCCACCACGACCAGCAGCGCCAACAGCGCGATTCCCGCCACCCCGCTGACCATGATCGCCGGGGAGGTCCAGCCGAACGTGGCGGCCTCGGTCAGCGCGAACATCACCAGGCCCGATCCGGCGCAGGACAACAGGAATCCGGCGATGTCGAACCGTCCGACCGAGGGTTGGCGTTGCTCGGTCAGGAAGAACAGGCCGAACAGCAGGACGCAGATCCCGATCGGGATGTTGACGTAGAACACGAACTGCCAGGACAGCTTGTCCACCAGCAGCCCGCCGAGCACCGGGCCGAGCGCCGGCGCGACGGCGGTCGGCGCGACCATGATCTGCGAGACCCGCATCCGCTGGTCGGGCGGGAAGACGTGGAACATCATCGCCATCGCGACCGGCCCGAGCATGCCGCCGCCGAGCCCTTGCAGCACGCGGAACACGGTCAGCTCGACCAGGTTGTCGGCCACCCCGCACAGCGCGGAGGCGATCGTGAACGCGGCCAGCGCCCACAGCAGGACCCGCTTGCGGCCGAAGCGGTCGCCGAACCAGCCGCTGGCCGGGATGACCATCGCCGTGCTGACGAGGTATCCGACCACCACGCTCCGGGTGTCCACCGGCGAAACGCCCAGATCCACGCTGATCTTGGGCAGGGCGACGTTGACGATGGTCGCGTCGAGGATGCTGATGAACATCGACGCCACGAACACCACGGACATGACGACGGTCGGCCGCAGCAGCGGCTTCTCCAGGCCGACCGACATGTCAGGACGCCGCGAGCTCGACCAAGTGGGGCACCAGCGAGGCCGGCGTCGCCATGCCGTGCATCTCGTCGCGGACCTCGGCGGCGATGGCCCGCGGCTTGTCCGACCGCAGCAGCCAGTCCATCAGCCCCGTGTCCACATCGGACGGTGTGATCGAGACGCCCATGCCCCGCTCGTGCACGGCATCGGCGTTGGCGAAGCGATCGGCACCGTCGGGCAGCACCAGCTGCGGCAGCCCGGCGTCGATCGCGGTCAGCGTGGTGCCGGCGCCACCGTGGTGGATGACTGCCGCGCAGGTGCGCAACAGGCTGTTCAGCGGCACCCACGGCATCGCGACGACGTTGTCCGGCAGGTCGCCGACGTCGGTCGACCCCACCGCGAGCACGAATTCCGCGTCCACGCCGGCGGCCACGTCGATGATCCGGCGCACCGTCGCGAATCCGTTCATCGTCGGCGATACCGTGCCGAGCGTGACGGCCACCCGCGGCCGGTTCGACGGGCGCCGCAGCAGTTCCGGCAGCACTGCCCCGCCGTTGTAGGGGATGTAGCGGGTCGACCAGCCCTCCGGTTCGCCGCCGAGCATGCTGGGCGGCGCGACGTCGATCTTGTCCAGCGAGGCTGTTCCGGTGACCCCGTGCCGCTGGTAGGCCTCGGCGAGGTGCTCACGCATCAGCTCGTTGACCCCGGCGGTCCGCGCGAAGCCGAATCCCTGCTGCACCGCGGGAATCCCGAGTTTGGCGGCGACGAGCGGGCCCGCGCCCTGCAACTGCGTGTACACCACGAGGTCGGGTGCGTACCTGATCGCGGTGTCGACGATCCCGTCGGCCATCTGGTCGGCCACCCGGGCGAACACCGGCACCGCCTCGCGCAGGTCCCTGGTGGCGTCCGAGTTGCCGAGCCGCTCAAGCAGTTCCGGCCGGTTCGCCCTGATCCACTCGAAGACGCCGCTCATGTTCTGCCCGGGCAGCACGTCCTCGACCTCGATGCCGGCCCGCTCCGCGACCAGCGCGTCGCCGGCGGCGGCCAACAACACGTCGTGGCCGGCCGCGCGCAGCGCCCAGGCGAGCGGAACGGCGGGCAGCACATGACCGGTGCCCAGAGCAGAGACGAACAACACACGCATACGAGTTCTCTCCCCGGTGATCACACGGTGCTGTTCGGAGCGTAGCAAGCAGTGCCGGCAATGATCGCCTTGACCGTTCACAGCCATAATCGTGGGCGATTTTGAGGAAACTCTGAAGATCGATTGATGATGCTCCGAACATCGCGTGCGGACGTCACCAGGGCAGGCCGACGTAGTTCTCGGCGATGGTGGTGCGGGCGGCAGTGCTGCCGGCGGTGTAGCGGAGCTGGGCCAGCTGGACCTGGCGCTGGAAGGGGTCGGCGCCGGGCATGATGTGGAGCATGGAGGTCATGGTCCAGGAGAAGGCCTCGGCCCGCCAGACGCGCTGGAGCGCGGTGTCCGAATAGGACTCGACGAGGCGGGAGTCGTTGCGGTGCAGGAGTTCGGCGAGGGCCGCGGAGAGTAGGCGGACGTCGGCGACGGCGAGGTTCATGCCCTTGGCGCCGGTGGGGGGCACGATGTGGGCGGCGTCGCCGGCCAGGAACAGGCGGCCATGGCGCATGGGGGTGGCGACGAAGCTGCGCATGGCGGTGATTCCCTTGTCCAGCACGGGACCTTCGAGCACCGGGCTCTCCCCGTCCAGCGCCATCCGGGTGTGCAGCTCGGCCCACACCCGGTCATCGGGCCAGTCGGCGAGGTCCTCGTCGGGGGCGACCTGGAGGTAGAGCCGGGTGATCTCGGGCGACCGCATGCTGTACAGGGCGAACCCGCGCTCGTGGTAGGTGTAGGCGAGCTCGTCACGCGTCGGGGCGGCCTTGGCGAGAATGCCGAGCCAGGCGAACGGATAGGTGTGGTCGTACGCCTGATGGGGCACGGAACTGCGGCTGACGCCGTGGAATCCGTCGCAGCCGGCGATGACGTCGCAGCGGAGTTCCTGCGGCTGGCCCGAGGAGTCGGCGAAGGTGATGCGCGGGCGGTCGGTGTCGATGTCGTGCACGGCGGTGTCGCTGACCTCGAACAGGATCTGGCCGCCGTCGCGGGTACGAGCGGCGATCAGGTCCTTGACGACCTCCTGCTGCCCGTACACGGTGACGTTGCGGCCGACCAGCTCCTCGAAGGCGATGCGGTGGTCGGACCCGTCGAACCGGAACGAGATGCCGCCGTGCACCAGGCCCTCACGGTCCATCCGCTCCCCGAGGCCGACCTCCCGCAGCAGGTCGGTGGTGGTGTTCTCCAGCACGCCGGCCCGCACGCGCTGCCGCACGTAGTCCTGGCTCCGCTCCTCGATCACCACGGACTCGATGCCGTGCAGATGCAGCAGATGCGACAGCAGCAGCCCGGCCGGACCGGCCCCGATGATCCCGACTTGTGTGCGCACTGTGCCGTCCTTCATGTGGGCGATCCCTGGTTGCCGACGTCCAGCATCGGGGCCAGACTGGCGGCCGTCACCGCAGATTTCCGTTGAACGGAAGGATCGTACGTTGCCGCCCCGCACGACATCGCCGGCCAGCGTGGGCGCACGCCTGATCACGGTCCTGGGCGCGTTCACGGAGCGGGCGGCGGCGCTGACGCTGTCCGAGCTGAGCCGCCGGACCGGGCTGCCGCTGACGTCCACCCACCGGCTGGTCGGCGAGCTGACCGCGGGCGGGCTGCTGGAGCGAGGCGACGACGGCCGGTACCGGATCGGCCTGCGGCTGTGGGAGATCGCCTCCCTCGCGCCGCGCGGCGTCGGCCTGCGGGAGAACGCGATGCCGTTCCTGGAAGACCTGTACGAGGCGACGCACCAACACGTGCAGCTGGCCGTGCTGGAGGGCCGCGAAGTGCTGTACCTGGAGCGGATCTCCGGGCGGGACGCGGTGTCGATCATCTCCCGGGTCGGCGGCCGGCTCGCCCCGCATGCCACCGGCGTCGGGATGGTGCTGCTCGCCCACGCCCCGGTCGAGGTGCAGGAGGAGATCCTGGCCGGCCCGCTGCGGCGGTTCACCGACCGCACCACCACCAAGCCATCGGAGCTCCGACGAATCCTGGCCGACGTCCGCCGGGACGGCTACGTGATCACCGACGGCACGGTGGAGACGGTGGCGCTGTCGGTGGCCGCCCCGGTGCGCGGGGCCGACGACACGGTGGTGGCGGCGATCTCCGTCGTGGTGCCGACGGAGTCCGCGCGGCCACGCGAGATCGTGCCGGCGGTCGTCGCGGCGGCACGCGGCATCTCCCGCGTGCTGGGCGCGCCGAGCAGCCAGCGACTCGGCCGCACTGTACGTCGGGAAACACATCGGCGGGACCTGCGAATCTGACACAGAAGTGTCACAAGCGCTGTGACATAACTGTCGAAGACCACGACGCACCCTTTCCCGAAGGCCCGCGACTAACGGGGCATGAGAATCCCAGCGAGCCTTGTTCTGGCGGTCGTGTCGCTGGCGCTCGTGGGCTGCGGGCACGTCCGCGCCACCGCCGGCCAGCCCTCGCCCGTGGTGTTGCCCTCGATCACCTCGGTCGCCGCGACCAGCAGCGATCCCGCCGAGGCGGCCGCCAAGGCCGAGTCCGACGGCCAGTTCTCCCTCGTCGTGTTCGACCGCGCCACCGGCCAGGTCGTGGCCAGTCACAATCCGAGAGCGCGTTATCCGACGGAATCCGTGGTGAAACTGCTTATCGCCGTCAGCGCGCTCCAGACCGGCGTCGATCCCGGCGTTGTCGCGTCGATGCTGACGCGCAGCGACGACGAGATCGCCAATCAATTGTGGACAAAACTCGGGAACATCGCGATCGTGTATCGGGCGATCAAGCTGATGGGACTGTCCGACACCGCGGCCCCCGACGACCCCGGCCGCTGGGGCGACACCGAGACCACCGCCGACGACTTGGTCAAGGTCTACCAGTACCTGCTGGACAAGGCGCCGACCACCACCCGTGACGTCATTCTGAAAGCCCTCTCCAGCGCCACCCGCTACGCCGCCGATGGCTTCGACCAGTACTTCGGCATCCCCGACGCCCTCGGCGACCAGCAGTGGGCGGTCAAGCAGGGCTGGGCATGCTGCCGGCCGGATCGGGTCGCGCACACCACCGGCCTGATCGGCGACGGGCAGCGCTACATCGTGGTCGCCCTCAGCTCCCACGACGCGTCCACGACCTGGGACGACGTGACCGACGAGCTCACCAGGGCGGTTCAGGCGGCCGTGGCCGCGCTGAATCCCTGAACGGCAGCCGGCTCCAGCGACAGCGACTGTGTCGACAGGGCCCCGCCCCAAGATCA
>Ga0307511_10002324_pt1 | contig 19867 bp, 25 predicted proteins | sample 13_EM_MG_FD_200266 | JGI IMG/M metagenome (GOLD analysis project Ga0307511, IMG submission 200266) | Populus trichocarpa ectomycorrhiza microbial communities from riparian zone in the Pacific Northwest, United States - 13_EM | ecosystem: Host-associated > Plants > Roots > Unclassified | place...
ATATACTAGTTTAAATGTCCAAGAAAACATAAGATAATCGTGAGAAAAACATAGCAGTAACTCGTGCGTCGGGTCTGGACCCGCACGTTCGAACCGGTCGGGTGGAGTAGCCGGGCCGGACCTTACAAAGGCCTACAAGCCCTCGTTGCGGCCTGTGGCCACACCACGGCATCTATATCGTACTTTCTTCAATTTGTCAACGACAATAGTGAGTCAAGCCCTTCTAAACAGGTACATATCACGATGTGACCATTTGGACCGTAGCGACCCCGCTAGACTTCAAGCAAAACGTGGTGCTCGAGAGATTTGAACTCAGTGGCAATATGTCCACTCTCTCGCTAGCCCACCTATGGATCTACCAGACGCTCCAATCGATAACATCACCTGTGTTCAACGAATTCGTGATTTGGGTAAGCTCGGGGTTTCCGGGTACTCCGATGGATAGTGACGGTTGGAGGGCCGTAGACACGTTGTTGATCTCCCTAGCCGAGCGTGACCCTGGCTTCAGGGTTACATTAAAGGGGAGCGGCCGATGGGCATTCGTCAAGAGACACTTGCCCTTCGCCGTGTCAAAGGATTTGTTCGGGTTCGGCTCACTTCTCGAAGATAACCCGTTTAGGAAGTTCGGTCTTCACTAGTTTTGTCCATGCTTTCATCTCGTTGCGTCACGCTGTTTAGGTTTTTAACTTTCTTGTGGAGCTCCGAGCCAATTTCATTCCCTTTGTGTTTACGAATCTTTATTTCGGTCATCAGGCACGAGTAACCATACGTACGGCCATCATCATTCGACGTTTACTATTCATTACCCACCGATGCCAAGGCCCACCGGAAGTCTGTGTAGTGATTCCGATTGAACCACCGTAGCCACAGAGGGTGACGGTTCGACTTCTCGCGCAGACTCCCCGCACGAAACAGCGCGATGATTGTGTTACATAGAGCCCGAATGACAAGTATCCGCCAAGTATCCGCGCCTCGTACGTCAGGGGTACGTACATTACCTGGTGCCCGACAGGTGAAATGTGACAATCCTGATGTTGGAAAGTTGGGACTCGGAGATGCAGAGCGGGGTTGTCAACAGAGTAGAAAGGTCCGAAAACAGAAGTTCGGGAGCCATCAACTCAATGCACGTCCGAACCACTGCTGCGGCTTCTCAAGGGGGACCCGTGTATTAGAGGTGCGACCACGGCAGTAGCAGTGAGCCTGTGGAGGATACAGGCCACGAGTTCTTGGGTCTCGGTCTCGGACTCACGTTTGGGCTTGTCGAGGGGAGGGGACGAGAGGCAGTGAGCTCGGTTGCGAGCAGTGGGATGACCCTGGCCTCGAGTACTCGAGTCTTGGGCTCCAACAACGACCAAGTTATTGAAGGAGACGAAGGCCAGATCGGGGAAACATACAAAAAGAAAAAAGAAAAAAGATCGGGGAAACTTGCGCCACTGCATTCAGCTATGTAGCCGTTCCCCCGCCACCACAAGTACATACACTACAACAGGAATTTTGTGAACACTGCACATGGCGGTAGAAACTCTTGGACCCCGGCCCAATGCCAGGTGTCTACCGTTTACCCCCCTACCTACCCCCGTCCCGATTGCACTGGCCGCTCGTACCACAGAGGCTCATGGCAACGAGTGGTATCATGTGGTCTACGTAAGGAGACCAGGTGGAACCGTGGACATTGAATGCGGGGCTGGCGCTTCCGAATGGCCACGTGGATAATAGTCTCTTTACCCACCGTGCTATCGCTCATATCGCTCCCACCGTCCCTTCCCCTAGACCCCGCTGCGAGTATAGTGGCACGCCCCTTCGGGTTCAACAGCAGCCTTATCCAATACAACCTTGAACTCGGGCATGAAGGTCGCCCACAATTCTGGTGAACGTCCAACGCAAACTCTCGCCCGTCCTATCAACGATACTGACATTCCCGTAGTACTTGCCTCTCGACTGGGGATAAAGTTCGCACCGGTCGACATACAACATAGAGTCGATAATATCTCCAAGCAATTTACCGGCGCTGGATGGAAGAATCTCCCCCAGGAGCTCATAGATGAGATCCTGGGCTACCTCCGGGGTGACTTGCTCGCGCTGAAGACTTGTTCCCTGACATGCAAACATCTGTTCGGCGCCACGCGACCCCTCATCCACCGACGGCTCGTGTGTTTGGGTTCGATCCCGGAGCCTGTCGAACCGAAGAGACCTCTGTTCAGTCGTCGTAAGAAAGATCCAGGAGTCTTCGAGCAGTTGATCGATAAAGATCGCTTCGGTGTTTTACGTTATACCCAACACCTCACTCTGAAGCCGTCAAATATGTCTTCTTGCCCGCGCTATAACACGGGGGACATCCGGGAGTACCTTCCGCACCTTCGGTCAATCACCGAGTTGCATACTCTCACTCTTGTCGATTTCTACGTCCCCCCGTTTACCCCGGTTTTCAACAAATATTTCGGCATGTTCACCAACACCCTACGACACCTCGACATACGACACCCCGATGGCGTGTATCGGGCCCTTTTGTATATCATATCACAATTCCCTCTTCTGGAAGACTTGACCATCATATCCCCACCCGATCAACCCTTTCCGCACCCTGGGCACTCAATCCCAGCGATTAGGCAGTCGCCACCGCTTCGGGGTAAACTCGTTTTGGCGAAGGCACGTTCGGGGGAGCTCTCCGATGGCCTCGCGACGTTCCCTGGTGGTCTCAACTTCCGTTCATTGGCATTGTCCTGGTGCGAACACCCACAAGCCCTCCTTGCGGCGTGCGGTCGCACCACGACATCGATATCATACTTATTTCGGTCAGGCGACGACGTCAGTGAGTCAAATTCCTCCGCCCAGGTAGATATCGCGATGTGAACATTTGAAACTGTAGCGATCCCTCTGGACCTCAAGCAAAACGTAGCGCTCGAGAGATTCGAATTCAGCACCATGATAATCAATCTCTCATTGATCCACGAATGGATCTACTGGACGCTCCGATCAATAACTTCGCCGGTGTTCAACGAACTCGTGATTTGGATTCTGAACTCGGGGTATCCCGTCACTCCGATGAGTATTGGCGGTTGGAGGGTCGTGGACACGTTGTTGGTTTCCATGGCCGGTACTAATCCTGGCTTCAGGGTTAAGCTTACAGGGAATGGCGATTGGCCCTTTCTCATGAGTTACTTGCCCCTCGCCACGTCAACGGGTATGATCACGATCGGTCCACCTGTAGAGGAAGAGAACCTGTTTTTGAAGTTGGCCGTTCTGTAAATAATTCCTGTTATCATCGTGTATGTTCTCCTTGACTCATCTCGTTGCGTCGCGCTTTTTTGGTCTCAACTTTTTCGTGGACCTCCAAGCCACTTACATTCTCTTCGCGTTTTACGAATCTTGATTTCGCGCATCGGACGCGTGTAACCTACGTACCACCACCATCCGATATTCGATATTTCGCTACCCAACATTCAACGTTCCGTTGCCTACCAAAGTCAAAATACGCTCCACATATTACCGCGCTACATACGCCACTTGTCTGGGTTACTCCCCATCCCCAAGAATACGGTTCTGTTCTCTCTGCTATCGTCCTAACCCCCATCACCACCGCCCGGCGAATACTCAGGAACACCAAAATTATACCTGCTTGACTGACCACTTGCAAGCCTCGAACGGTGCAGAGCTCGCCACTTCCCGCTTCTTCGTCAACTCCACCTGCAGCTACATCGTTTTTGTACCCAATAAGGATGCCTGTCAGTCCACCTCTTTTCGTCTGGCATGCGCAATCTCCAGACTAGACCCCCGAGACACCGAAGGCTACAGCGGTCGCGTATTTGTGGCGGAGAAGGGACGTAGTCGCAACGATTTCGAATACGCACCTCGCTATGGGGGGGTGGCGGGTCGGCTCTTCCCCGTTGTCTCAGGCGCGAGCATCCGTGAGCGCACAACACGGCAATCCTGAGGATGTAAGGTGACATATCGGCCGTAAACAGCAGAACACCCATGACCTGATGCCGCGACGACGGCGTCGACGGTGTCTCCAATTAGTGAGCAGCCCTCGGCACCGACGTCAAAATTGTATGGTCGCCATAACGAGATGATCTAAGAGTTGAACAGTCCACCCCACATGCAGCTATTGGGTTGTCTCTTCACAGGGACAAGGTTTCGGATCGAACCTATCGCAGAATCTGCAGGATCGGGATGTCCAGAACGGTAGCTTCGCGGCAGCATGCGAGTTACTGGTCCAGTGCATCGAATTGGAGGAGGGAGTCTCGAAGCCGTGATATCTGCTGGGGACACGTGCCGAAGCGCCGATCAGGCATACAAGTAACAAGTGGCGAAGGCTGGGACTGGGAGCGTTGTCACAACAACACACATAGCACAGAATACACAGCGGGATTCACGAGCACCGTCGCACAGAGGGAGCTGGAGTCGAACGTCGATGCCAGGTTGCCATGGGGGTCCGGATCGGAGTGTAAAATCTCGATCTCTGGTCTCGTCTTGCTTGCCACAACGGAGCACTGGGTATTCACCGTCCCACGCACTTCCATACCCCTCGTCAACTGGCGACATTGATATTTGTACTGCTGAGATTCAATACGGATAGTTGGTTCGAGTCGGGGGACGGCTGTGCGCTGCGGACCTGGGAGTCAGTCACGCGGACCAAGGCGGCATCTTCGCTCTTCTTTCCCTCCATTCCACACATCGTACGAGACTTTCACTCCGCGGGTACAGTCGCAGGCCGGGTTGAATCCAGCAGCGGCCTTACCCCCAACACCACCTTGAAACCGATTATGACGACCGCCAAACGTCCTGGTGAATATCAAACGCAAACTCTCGCTCCGAGTCATCCTACCAACCGTGCTGACATTCCTGTAGGATTCGCTTCCCGCCTGTTGCAAAAACTCCGGCTGGTCGACATACAACTTAGACTCGACGACATCTCCAAGCGATTCACCGGTGCTGGATGGAAGAATCTGCCCCAGGAGCTCGTGGATGAAATCCTGGGTTACCTCTTGGGTGACCTTGGCGCCCTGAAGGCCTGTTCCCTGACGTGCAAGTGCTTGTTCGGTGCAACGCGACCTTTCATTCACCGACGACTCGTGTGTTCGGATTCAAGACCGACGCGCCCTACTGCACCGAAGGAATTCTTTCTCAGCGGTCGGAAAATATATCCCGGAGCTTTCGACCGGTTGATTGACGCCGATCGCTCGGGCCTCCTACGTTACACTCGACATCTCACTCTCGAGCCGAGAGATGGCTCGTTCAAACCACGTTTCGAGCCCATAGACCTGCGAAGGTACCTTCCACATCTTCGGTCGATCTCCAGGTTGGACAGTCTCACTCTCGACAATTTTCACCTCCCCATATTCACCCCGGTTTTCAATGAACATTTCGGCATGTTCACCAACACTCTACGACACCTCGACATACGAAGAACCGATGGCTCGGAGCGGTACCTCTTGTACTTCATATCGCAATTCCCTCTACTGGAAGACCTTACCATCGTGTACCCAGCCGGTCAATTCCGTGCAGACCCTGTTCATATACACCCCTCTCCAACGATCACGCAGTCACCACCGCTTCGAGGCAAACTCGTTTTGGTGCAGTCACGCTTGAGGGAATTCTCTGAAGGCCTCGCGGCGCTCCCTAGTGGGCTCAACTTCCGCTCATTGGAAATGTCCTGCAAAAACCCGCACGCCATCCTTGCGGCGTGTGGCCGCACCGCGACGTCGATATCTTACCTGTGGCAACGGGGGTACGACAGTGAGCAAAAGATCTTCATTCAGGCACTTGTTATGATGTAATAGTTGGGAACTGTAGAGATTCCACTAGACTTCAAGCAAAACGTGGCGCTCGAAAAATTCGAATTCACCACCAGGATGGCCAATCTCTCGTTGGTCCATGAATGGATCTACTTGACGCTCCGGTCAATAACTTCATCCACGTTCAACGAATTCGTGATTTGTATCCTGAGCTCGGCCCGGGAGCGTCAGCGTCAGATGAATCGTGACGGTTGGAAGGCCGTGGACGCGATGTTGGATGTCCTGGCGGAGCGCAATCCTAATTTCAGGGTTGTAATCATGAAGTCTGGCACCTGGTCGTCTATCGCCAATTATTTGCCGCTTGCTACGTTAAACGGTTTGATCATATTTGGCTCACCTGTTGTAGAGAACCGGTTTTTGAAGCTGGGTGCTTGGTAAATATACCCTGCTAGCTCCGTTTACGCTCTCTTGTTATACGGGTTTCGGTCAACGATGGGGTGCGAATTCCTCCGAAACGCCGGTTGCTTCCGCCCTGCCCATTCTCAAAGCGATCCAGTAGTGCACAAAAATCACCCAGCGACCCAAACGAGGCGACGAGGGTGGCCTCCACGCCACGCCACGCCACCGGTACGAAAGCGAAATTCCGGGGGGACAGGGGGTAAGGCGCCACGCTTTTTTGCATTTTAACCTTTCATCAGGCCTCCAAACCAACTGCGTGCCCTTCGTGTACGTATGGACGTCGTCATTCAATATCAATACGGGCCAAAGCTAAGGTCCACCGGGAGTGCGCGTGGTGATTCCGATTGAATTGCTTAATAGTTGAACAAGTTACGCGATCCTTTCTTCTCCATGTGTGTGTTCGGAGAGAAAGGTTTGATGTGATAATCCTGGGTCTCCTGGGTGGGTTTTTTCGAACGGCCAATAAATGTGGAAGGACCGGTGGAAGGGGGGACGGCTCCGTGACCAAGTTGTGACCTCCACATCCGAAAAACCCCTTTCGCTCCCCCTCAAACAAAACACAGTTACACACGCCATGGCCCGCAGCGAAGCTGAAAAATGGGACAAAACAAATATGAAATCTAAGCGATGGTGGAGTTATAAAGTCTTGCTTATGATTATCGGAGGCATCTTGCCACCGCTGGGTACGTATACCCGTTCCGAAGACTGATCCGACCCCTCGATTGAAATTTGACGCACGTCTTGCAGCCGTTGCGATGAGTTTTGGAATTGGAAAGGATTTCTGGACCAACGTCGTCTTGACGCTGTGTGGTTACATCCCAGGTAAGCTTATTTTTGTTTGTCGCATTGAACTGGCAGTTTCTGAGACCGAAGCAAGGTGGGATCCACAATTTCTACGTACAGGTGCGATTTAAATATCTCGGAAAGGGGTCTCATTCTGACCAAAAGGTCTCCAATTCTAGCACATCAGGTACAACCCAAACGGTCGCAGGAGGCCGAAGTGGGCACAGCCTAAACGTCCCTCACCCTCGGTGGAGGTCACGGTGGTCTCACAAGGATCCCATCAATCGCTTGGCCAAGGTCCGACTTAGAGATCTGATGGGGCACCCGAGGTCACCTCAGGCTGATTCCATCGTATGTTTCCGATATAGTTTTGAGATGAAAGGAGTCTTTGGACATCTGGCTGAGAGCTTGAGATCACCACATATTTACGATACGTTTACGGTCAGAACCCACAGTTCATCATAAGCGAACGTGTAGATGAAGAGGGGCAAGGGACTCTGAGATTATCGGACTCGACCTTCAAGTTATGTATTCGACCCTTCCCCGCGAGCGGCGATTGATCCCGACATCCGAGCGCACTTTAACTACGCTCGAGGGAACGTCCTTCTATGCATGCACCAATAGAACACGGCCTTTGGGTATTCTTCGCGGTTCTCATGTGTTCTTCACGGTTCTCATGAGGAGATATCTCGCCTCACACGTGGTGCAATTTAGCGGCAAACCAGCCCCACCTGACCGGGAGGCTGGGGCTCCCGTCGGGTATATATAGCATAAGTACCAATTCATCTGTTTCTCTCATCCTTCCGAACTCCCCCCTCCTTCCTCTTTGCCTCTCGTGATGTCAGCCGTCTACTCCCCTCAGTTCAGCAACGACTACTTCAACGGCCAGGTCGACATCAACACCGGCCTTTTCATCAACGGAGAATGGGTCGAGGGATCTTCGGGAACCTTCATAGAGTACGCTGTCCCCTCCCCTCCACCTCACCGAATTCACCCTGTTTCTTCCCTGTTCGTAGTGTCATAAACCCCTCAACCGGCAAGGTCTTGACTAAGATCACTGCGGGGTGCGCTAAAGATGTCGACGTCGCCGTGGCCGCCGCCCAGAAGGCCTTCGACACCGTCTGGGGTCATAACTGCCCGTCCGCCAAGCGCGGGAGGCTCCTAAACAAACTTGCTGACATCATGGAGGCTCGTTTCGATGCGCTTTGCGCAGTCGAGGCTTTGGACAACGGTTCGTCGCCTTTATCTAATCTATTCAAATCAACCTCGTGACTGACGTCGGAACTTTCCGGTTCACTACAGGCAAAACCTTCGAATGGGCAAAGAACGCGGACGTTTCGTTTTCGATTGCTACCCTCAGATACTATGCTGGCTGGGCCGACAAGATTCACGGCCAGACCATCGAGACCGATCACAGGAAGCTCGTCTACACCACCCATGAGCCATTCGGTGTCGTGGGTCAGATCATCCCCTGGAATTTCCCTCGTACGTTCTTTTCTAGATTTTTCTCGAACGTGTCGTCCGACGTATTAATCTCCCCCAGTCTTGATGCTTTCCTGGAAGATTGGCCCCGCCCTCGCAACCGGGAACACTATCGTCATGAAGCCCTCCGAGATGACACCCTTGACTGCTCTCATGGCCGCTGACATGATCCGCGAAGCCGGCTTCCCCCCTGGTGTCTTCAACCTTATTGTCGGATACGGAGACACTGTCGGTCAGGCAATCAGCGAGCACCACGGCATCGAGAAGGTCGCGTTCACTGGCTCGACCATCGTTGGCAGGAAGATCATGCAGGCCGCTGCGAAGAGCAACCTCAAGAATATTACCCTTGAGCTTGGCGGAAAGAGCCCGAACATCATCTTCAACGACGCAGATCTCGACCAGGCCGTTGGTTGGGCAGCTCATGGTGTCTTGTGAGTCTCTCGTCGTGCCGTCTTTACTGAGATTAATCGAGGTTTTTGTTCATTTAGCTGGAACCACGGCCAGACCTGCTGTGCTGGTACCCGTATCTTTGTACAGTCTGGAATCTACGACAAGTTCCTCGCCAGCTTCACCGAGAGGATCAAGGCCATCAAGGTCGGCGATCCCTTTACCAAGGGCGTCCATCAGGGACCACAGGTTTCTAAAGGCCAGTTCGATGTACGTTCTCCGACGCTCCCCTTTTCTACAAAGACATTAACGGTATATGATATCCCTAGCGTATCATGTCGTACATCGACTCTGGCAAGGAGCAGGGTGCCAAGGTCCATATTGGTGGTGGCCGTGTTGGAGATGAGGGTTACTTCATCGAGGTGCGCTCACGGTTCTTCTTCCATTGCTCGTCGCACCGGCTCACCCACCATCCGATCCGCTTAGCCGACAGTTTTCACCGACACCAGGCCGGACATGAAGATCGTCCAGGAGGAGATCTTCGGCCCCGTTGGTGTTCTCATCAAATTCGAGGACGAGGAAGATGTTATTCGCCAGGCTAACGATACCCTTTATGGTCTCGCCGCCGCGGTCTTCACCCAGGATATCAACCGGGCCTTGGAGACTGCCAGAAAACTCAAGGCCGGAACTGCGTGGATCAACTGCGTCAACACGCTAGAACCGAACGTACCGTTTGGAGGTTTCAAACAGAGCGGAAGTACGTATTATCCTCTTCTCCCGCGTCCACCTCTGAACATGATATTGATCGCTTCCTCCACAGTTGGCCGCGAGTTGGGAGAATACGCCCTGAACAACTACACCAACGTCAAGGCGGTTCACATCAATCTCGGCCACAGGATGTGAGTTTGTCATGGCGGTAAGCGTGCGAACGTGTTTGTGTGTTTGTGGAAATGGCGGATCCAAAAAAAACTACCTCCGTCTCGGTTTTCTTGTCGTCTGTCCCCCGTTGTGTACGTGTATCGAAAGGTTGTGACAAAAGCTGTATTTTATTTCTTATCACCACCACACGGTCGCTCTGGTCTCCGTTCGGCCAGGCACTGATAGTTGTAAACGGAACTCTCTGGAAGCAGACCGTGAGCAGGTCTGGACTCTGATGGTACGCATACCGGGACCGGTCGATCCGAAGGACCGAAGCCCAGTTTACCTTTGCTTCCGTTCCTGGCCAGCGTTTGGACGTGACCGGCGGAGAAGTGAGACCGGAGTTTGAAACCTTGTTTTTTGCTTCCGTCCTCTCAAGATCTCACATTCCACACCATGTTTCCCCGCCCTATCACATTGGGAAGTCACTCGCGTGTGCATAACGTTGCTTTACGACCTTTGGATCTTGGGTGGAAAGGGGAACACAGTTGAGGTGAGCCTTTGCGGCGTGGCGCTCCCTCGCTCGTCTAAGCCGGCGCCTTTCCTGACCCCGTTTTTTTCGCTGACCGAGACCGAGCATTTCCGCCTACCGAAATAGGCGCTTTCTGCGAGGCTGTCGCACGGCCGGAGCGTCCGGTTACAACAATGAAGGCTGTGCCCATAGATCGAGAAGCCGAGAAGATCAGTTGGACGGCGAGCCCCGACCGCGAGTCGCCAGCGCCGGTGCCGCGACACTCTCGGGTTCGGAAGATTCCTTTTGGAGGAGTTTTTTGGAGCCGTACTTTGGCGTGTTGCTAGCGGTTCGGGGTTGCGGATGAAAATCGAAACAGGACGCGAACGGCAGTCTCTCGACGCGTTCTTCGCTCATTCGGACTTTAGGTTTCCTCCAGAGAGCGCGTGTGGGAACGCTCGACAGGCGAGGAAGGGGAGGGTGAGGTACATGTGGTGATTATTGGAGGCCGTAACGTTGCAGAAGTGGCATCCCTCTTCGTCTCACGAGAGGGTGTTACCCCTGGAGATTGATATTGAAATTGGTGCTGGCTGGAGCCGCATCCGCCCGCGTACGACATCAATGACAGTTTTTTGGGATCCATCAAACTCACGCTATCAGTTGCGAAACCTTGAAGGCAATTGGTTGACATCGATGTTTCCCCTCAACCGTTTGACGTTTCTCGCCAAGTCCCGTACCCCCGTTTAGGTAGCTGGGACCGCCCCGGCCATGACGCGCTTCCTGGACGCCACGTACAGGTGTCCATGCGAGGCCACGGGGGAGCGTGACGACAAGTTCGTTCGAAGGGTGTGAAGGATCAGCCGACGACCCGCACACGAGAGAGGAATCAAAAGTAGCGGCGGCTCCAAAATATCCAAGACCCAACAGGCGCGCGAGGAGAGCGTCCGTTCGTAACCTTTGTCTTGCGCGTGAGAAAGACTACTAGGCGTCAAAGGACCACCCGCTTGGTAGCATTCTGCTTTTCGCAAACGGTTTCAGCCTCAGCTTCCGCTCCACTCCCCCATTGTCTCTATGCTTTGGGATTTTCAATTTCTTTGAATCCCACTCTTCGGTAAATCATAACAAGCAGGATATTCTCAACCGGAAAGCCTCCGTATATGGGGCGGGAGTGGAGCGGGCACGACGGATGTCAAATCATGATCCAGAGCCATCAGTAGACAGCAGGACTGTGCGGCTTCACGGCTTTCGTATACGCCATCTATTGGAATATCGGTCGTGGTGATCCCCAAGGGCCCTGACCTCCCCCACCGTCCCACCGTGCCGATCCCGGATCCCGCTCCTGCCGATTTAAATTCCGCATGGGCATGACGACCCCTTACCAAACCAATATTCTGTCGACTTGTGACGCCCAGCGGATCGCCCAGGACCCGCAATCGTTTACTTAAGAGGCCGGTCCTGTCTGTTTCGTCTTCACCTCATTCACCTTACGGCTCGTGTGACCCTCTCCTGCCTGCTGCTCTTCGCGTCCTACTCCCAACACCACTCTACCCGGCCACCACTAGGTTTACCCCCCACGCTGGGATGTTCTTGATATCGGCACTCGGACTGGCTGTTTTCTTCATCTCTCTGGTCGTCCTCCGGATCCTCCGGTTCTTCTGGAGATGCGCCACATCCCCCTTGCACCAGCTTCCCGGACCTGTCTCTACGAGCTGGCTTTACGGCAACATCCGGGAGTTCACAGAAGCGGGGCAGTCTGTGCTTTGGGACCACTGGACCGAAATCTACGGCAACACGTTCAAGTTCTCGACGTTCTTCAACGTGAGTACCCCTGTCTTCTACTTTCAGTCCCGGGCTACGTCATCGCAGTTTTGACCGTGCGCACCGTGTTTGTTCACCCAGGCCCCTGCTTTGTACACCACGGACACGAGAGCCATGAACTACATACTCTCTCATCAGGACGAGTTCGTGAAGCCGATGGATATCAAGATAGCGTTGACACTCTTGGGAGAAGGTATGACCCGTGTCCGATCGCGTTTTGCATTACGTGATGCATCGGCGCTAAACCATCGGCCCATAGGTCTCGTCTTCGCCGAAGGTCATACGCACAAGAAACAGGTTCGTCAAACTCCGTGCTACCAGCGTGTGATTGCCTCCTTACCCGGTCGGTTTTCCTCTCTTCCCGGCATTACAACAACAGCGACGCATCATGGTGATTCGATTGAATTAATTCCCAATATCGCCCTTAACTTAAACGTGACCCTTCTTGTAGAGTCCCGCGTTCGGCCCTGCACAAATTCGTTCGTTGATCCCCGTTTTCAATGACAAGGCGCTTCAAGTCAGACCTCTCTCTCTCCTGTCGTCTACTTTAGCGCGCGCCCCTGACCAGTTAAGCGCCAACAGATGTGTGATGTCTGGCAGTCTCAAATCCACGACAGCCCATCCGACGGCGTGACGACGGATGTTCTCGCTGCCATGAATCGCGTAACGCTGGACATCGTCGGACTTGCAGGTGAGATTCCTTTCGATTTTCTCTCTCTCCCACGTCCTGTCGTTACGCGCCACTTGGATTGTTGTGATCGGAGTCGCTGACTCGGAACCTGTGGTTCTTCTTTTCTTCTCCAGGGTTTGGATACAACTTTGACGCGTTAAAGTCCCGAGAGGATGACCTCAGCAGCGCGTTCGACGCGATTATGAAGACGGACAGCTCTCCGGCTCAGTCGACCGTTATTCCGCTCATCGGTAGCATTGCCCCGTGGATAATTTCCATTGTAAGCTCTCCCGCACCGCCCTCGGGATCATTGACGGACACACACTGATTTGAATCTGCGACTAGCCTTTTGGAGTTAACAAGACTCGGCACCGTGCTAAAGCCATCATGGACAAGATGGGGATGGAGATCATTCAGGAGCGCAAACAGATCCTCATCCAGGAAGAAGCGAACGGCACTAAAGACGCAGCCGGCAAGGATCTGCTGACTTTGTTGATTCGAGCGAATGTGCGCGATAAGGATGGCATGTCTGACGAAGCCGTGCTTGCCCGTCAGTTCTCTTGTTCTTTCGCTCGTCCCACGGAGTTGATCGAGTTACCCGGTTTCTAGAAATACCGACCTTCCTGATAGCCGGGCACGAGACGACCAGCGCCGCTCTTAGCTGGACCCTGTTTGGGTTAAGCGCGAATTTGGAAGCTCAGAGGAAGCTCAGGGAAGAGCTCTTGACGCTCAACACCGACTCGCCGACGATGAGTGACCTCAAGTCCCTCAAGTATCTGGACATGGTCGTTCGGGAGGCGTTGAGGCTCTGGTCGCCGATCTCGAGTTCAAAGCGGGTTGCCGTCAAGGACGTATTACTCCCGTTGAGAGATGGGAGGGTTCTCAAGCTGAACAAGGGCGATGAAGTTCGAGTGCCGATCCATCCGATGAACACGGCAAAGGACGTTTGGGGAGAAGATGCTGCAGAGTTCAAGTACGCGACTTTCCATTTCCCAGGTTCGTTGATTAGAAGCTGATTGCCTTGTTTGTTTGCTTTCTTAGCCCAGACAGATGGATGTCTATTTCCGAAGCCGCGATGGAGACCCCTGGCATATGGGGGAATCAAATGACGTTCATGGGTGGATCTCGAGGTTGTATTGGGTTTCAGTTCGCTGTTTACGAGTAAGTGGGATGTTTTGACCGCTCTACGATCCAGGGTTGCCGACCTCCGTACTTCTCACAGGATCAAAGCCGTGCTCTACCCACTTGTTCGGAGGTTCGAGTTTTCGTTGACGACGCCAGCTGATGCAGTGACCTGGTCAAACATCCCTGCCATCCGAAAGGTTTACATCAAGGGGTCCGAGGACAAGGGCCCGCGTATGCCTTTACGCATAAAGCCCTACGTCGAGGTTTAACCTTGGCGTTTCGTCTGCCCCCTTTGATTCTGCGATTTTAATCCCTCCATGTTTCGACCCTGCTCTCCTATTTGCTCTATATCTATATAACTTAACTTGGGTTCGCCGCATCGCGATTTTTACGCTATGTTTTTGCTAGTTCGAAACCTATCATTGGTATTATTGCTTTTACACCTACTCCCACTGTATAGAACGTCCCACTCTGTTTCTTAGATCATCACCAGTCCCTCCTGTATCCTTTGCCCTCTGTAATTATCGTCGTAACGAGAGGCGCTTGCTTTCGCTGAGAATGACCAAGACATTTAATTTTGCGGGGCGGTTGGATTTGAGTTTCCGGTTTTACCGGGAGAGCGCGTTCAAAAGCACAAGCCTGTCCGGCACTGACGATTCGAGGAATGCGGTGAGACTTGTCAGGGTTTGGTTCCGAAACTCCGATCAGATGCTTAGGTGATTCTGACTCTTTCCCTCATCCTCGGGCCGATCCTCCCACCGCCCAGAGCGTCTCGTCGATGGCGAAGAAGAAAGCGCCGGCTTCGAAAGCAAAGGCCAAAGCAGAGAAAAAGGCTCGAACGGCCCAGAAGGTCGAGAAGAAGGAGAAGAAAAAAGCGGGAAAGTCGAAAGCTGTCGATGAGGAGGATGATGATCAGGATCTGGAAGGGATCCTTGATCAAGTGAGTTTCCTCGTGAGCGTGTGAGATTTGCTCATGTGTTTGTGTGTGGTAGTAGATGAGAAGAGAGTGGGAGGAGGCGCATAAGGTTACTGAGGAGCTGGTGGAAGGACCGCCTAGTAGGCGCGCGAACGCTACGTTTACGGCGTCGCCTGATGGAGTGAGTGCGCTGCACCCTCTTGACGCAGCTGAATGCTTAATTTTAGGGGAAACTGCGGTCAGAATTACATATGGGCAATCGGGGGTGAATTCTTCAGTGACGACGGAAAGGCGGTGAGTGTTTGATAATGAAAAAACCCGGGGCGCCCACCGGGCAACTCTCACCGATCGCGACCGGTTTTTTGGCAGTACTTTTACAACGACGTGTTCCGTTATTCCCCTGAGAAGGTGAGATTGCCGGTTCGCCCGCCCGTAACGGGGGTAACATAAGGGAGCCTTACGAATTTTGTCAAGGACGAATGGCGAAAGTTTGTCTCACCGACGTGTCCCGGCCCGAGATCTGCTCATGCGGTGGTCGCTACTTCCGCAGGGGGCGGGAAACTATTTTTGTTTGGTACGATTTCCCAAAAACCCTCTCTCTCCGTGAGACTCGGAAACCCACTCAGTTCTTCGTTGTGTCATGTTTGCGCGGCTAGGTGGGGAGTTTTCGTCCCTGTACCAGAACAGTTTCCATCATTACAGAGATTTCTGGTGTTTCGACGTGTCATCTCAGTCGTGGGATCGTATAGATACCAAGATTAGGCCGACTGCCCGGTCCGGACACAGGTACGTTGGCAGGAGCAGGAGCGGCGGTATGTTCCCTTCTCTGATTGCCACTCGTAGGATGGCCGTTTGGAAACACTATATCGTCCTTTTTGGTGGTTTCTATGACCCAGGATACACCAGTACGTTCTTGTGATTCGGTTGGCTGCGTTTCGTCTGACATTCGGTCAGCGAACTACCTTAACGATCTATGGCTATTCGACGTGCAGGAGTACAAGTGGAAGGAGATCGTTATGAGGGACAATGACCGTAAACCAACGTGTGTATCCATCATCTCCTCGTCGTATTCCCTTTGTTTGACGACGATCTATCAGTCAGAGGAGCGGGTTCTCCTTTCTTTCAACTCCTGAAGGAATAATTCTCCACGGTACGTGAGCTCACTTCTCTCCGTCTGCCCATCTGAGCGACACCGATCAGGTGGGTACTGCAAGGAATACGCAAAGGGAAAACGCCCCATCGGCATAATGTTGGAAGACACCTGGTTCTTAAAGTGAGGGGGTCTGTCTCAAAAGCCTGTTGGACACTCCCCACCCGTCCCTAGAATGTCCCTAAACCCAGACGTGGACCCCAAGGCGGATCCTCTCACGGTAAAGTGGGAACGAAGGAAACGGCCGTCGACGGCGTTCGCTCCATCGCTCCGATCTGGGTGCACGATGACCCTGTGGGCGGCGAAAGCGATGGGGATCATGTTCGGCGGTGTCACGGATGAGGATAAACACGAAGAGACGCTCGAGAGCGTTTTTCATAACGATCTGTATGGGTATCAGACGAGTGGGAATGGGAGGTGGGTGAGTATGTTGTTGAAGAAACCGAAGCAGGAGAAGGGGAAGAAGAAGAAGGCGGCCCAGACTGTGCCAGTTAAGCAGAAGGCGGAGAGGGAGGATAGCGACTACGAACAGGACGATGGCGATAACGAGGTGGGTAGTCGTGTTGTGCTGTACTCGTTTCGACTGATTGGGGATTCTACGTTCGCAGGAGGATGACGTTCCACCGAAAAAACAAAAACTCAGAGGAGCTCCCGCACAACCGGAGGTCGATCCTGATGATCCTGTTCTCACGACGCCGATGCCCCGGTACAACGCTATGCTTGCGGTCTTGCGGAACACGCTGTACATGTATCCGCCCAATGTTCTCTTTGGTCCTGAATCAAGACTGAACGCGGCTGGTTGTACAGATACGGCGGCATTTTCGAGCGGGGGTCGAAAGAGTACACCCTCGACGATTTCTATGCGTTGCAATTGGATAAGATGGACAAGTACATCTGTTTGAAGAAAAGTGACGTTGTAATCACGACAGAAGGGGAGGAGGAAAGCAGCAGCGACGAAGACGACGGGGAGGATGAGGGTGATGAGGACGAGGATGATGATGAGGGAGCATCTGGTGACGATGGGCCGCATCCTCCGAAGCAGGAACCAGCGGAAGTCGAAGCCGAGGTCGAAGTTGAAGCGAAGGAAGACGAAGTGAGTGGACTCTCTGACTGCTTAGAACTGGGAGCTCACTCGTGAAATAGGACCTACGTGTTAAAGCCACCCAGTTCTTGGGCGTTTCGAAAGACACCACTCGATCCCCGGAAGACGTGATCAGTACTCCGCTCCCCGGAGAGACATTGGCCATGTTCTACGCCAGATCTCGTAAGTCGCATGCCTTCGGTCCCAGGAGCCTCTGCCTGACGTCGTGTTGGATACGCAGGTGAACACTGGACTCAGAAAGCGTTCGGTGTAAGCGACAACCGTGGAAAGTTGCTTCGAAGAGACGCGTTCGCTCTCGCAGAGGAGCGGTACGGTGAGCCTCCTTTCGTTGGTTCCAGTTTCCCCTGTTCGTTGTTTGGGCTGAATTTTGGATCTCCTTGTCAAAATGTGTAGCGGAATATAAGCCGATCTTGGAGGAAGTCGAGAGGATCCTTATGGAAGCTGGGTTGGATGAAGAGGAGATGAAGAAGTCGGCTGCGGCGGGCGGGAAGTCTAATGTTGGGCAGAGTCGTAACCGACGGTGAAGAGTTCGTTGCCTCCTGTCCATGCGATGCTACCGTGAGTGGGCAACTGGTTGCCAATGGTTGTGTCTGCTTGAACCCTTCGATCACCCCAATTCCAGGCCGTTCCTCTAGATCCGTATCTGAGGGTGCCACGGATGTCCATTGACTCCGGATTAAACGATGTTCTTGTTCTATGGACCCCTGCCAAAACCAGATGTTCATGTAACTTTGTCACAAGACTATCCTAGAGACATTTCGCGAAATCACAAACTTCCTTCCGCGTGCAAGTATACGTTCGTCCAGCGTAGGTGTATGGCCAGCCGTCCGTGCCTTGTGGTAGGAGTCAATACGCTGTTAATGTAGGCGTACATAGCATATTGATCCCGTTCACGTGATCTCCAGACATACCGTTCGTTATTTGTCTTTCTTCTCTTTTCCTCAGTTGATTGCCACGTCACTGAGGTTAGTGCTACGTTCCCTTCATTTATTTCCTCTTCATTCATCTTACAACTACTCTAGACGCTTTATCAGGTAGTTATAATGAATCATAGTTGATTGCCACGTCACTGAGACGCTTTATCATACGCGGCCCGTAAGAGCTGGAATTCTTTCAGCCCTCCACTTCGTACATTCGTGTAGTATCCCTTCGACTGCCTAGATCCTGTCCGTTCTGGATTGTGACTAGCCTTTCGCTTTATGCCATGGATCCGTGAAACCCCTCCGATCTCGATCAGTGTTCGTCTATCAGTGTCCACATACTCGGTTCTCCAGGCTTCAACCGCGTCCCCCACCGTGCAGATATCCTGTTTTTTCATCTTCATAAAGCGGTCTATCGTTCCGCAACCCTGCCTCAGGGTTTCGCAAAACCTCGGGCCTCTGGCGTCAGCGTTCAGCACTTAACCGCAGCGTCTTGGCGGCGCGCATGTTTTCATCATATTTTTAGATTCCAACGTTGTTATGGACTGGACCGCCTACAAGCTCACCACACTCAACGTTGTCGTTTCATCTCTCCCGCCGGCCAAGTTTTTCCCTACGCCAAACCCGTCGCTCTCCAATATCGATCATGCCATTCTCAGCTCCCCCCAGGGGACGCTGATTCTACCCTTTCCGATGACGCTGCCAAATACCTCTCCTGGATCGACCTCGCCACCCGTTCCACCGGAGTCTCCTTGTCAACTTCGCCGCCAAAACGCTGGAGCTCCTGTTCTTTGACGAGCCTCGTGGCGTCATAATCCGATATACATTTCCTCTCGTATCTTGTGGCGAAATAGTTGTTCAGACGAGCGTCTGCCTTGTCGACCGATCCTTCATCCTCCTGGTGCTCGTTAACGGCAAGACCAACGGGTACGACGCGGAGCCTCGGATCATCGCGAGGGCTATGGCAGCCTTTCAAGTCAATGACAAAAGCGCTGCGCTCATGGTCTCGATCCCCTGGAATCTATGATCATCCTTGCATCGCGATGACTGGCACTCACGCGGAGTTCTACCTCGTCCCGGTCACCACAGTGCTGAGCGACGTTGTCATCACCTGCCAACGTCCCGCCACTCAAACCGAGCTCCTACGCTGCCCGACCGAAGCAACACCCACGCCACGCGCCAGCGTTGGGATAGAAGATATGGAATACAGAAAGCTGGCTTTGAAGCGCTTCCTCGCTTTCAAGGAACTTGCGCAGAGGCACTGGGCACTGATTTTGGAGGGGGTTCAGGTGGCGTCCCCCCAACTGTCACGGAAAAGGTTGGCCAGATCGAATTTCTGTAGAAGCAAAAAGAACTAGAATGAGAATTCAACGTCGCTCAAACGTGCGGTGTCACTGGGGGCGGCCTGGAGATTGTCGGCGACTATTTGTGGCATCTACTCGTGTGAGCTTCATGTAGGCCGGGATATGGCCCCGTTGGGGCGGTAGTCAAAATCCCGAGACCAGCGCGTCACGGTATTTCCCCATGTGGTTTCAAAGATAGAGTTGCTCACTGAGTGAGAGTCATAGCACGACAGAGCATCCATGTCGAAGTAGAGAATAAAAATGTGAGAGCCCTGGGGTTGAGATTGGGGAGCACTTGGAAACCGGAAACCTTTGGCCGAACTCCGAACTGCGTGCCAGAACTGGCACGATCGCCAAGTTCCAATAACCGACGAACGGTTGTGCTCATTATCCCTGGCGATGGGACCCAGCCATACGGTCGCCACGACGCCGCCATCCGAACATTCACCGGCGCCACCGGGATGGACCCACACGCGGAATCAACGTCAACGATGGCCCAGACCAGAGATATGAGTGCGTGTTGGCCACGTGTACTAAAGCCTCCCACCCAACTACCCTCATCGCTTGAACTCAACCACCACCGCCCCCTAATACCTCTACACTAAGCC
>Ga0307511_10002325_pt1 | contig 19866 bp, 26 predicted proteins | sample 13_EM_MG_FD_200266 | JGI IMG/M metagenome (GOLD analysis project Ga0307511, IMG submission 200266) | Populus trichocarpa ectomycorrhiza microbial communities from riparian zone in the Pacific Northwest, United States - 13_EM | ecosystem: Host-associated > Plants > Roots > Unclassified | place...
ACCCCAACTACTTAACCTATTTTCGTACAGGTATAAGGAGTAGACGTTTACTGCGTTGGTAAAGATTTATCCAACAAGTCCCAAGAAATCCAACCTTTACCAAAAAACCCCGAATCTTTACCTATTTTTCTTCCACAGTGATCCAAGTAATAAGATCGCGGGGGCAATCGTGCGGTTTTTTGTAGTGAGAAAAATAAGCTCATACTACGCAGCGTGGACAGAACTTCGGGGCCCCCTCAACGATTTCGTGAGAGAAGAATCACTACGCATACATGCCCGGCTCAATGCTCAGCGATGCAAGTCTCGTATTGCCGCTGTTGAGAAGATCGTCAATTCGTTCCACTTCTCACTTCCTCATCTCCACGATTTCTCGCCTTCAACCGCGGACATACGTTGAATCCCAGGAGTACGGAAGACTATCGTAGATGGCACAGACGAGGAGTTCCAAGATTGCGAGGCCAATCTTCGGTCCAGGATCCCGGAATTGTCGGCCACCTGGCTTGAAGAACGCAGGAGAATCTTTTTGCGACTCCTCCCGCAAAACTCTCCCAGCATGGAACACCTTTCCCTGGCGACAACCTTGTTTGGCTGTAAGAGATGCCGCGAGTTTGGAATGCGTATCGAGGATGCCCTTTCACACTACTGCCGCAACTCCCTTTATAAAAGGAAACATGAAACAAACTTCTCGAGTGTGGCCAGCACAAGCGCTTTCTACGGTATTCCCTGGGATTCAGAGTTTGCTGAGTATGAATTCTCTGCAAAACTCTCAGCCCTCGTTAGAGAGGTTGTCATAGAGTGCAGTGAGAACCCGGATGCGATCACAAGCCAGGAGATGAACGAGAAGCGTCATCGCTTAGCGTGCTTTGGTGCGGGTGGAGAGATTACTGTGCTCAATTGGGTACAGGCGGTGAGTTCCAGAGCCCGTCCGTTAGATGGCCCCACGCTTCACCTGCTTCACCTTGTCAGTTTAAGCGCAACCGTTACCATGGAGATGTGCTGTGTCGGCTCCTGCGGCCTGACGAATTACCGGAATATGTGCCCAAACCGGAGGACCAAGGGAGTGTTTGGAGTTGTCTCCACTGTTGGGGAGCAGGGAAACCTGAAGACCATAAATAGCGTTGTGAACGGTTCAGTACTATCAGGGGTCACCTTTCCCGTTCGTGGGTTTTTTCCCATATGTAAATGCACACCATGTGGGGCGCCTTCTGACGTTGGAGTCTCCATAGGCACAAAATTACAAACCCGACCGAAGATGATTATCACAGAGACCCGAATGCAGCTGCGATGTTCAAATATAGGCCAGGAAACAGTGTTTAAGCTTTTGGACCATCCCGTCATTGTTTTAGAATCATTTATACCAAGATAGACTACGCTGGAAGGGTACAAAAACTGTCCCATTTCTTCGTTGTAGAATTGCATGCATTTCCTCTACCTTCTGGCTGTCGCTACGTTGAATATCAGGGTTAGCGGAAGGAATTCATCACTCTCACTCATTCCCTCGGGCATTCACTCAGTCTACAAAATAAAAACAGTGTCGGAACCTCAGTTGCCAGAAGATCTGGCGTGGAGCGTTGGCTGCACTCGGGGGGGAGGTGATAAAACAGATGAACACCCAACGTACACCATTCCACTTCACTTCAAGTGGAGGCTCTCCACAATAATTCCCCTCCCGCCAAGTGAGCGTGAAGAAGTCTGGTGGCCTGTCGCGCGACTCTGCGTTGGAGAATATTCGTGATTCACGGAGTGCGGTGTGGACGCACAGCGGGAATTCGAGCGAGCCGCCGCTCGCCCCATTGACTCATGAGCCCCGGTCGAACTCAATTGATTGGGCTAGACAGCAGAGTCGGTCGAGATTGGTCGTTCTGCACTGTGCTCGACTCGTTCTGTCTGACTCGAATGGCAACAACGCCGGATGCGCTGGCGTCCGACGCACTTTATCAGAACATATTATACCAGAGCCCGATACAGTTCAAACAATTCCACCGGAGTGAGACGAATGTAATCTATCTACTTCGAGGCAGGTCAACCCGCAACTGCTCGCGTTTATTGTACACCCGGGCCATCCCCCAGTACAGTGAGGTTTGGGAGCTCCGTGGCCCAGGCATCCAGGCCTTCGGGTCCATGGCAGCTGGTATTCACTTGGAGGCCGTGGGAGACGGGATCGCGTTCCCGTGAGTCACGTTCCTTGTTTGGGATGGCACGTGATGGTAATTTCAAAAGCTCAACCGAACCTTCTTGAACGCTTGAACCCCCATCGTCTACTCTGATGGTGTCAACTCAACAGGTTGGGAAAACGCGTAAATCTGCGGAAGAGACCTCCCCTCCCGCCGATAGCGGCGACGAATATGAGGAACGTACCCCCGAACCTAACGGGACCCGTGGCACGAAACGCACCAGGACCACCAAAACGACAGTCAAGGGTAAGCAACAGAAGAAACGTCGCAAGAAAGCCAAACTGTCAATGCTTCCCGAAATGCCTGTTGATATTCTTTACGAGGTGCACGGAACTCTCCTTCCCGATGTTCTTGTTGATGCGACAACACCCCCAGATATTCTCTCTCGTCCACCCAAGGGATCTGATGCGCATCTCTTGGACGGCGAAGGTCTTCAACGAATTCCTTACCAGCAGATCATCGCGACATGTTTGGCAGGCGTCGTTCGGCACGATCCCGAAGAGCGAGCAGCCGCCAGCTTGTCCTTCAGAAATGACAGAAATGGCATACGCGAACCTTTTGTACGGACAATGCTGTATGGTTCGTGAACCTGTTGCCGATGTTCTTACCCGCCCGTCTAACGACTGGCTGCAGAACTGTGCTAGCACCAACCCGCCAATCCCAGCCTGGCGTGCTCTAGTGAGGCTTTGCGGAACCTGTGTCGACGGGGGCGAAATGTATGTCCCCTACTCCTCCTCCAAATCTTTTGGGAGCTCAACGATCCCACGAAGCGCGATGGATCCATACCATGCACGGCCCGATGGTTTAACTCGCGAAACCATCCGTGACGTGTGCGAAGTCCTCCCCATGTTCCGCGTCCGACGTGTGTGCATTTCCCCAGAATTCTCTCCTCCATTGACTTACTGCATTGTAGACCCTACTCGAGGGGTGATCGAGAAGGTTCTCTGTTCGGACAGTAAGCGATTCAGGGAGGAACTCGCGGCAGCAGGAAAGGAATCGGAGCTGGATGTGATCAAGAAGTATAGGTCACTAGTTCGCGAAAGGGATAAGGTCGGTGGCTACTCTGTTCCTTGTAATTCCGTCGACTGATCGATTTACAGTTTGCGGATGCTATGTCAGAGTCAGAGAGAGCCGCAACAGAGTCAAAGGAGAACGCGCGAGCAGACGTTCAAAAGCGAAGAGTTGAACGGTGGGGGGTCGATATTTATTCCCCGGTGAATCCACTAATCCCCTTTAGAATATGGGAGAAACTCTCCGAGGATGGATGGGGCGAAGAAATTGCAACTCGCAAGTCGATGTACGAAGCGGGGCTCAAGAAAATCAAGGGGGTGGTGATGGTTCGCCCCCTCGGCGAGAAAGGTGTGCACTTTCCAAATTCTTGATTTATTATGACCTGAGAATAGTGTGTAGCATGGGCAGAACTTCGGGTCCCTCTCAACGAATTTATGAGAGCTGAGTCGGAACACGTAAATGCTCGACTCGTTGCCGGACGATGTGAATCCCGCATAGGCAGAATCAGGGCCATTGCTGATTCATTCCGCCTCTCGCTTCCTCATCCCCATGATTTCTCTCCTTCGAGTGCAGACGTATGTTGGATCCCAGAAGTTCGGAAGACAATTGTCGACGGCACGGATGAGGAGTTCCAAGAATGTGAGACTGATCTTCGATCTAGGATCCCGGAGCTGTCGGCCGCCTGGCTCGAGGAACGCCAGAAAGTCTTTATGGGGCTTTTACCACAAGATTCTCCGACCCTGGAACACCTTTCCTTGGCGACAACCTTGTTTGATTGCGTGAAGTGCCACAGGTTTGGATTGCGCATCGAGGACGCCCTTTCCCACAGCTGTCACAGCTACAATTATGGTCGTGAACACAGAGAAACCTTCACTAATGCCGCAAGCGCCAGCACCTTTTTCCTGCGGACAAGCCCTCCTTGGGATTCAGGATTCTCCAAGTACGAATACTCTACAAAGCTCTCGGCCCTTGTCAGAGAAGTCGTCGTTCAGTGCGGTGAGGACCCGGACACGATCACGACCCAGGAGATGAACCGGAAACACTACCGCTTTGTGCGCTTTGGATGTAGGGATGGAATGATCGCTGTGATCAATTGGTTAGAAGCAGTAAGTTCGTGAACATTCCTTTGATTATCCCATGCCTCACCTACGTCACGCCGTCAGTTCGAGTACAACCGCCGCCGCGCACCCGGAGATGCACCGTGTCGGCTGCTACGGCCCGACGAACTCCCGGAATTTGTACCCTACCCGGAGGACAAAAAGCCTAATTGGAGTTGCCTCCGCTGTTGGGGAGCAGAGAAACCCGAAGGTCGTAAATGGAGGCACGGATACTTCAGCGCCATCAAAGAACATCTTGTTCGTTCGTAAGTTTCTCCCCGCGCGGAAGCATATGGCGTACAGAGCACCTTCTGACGTTGGGTTTTCCATAGGCATCAAATTATGAACCCGACCGAAGGAGATTACTACAATGACGACCCGAATGCTGCCGTAGGGATCATATTCAGGCCGGTAAACAGCGTTTGAGTGCTTAGATACCCCCCGTCGTCGCCTTGTGGCCGTTTCAACTACGATGAATTAGGCTAGATGTCGCAGCTAGCGGAAGGATAGTTCGAGCTCATTACTACATTGTTCATTCCCTTGAGCGTTCATCCACATAGTTGAAACATTGCCACTGTTTTCCTAGCCCCGCGGACCAGATAGAGCTGTTTCTGGTGCTGACGGCCACGGATGTCCGAAAACCGTGCGCGTGGGGGTATACACTCGTGCTGAGGCGCTGAGCGCTGACGACTCGGGCTGATGACGGTAGGATCTAAACGGGAGGGTGGGTGTTGAGAGTGATGGTGATGGATGAGAGGGTGGTGGGCGGTGGGACCAATTGAAGTCCTATTCAGATAGTGGGGTCAACAAGGGCGTTGGAGTAAATTGGGTCGGGTTGTACGAGGTGTCGTACGACATGTGCGGTCGGAGGACATAACCATAACTCCCCACGCAGGGACTTGGAGGTGCCCCGCATTTGATGTTGCGATGTAATTTTTGGACCGCGACTGCGATTTATCTGATAAGATTGAGAACTAGCTCTCAAATTCTATTCATCTTAAGGTCGCATGTACTTATAGTTCTGACGTTTCAATTCGCCTTCCAGTCAAGCTTCGAGCTCGTGATTCTCCCGCAAGGAAGTGCTTTCAAATTCACTCTCACTCTGAAAGAACGGTAATGAAAAACTTCTACGCATTCGACCTTCGACGTAATTATATATCGTGTCTCTATCGTAGCAAAACTTTACAAAGGGCCGTCACACGGTTCTTCCTAAACAATTTTTCCGTGGGATCAATAAAAGCATAAGGGTGCCGCCCTTATAAGAAGGTGGACGGGCGAAAAGGGGTTGTGTGTAGAACGAAGGCGTCGGTCTATATGAAGCAGGGTGCTCCTCTCTCTCACCAGGGGGTTGGGGGGGAGGGTTTAAGCGAGAGGCTTCCTGCCATACTTCCTCCTGTACTTGGCATCGATCTCCTCGAGGTAATAGGCTCCCGGCCAAATGTTATCGAGCGATCCGGTGGGGGTATACTGGCCAGCATTGTGGTTCTTCTCCCTCAGCAACATAGCCTCAACGTACTCTTGACAAGGGACGACCTTCATGCTCGCCAACCTGTTCACGAGGTCCATCTTCTCCCTGATTTCGGTGGTATCGCCCTTGACGGTCATGGTGTAGAAGGAGGAAGCGAATCCGGATCCGTAAGCGAACATGGAGATCTTCTTGCCCTTCAAGATGGCGGGGTCGACGCTGGAGAGGACCGAGGCGAGACCACCGTACAAGGAGGCGGTGTACATGTTACCGCAGCGCTTCGAGCACCTCATTGATGGCTCCACACGCTTGGCATACTCGGCCTTGCCGACACCGATGAACGTCTTCTCAATGACCTTGTCGGTTAATGAAGCCTTGTAGTTGACCTTGAGGATATCCTCAGCTGGGACGCTGGAGAACTTTTGGTGATTTGGGTTGGCGACGAAATCGTTGTAAAGGAATCGACCGTGGCCCTTCTGTACCATCTTTCCGTAGGGAGAGTGGAATACGGGATAGTCTACGGAGTCGAGGGTGAAGTCGACGCCCTTCTTGGCAACTTTGGAGCGGTAACTCTTGTAGGAGCCGTCGAGAGCCCAGATATAGGTGGAGATGGAGAGCGGTCCGTCGACTTCGGGATACTCGGAATCAAGCTTGGGCTTGTAGAAATCGTAAGTGTTGGCCATGTGATTCCCGTGGGTGGCTATCATCAGAAGGGTGATCAGCAAACACATAGAGATCAAACGGCGAACCGAACACGAATGTTGATTTTTATAGATTGAACGAAACGGTTGCTCACATTCGAAAACGATCGGGGCGTTGGGACCGATCAACATAGCACAGGCTCCGGCACCACCAGCAGGCCGGGCAGAGCCCTCAGCGTAGATAGCAATGTCACCGGCGAAGACGATGGCGTTTCTTCCATCCCAGGAAGAAGACTCGACCCAGTTGATGGCGTTGAAAACTGCGGCGGTGGAGCCATAGCAGGCGTTCTTGCTATCGATACCCTCAATATCATAGTTGCCGGACTCCGCGAATAGGTCCATAAGGGTGGTCTTGACGGATTTGGACTTGTCGATGATGGTCTCAGTGCCGACCTCTAGGCGACCAATAGATTTGGGGTCAATGTTGTACTTTTCGAGCAGAGCGGAGACGCCTGTGTGACGGGAGGACGGGAAACACGATTAGGCTGGATATATGCGCCTCTTCGGGAATGGACTCACAAGACAAGGCAAAGGAGTTGATGTCTTCGCGGTCATCGGTGCAAGCCATGTAAGACTGACCGAGACCAATAGTGTATTTGCCTTTGGGGACACCGTCGAAGACTTCAAGGTCTTCCTGGGAGATACACTGCAAAACAACAACGGCCACGTCAGAAGGTGAGCTTAGGGTGATGTGACAAACTAAAAGACGCACTCTGTGGGGGAAGTACATCTCCATGGCGAGGATACCAACATCCTTGGGGCGTGTCTCAGAGGGGTGTACGGTGGTGCCGTTGGAAGTACCGTTGGAGGTACCGTTGGTGGTGGTGCCGTTGGTGTGGACGCCGTTGACAGCGGTCATATTTGCAGAGAGATAGAGGGGGAGGCGAGGAGGAGGGGGGTTGGAAGGGGGGAGGATGAAGAAGAAGGAGGAAGACTGGTGACGAGGTTTTATAGCACACCAGCAGACTTGGGTCCCATTTTCCGGATCGTACCATTCAAAAACGGGCGACCGATCAATCGGACGCTTGAGCAGTCTCTCAAACTTTCTAATTGTTTGTCTTATTTTTTGTTGTGTACGGTGGAACACTGCACTTGTGTAGGCAAAGCTAGGCTATAACCAGCGTATACAAGGACAGAGTTTAGATACGTTGGGTGTCGCCAGACACTCGGTGGGCTTAGGCGACGGACGGCGGTGAGGTCACGCGCGGGAGCCCAAAAAGCGCCCGAGCGGTCCGGCAGCGGCTCCAACCCTGACCGATGACCGCCGGGCTGGTCGTTATGGGGCGGAGATTTGTATTCTTTGACCCACTTGATATCCAGCATACACGCCCACATAGATTGGGCGAGGACGAGGTGGTTGGGCTCGTCGGGGAACAATCTAAGAGGGTCGATCGTGTGTGGAAAGGAGTGCGCGACGCCGCAGCAGATTGCGACTCATGGCTTCATTCTCCTCCACCTCCAACCAAGACCTATCCAAGAATCTCGACAGCCTCTCTCTCTCAGAACCGATAGATCCCTGGTCTCGCCCATTAGATGACAACAACCCAACGGATCCGGCGCTCCCCACGACCCCACCCACAACTGCTTCCAAGCGCGGCATCACAGATAGTGCAGGGTCCGACGGACCCCCGCCTCTCCCCGTAGAAACTCCCCCGTTTGCATCCTCGGAGCCAGACGTGCAGGTGGACCAGACCATCATCAATGACTTCGATCCGCTAGGTAACAAGACCGAGCAAGAAGCCAAGAAGGCATGGGAGCAATCCGAGCCCCACCCACCAGTCCCCCCCAAACCATCCTCAGCCCACCCTGAGCCTATAACCCAGGACGGGCCCATCCCTGTACCCGCCAACACTCAATCTCTTCCACCACCCGCTCCGATCCCAGTGCCAGATCCCATCCCAATCCCTCCCGTCATCACGGACAAGCCCCTCCCAGATCCAAACTCCACAACATCCACGACTCAAGACCCCGCACAGCCGGTATCTCTATCATCCACCCCCACCTTTTCCGGGCTCGCCGCTCTTGCGCGGACCTTCATCCCGAAATCCCCGGTTCGGACATCACGCCCCCTGTCGATCGACCAAGCCACTGTGATCCCAAGCCCAACTACGGCCTCCTTCGGTGCTCATGCGCAGGAACAAGGCGCGAGCCATAAGAGGTCGCAGTCCCAGGGACAGGTGCCGCCGCCCTTGAACCTAGAAGCACGCGATGAGAATCGACCAGGTACACCAGGATCGGCGCCCAGAACACCAAAGAGCGCTGCCAAGGATGTAGATAAGGACCAACCCCCTCCATTTGACTTCCAATCCTTCCTGGAACAAATCAAGTCAAAACCTGCTGAACCAGTGGCCAAGTACCTCAGATCGTGCGTTTCAAACGTCATCACGCCCTCGTCGGATCACTGAATAATGATTCGTAGATTCCTGACCAACTTTGCGAAACGTACGTTCACCGTGAATGATCAAGTGAGGTTGATCCATGATTTCCTGAACGTAAGGCGGTACCCCACGATCCCGAAATTAAATCTGAACCGTGCCTTTCTAGTTCATTTCGCAAAAGATGCGAGAGTGCGAGGTTTGGAGAAATGTCACGGAGGCCGAGTTTGATAACGCCCTCGAAGCGATGGAGAAACTTGTTATGAATCGGCTTTATGAATAGTGAGTCTCCGAGAACTTGTCTCTCCGAATCGACAAATCAGAGGGCCTAATTGTCTATTCGGACGCCTTATTCCGCTAATTCGACAATCCAGCACGTTCACTCCACAAATCCCACGCCTCGTTCCTCCCAGACAAGTAACCACCGATGACCTGGAACGCGATCACGTGTTGGCCCAGCGAATCTCATTATTTGGGTGGATAGAGGAGAAACACCTAGATGTACCAGAGGAGGACGGAAGTAAAGGGTTCCTCATGTTCGCGCAACAAGGTACCGGTTCCATCAAGTCTGCCTGTCAATCACTGACCGGTATGAACCCGTTCGCTAGAGCTGTTGAAAGTAAACCATTACAAGGCCCCAAGGGATAAGCTTATCTGCGTGCTCAACTGTTGCAAGGTCATCTTCGGTCCGAAATACCTCTTTCTACGTTTCCAATGATCGGTCGTAGTTTGGCTGACTACTGTTTCTCTCCCCCTCTCGGGTTTCCCGTCCACCCGTTCTTTAGGTCTATTGAGGCACCTCCACAAAGAGGAGGGAGCGGATGCGTTCTTGCCCATTTTAATCTTTGTGGTGTTGAAGGCAAACCCGGAGCACCTGCTCTCCAATGTCGAGTGCGGCCGCTTGCTCGAAACTTCGGTTTTCTCGTGGCCGCTTACGATCTCTCTTAGGTTCATCAATCGGTTTAGGAACCCCGCGAGGCTGCAAAGCGAAGCTGGATACTACCTCTCGAGTCTGGTGCGCATGTTGTTACCCGCTTGAAGAAAATCCTGACCGAATCTCAATAGATGGGAGCCATATCGTTCATCGAAACGATGGATCACACCGCTCTCTCGAACATCACACAAGAGGAGTTTCAGGAGAACATTGAGTCAACCATGGCCTCACTCTCCGAAGACGAGGCTGCTAGCCGTCCCCCCGCCCAATCGTTACACGCAGCCACGGCCTCATCCAAACCGATCATCTCACGAGTGGGGACCCCTATATCTACCTTCCACATGGGCGAGGAGTCTGCTGAGCCTCTCATGGGTGGTACATCAGGTTCCCCGCCAAGTTCGACTTCCCCGTTCGCGGCCCTACAGTACCAGCTAAGCCAACTCGGCGGTGCCGGAGGACCGAGTCAACAGAATGGGCTCACTCCCCAGACTCTCGGGGAGGATGCGAAGCGACTATTGCAGAAGACGGGGGATGCGGTGTCGAAGCCGTTGAACGCCCTGGGGAGGATCTTCAGTGATGCATTGGATAACGCCGAGGACCAACTGCGGTTCTTGCCGTTCGGAGGGGATGGAGCACAACACCCCGGTCAAGGTCAAGACCAGTACGGTCGGGCATATGGGCAGTACGGGCAACACGACACCCCACTTCACCAGACTGGTGGCCAGATCCAGACTCCGTATAAGCCGAGAGTCAAACGGGTCAATTCACCGGGCACGCCACCTCGTGGCGAGACCATAGGGGGACCTTCTCAAGGTGACCAACAAGGACAGCAACGACAAAGCTGGTACGAGAGTCCTACGAAGATGTACACGTATTCGAACCGACCGTTGGTTGTGAGTCCCGGCGATACGCCCGGGAGGTCACCGAGTCCCGCTCCGTCGAAACTACAGTCACTCCTCGGATTCGGGTTCGGGGATGGACAATCTTCCGCGGGGCTAGATTCGCCTACCCCGGCGAACAGACCGGCTCCTCGGCAACCGCGACACGGGAGATCGCCCTCGACGAATTTGGGACCAAACAATCCTGACCCAAGGGACAACTACGGGGGAGGCTTCCAACCTCCATCGGAGTCGTACGCGTCTCTCGTGCAAGCCCAGGAATCGTACCTCCAATCTCAGCAGGCTCGTACGGAAGCGCCAGACATACAGTTTTTGCAGGCGGAGATCGACAGAGCGCACGAGAAGCAGAGTCAGGCTTCGAGGGATACGTTGAGGCAGATTTTCCCTGGGGTCGATGAGGAGGTACTGGAGTGGGTGCTTGAAGGGAGTGAGGGGCAAGTGGAGAGGAGTATTGAGATGTTGTTGGAGATTACGAGTGGTGGATAGGTGGTTCGGCCCTAGGCTTGACGAGCGTCTTGTGGGATTTGTTGCCATAGCTTTGGTTCGGATCTGGTGGATATTGAGACATAACGACGCATGAAAGACGAACGACCAAGTTATGTGTCTTACTTTTCTCTTCTACACGTACGTCATGCACGAATTCAGTTGATATAACCTTACTGGTGGGATTCCGCACGTAAGCCCAACGCCCGAGTTTGAGTTGTTCGTGGGTTCTCTGCGGTAGTTCTGGTTCTGAATGCACACTGCTGTTATGGGTTGCAGACAATTACTATCGATCCTCTACACTTTGTACTCCTCAAACTTCACAGAATCCAGTTGGAATCTCGTCGGGCCACCGTGGCTGGGCCGAGGAAGGATGAGGGTTGAGTTCAACTCGATGACCCTCAACGTTGTTTTCTTCCCTCTTCTTTTCAGCTTCGAACAGGCTGCCGCCCAATCTTTCACGCGCTTTATCCACTCCCGATATCCCGTCCCTGGATCCTTCAAACAGTCTACCGTCCAATCCTTCACACCTTGCATCTCCTCCCTCAATCTTTGTTTTTCTCGTTCCGTATGAGGCCCCGGGCCACTGCAGTTAGGCCAGCACCAGCCCGTTGGTGGAGGCGTGGTGAGGGAAAAGTGTACGATCTGGAATGTGTCGAAATTTGGGAGGGTTTTACACGTTTTGACTAGTTCTAGCGTTGTGGAACGTATGGTTTCGATCATGTCGGGTGTCATTCTCGCTTTATCGCCTGTGGTACGATGCGGGTGTGGGCGCGGGTATGGGTGAGGGTAGAGGACGGTGAGTTCGGTGAGCCTAGGGCACGCGGCCACGTATCCTGAGGCCAGAGACGATTAGTCGCTATTCTCACCCTGTGATGCCACAGAGAGCTGGATCACCCACGGGATGGATTACAGGGCAAAACCAGGGGGATCGTCAACCGCCTGACTTTTGAACGATAGCTCGGGGGAAGAGACCGAAGGAATTTATCCGAGGTTATAGGTTTATCTATAATCACCCAGACGACGTCCTCGACGTTGGGACAGCGTTTGAGGAGCGGGTAAGCGAACTCAGGTATGATCAGAGTCTTAATCTGGGGGAGCACGGTCCGCCACATGAGCGCCTTCTTGACCCGAATCACAGTCAAGCTGTCATCCAATGGCCCTATTTCGAGCGTGTGAAGATTTGGGAGGGACTCCAGACATTCGACAAGCTGACGACTGGATTCGGAGTACAGGCAATGCACTGTCATGAACCTTAAAAGGACACGAATCAGCCTTGACCCAAGGGCAAAGGAGGACGTGGGGGTACTTCACGTGAGCAAGTGACTGGTTCTGGCACAAAACCCGCATGGTGTTGATGAAAATACATTTCCTTTGTATCACACCGTAGTAGCGGTGGGAAGATCTGGATGGCTGGATGTGACCCCAGATCCATGACACCAATCGCAACCTCATCGTTCTGCACGTCCAGCTTAACAATAGTAGAAATTCTATCCGTTGCTGATGGTCTTCACTGATGTCCATCCAATACTGAACACAGTACCGTGCATAGTGACCAGCGAGATGCGGGTCTGGGGCAATATGAGAGAGGATGGAAAGGATGAGCTCGTCCGGGAGTTGGAAAACTGCGAAAACGGAACAGGGCAGGTCAGCATTCGATCGAAAGAGTTGATGGAAGAACCCGCACTGAGGCTGGTTTGGGGTGCAGGAGAGCTGGGTGTTGTTTCCCGGCAGGGCGGGATGCGGGTTTGGAGGAGAACCTTGGAGTGTTTTCACCGCGACGGTTCATGAGTCTATGGTGTAAAGTTCGCCGCCGGAGATTCGAGATGCCAGGGTACTGAGACTGTACTGAGAGGAGAAGGAGTGCCCGGGCCGGGGCACAGGGGAGGTTTGGAGAACCGGCTTTCCGTTTACCGCTCGGGCCGAGTCCGTCCCCCGTTAGGTTGAGGCGTTTCACTGCTGCCCGCACCGCGTCTTCTTCAGTATGTTTACACGGGAAAAGCGTGCGGAGAAAAAGGATAACACATTCTGCATGACTCCATAGGAGCAGCAAAAGATATCGAGGGCGATTCTTGACAAAGAGCATCGTGAGGATCCGTGGGGTCCTCGTACTCGCGCCGTTCAGGGTGTCGAATCCGGATTTATGCCCACCGAAGAGTATTGAGATGCTGTTGGAGATTACGAGCGGTGTATATGGTTCGGCCCTAGGCTTGACGGGTGTCTTGGGGGATTTGGGGCCGCGATGTGCAGTTTTGGTTCGGATTTGGTGGATATCAAGACATAACCGCGCATGAAAGACGAGTTGAACGACGAAGTTCACTTTTTTTCCTTCTTATCAGCGAGATCCCTCCACACGAGCCAAACGTTCGACTGACGGATCCTCTTGTGGTGGTTCTGAATGCGCACCCATCTGAAGGTGGTACATGAGGGGTGCGGGTTCCGTGGTTCGACGTTCAAACGTTCACTCCTCGTCCTCGGAACATTACTCACACTACCGTACACATTGCGGGCAGTTATTATCAAATCCCTACACTTTGTACTCTTCAACCTTCACAGCACCCAGGTGGAACCCCGTTGAGCTTCGCGCCGAGCTCAACTCTATGACTCTCAACGTCGTTTTCTTGTCTCCACTTTCCAACTTCGAACGGAATGCCGCCCAATCCTTCACGCGCTTCATCTGCTCCCTCAACACCTGATTCTCCCCTCCCTCTCCCTCCAGACACCCCATTTCTGGTTCTTTCAAACAGTCTATCGTCCAATCCTTCACACCTTGCATATCCTCCCTCAATCCTCGTCTCTGTTGTTCCGTGTAAAACCACGGGCCGATGCATACCAAAGGCCGGGACTGGCGCGTTGGTGGAGGCACGGTGAGGGAAAAGTGTACGATCTGGAATGTGTCGAAATTTGGGAGGGTTTTGCACGTTTTGACTAGTTCTAGTATTGTGGAGCGTATGATTTCGGCCATTTCGGGCGTCATTCTCGTTTCCGTGCCTGTGGTGTCGTGCGGGTGTGGGTGAGGGTATGGGTGAGGGTGAGGGTAGAGGACAGTGAGTTCGGTGAGCCTAGGGCACGCGGCTACGTATCCTGAGGCCAGAGACAATTAGTCACTGTTCTCACCCTGTGACGCCACAGAGTGCCGGACCACTTACGGGATGTATTACCGGACAAAAGCAGGGGAATTGTCAACCGCTTGACCTTTGAACGCCAACTCGGGGGAAGGGATCGAAGGAATTTATCCGAGGTTACAGGTTTATCCGTAATCACCCAGACAACATCCTCAACGTTGGGACAGCGTCTGAGGAGCGGGTAAGCGAATTTAGGTATGATCAGAGTCTTAATCTGAGGGAGTACGACCCGCCACGTGAGCACCATCTTGATCCAGCGTGCACTACAACTGCGTTCCGATGACCCTATTTCGAGCGTGTGGAGATTTGGGAGGAACTCCAGGCATTCAACAAGTTGAGGAACAGCGTCAAAGTCCAGGTAGGACAGTGTCATGACCCTTGAGAGGACGCGAATCAGCCCTGATCCAGGAGTAAAAAAAGACATGGGAGGTACTTCACGCGGGCCAAAGAATCGTTCTGGTATAAAATCCGCTTGACGGTGGTGAAGTACCACGAAGTCCACCGTGCTTTACGATTGTAGGAGGTTAGTGGCAGTTGGATGCGAAGCCAAATGGAGGTTCGTGGCGGTTGGATGTGGTCCCAAATCCATGGCACCAATCGCAACCTCATCGCCCTGCACGTCCTGCTTAACGGCAGTAGAAATTCCATCCGCCGCTGACGGTCATCGTTGATGGTCATACAATACTGAGCACGGTACCGTGCATAGTGACTGGTAAGGTGCGGGTCTGGGGCGATGTGAGAGAGGATGGAAAGGATGAGCTCATCCGGGAGCTGGAAAACTGCGAAAACGGAACGGGGGAGGTCAGCATTCGACCGAAAGAGTTGATGGAAGAACTCGTACTGAGGCTGGTTTGGGGTGCAGAAGATCGATGGATCGCTGGGTGTTGTTTCCCAACGAGGCGGTATGCGAGCCTGGAAAAGAACGTTAGGATATTTTCACCATGGCGGTTCATGATTCTGCAACGTGGGGTTCACCGCCAGAGAATCGACGAGGTGTCAGGAAAGGGGGTGTGGTCGCAAGGGACAGGATCCGAGAACTTGAATTTCATCTGGAAAAACTCTTGCCGACTAGGCGATGCTAGCTGGAGGTATAGTAGCGGCCTGACCGGGTTACATAAGTATCAACCATTCATCAACAATTTCGCCTGAGACGCCTCTGTGTCTGATTCCGAAGCCAAAATTGGCGCCTGTAAGTGAGTGAGGAGCGACGGCCTATGTACTACGGACCATTACTGTCAAATCCCTACACTCCATACTCCTCGACCTTCATAGAACCCAGATGGAAGACCGGAGGGATACCAACATTGGTATCCGCGAGAGCCGGGTTCAACTCGATGAACCTCAAGGCTGCCTTCTCCCTCCCCCCTCCCTCCTGACATCCCGCCTCGGGCCTCGTAAAACGGTTGATCGCCCGATCCTTCATATCTTGTATCTGCTCCCTTAATACCTGCTCCTCTTGTTCTGTGTAGGGCCCTAAGCCGCGATACCACTGGTACTTGCGCATTGGGGGAGGGGTGGTGAGGGAGAGGTGTACGATCTGGAACGTGCCGAAATTTGGGAGCGCGTCACACGCATTCATTAATTCTAGCAGCGCGGAGCGTGCGGTTCTAGTCGTGCCAAGTAGAGTCCCCATTTCAATTAGGGTGCCAAATGGGTGTAAATGCTGGTATGGGTGAGGGTAGAGAACGGTGAGTTCTGTGAGCCTTGGACACGCGGCCACATATCCTGATGTTGAAGGCAATTAGCTGCAATTCTCATCCCAAGATCCTACAGTATGTTGTATTGCTTACGGGATGGATTACAGGGCAAACCCAGGGGAATCGTCAATCGCTCAACCTTCGAATCGCAGTTCGACGTGAGAGATCGAAGAAACTCATCAGAGTGTATGGGCTTGTCTGTGATTACCCAGACAACGTCCTCAACATTGGGGCAATGTTTGAGGAGTGGGTGGGCTGGCTCGGGTATGATCAGAGTCTTAATCCGGGGGAGTCTGATCTGCCCAAGCGCCGTCTCGAGTAGGGTCGTATCAGGACCGCCACCAGATGACCCTAGTTTGAGAGTGTGGAGATTTGGTAGGGATGATAAACACCGGACAAACGGTTGAACCACCTGATCCTCCAGGTAGTGTACCGTCATGAACCTTGAGAGAATACACGTCAACCCCGGACCAGGGACCGAGAATGGCACGGAAGTACCTTACGATGGTAGCCAGGGACTTGTCCAAGTGCAGAACGTGCGTGGTGGCGGCAAAGTTCCATAAAACCAAATCTGTTCCAAAGCGTCGTGATGGTTGGATGAGACCCCACATCCATGGCAGCAGTCGTGACCTCATCGTTCGGCATGTCATGCTCAACGATTGCAGAAACTCCATCCGCCTCTGATGGTCATCGTCGATCTCCATACAGTACTGGACGCAGAACCGCGCATAGGAACTGCTAGGTCGCGGTTCTGGGAAGATGGAGGAGGGAATGAATAGGATGAGCTCGTCTGGGAGTTGAAAAACTGCGAAAATGGGGTAGGTTAGATTGGCATTTGATCGAAACAGGCTGACGAAAGACTAGAAGCTCATACTGAGGCTGGTCTGACGAATCGCTGGGCGTCGTTTCCAAACGAGGCCGTATGCGAGTCTGGTAAAGAACGTCGGAGTATTTTCACCGTGATGGTCCATGGTTCTATCGCGCAGGGATCACCATCTGAGACTCGATGAGGTGAGGAGTGGAGAAGAGGCGGCCGGAGCTGGGGCATGCGTTTGGTGGAATGTTGTAGAGCGCCGGCTGCAAATTTTGCCGAATCCGCAGATTCGGGACTTACAGTCTTCCATGTTTACAAACACGCCCCGGACGGACCAAATCCACGTGTGTAGACACCTTTGACCTAGGGAAGTACAACCTCATGCCATTCAACCAATTCGGGGGTCGCTCTCACTCTTCCTGCCTCGACGCAGCGCTGTCACTTACCCATGACGTCATGGAAGCAAGGGCTCGAGGGCTCGTCTCCTCTTTCCTCGCTGTCGACATCAAGGGCTTCTTCGACCACGTCGACCACGACAGACTATTGGAAGTCATGGAACACAAGGGGTACCCAACCAATGAAGTGAAGTGGATAGGGTCTTTCATAAGCGAAAGATTTGTCAGGGTGCAGGTCGACGACCACGTTGGAGATCCGCACCCGCAAATCGTAGGTCTTCCACAAGGATCTGGCATTTCACCCGTACTCGCTTGTATTTACTCAGCGATTGTACTTGAACACCTCAACCGTTTCCCCATCTACGACGAAACAACGGTCACCTGCGTCCCCGTCGGACCAAGGGCTTACGTCGGCGACCATGGATTCCACGCCATGGGAGCAGACCTCTCCACCAACGTCTACACCCTGCGCAAAACGCTCGACACCGCAACGGATATCCTCACCAGGATCGGCATGTCAATCGACCCGGACAAGTGCGATCTCATGCACTTCTCGTGGCAACTCGGCGACACCAGTTCCCCCTTGATCACCACCACACTATACGGCAAGAGCATCACCATCACTCCGCCATCGTCCATCAGATGGCTAGGATTCCACCTCAACCGCAAACTGTCATTTCGACACCATGTCAACCTTCTGGCCAAAAAGGGCCATGCCATCGTCTGCGGCCTCAAGGTCCTAGGTAACACCATCGAAGGGATCTCGCCAGCAAACCTACGACTCCTGTACAAAACCGTAGTGGTCCCAGCCATAACCTATGGATGCCAGCTATGGTTCAACCCCGACAAGCCATCCCGACGTCTCCTTAGACCCCTCGAACGGGTTCAGCACAAGGCACTCTTGGCCATCGGAGGAGCATTCTGGGACTCCCAGGAGGAAGCACTCCAGATACTAACCTACGTACCCAACCTAGAGTCCACCATCCACAAGCTGTACCGGTCAGCGGCACTCCGCATACCCCGACTTCCGATATCCTCCGAGATCTCACGGCGACTTCCGGTCCATTTTATCCCAAACGACCTCCCCTTGGAACAACACGTCATCCCGCCACGACACGCGCCTTTCCCCCGCCCAACCAGCACCGGCAAGCACGCCAACAAGGGGTCACCGCTCATCCGCATGGCCGACACCATTGACGTCAACATGGAACGATCTTCACCCTTCCACACACAGAATGCGCCACACTCCTACCGACTTTCATCACAGCCCTTCACGGGCCGCTTCTTCATCAACAAGGAGGCCTGCAAACCAGACGATCGTAAGTCTCTGGTAGCTAACCAACGGATGTGGTTACTCTCATCACAGGGTCGCCGGACCCTCAACATCTTCGCCGACGGATCGAAGACAGACAAGGCGGCGGGCTGGGCCGTGAGGGGCATCCACGCCAGCCGAGTCCTATTCCAATTCAGCGTCCCTTTCGCCAGACGCGCATCCAGCCACGACGCTGAGATGATGGCCCTGGCCCACGCTGTCACGATTTTCACATTTTCACTCATTATCTTCTAAGTTTGAAGCGCCCAAACACTCGTTCAAATCATGACATGGCGTTATCTTATCTTATCTTTTCTTATCTTATCTTATCTTTTCTTATCTTATCTTTTCACACTTCAAAGTCACACCATCAAGACGAGGAAAACAGATAGTATTGGAATACCGATGAAGAACTATCTATTTGGAAGAACCCGCTACAACCCACTCGTTCTCCTTATCGGACTCCCCTAATCCATCAAAGTCCAACTCGTCGTCAGCATCATTCCCACCATGAGGCCAAGTCTTATCGTAAGACTGCCAATCTATATACTTGTCGACGGTGGCCTGGTCAACGGTCAGACCGGGAATCTCGTCGGGGAAACCGATGTCCGGAAGAGGAGGAGAAGCGGGACGGAAAACCGCCTCTCTCGGAACAGCAGGAGGAGGATTGGTCAATTTCTCAACCATCCTCTCCAAAGACGTAACACGAGCCTTAAGATCAGCGATCTCTAATTGGCCCTCCCTAATATCCTATCAGTACTCCTCGTCAAAGAAAGGAGTAAAGGAGGACACACCTTAGAGAATCCTCGAGGGACCTCTTAACGTTCATCCGCTCCCAACCGTCGAGAGCCCTCTTCTTCTGCTCCTCCCTCATGTCGTCCTTCACCTCCGCGATGGTCTCGTAAATCTCACAACCCATAACGGCTGCGAAACCAAGACAGGCATCCATACGCCCGTCCATCGCATCACCTTCGTGATGGATCTCACGAAGACCCCTACCGATCCAAGACTTCGGAAATGTCTCGAGGTCCAACTCGTTGATGTGCTTCCTCCATCGCTCCTTGGACACCATAACGGCATCCCCCAATCCCAAATCCCTCAAACTGTCATGCCGGTACTTACTGGTCATCATCCGACCCCTCACCGACTGAAGAGAAGGATAGGGTTTTCCCCCGTTGTCCCTCCTGGACGATTCGCCACCCTGGTTGTAACGGTAGACAAACAACCGTTGGTCCCGAGCCTGCCTCTCTTCCTCAGAAGGGAAATGCCCCTTCTTCCTCTTAAAGAAAGGCAACCCTATAAAAGATTCTTCAACATTCTGATCAATAAAGAAGGAAGAAGAATCTGACCTGAAGATTCCCCCTGGCTCTCACCCCGAGGATAA
>Ga0307511_10002326_pt1 | contig 19866 bp, 18 predicted proteins | sample 13_EM_MG_FD_200266 | JGI IMG/M metagenome (GOLD analysis project Ga0307511, IMG submission 200266) | Populus trichocarpa ectomycorrhiza microbial communities from riparian zone in the Pacific Northwest, United States - 13_EM | ecosystem: Host-associated > Plants > Roots > Unclassified | place...
CAGGCGCGCAGTCCGTCGAGGAGTTGCGCGCGAACGTGAAAGCCGTGACCGCGAAGCAGGTGATCGACAACCTGCTGAGTCAGCCCGGCGAGAGGGAGTTGCCCCCTGAGCCGTCAGCGCGCGAGATCGTGTTCCGTGGGACGTTCGAGGAGGTCAACGCCTACTTCTACGAGCGCGAGTGGAGCGACGGTCTGCCGATCGTTCCACCCACGATCGAGAAGATTGAGGAGTTTCTCAGCTTCACCCCTCGGGACCGCCAGGAGTCGCTTGGCATTCTGCTGCCGGAAAATCGGGCTGCGACCGTCTGGGCGACCGCCGTCAATGGCGTGATGGCCGGTTGCCGGCCGGAGTACATGCCAATCCTGGTGGCCCTCGTTGAAGCCATGGCAGATCCGACCTACGGGGTCGAGCACAGCGGCAACACGCCCGGGTCGGAAACGTTGATCATCCTCAACGGACCGATCATCAAGGAGCTCAAATTCAATTACGAGCAGGGCGTGCTACGCGACGGCTTCATGGCCAACACGTCCGTCGGCCGCTTCTGGCGCCTCGCCCTGCGCAACATGGCCGGCTTCCTCCCGCACAAGACCGACAAGGGTACTTTCGGAAACACGTTCCGAGTCGTTCTGGCCGAGAACGAGGACGTGTTGGCCAAGATCGGCTGGGCGCCGAACAGCGTCGATATGGGATTTGCGGCGGGGGACAACACGGTCACCATTACCCGGCTGACGGGCGGTGGTGTTCTTCCCTCCGTCACCGGCAGCAAGCCGGAACAGATGATGCCCTACCTCGCGGACGGCGTCGTCAAGCAATCCGGGTGGGAGGTCGTGTTTACGGTGGGTGGCCTTTCTTACGGCACATTGCGTCCGGTGCTCGTGATGAGTCCCATTCTTGCGGAAACGATCGCCCGTGCCGGATGGAGCAAGGATGACGTCAAGCGTTACCTGTTTGACCATGCGCGCATGCCCGCGTCGCGCGTCGAGACTTTTACCGACAAGTGGGTGGACTTCCCGATCGACTCGCTCAAACGACAGGTCAATCTCGGCCGGCTTCCGCAGGCATTCCTGGAATCGGACGATCCGAATCGACTCGTGCCGATCGTGCTCGATCCCGACGACTTCATGGTGTTGGTAGCCGGAGACCCGCTACGCACGAACGCCTATGTGTTCGCCCACAACGGTTATCTCGGCTTCCCCGCGGCGAAGCAGATACAACTGCCGAAGGACTGGGATTCACGGATACGCAAGTGAGATCAGTCACTTCCCCGAAGCTGTGTCAGCGCAAGCATGCCGGCAGCCAGCGCGCCGATGATGTACCAGGGCGGCGCAAAGGCACTGCCGGTGGCGTCGATCAGCAACTTGAGAACGAGTTGCGTCGTACCGCCGAGCAGAGCCACACCGGTGGCATAGGTCATCGCGAAGGTACCGGACCGCACGGCAGGAGATAGGGACTCAACGAGAAACGCCGACATACAGACGATGGCGGTTATGTGAATGACTGACAGCACGGCCGTGACCACAAACAGCGTTGCGGCCGTGGGCCAACGATTGATCAGCTCAAAAGCGGGCAGCATCAGCACCAACAGCAGTGCAAAAGACAGCAGCAGTACCCGCCGATGACCGAGCCGATCGCCGAGCCAGCCGCCGGCATAGGCGCAAGTCAGATAGCCCAGTCCCTGCGCTATGGTCGTTACGAAGGCCAGCTGCGCGCCCAGTTTCAGCGTGTCCTGGGCATAGGTCGCCAGGTAGGTCAAGCCATATCCGGCAATGGTGCCCGCGCCAACCAACATCAAGCCTACGAAGAACACGCGCCAAGGGGACTGCGCGGCCGGTTCGCGAGCTGCCCGCGCCTTGGCCATTTCCAGCGTCTCCGGCAACCGGCGGCGAATGAGCAACCCGACGGGCACAACCAGCACACCCAACAACAACGCGACGCGCCAGCCGTAGGCATCGAGATTCCCGGGCGAGAGAAGCCGTGCCAGCGAATAGCCCATCAGGCCGGAGCACAGTACCGCGAGACCCTGCCCGGTCTGCAACATGGACACGTAGCGCGCGCGCTTCTCGCGTGGGGCAGCTTCCGCGGCATACGCAGTAATCGGGCCCACTTCGCCACCGACCGCAAAACCCTGCAGCAATCGGAAGCACAACAACAGGATGGGCGCTGCGAGACCAATGCTCGAGTAGGCGGGTGTCAGCGCCATGCCCAGAATGCTCAGGCCCATCAAGCCGAACGACCACATCATCGCCGGCTTGCGGCCGCGGCGGTCGCCATACCGGCCGATCACGATTCCGCCGAGCGGCCGCATGAAGAAGCCCACGCCGAAGGTCGCGAGGGTATACAACAGGCCCCGCGCGCCGAGCTCAGTGGGAAAGAAGGCATGGCCGATCTGGACCGCGAAGAAGCTGGAGATCATGAAATCATAGAATTCCAGCGCATTACCCAGGCCAATCGCCACCATGCGCTCGAGCGGCACCCCAGTGCCGCTCACGGACTCTTTCGATCGGCACGGCGGGCTGTTTCCAGTGCTCGCCTGGATGCTGCCGATGGTCATAAGCCTACCCCCTCCACTGGCCTAAACGCAGCGTAATGCGTACCATCGGTACTGGTCAACACTGCTGCTCATTAGAGGGGGGTCTATTGTGAAAGTCGCATTGGTAACGGGAGCCGCTACGGGGATCGGCGCGGCCATCAGCCGCCGCCTGGCACGCGATGGAATTGCCATTGGCGTGCTCGACATCGCGATCGAGGAGGCGCGCAAGGTCGCCGACCAGATTGGCAGTGCCGGCGGCAAGGCCATTGCGCTGCAGGCCGACATTACCGATCGCGAGCAGGTCAAAGCCGCGGCCGCCAAGCTTCGAGCCGCTTTCGGCAGCATCACCATCCTCGTGAACAATGCGGGTATCACGGGCATGGTTTCATTCGAAGAGTTGACCGATGCGCAGTGGGACAGGATGTTCGAGGTGAACACGAAGGGCACCTTCATCGTCACCCAGGTGGTGGTGCCGGATATGAAGGCGGCCGGCTGGGGCCGGATCGTCAATATCTCCTCATCGAGTGCGCAGTCCGGTGCACCGATGATGGCGCACTACTCAGCCTCGAAGGGGGCGATCATCGCCTTCACCAAGACGCTGGCGCGCGAACTGGGCCCGCTGGGCATCACCTGCAACAACATTCCGCCGCGCTTCGTCATGAACACGGTCATGTCCGAGCAGCACTTCAGCAACCCGCAACTATCGAGAGAAGAATGGATCAAAGCCGGACCGATCCGCCGGCAGGGCGAGCCCGAAGACATCGCGGGAGCCTGCGCATGGCTGGTCGGCGACGAAGCCGGGTACGTCACGGGGCAGACCATCGGTGTCAACGGCGGTCGATACATATGATCACCGTCACGCCATCCAACGTGAACCTTCCAAATGGAGCCCGGTCATGACCGATACAACAACACTCGACTGTTCCGACATCGACGGGTACCTCGGCAAGCCGATTCAGCCGGCACGGTTGAAAGAGCCGCTGGCCAACAACGACATCCGGCGCTGGGTCCAGGCGATGCACTACCCCAACCGCCTGCACTACGACGACGATTTCGCTGCCGGCAGCCGCTTCGGCCGAATCGTGGCGCCACTATCGTTTGCCGTGGCCACCGACGACGGTCATGGTAGCGCGCCGGCGTGCGTTGGCCGCATACCCAATTCGCACCTGATCTTTGGTGGTGATGAGTGGTGGTTTTACGGCCCGCGAATCGTCGCTGGCGATCTGATACACAACGAACGGGTGCCGTTCGACTACGTCGTCAAGGAAACCAAGTTCGCGGGACCGACTTGTTTTCAACGTGGCGACAACCACTACTACAACAACAAGGGAGACAAGCTCGCCACGCAGCGATCCACCAGCATTCGATATGGCGCTGACCGTGCGCGTGAGATGGGCTCACTCGCGGCGACTGAAGATCCGGAATGGACGGATGCGCAGCTTGCGGAGCTGGAAAAGCAGAAATTTGACTACATCAAGACACTGCACGATCTCGGCCACGGCAAGCGGTATTGGGATGACGTCAAGGTCGGGGACAAACTTCCGACGCGCGTGTTTGGTCCGCACACCATCGCGAGCCTGACGACGGAATGGCGCGCGTATCTGTTCACCATCTGGTGTGGGGTTCACCGCCGCACCGATCTGGACATCGAGGCCCTCGGCTTCACCGCAGACATGGCCGGCAAGGAACAGGACCCCGTCATGGAGAAGGAAAATCCAGAGCTGACGGACGGCGCCTATATCGGCCCTTCGCGTGGCCACCTCTTTCCACGCTGGGCTCGTTACATCGGTATGCCGCGCGCGTATGGCTATGGCGCTTCCATGGGTGCATGGATTCTCGATTACCTGTCCGGTTGGGCCGGCGAGTGGGGCATGGTCGTTCACTCCAACTGCGCCTATCGCGGACCCGCATTCACGGGCGATATCACGATCTCCAACGCAACCGTCATCGACAAGTCAGTCGACGAGCAGGGCCGATCCATCGTGCAGGTGGATTTCAAGATGACCACGCAAGTGGGTACGACCATGGCCACTGCGAAAGCGGAAATCGAGTTGCCGAAGCGATAAAGGAGCGACCTGAAATGAATTCCACCACGGAGGAACTGCAGCCTTTTCTCGAGCGCGAGAAGATTCGCGAGTGCATTGCGCGCCTCGCCCGTGGAGAGGACCGCCGCGACGCGCAGCTGATCAAGGCATCGTACTGGCCGGACTCGACGACCGACTATGGCGTGTTCGTCGGGTCTTTCGACAAGTACCTCGCCTGGGTTGTGCCCGGATCGCCTGCGATACCGGTTACGCAGCACGTTCTGGGGCAGAGCGTGATCGACCTCGAGGCTGATTCAGCACGGGTTGAAACCCATGTCACGGCTTATCACCGGGTCAATATGGGCAAGGAGGAGCGCGATACCGTCATTGGTGGCCGCTACCTTGATCGCTTGGAGAAACGCGCAGGCGAATGGAGGATCGCTCACCGCGTCATGCTCTATGACTGGTACCAGGACTTCGGCGTGTCGATCGACTGGTCGCAGGGCCTGATGGGCTTGCCTTTCAGTGCGGGCCATTACACCGGCAGGGCCGTGGGCGACTACAGCGAGACCTTCTTCGCCAAGGGTAAATAGTCATGACCAGTCAGGAGTTGCGTTCACTGTCGGGTAAAGTTGCCGTGGTGACGGGCGCCAGTCGAGGTATAGGGAAGGGGATTGCCCTCGCCCTGGCAGAGCAAGGGGCTACTGTCTATGTTACCGGGCGTACAGTGACGCCCGGCTCGTACCCTCTGCCGGGCACAGTCGGTGAGACCGCAATGGAAGTCGACCGTCGTGGCGGCAAGGGCGTTGCCGTCCAGGTTGACCATGCCAAGGACGATCAAGTCGCGGCTCTCTTCGAGCAGGTCGGGCGTGAGCAGGGACGTCTCGACATACTCGTCAACAACGCCTTTTCTCTGCCCGAGGATCTGACGGAGCCTCGGCCTTTCTGGGAGAAGCCACTGTCCAACTTGGAGATGTTCGACGTCGGCGTGCGCTCGAACTTCGTTGCGGCCTGGCATGCGGCCAAATTGATGGCGCCGCAAAAGTCCGGCCTCATCGTGGCTATCTCCGGATATGTGGGGGTCACCTACACCTACGGCGTCGTGTTCGGCACGTGCAAATCCGCTGTAGACCGCATGGCGCGCGACATGGCTGTGGAGCTGAAGCCGCATAACGTGGCTTCGCTTTCGATGTGGCTGGGATTGACCTTTACCGAGCGGGCCGAGCGCAATCTGAACAGGAATCCTGCGATGAAATCGCAGACGGTGACGAACCCCTTGGTCGGCTCCTCGGTCGAGTTTCCCGGCCGTGTGATCGTGGCCCTCGCTACAGATCCCAACATCCTGCGGCGCTCCGGCGGCACCTTCATCGGCGTTGAGCTCGCGCGTGAATATGGTGTCACCGACGTCGACGGGAGTGTTCCTCCGTCCCTGCGCGCGGAGCGCGGCTCCCCCATCTGGTCGCCCATCTAGAGGAATTTCCGATGCCGGAACTCAGATTCGACGGTCGTGTCGCCGTAATCACAGGCGCTGGCAGAGGGCTTGGGCGCGCTTATGCCCTGCTCCTTGCGTCCAAGGGGGCGAAGGTCGTTGTCAATGATCCTGGCGGCAGTTTGAAGGGAGACGGCATCGATCTGGGCCCGGCAGAAGAAGTGGTGCGGGAGATCAAGGCTGCGCGCGGCGAAGCGGTCGCCTGCACCGAGTCAGTCGCTACGCCTGAGGGCGGCAGGGCTATCATCCAGGCGGCGCTCGATCACTACGGCCGTATCGACATCCTCATCCACAACGCCGGCAATGTTCGCCCAGCGCTTCTGAGTGAGATGACGTATCACGACTTCGATGCCGTCGTGGATGTCCACTTACGTGGCGCGTTTCACGTCGTCCGGCCGGCATTCCCGCTCATGTGCAAGGCAGGTTACGGCCGCATCGTGCTGACCTCGTCCATCGGCGGTTTGTATGGCAATCAGCAGCAAATCAACTATGCGGTTTCCAAGTCAGGCCTGATTGGCCTGTCCAACGTCGCCGCACTGGAAGGCGCCGCAGTGGGCGTGAAGTGCAACCTCATCATTCCCGCCGCGGTGACCCGGATGGCCGAAGGTATCGATATCTCCGCCTATCCTCCCATGGGTCCGGAGCTGGTAGCACCGGCGGTGGGCTGGCTTGCTCACGAATCCTGTTCCATCACGGGGGAAATGCTGGTTGCCATCGCCGGCCGGGTGGCCAAGGCATATATCGCTGAAACTCCAGGCGTGTATCGTCCTTCGTGGACGATCGAGCAGATAGCGGAACAGATCGATGCCATACGCAACACGGACTCACCGGTGGTCTTTCCAGTAGTCCCCAGCGGCTTCCCCGAGCATATCGGCTACAGCTTCCAGATGGCCACGAGGCGCGACTGATGAGCACAACGGTAACATCCGAAAAACTCGCCCGGCTCGAACAGCTGCTCGAGCGGCAGGACATTCTCGATTGCCTGATTCGCTTCAGCCGGGGAATGGATCGCTTCGACCGCGACCTGTTTCTGTCCGCTTTTCACACCGATGCGGTCATCGCGGCAGGGGAGTTCGTTGGCGATCCGGTCGCACTTTATGATTGGGCATCCAAGCTGCATGAGCAGGGGCAAGCGGCTACGCACCACAATCTGCTCAACCACACTTGTGACATCGACGGCAATACAGCCCATACCGAGACCTACTATCTGTTCGTCGGCCGCAATCGTGACGAAACCAACTGGATTGCCGGCGGACGTTATGTAGATCGGCTCGAAAAGCGCGACGGAGCCTGGAAGATTGCGTTGCGCACCAACGCGATAGAATGGTCAGGTCTGGTCCCGACCATGCCCATTCCATTCGCAGGCGTGCCGGACATCCATGTCAACGGCGCGCCGGCGCGAGCCAAGCAGGATCCCTCCTATCGGCGGCCATTGACCAATAGGAGGAAGCTGCACATCCCGAAGGCTTAGTTACCGAACCGGTAGCGGATCCGCGCGCCATACATGCGCGGCTCGCCGAGGGTGGCGAACTCTATGCCTGCGTTCTCGGCGAGACCTGGGATGAATTGAAAGTACTTCCTGTTGGTCACATTCGTTGCGAACGCCGTCAGATCCACACCCGAGCCGAAGATGGAGCTCCAACCCAAGTCGAGATTCAGAACGCTGTGGCCGGGAATCACTCCGTAGTCAGCACCGAGCGCTGTCACCAGCGCAGGACGGCCCAGGTAGGTGTAGTTCGCCTGCTGCTGGCTGGTATAGATATAGGTCGTCCCGAGGGAAACAGGGCCAATACTCTTGTCCAGCGGCAAGGTGTACCTCACTGATCCAACTGCCTTGTCTCGAGGCGACAGCGCCAGCGGCGTTCCGGAAGTGATGTTAGCGACGTCCGGTACGTAATTCGGATCAGAAGTCGTCACCGTCGATAGTTTACGTATCTCCGCCTTGAGATAGGTGTAGTTAATGTCGACACTGAGGCCTTCCAGAGGTGTGACTGCTGCCTCGATTTCGGCGCCATAGATGCGCGATTTGCCGGCGTTGAGAATGGCGGCGGTCGGGGAAACCGGCGCCCGGGCGCCAGTCAGAGGATCCACGAACGGATTGAAGCCGATCTGCAGCTGCTGATCGCTGAAATCGTTGTAGAACGCGGCAATGTTGAAGATGCCGGGGGCCGGTCCGCGGAAGTTCGTTTTCAGGCCGAGCTCGAAGTTGTCCACCTTCTCGGGATTGAAGACGCGGTGGTCTGCCGGCGCGTTCGAGTAAACGCCGCCCGCGCGGTAGCCACGCGCATACTTGGCGTACAGCAGCGTGTCCTCGGCGGGCTTGTAGTCAAGATCGATCATCCAGGTCGGCTTGCTCGACTTCTTTTCCAGGAATTGACCGCAACCCGCACTGGCCAATGGATCCGTGCAGGATGCCGTAGGTCCTCCCGTAAAGGGTGCCTGGACCGGGAAGCGATACGTAATGCGCGTCGCGTTGTTGGTCTGTTGATCCGAGGTATAACGCAAACCACCGGTCAGTTTGAACTGATCCGTGATGCTATAACTCGATTGTGCATAGACACCCTTGTCGCGGTAAGTGGTCGATCCGACGGTGTAGTTCACCGAACCGATATTGACGGATGGGTACGGAGGCGGAACACCGAGACCCGCAAGCTGCCCGGCCGTCAGCGCGGTAAACGTAATACCCAGGACGTCGGTGCAGTTGAACGTATTGACGTCCACACAGCGAATCGTCCCGGCCGACTGATTGCCGACCGGAGCCAGGGGATCGCTCCACTCGAAATAGGCGCCCGCCTGATAGGTCAGCTGATTATTCGCGGCCGAGCCCTGCAGCTGCAGTTCCTCTGTGTAGGTGGACTGATCGGCCGAATTGAGCCCCGGCGCCGGATTGGTTTCGAACAGACCCCCGGGGATGCCTGCCTGGAAAATAAACTGGTAAACGGCGGGCAATGTCTTCAGCTGCCAACTATTGCCGAACAGGGGCGCCCTCTGAAAATCCGTGTACTCCGCGTAACTTGCTATGTTCTTTACGGTGAGCGTGTCACTGGCGTGCCAGGTCGTCGTGTTAATGATCTGCCATTGCTCAATACGCGATACGGGATTGGCTTCCGAAGCTTCGGCGTCCCAGAAACCAGCGCCGCGCGCGGCCTCCGAAGCGAGCTGGGCGGCCGAGAAAACGCTCACAAAACTAGGGACCCCCACCCTGGGATCCGGCGGATTGAAGCCTGCCTGTTGTGCGGCAATCAGCTTTTCGAAGCTGCCGTGGGTGTCCGATTTGCTCCAGGAGAGGATGGAGTAGTTCTCGATGTTGGACGTTACATCGAGCACCAGGCTCGCGCGTATGGCGGAGTAATTGGTGTCGTTGTAGTCTGCCGGGCCGATGCCTGAGATATTGTGCAGCCAGCCATTGCGCTTTTGATGGTCGACGGCGATGCGGAAGCGGGCGAATTCGGTCAGTGGCGCATTGACCGCGCCTTGAAAGCGCAGCATGTTGTAATTGCCCCCCGACACCTCGGCGTAGCCTTCGGTTCTGGAGGACGGCTTCTCGGGCACGAGCAGAATCGCGCCACCGGTCGTGTTGCGGCCGAAGAGTGTGCCCTGTGGGCCCTTCAGCACCTGGACGTTCTGCAGATCGAAAAAGCTGCCGGGACCCGCACTGTCACCAGCCTGGGTACCTTGTGTAGGACCGCGCGGCGCCACCACATCGGCAAAATAGGTCCCGACTGACGGAGCTGTGCCGGCATCCTGCACGAAGCCGCGAATCGCGAAGCTCGCATTCTCGTTGCCGAAGTTGTTGTTGACCGAGAGCGATGGCGTGATGTTCGCAAGATCCACGGCATTGGTGACGTTATTGCGGTTCAGCTGTTCCTGGTTGAACACGGTGATTGAAATCGGAACGTCCTGCAGACGTTCCTCCATGCGCCGCGCCGTGACGATGATTTCTTGTATTTGTTCTTCGGCGAAGGCCGGGATGCTCGTCCCGACACTCACAATCGTCGTACTCAAGAGCACTGACCACCCAGTGAACTTGTTCATTCAGCATTCCCCCCTTGATAATGTCGCTTGCAAGTCTATGACTGAGTTCTGACAGACCTCATGGATTACCTGAGTTGATTTGGTCGGAAGCGGACGGCTGCCGCAGCAGAAGCTTTGTGTGCGCGTGCTCATCCGACCCCCCAATCCAACGAGTGCTCCAAAGCGCCTCCAACGTAGGCTTGTTGACGACGGCAGTCAAATGCCTTAATTATGAAGAGGAGGTTTGATTGTGCAGAAATACTGATAAATGACGCGGAGGGGCTTCCGCAGGGGGGTGCCGGCCCAGCAGCCGGTCAGTCATCAGGCAGGCACATGACTGCCGATGGGGGAGCGGAGGCCTCCGGCGGCTTCTTGCTGAAGATCACACGGCGGCGCCGGCGCCGTTAGTCAGGCGACATCAGTCCTAAGCGCATGCCACGCAACTCACAAGTTCGATCCGATATATCTGTTGCCGACAGGTTGATAGAAGCCGCCGAAGTGCTCTACGGCCGCCACGGCCTCGAGGGTGTTTCTTTGCGACAGCTGAGCACCGCGGCCGGAACCGGCAACAACTACGCGGTCCAGTACCATTTCGGTGACGCCTCGGGCCTGATTCGCGCGATATTGGTGAAGCGGGTACCCGAGATCGAGTTGAAGATGGCGCGACTGCTCGCCAAGACCAAGGGGGAAGGGCGCCTGGGCGAAACGCGGGCCCTGGTGGAGTCCCTGTTCCGGCCGCTCTTCGAGCATGTCAACAGCCGGGGGGAGCGCGCTCATGCGCGTTTCATACTTGCCCTGCTGAGCTCGCCAGACGGCGCGCAGCATTTCACCGGTCTTCTCAACCAGATGCCGATTGCGGATCACGTTTTCGCCTTGCTCCACGCCGCAAACCCCGACATTCCACCGCCGTTTCTTCGGGAGCGGCAACGGCTCATCACCATCATGGTTCTGACCAGCGTCTTCAACAGACACGCGCCGTACAATGAGGACGAATTCGATGAGGCGCTGATCGACAATGCGCTCAATATGGCGAGCGCCGCACTGACCGCCCCGATAGGCGATGGCGTGCGCAGCATGCTGCGACGCACTGCTTCCAAGCGGGCCGCTCGATGAGATGGTTTTGTTAAGCGCGCAACGGTAACTATAAACCCAACTCGGCAAGCAGGCTCGACGCCCGGCCGACTCCACGCCGCAGCGCGGGCGCGTAGCCCTCAGCCTCGATCACAGGGCCCAACACCTCGAGGTCGAATAGTCCCTCGTAGCCCGCATCGAGAGCATCCTGCATGAGCCGGCGCAGCGGCAGTTCACCTTCCCCAAGGTGCACGCGGCCGCCAGGACTCGGCTTGCCGGATGATCCGATGACTACGTCGCAGATCTGCACGAGACAGATGTGGGGGGCGGCTCTTTGCAGCACCTCGTGCAGATCCCGCTCCATCCAGCAATTGCCGAAATCCGCAATTAGTTTGACGCCGGTACGTTCGCAAACATCGATGGCGTCGCGCAGCGTGTTGACGAAGGAAACATCGGTTCGAACCGTGGGCTCGATCGCAAAAGACGCGCCACACTGCCTGGCGTGGGCAACACAGGGAGCAACTGCTTCCGCAAACACATCCAATACTTCCCGCCAGGGCTGCCCAGTTGTGCGACCCGGCGTGCAATAGACCGAACCGCCGCCCATGGCAGCGACAAGATCCAGCGCACCATTCAACACCGTGCGCGTCATATCCCAGGTCTCGGGCGCGGACAGTGTGAAGCAGCCGCAGACGAGCGTGGAGGGGCGAATTGTGGCTGCTCGCAGTTGTGCAACCTTGGCATCGCGGTCACGCTCAATCTTCGCGATCAGCAATCCTGCATGATGGACACCGAGCTGCTGCCACAGCGCCAGGTCCTGATCGAACGACCAGCTCAGCGAGCTGAGCGCATTGACCGAGAGGCGAGGGTGAATCATGCCGACACCTCCGCGAGCCTTGCGCGAAGCGCGCGGATCTCGCTTTCCAACCAGCGGACCTCGCTGAAGTTCTCGCGGTTGTTGTGCTTCAGAAGATGCTCGGTCGCCTCGAGCTTGAGGCGCAAGGCGCCGCAGCAGGTTGAATCCGCTGCGAGGGCGGCTTCCGCCAAATGAAGCGTGTGCAGCGGCCGCCCTGCCGCAAGATGTCGTTCGCCCCGCTCGATGACTCTCTGCGGGCCTCCCGCCAGGTCCACCAGATCGGAAAATACTGCGCCCGGCGGTACGTTATGCAACTCGGTGGTCGATTCGAAGCGGAACCAGCCGAGGTGCTCCTCCCAGATTGCGCGGACCGTCCAGGGTACTTTGCCGTGCCCCTGCCCGATGGCCAGCTGCGGCGGAAGCTCAATACTGCCCATCAGGGTCCACAGATCGAGCCCGGCATTCATCCCCTCAAAGGTGCGATCCCTGATGTACTGTGTTGCATCACGGATGCGCGAGAGCTGTTGACGGATCTTTTCGGCGCCTTCAATCGGCTCGCCATGACCGGTGATGAGCGTCGTGGGGTGAAGATCGATGACGCGCTGTACGCCCTCGATGAACCACTGCACGTAGCGGATCTTGTCGCCACGCAATGTGTAGAGATTGGGAACGTGGCCGAAGAGGGGGCCCGTCAAATTGCCGGTGAAGACGATGCGCTCGTGCGGCATCCACACCACGAGCGCGTCGAGCGTCTCGCCACCGGGTGTCGCGTAAAGCTCGAACCGGCGCCCGCCGAGCTCGAAGGTATACGAGTCACCGAAAGTCGTTGTGATGACAGGCTCGGGGCGCTCGGTCATCTCTTTTTTCTGGTCACTGCTCCAAAGTCTTCGCGAGCGGCGTGTCATCGCCTGACCCAGGCCACGCCAATACCCGCGGACATGAGCGAAGTTCGCCTGTGCAATCGTTTGCGTGGCGGGTGTATTGAACCAACGCCAGCCGCCTATGTGATCGTCATGACTCTGGGTAAAAACGATCTTTTTGACGGGATTGCTGCTGACCGCGTTCAGCCTCCGGAAGTTTTCCTCGGCATGGAAGACGATCCCGGTGTTGACCAATACATCGCCCTCGGGCGTCAACACCCGGTAGGCGTTGGAGATATCGCGCGACATGTAGATCTCATGTCCGAGCGGTACTGCGTCCTGCTTACCGTCCCCGGCATGAATGATCTGGGCGTTCAGCGGCTGCGTTGTCTCGGCCATGCTGCTATTCCCCCGGTGGGGCAATTATATGCGTGTAATTATCAGAATATCCCACTAATCGGCCCTGTGCACTGCGAATTTACGGCTTAATATAGGCGTGTTATTGTGAGGGTACATTTGAGGGATCAGCATGAGTTTCAGAAGTCCTGACGCCGCGATCGTCCCGCGGTACCCGGTCATCATTGGCGAGAGATTGCTCCAGCAAGGCGGGGGGAGCGTGCAGCGTCACGTATACCCCGCGAACGGCCGGACCACATGCGAGATCAGGCTCGCCTCCACGCAGGACGTCGACAACGCGGTTCAGGCGGCGCGCGCCGCGTTCCCAGCCTGGCGTGCGCTGTCCGGCGACAAGCGTCGCGATCTCATGTTCAAGATGGCGACGGTGATCGAGCAACACGCAAAAGAGTTCGCGGAGCTCTCGACACTCGAAAACGGTTGCCCGTCACTGATCGCGCCCTACATTGCCGGCGATGCCGCGCAAAAGTTTCGTTACTTCGGCGGCTGGGCCGACAAAATCCAAGGCGAGACCATCAGCACCTGGAGTGGGCCGGCGCACAACTATGTGGCCTATGAGCCCTACGGAGTCATCGGCGCGATCATTCCCTGGAACGGGCCGTTGTTCGCGGCCACGATGGTCATGACACCTGCGCTTGCCGCAGGAAATTGCATCGTTGTGAAAGCTCCGGAACTGGCGCCATTCACCGTGATGCGCCTGGGTGAGCTGTTTCTCGAGGCAGGTTTCCCGCCGGGTGTTGTCAACATGCTCGCGGGAGGCCCGGATATCGGCGAGGCGATCGTCAAACATCCGGGCGTTGACAAGTTGCAGTTCGTCGGCAGCGGCGCGACGGCGAAGAAGGTATTGCGCACAGCCGCGGAGACGCTGAAGCCTTGCGGGCTCGAGTTGGGTGGCAAGTCCGCCGTGATTGTGTTTGCCGATGCCGATTTGCAGGATGCGGCACGGCGCGGTCTATCCGGCGCCATCAGTGTCAGCGGGCAGGGATGCGTCAACGGCACTCGCTTGCTCGTGGAGCGGCCCATATATGAGCAGTATCTGAAAATGCTCCAGGCCATCGCCGGACACATCAAGGTTGGTGACCCGCTCGAGTCATCCACAGTCATGGGCCCAATCATTTCCGAGGCCTCGGTGCAACGCATTCTCGGTGTGATAGATACCGCAGTAAATAAAGATGGCGCGCGTTTGGTGTCGGGCGGCGAGAGATTGGGAGGTGATTATGCCGAGGGCTACTATCTACCTCTGACTATCATCGCCGACGTCGGCCAAGGAACCGCACTGGCGCAGCACGAGGTGTTCGGCCCCGTGCTCGCGGTGACTCCGTTCGATACCGAGGAGGAAGTGATCGCGCTGGCCAACGGCACTGCCTATGGTCTCGGCGCTTACATCCATACTCAGAATTTGCGGCGCGCCCACTCCGTTGCGAGCCAAATGCAAGCTGGGATGGTGCAGGTGAATGGTTCAGGGGAGGGCATGCAGCCATTCGCTCCGTTCGGCGGTATGAAGCAGAGCGGCTTTGGGCGCCTCGGCGGACAAGAAGGCTTGCATGAGTTTCTACAGGTCAAGAACGTGTGGATGAACCTCACCAAGCCCCAGGTCGCAAAGTGAGCTTGCTCGACCCGGTCGAGCGCACTCGCATCGGAGTGCAACAGCAAACCCAGTTGCTGGGATCGCCCCCGCGCGAGCCGCGTACGCTGTTGGAGTCTTCGTGGCGCGACTTCGTGTTCGCCGAAGTCTGGACGCGACCGGGACTGGATCGTCGATCGCGCTATTTCATCTCGATCAGCAGCGCGGTGTGCGAAGGGGGTCGGCCAGACGTTGTCGATGGCTACATTCGCGGCGCGCTGCAACTGGGCGAAATTACTCTCAGCGAATTCCGCGAATTCGCGCTGCAACTCGCCGTATATGCGGGCTGGTCGCGCGGTGTAGCGCTGGACACTGCGGTGACACGCGTAGCTAACGATCTCGGCTTGCCGAATCCCGACTACGCGCCTATTCGAGGGCAGCCCTGGGATCCAAAGCAGCGTATCGCGGAAGGGAGTGCAAACTTCAAGTCGGTCATGATTTTTCCGGCGCCTCCTCCTTTCACGCCGTACTTCGAAGGCGGCATCCTCAATTTCGTGTTCGGCGAGACGTGGATGCGGCCGGGGCTCGATCAGCGGGCTCGGCGCTGGGTGACTCTCGTCGGTGTTGCGGACTCCTCCGCAAGCACTCCCATCCGTACCCACACTTATGCCGCTATGGCCAGTGGCAACGCGACGATGGAGGAGATGCAGGAATTCGTACTGCAGTACGCCATCCATGGCAGTTGGCCGAAGGCGTCGGTCATGCAGGCTGTCGTGCTCGAGATGGGTGAGCGCGTGAAGAAAGGTCTTCCGTACGAAGAGCGCAAGTAATTACAGACGCGCCCGCGTGGCGCACGCCGGGGATAACTGCAAATGCCGAAGGCTAGTGACATGAAGGGCAAGGCCGCATTGGTTACAGGGGCCGCTTCCGGGTTGGGTCGCGCGACTGCGTTTGCCCTTGGTCGCGCTGGCGCCGATGTATGCGTCGTAGATGTGAACGCCGCAGGTCTCGAGGAAACGGGGGCGCAGTTGCGTGCTCTCGGCGTCCGAACGCTGCAACATGCGACCGATCTGTCTGCGCGTGACAATTGTGTTGCCGCCATCGCTGCAGCAGTCGCGGAGTTCGGCCGGCTCGACGCTCTATGCAATGTGGCGGGCATCATCGTGATGTGCAACGCGCATGAGATGCGTGCTGTCGATTACGAGAAGACCCTCGCCGTGAATCTGAGCGCGCCGTTCTATTTGATGCAGGCGGCGATTCCCCACCTGCTGCAGACGCAGGGCGCCGTGGTCAACGTAACTTCCTCTGCCGCATTTGTCGGTGAAGCCTATGCAGCTGCGTACTGCGCTGCAAAAGCGGGCCTGACACACATGACCAAGGCACTGGCAATGGAGTACGTGCACAAACCCATTCGCTTCAACGCGGTTGCCCCAGGGGGAATGGCTACCAACATAGGTAACACCATCAAGATGCCCGAAGGTGTGGACTACGCGCTGGTCAAGCGATACACAGGTCTGCGCGGGCTGGTGGAAGTCGACGATGTGGCCGAGATGATCGCCTTTCTGGCATCCGATGCGGGGCGCAGCTACCACGGCGCGTGTATCAGCATCGACCGCGGTGTGACCGCAGGCTAGCTCATATGACCGTAGTCGGTTTCATAGGTCTTGGAAGTCAGGGTGGGCCGATGGCGAGACGTATCGTCGAGTCCGGCTACCCGTTGGTGCTGTGGGCACGACGTGCGGACGGCCTCGCACCCTTCAAGGATACGCCGGCCCAATCGGTCGCGAGCATCGCGGACTTGGGGGCACGCGCGGACCATGTGGGCGTGTGCGTTGTGGACGATGCGGGTGTCAGGCAAGTTTGCGGTGAGCTCATTCCTGCAATGCGCCCGGGTAGTCGTATCGCGATTCATTCCACCGTTCACCCTGACACCGTCATCGAGGTCGCGAAGCAGGCGGCCGCTCGTGGAATTGCCGTTATCGATGCTCCGGTGAGCGGCGGCGGCCCTGCGGCAGCTTCGCGGACCTTGACAGTCATGATCGGTGGCGACGAGGAAGTCATAGCCGCGGCACGGCCGATCTTCGAAACATTCGGCGGGCTCATTGTGCGTGTGGGTGGAGTTGGCGCCGGTCAGATGGCGAAGCTCGTCAACAACGCCCTGATGGCGGCACATGTGGCCATCGCCCATTACGGACTGGCCGCAGGCGCCGCGCTGGGTCTCGATCGTGCGGCACTGTGCCAGATTGTGAAGGCCAGCAGTGGTCGCAGCTACGGGTTCGAGGTCTATGGCCGATTGCCGAGCCCTGCCGCGTTCGGCCACGGGGCGAAATTACTGGCCAAGGATGTGCGCCTGCTGGGTGAAATACTGGATGCCGAGCCGTCGTTCGCGCCGCTTCGTGACGTCGCCGCACCGTTTCTGGAACTTGCGCAAAGGCAGTAAAGATGACTTTTTCAATCGATCAATTTCGGCTTGACGGAAAAGTGGCGGTTGTTACCGGCGCGGGTGGCCGCGGTAACAGCATTGGGCGTGCCTACGCACTGGGGCTTGGCAAAGCGGGCGCCAGTGTGGTGGTCGCAGACATCCAGGTCGAGGGCGCGCAGCGTGTCTGCGACGAAATAGTCTCGGCGGGTGGCAAGGCAATTGCGGCGGGCGTCGACATCACCAAGCCCGACTCGGTCAAAAGCATGGCGGCGTTGGCTGGCGCAACGTTTGGTGGCGTTGACATTCTTGTCAACAACGCAGCCCTGATGGCAGAGCTCGGCTATCTGCCTGCAGTCGACATTCCACTCGATCAGTGGAATCGCATCATGGACGTCAATCTCACCGGCGCCCTTAATTGCACACAAGCCATTGTTCCTCTCATGCGCCAGCGCGGCGGCGGCAAGATCGTGAATCAGGTTTCCGGCGGTGCTTTTCCCGCGCAGTCCGTTTACGGCATCAGCAAGCTCGCCTTGGTCGGCCTGACCACGACGCTCGCACGCCAACTCGGACGGGAAAAGATCAACGTCAACGCCATCGCCCCGGGAAACACGATGAGCGATGCAGGCAAGTTGCTGACTCCCGATGAGTCGCCATTCGTCAAGTTGCTGGAGGCGACTGTCGCGATGCGTGTGCGTGGTCAACCCGATGAATTGGTCGGCACACTGCTGCTGTTGTGCTCATCAGCGGGCGATTGGATTACGGGCCAGGTGTTGCACGTGGACGGCGGCTGGGTGCTGCGTCCCTAGATCTCGAGATCGCGCAGCCTCAAGAGTACGAGCTTCCGGTAACGCTCCGCTTCAAACTGGGCCAACTCCTCGTCTTGCTCGAGGATGGCTTCCAAAATCCGTCGGCGGGCCGTTCTCCAGGCGTCGTAACCTTCCTTGCCGGGAAAGAACGGTGGGGCGTCGGACTGCACATAAAGGCGCTGTGTGACGCGGCAGACCAGCTCGACCAGCGGTCGCGCCACCATCTTGAGCAGCAGATCCCGCAGCTCTTTTTCGAAGGCGATACGCAGCTCGCTCGATCCACAATGATCAACGCGCTCGAGCAGTCCCCGAGCCACCTGGCGCAGACTCTCGTCCGTGCAGCGGGCAGCTGCCGGCACGATTTCACAATCGAGGAGCGACAGCATTCGGTGAGATTCGCGATTCGAGAATCCGTGCACGCGCAGATAGGCCGCGAACGCACGTTCCAGCGCCGCCTCATCTGGTCGCGTGCCGTAGTAGCCCCCGCCCGGTCCGCGCCTTACGTCGAGAAGCCCCTCATGTTCGAGAACGCGCGCAGCCTGCTGGACCGTCACGATGCCGACGCCGAGCAGCTCAGCGACTTCGTTGAGAGAGCCGATCTGCGTGCCGGGCTTGCGCGCCAGAATCAAATCGCGCAGTTTCGCGGCGGCGGCCTGCACGAGTTGGCGCCTTGGGATTTTCGTCACGCCTTTGGCGTCCATCTATACCCTCCAGGTCAGGAGGTATCAGGGTATCAGTACTTTGAGACGACCACGACGCCGCTTGTGTCTGCGACGGTGAGATAGCTGCATGCACCGGGGGTTCGTCTGACGTAGGCGAGAGTCTCGGCGTCGCTGCCTTCCAGAGGCGGGGGATTGATGCCGTCCCGGAATGATTTCTTCGTCCAGGCGACGGAGTATTTCGCGGCGCCCATCCTCAGGACCTTCTCGAGAAACACCGCCTGTGCTGCGACGTTATCGACAGGAGTCAATTTCACGGAGCCGGCAAATTGCTTGTCGCCCAGGAATACGTCGCGTATGTCGGCCGCGGAGATCGAAACAGTCGCATTGCAGATCACGTACAGGTCCACAGCGTGAGCCAAAGTGCAGACTGCGCAGAGTTGAAGCGTCAGCAGAACTCTCATCGGACGTCCAAACATGAGACGGCTCCTGCGACCGCGCTTCAGAAACGAATCGCGTACTGGATCAGCGCTTCGTCGTAGGTCACGAAGTCCCGATCAGTATCATGAGTGTGGGCCAGTTCCAACTTGAGCGCGGATTTCAGGTCCACGTCGAAGCGCACGCCGAGAGACTCCCTGAAGTACGACGACCCAAGCTTCTGGGCTGCGAAGAAGTTATCGTATTGCTGGAGCGCGGCGCGTTCGTATCGTGCATAGGGTGTGAACAGGCCCGCGCGGTATCCGAACTGCGCGAAACCCGCCTCACTGCGATGGGTCCCGGGACTTCCGGAGAGGTTGTAGTCATTGAAGATGTAGAACTCCGCCATATGCTCCCATCGATCGGTGTCATATGCCGCGTAAACGCCGTACGTCCTGACGCGCGTGAGGAGGAACGGCTCCCGATCCTGATCCTCAATTCGAGTCGTGAAGGCATGCACGCCTATTTTCAGGCCATCCAGAGCTCCGCCCAAAAGCAGACCCAGGTTGCCGCCGACGATCACGCTTCCATGGGTATTGCCCGGATTGTTCATGTCCAGCGAGCCGTCAGTGATACGTTGGCTATTACCGACGTAGAAGTCATAAGTTACTCTCTGATCACCCACCCGCTCGGAACCGGCGAGCCATGCGCCCACTGTGTGTGCGGGCAGCACGCCGCCC
>Ga0307511_10002327_pt1 | contig 19864 bp, 12 predicted proteins | sample 13_EM_MG_FD_200266 | JGI IMG/M metagenome (GOLD analysis project Ga0307511, IMG submission 200266) | Populus trichocarpa ectomycorrhiza microbial communities from riparian zone in the Pacific Northwest, United States - 13_EM | ecosystem: Host-associated > Plants > Roots > Unclassified | place...
CGGCGCGCCGGCGGCCTGCTCGGAGATCGAGGAGTGCGGCTACTACACGTACGCCGAGTACACGGTGATGGCCGAGACGGCGCCGGTCGTCCACGCCATCGTGGACGACCTACATCGCCGCGGACGGCTCTGACCCGCGGGTGAACGTCAGGAAGGGCCCCTTCATGACGCTGGGCGCGGTGAAGGGCCCCTTCCTGACGTTGGAGAACGGCTCTAGGCGTTTCGAAGGGCGATGCCGGCCTCGCCGGTGTGCACCTGGAACGTCAGCGACTCCTGGAAGTACAGCTCGATCGTCGAGGCGTCGTGCGAGGAGTAGCCGATGGACAGGTCCTGCCCGAGGTGCAGCTCGTAGTCGCCGCCGCGGGCCGACAGCAGGAACGCGCCGTCGATGGCCGGGGCCCAGATGATGTCGCCGCCGTGGATCACCCGCGACAGGTGCTCCCGGATCGGGTAGCCGTGGTCGGTGGTCTCCTCGACGGCGGTGTAGGCGTCGGCCGACAGCAGCAGGCTGTACGGCCCGTCGACGCCGGCCAGCCGCAGCGCGCTCAACGCCTGCGCGACCACGTTCGGGTACTCGCGGACGTCCGAGGGCAGCGCCAGCGCCTCGTTGGTGGTGGCGGCCCGCACGCCGGCGATGCCCGCGCCGGACAGGCCCTCGAAGATGGCCCGGTCCTCGACGAAGGCGATCCGCTTGGCCGCCTCCTTCACCGGATCCCAGTCGGCGTCCTTGGCCCCGCGCTCGACGTCGTCCACCGCGGCCCGGCTGACCGTGAACGGCACCCGGATCTCCACGATCGGCTGCACCTCGCGGCGGCGCAGCCGCACGCCCTCGGCCGCCGGCGCCAGCTCGCTCAGGTGGCCGGTGCCGACGGCGGACAGGGTCTCGCCGGCCGGGCCGGACAGATCGACGACGCGGCGGCCGGCCACGTGCCGGGTGAACGTGCGGCGCGCCTCCGCCTCGATGTCGGCCCAGGCCGACTCGGAGATCGGCGCGAGCTCCCGGTGCAGGTTGTTCACGGTGTTCCCTTCAAACTGCCGACACGGAGCGAGACTGTCACACATTCAGCGGGCACTGGCTCGGGCTCCTCGTCCTGGGAATGCGCGGGTTCCGGTGGATCCTCGAGAAAATCGGCCGTGGGCACGAAGAACAGCGTGCCGGTGACGGCGGTGGAGAAATCCAGCACACGGTCGGTGTTGCCCTCGGGCCGGCCGATGAACATGTTGCGCAGCATCAGCTCGATGATCCCGGGATCGGCGGCGTAGCCGATGAAATAGGTGCCGTATTCGGCGCTGCCGACCCGCCCGAACGGCATGTTGTCCCGCAGGATCTGGCGTTCCTCGCCGTTGTCGTCGGTGACGGTGTTCAAAGCGACGTGGGAGTTCGCCGGTTTCACGTCGTCGGCCAGCTCCAGGTCGGCCAGCTTGGTGCGGCCGATCACCCGCTCCTGGTCCTCGGTCGACAGCCCGTTCCAGGCGGTCATGTCGTGCAGGTATTTCTGCACGATCACGTAGCTGCCGCCGGCGAAGTCCGGGTCCTCCGCGCCGATCGTCACCGCCGCCGCGGCCGCGCCGCCGGTCGGGTTCTCCGTGCCGTCGACGAAGCCCAGCAGGTCCCGCCGGTCCCAGTACTTGAAGCCGTGCACCTCGTCGACCACGGTGATCGCCCCGTCCAGCCGGGTGGTCAGGTGCTCGGCCAGCTCGAAGCACAGGTCCATGCGGAGAGCCCGGATGTGGAACAGCAGGTCGCCGGGCGTGGACGGCGCGGTGTGCCGGTCGCCGACCAGCTCGATGAAGGGGTGCAGGCCGGCGGGCCGGCCGATGCCGGGGTAGATCCGGTCCCACGCCGACGACCCGACGCCCACCACGCAGGTGAGGCCGCCGTCGGCGATCCGGAACCCCACCGACCGGGTGAGGCCGGCGACGTCGGAGAGCACGTCGCGGACCGCCTCCTCGCCGCCGTCGGCGACCGTGGCCACCAGGAAGATGGCCGCCTCGGTCAGCGGGGTCAGCACCGCCTGCGGCTCCGCACTCGCCATGCCGGCGATCTTAGGCACACCCCGCCACCCCGGCGAGTCACGCTCAGCGTCACACCGAATGCACGAAACTTGCTCATACAACTCGCCCTGACGCTGGGCGGGACTCGCGGGGGTTCCCGACAACTATGCGTTTACCCAGTCTGGATGGCGTATGCGTGACCGGGGGTAGGCGAGCATGGGCACCGCACAAGCACTGGGGTGGCTTGAATGACGTTGTGAACGCGGTGCCCGCGCCGGTGTAGCCAGTCTCTAGTCGTGGAGGCAAGGGTGAACCAGGTCAGCACGCTCGACCGTTTCCGGATCGACCTCGACCGCGTCCGCCGCCGGGTCGACCGGCAATTGTCCGAGCTGTTCGAACGGGCCATCGCCGAGGAAACCGGTCCCAGCCGGCACGGGTTGTCCGAGTTACGCGGCATGGCCCTGTCCGGGGGCAAACGGATCCGGCCGGCGTTTGTGCACTGGGCGTTTGTCGCCGGCGGCGGCGACCCGGACGACAATCGCGCCATCGACGCCGGCTCGGTGCTGGAGCTGCTGCACACCTTCGCGCTCGTGCACGACGACGTGATGGACGAGTCGCCGACCCGCCGCGGCCTGCCGACGTTGCAGGTGACCTTCGCCGACCGGCACCGGGCGCTGGGCATGCGCGGCTGCCCCGAGCGCTACGGCGAGAACATGGCGATCCTGTTGGGGGACTTCGCCTTCCTGCTGTGCACGGAGCTGGCCACCATGCTGCCCCGGCCGGCGCTGCGCACGTTCTACCGGGCGGCCACCCAGCTGATGCACGGCCAGTACCTGGACCTGGAGACGACTGCCACCGGCGAGTTCGACAGCGAGACCGCGGCTCGCACGGCGCGGCTGAAGACCGGCAGCTACACCGTGGAGGGCCCGCTGCTGATCGGCGCCGCGCTGGCCCCGCGTGGCCGGGAAATCCAGTCAGCGCTTGAGGTTTACGGCCGCGTGGTGGGCCAGGCCTTCCAGCTGCGCGACGACCTGCTGGACGTGTTCGGCGAGGAGGCCGAGACCGGCAAACCGGTCGGCGGCGACATCGCGCACCTCAAGGCGACGCGGTTGCTGGACATCGCCCGCACCCGCGCGGTCGGCCGCGACCGCGAGCTGCTGATGAACCCCGTCGACCTGGCCACGATGCGTTCGCTACTGGTGCGCACCGGGGCCGTGGACGAGCTGGAGTGCACCATCGACGCCCTGCTGACGCAGGCGGTCGAGGCCCTGTACGAGGCCCCGATGGCCGCCCCCGGCCGTGAGTCGCTGATCGACGCCGCGCACTTCGCGGGCCGCCGAAAGGCCTAGCCGTGACCGGTTCCGTGACCGGTTCCGGACAAGTCGGGTCGGCCGCCCTTGTCTCACGCGTGACCACGTCGTACGACTGACCTGACGTGGTCGCGGCAGGCAAGGGGGCCTCATGCGGAAACTGCGAAGAGCGTTAGCGGTCGGCGCCGTGCTCGTGCTCGGCACCACCCTCCCGGGCGCGGCGGCCGCCGCGCCGGAGAACGGCCCGAACCCGGCGTGCCCCTGGGTGGGCTCGCACGCGCCGATCGACGTCAAGGCGTCGCAGGTGCTCCGGCAGATGACCCTCGACGAGAAGATCGCCATGGTGCACGGGGCGGCCGGCTCCGCCTACGTCGGCTACGTCCCCGGCGACGCCCGGCTGTGCATCCCCGCGCTGAAGATGCAGGACGGCCCGGTCGGCGTCCGAATGCCCGACACCACCCAGCTGCCCGCCGCCAGCGATCTCGCGGCGACCTTCGACTCCTCGCTGGCGCACAGCTACGGCAAGGTCATCGGCTCCGAGGACAAGGCCAAGGGCGTCGACGTCGACCTCGGACCGACCGTGAACATCGTCCGCGACCCGCGCTGGGGCCGGGCCTTCGAGAGCTACAGCGAGGACCCGTACCTCACCGGCCAGATCGGCGCCGCCGACATCGAGGGCGTCCAGTCCCAGGGGGTGATGGCGCAGGTCAAGCACTACGCCGTCTACAACCAGGAGACCAACCGCAACACCGTGTCGGACAACGCAGTCGTCGACGACCGGACCGTGCACGAGATCTACACCGCCGCCTTCGGGACGATCATCGACCAGGCCCGGCCGTCCTCGGCGATGTGCTCGTACTCGTCGATCAACGGCGTCTACGCCTGCGAGAACACGTATCTGAACACCATCCTGAAGAACCAGTTCGGCTTCGACGGCTTCATCACCTCCGACTGGGGCGGCACGCACAGCACGGCCGCCTCGGCCAACGCCGGCATGGACATGGAGATGCCCGACGGCACCTACTTCGGCGCGGCGCTGAAGACCGCCGTGCAGAGCGGAAAGGTGCCGCAGTCCCGGGTCGACGACATGGTCACGCGCATCATGCGCGAGGAGTTCCGGTTCGGGCTGTTCGACCACCCGTCGCCGGACACCCCCGGCGCGGTCGCGTCGACGCCGGCCAACGTGGCCACGGCGCGCAAGATCGCCGAGGACGGCGCGGTGCTGCTGAAGAACCAGGACAACGTGCTTCCGTTGGACGCCAACAAGGTGCGCTCGATCGCGGTGATCGGCTACGGGGCCGGCGTGCACGCCCTCACCGGTGGCGGCGGCAGCGCGGCCGTCGCGGGCACCGGCACCGTCACGCCGTTCGACGGCATCAAGGCCCGCGCCGGTTCCGGCGTCGATGTCCAGTACGCGCAAGGCAATCTGAGCCCCGACGGCCAACTCCCGACCATCGATCCCGCCTACTTCGGCGGCGGGCTGAAGGGCGAGTACTTCAACAACAAGACCCTGGACGGCACGCCGGTCGCCACCCGGACCGATTCGACGGTGTCGTTCAACTGGAACGGACAGTCGCCGGCGGCCGGACTGTCCACAACGAACTACTCGGTGCGCTGGACCGGCACGCTCACGCCGCCGTCTACCGGCGCCTACACCTTCGGGCTGTCCAGCGACGACGGCAGCCGGCTGTTCGTCAACGGCCAGCAGGTCATCGACAACTGGCGGGACCAGGCCAGCCACACCGAGACCGCCACGGTCGACCTGACCGCCGGCACGCCCGCGCAGATCGAGGTGGACTACTACCAGTCCGGCGGCGACGCGACCGTCAACCTCGGCTGGGCGCTGCCGAACCAGGACCTCCAGGGCCAGGCCGTCGCGCTGGCGGCCAAGTCCGACGTGGCTGTCGTGTACGCCAACGACTACGAGTCCGAGGGCAGCGACCTGGCCAACATCGACCTGCCGGGCACGCAGAACCAGCTGATCGCGGCGGTCGCCGCGGTCAACCCCAACACCGTCGTGGTGCTCAACACCGGGTCCGCGGTCGTGATGCCGTGGCTGGACAAGGTGAAGGGCGTGTTCGAGGCCTGGTATCCGGGCCAGGAGTCGGGCAACGCCATCGCCCGGCTGCTCTACGGCGACGTGAACCCGTCCGGCAAGCTGCCGGTGACCTTCCCGACCTCGCTGGACCAGGTGCCGGCCTCGACCGCCGCGCAGTGGCCCGGCGTGAACGGGCAGGTGCAGTACTCGGAGGGCCTGAACGTCGGATATCGCTGGTACGAAGCGAAGAACCTGACGCCGGTCTACCCCTTCGGCTATGGCCTGTCCTACACCACGTTCCGGTTCTCTCACCTCCGTGTGGACGGCGACACGTTGCGGGAGAACGGAAAGATCCGGGTCAGCGCCGACGTCACCAACACCGGCAGCCGGGCCGGGGCCGAGGTGGCGCAGCTGTACCTGGGCGAACCGGTCTCCACCGGCGAGCCTTCGAGCCAGCTCAAGGGCTTCCAGAAGGTGGACCTCCAGCCGCACCAGACCGAGCGGGTCACCTTCGACATCACCGCCCAGGACGCCTCGTACTGGAGTTCCGACGCCCAGGCCTGGACGCTCGGCGCCGGCAAGTACACCGTCCACATCGGCGACTCGTCGCGGAACCTGCCGCTGTCCGGCGGCTTCCGGGTCGACCGCACCACCGGCCCGCGCTACACCAAGGTCGCCGCGCCGGCGTCCGCGCTCGGCGGCACGACCCTGTCGGTGACCACGACGTTCACCAACGGCGCCACCGAAGACGTCCGGGACGCCGTCACCTCGCTGACCGTGCCGGCCGGCTGGAAGGCCACCGCCAAGTCGCCTGCCAGCTTCCGCATTGTCCACTCCGGACAGTCCGTGTCCACGACCTGGGCCGTCACCGTGCCGACCGGCGCCACCGCCGGGGCGGCGACCCTGAAGGGCGGCACCCGGTACCAGGGCTCCGGTCGCACCTCACCCGGCGACGGAACCACGACAGTGCAGGTGGCGTACCAGAACCTGGCCGCCGCCTACACCGACGTCGGCGTCAGCGACGACACCAACCCGGCCGTCGGCAACCTGGACGGCTCCGGCTACAGCTATTCGGCCCAGGCGCTGGCCACCGTCGGCGTCACCCCGGATGCCACCGTCGACGGCTTCACCTGGCCGAATGTGCCGGCCGGCCAACCGAACACCGTCACCACCGCCGGGCAGTTGGTGCAGGTCTCCGGCACGGGCGGCACACTTTCGTTCCTCGGCACCGGAACCAACGGCACACAGTCCGGATCCGTGACGGTCACGTACGCTGACGGCACCACGTCCACCGGGACCATCACCCTCGCCGACTGGTACAGCGACGCCGCAGTGCCCGGCTGCACGCTGGTCGCGACCGCCCCGTACTGGAACCGGCCCGCCGGCAGCACCTTGCCGGCCGACCATCCGGTCAGCCTCTACGCCGCCTCGGTGCCGTTGACGGCCGGCAAGCAGGTGGTGTCGGTGAGCCTGCCCAGCAACGCTCGGCTGCACCTGTTCGCGACGCAGATCGGCTGATGGAGCCACGCCGGACCGCTGGCCACCCCCATGAGGTCAGCGGTCCGGCGTGTAAACACACTGGTAGCCGGTGGAAATCGTGCTGTCCAACACGGCTGCCACCGCCGGGTCGGCCGTGCGGATCACGTCCACCGCGCGCTTGATGGCCTTGCGCACCGAGGTTCGGGCGCGCTCGGCCGGGCCGGCGAAGGCGCGGCCGCGGCCGCCCAGCCCGGTGGTGGCGTCCAGTTCGGCGGCCAGGGCGTCCAGCTCCCGCCGCAGCTCCTCGGCCCGCTCGGGCGAGGACTCGGGGATCAGGTGGGCGATCTCGCGGGCCCGGTCGGTGTAGGCGGCCCGAGCCTGATCGTCCAGTATGGACTGTTCCGACACGGCCTCGGCGCCGCCGTGGGCCAGCGACACGGCCGGGATCGGCACGTCGGGGTGGGCCAGCAGCTGGGCCAGGTGCCGCATCCCGATCAGGTCCTCGACCAGCACCTCCCGCCCGGGAAACCCGACCAGCCAACGGTTTTCCTGCCGCCGCATGGTGACGCGCCGCGAGAAGCGATCGGCGGCCCAGGCCTGGGCCCGCTGACCCATGCCCATGGCGGTGGCCTCGCTCACCGCGTCGTCCAACAGCTCGTCGGCGGCACGGTGAGCGCCGCGCCGGCGCAGCACGGTGGCCAGGTCGGCCTTGCTGCACGCGGTCAGCGGCCGGTTGCCCAGCCGCAGGTTGGCCGTCACGGCCCGCCGCAGGTGCGCCTCGGCCCGGTCCAGGTCGCCGAAGGCGGCCGCGGCCAGGCCGAGACCCCGTTCGGCGGAACCGAAGCACACCACGGCCAGCGACGCCATCGTGGGCAGCTCCGCGAACGGCAGCAACAGGTCGTAGGCCTCCCGGGCCAGCCGGGCGTCGCCGAGCGAGGCCGCCGACTCGATGATCCCCACGATGCCGGACAGCCACGTGCTCGACTGCGGCAACGCGTCCAGGCCGGCCGCCGTGAGCTGGGCCAGCGTCGACCGGGCCAGGTCGTGCCGGCCGGCCTCGGCGGCCAGATGCGCGACCGTGGCCCGGAACGCGAACTCGCCCTCGACCAACAGCGGCGAGTTGGCGATTTCCACGACCAGGTCGAGCAGTTCGCCGCCCCGGCCCTGCAACCACCGGATGGCCAGCATGTGCCCGCCGTAGTACGCCTGGGCGTCCGCGTCGCCGACCTCGTCGCCCAGCGCCAGGCAGTACGCCGCCTGCTCCTCGGCCTCGTCCAGCCGGCCGGCCCTGATCAGCAGCATCACGTCCACCGCCGTGACGATGAACCGCACGCTGTGGCTCTCCATCATGTCGGTCCGGACCCGCAGCTCGGCCAGCGACCGGTCGGCCCGCGGGTCGCCGAGATGGAACAGGTCCACGGTCTGCCACAACAGTCCTTGCAGGGCAAGGATGTCGATGCCGGCGGCGGCCGCGACCGAGATCAGCTCCCGGGCGATGGCCAGCCGCTCCCGGACGTGCTCGGGCGTCAGCAGCGCGTGGTGGCACAGCGACAACGCCTCGGCCAGCGCGCGATCGTCGTTGAGCAGCCGGATCTGGTCGACGGTCTTGAGTACGTCGGCGACCGGGCCGCCGCCGTACACCTGCTCCGCCGCGAGCCGCAGCTCCAGCCGCAGCCGCAGCGCCGCCTCGGTCTCGGGCAGCCAGGCCAGCGCCGTCCGCTGCTTGCCCAGAATTCGGTGCCGCTCCAGCTGATCACGGCGCTCGTTGAGCCAGATGCCGCCCATTCCCAGCGCCGCCCGCGCGAACAGCAGTGGATCCCGCTCCTCCTGCGCGGCATCGCCCGCCCGGTCGTACAACACTCGGGCCTCGGCCAGCCGGCCCGACGCCAACACGGCGTCCGACCACTCCAGCAGCAGCTCGGCCGACGGCTCGCCGAAGCCGACGGCCTGGGCCAACAGGGCGGCCGCCTGCTCGTACGAGAAGCGGCGCACCATCTTCGCCGCCGCCGACCGGCACACCTCGATCGCCCGTTTGGCGTCCGCCGGCGACCGCGGCGCCGCGTTGACCGCGTGATGCGCCCTGCTGGCGCTGTGCCCGACGATGTCCACCGCGCGGGCGTGGGCGTCCAGCAGCTCGGCCGCCGTCAGCCGGGCCAGCGCCGCCCGGCGGACGAGATCATGGCTGTAGGCGAACGACTCCGTGCCGCTGGTGGTCACCAGCCCGGCCTGCACCGCGCCGTCCACGGTGTCGATCACCTGGGCCGCCGGCACGTCCAGCAGCGCCGCCGCCTCGGCCGAGGACACCGAGTCGCCCAGGATCGCGCTGATCGCCAGCAGCCGCGCCGTTTCCGGTGCGATCCGGGCGAACGACTGGTCGATCGCCTCCCGCAGCCCGCCCACGAAGTCGGCCTCGCCCAGCGCCACCAGCCGGCGCAGGAACAGCGGGCTGCCGTCGGTCAGCCGGTGGATGGTGTCGGTCAGCGGGGTTGCCAGCCGCTCGATCCCGTTCGTGACAAGGTAGTCCCGCGTCTCGGCCGGGTCGAACGGCCCCAGCGCGATCTCGTCGCTCACGTCGGCCAGCGGCGACGGGGTTCGCTGCGTGACCACCATGACCAGCGGCAGCCGGGCCTTGGCGATGAACCGGGTCAGCAGCAGCGCCCCCGGGTCGGCCGCGTGCAGGTCGTCGATCACCAGCATCGTCGGCGTGTCCGCCACCGCCCGGGCCAGCCGGTCGCTCACCGCCTGGAACCGTGAGAACCGGGCCGGGTGAACGGTTTCCGCCTCGCTGCTGAGCAGCTGCGCGGTCTCCGGGCCGCACAGCTCGGCCAGCATCGGCTGCCACGGCCACAGCGCCGGCGCGCCCCCGTCCGACCAGCAGCGACCCCACAGCACCCGCCGCCCCGCCGCCCTCGCCCGGTCCGACGCCTCCTCGCACAGGCGGGTCTTGCCCACCCCGGCCGGGCCGGTCACCGTCACCAGCCGCCCCCTCGCGGCGTCGCGCCAGGCGTACTCCAAACGGCGCAACTCCGGTGCCCTGCCGACAAAACGGTCCACGCGTATAGATGAGACCACGAGATACACCGGGATACGTGACGCCTCGCGGCACACGTCGTGTCACGCCCTTCAGGTATGACAAGAATCTTGCTGGCCGACAGTCAGCCGGTGGTTGTCGACATGCTGTGCCGGCACGTCGCCAGCACCCCGGATCTGGATGTCGTCGCCATCGCCGGCACCCGGTCCGAACTCCTCGACCGGCTCCGCTCGGCCGTCGCCGACGTGGTCGTGCTCGGCATCGGCCTCGACCTGGTGGAGAGCGTCGCCGCCGACGCCGCCGTGCTGGTGCTCGGCGGCTCCGCCCGGGAGTCCGACATCGTCGTCGCCATGGCCGCCGGCGCCGCCGGGTACGTCCCCCGCCAGGCCCGCCCCGAGGACGTCCTCACCGCCATCCGCGTCGTCGCCCGCGGCGAGCTCTTCGCCCCGCCCGACATCGCCGCCCTCGTCCGCGGCCGCCGCCGCACCACCCGGGCCGACGGGTTCTTCCCCCAGTTGACGCCGCGTGAGCAAGACGTGCTGGAACTCCTCGTGCGCAACGCCGGCAACGCCGCCATCGCCCGGCACCTCGGCATCACCGTGAAGACCGTCCGCAACCACGTCTCCAACATCCTCGTGAAGCTGCCCGCCCGCAGCCGCACCGAAGCCGCCTGGCTGGCCGGCGAGCGCCTCCGCGCCCAACCGCCGACCCCGGCTGGCCGGTCAGGCGAAGGGCTCGGCCAGCGCCACCAGGCGCTCCATCTCCTCGACGGGTAAGTGCGGCGAGCCGGCCGCAAGGGGGTCTTGATGCTGGGAAGGGGGCTTTACCTGCGTTGATCGCAGGTAAAGCCCCCTTCCCAGCGTTGGAGTGTGTCGTGCTGGGGACGGTCAGGAAAGCGAGTGCACGGCGTCGAGGACGATCTTGGTCGTCTCCTCGGGGTGCGAGATCATCGGCACGTGCGAGGCGGCCACCTTCTCGATGTGGGCGCGCGCTGCGCCATGACGCGGCGGCCTGTAACTCGGCTGGGGGTTGGTGGCGGGCGCCGGCGGCGTGCTGGTGAGCGCGGACCACGGTGCCGTCCACAGCCACCGTCCAGTCCGGGCCGTCGGCCTGGGCACATCCGCGCTGTAGTTCGTCCAGGATCGTGGCCCACACGCCGTCGATCGCCCACCGACGGTGCCGGTTGTAGACCGTCTTCCAGTTCCCGTATTCCTCGGGGAGGTCCCGCCACGGCGTCCCGGTCCGCGTCCGCCACAACACCGCGTCGATCACCATCCGGTGGTCGCCAGCTGCGGATGAACCGCCGCAGACGCGAAACGCAGCAGGAGGACCACATGACCCCGACTCGCTTGCTTGCCGGCATCGCCGCCGTCGCCGGCAGCGTGCTCCTGGCCGCCCCTGCCTACGCCGCCACCGGCCAGGTCGACGGCAACATCACCGTGGGCGGATCGAGCTGCTCGTGGACCAACGCGACCACCAGCGACGCGCCGCCGAACGCCCTGACGATCGACCACACCACCGTCCACCCCACCCGCAGCGGCAGCATCACGGCCGGCTTGACCAACGACCCGGCACTCACCTTCGACGACACCGCCGGCACGGTGTCCGCGCCCGAGGTCGACGCCAACGGGACCGAGCTCGGCGTCACCTGCTCGTACAAGGCCACCAACGTGACGTACTCCCGCCAGGGCACGACGCGCAGCTACACCGGCGGTCCCTTCACCGCCACCCTCACCAGTGGCGGCTTCCTGTGCCCCAGTTCGGAGACCGTCACCTCGGCCTCGTTGACCTTCCACTGATCCGACCGGGCCGGGCGACCCATCTCGCGAAGGGTCGCCCGGCCCGGCTTTCAGCGGCTCAGAACCACACCTGCTGGAGGGTCCCGACGCAGGTCCAGAGCTGGACGCGGTCCCCGTTGGCGCCGGGATTGTGAGTGGCGTCGGTCTGGGCGTCGAGGCATTTGCCGCCGTTGTTGTTCGTGATGGTGCCGTTGCTCCAGAACGTCCAGTGCTGCTGAAGGGTTCCTATGCAGTCCCAGACCTGGACCTTGTCACCGTTGTTGTGCGGGTCACCGCCGGCGTCGGTTTCGGCGTCGAGGCATTTGCCGCCGTTCTCGTTCGTGATGGTGCCGTTCTGGTTGATCTGCCACTGCTGCTGCGAGGTCCCGATGCAGGCCCAGACCTGGACTTTGTCGCCGTTGTTGTGCGGGTTGCCGCCGGCGTCGGTCTCCGCGTCGAGACACAGGCCGCCGTTGTGGTTCTGGAATGCCGCGAACGTCCGCGGACTCACCTGCACCGGATTCACGGTCGGCTGGGCGGTGGCGGCCGAGGCGGTCGCCGGCAGCAGGGCGACGCCGAGCGCGACGAGCGCCGGCAACGCGGTTTTCATCAGCATGAGCACGTCCTCACGTTTTGTGCGACACGGTCATGACCATGGCGGCCGAAGATGCGGCCACGGCTCCAGATGTAGGGCATCCGCGTTGTCCGGCGCCGATGAACGGTCACCGGACAACCACGGTCTGGACAACACGACCCCGTCAGCCACCCACGACTCGACCGGCCCGGCACGGCTCCGGGACGTTCATACCGGGAAAATAGGATTCCCACGACGGCCAGTCCGCGGACGTGTGACGCGCGGCGCCCTGGGTGAGAAAGGACGACGGAACGGTGGCGCATATCAGATTCGCCGCGACACCCGGATCGAGATACCTGGTGATGATGTCGCCTTTCTCGAAGGCCACGAACTTGCCCTGCGAGGCGAAGTCGACCAGGAAGGTGCCCGGATAGTCGCCGGGCAGTTCCGCGAACTCCTTGGGGGCGGCCGGATCGCTGACATCCCACAGGATCACTTCGTTCGATCCGTCGACCAGCGCGAGCAGGTTGCCCTGAGGGCTGAAGGCCGGCGCGGTCCAGGTGGCCTTGCTGGGCAGCATGGCCACTTTGGTCAAGCCGGCGCCGGACGCTTTCCACAAGGTCAGGGCACCGCCGCCCGAGTCCCCACCGACGCTGATCGCGGCCAGCAGCTGGCCGTCGGACGACAGGACCAACCCCGGCACGCCGGCGAATTGAGCGGTGGTCCTGGGCTTGGTGTCATGCCCGGAGGTGATGTCGCGAAGGTTCCACACGGCGGCCGCCGGCGCCTCGAAGTACGACGAGTTCTTCGGCAGGACAACCGAGACACCAGCCACCTCGGTGCCGTCCGGCGAGAACGCCGGGCTTCCGACGCTGTTCGACAGTGTCGCGACCACCTTGGGCGCGTGTGGCTTGGAGATGTCATACAGATCCGTGTCGAGATCGATCTGATACGGCGCGGATTCGTTGCGCACGGCGGCAGTGTCGGTGCCGACGGCCAGCATGGCGCCGGTTTCGTTGAACGACACATCCGCCGGACGGTCGACGGTGAAGTCCTGTAGACCGACGGGCGCGGCGGGCCTGGTGACGTCCCACACGTGAATCCGGGTCACGTCGGCCGGCTTCGGAGTTCCCGCGCCGCGCACTCCGGCGGCCGCCGGAGTGCCGATCTCGGCAATGGCGACACGAGTTCCATCGGGAGACAATGCGGCGGAAGTCGGGGCCGTAGGAATCAACTTCCGCGTGGTGTCACCCGAATCGACCGGTATCGTGCTGGCGACGGTCATCGCCTCGGGAGTCATTCTGTACAGCTGGACGGCGTTGTTCGAGCTGAAGTAGTCCAGATAGAGGTTGGCGTCGACATCCGTCAGCTGCGTCGAACCGGTCGGCAGGCTTGAACCGTTCGTCAGGTGGACCGAGGTGTTCGCGGGCGACGCCAGCAGCAGGCCGAGGGTCTGCGGCGTCGGGTCGAGCCGGTGCACCGCCAGGGCCAACTCGCCGGCGAGCGGCGGGTTCTTCGTGGCCAGCAGCGGAATCTGCTCGATGACGCTGGTGATCGTCGCCTGGTCCCGCTGCTGGACGATGATCAGCCGCGCCACCAGCGAATACCCGGCGCCGCCGCAGGCCAACACCGCGACCGCCACGAGCAGCGCCACGACGCGCCGCAGCCGTCGGACATGCATCCGCGCGGTGATGGCGTCATGTCGGCGGGCGACCACGCTGGCGTCGACGAACCACTGCTCACGCCGGGACAGTCCGGGCTTGTCCGAAGCGATCCACTCCTCCGCGAGCTCGAGTCGAGCCCCCCGGTAGAGCGCTCCCGGATCATGGCCGAGCCCCTCCCAGATGTCCGTGGCCTCGGTCAACTGGCGGTGCAGGCGCAGCCCGGCGCGGTCCTTGGCGATCCAGTCGCGCAGCCGCGGCCAATGGCTGATCAGCGACTCATGGGCGATCTCGACGCCGTCACGATCGGTCGTGATCAGTCGAGCCGCCACGAACGCGGCCAGTACGGCGTGCACATCGGGGCTGTCGTCCAGTTCCGTGCGCGGCACCCGGCGTTTGGTGTCCTCGATGCCTTCGCCCGGCGCGGTCAGCCTCAGCAGGATCTGCCGGGCCACGGCTCGGCGGTCGCGGTCGAGTCCGGTGTAGACGGTCTCGGCGGTGCGGGCGACGGCGTGCCGGATGCCGCCCGCCTCCACATAGCCGGCCAGGGTCAGCGCCATGCCCTGGCGTCGTCGCCAGGTCTCCAGCAGCGCGTGCGAGAGCAGCGGCAGCACTCCGGGCTGGGTGGTCGTCTCGGCGACCAGGCGGGTCACCAACGCGTTGTCCACGGTGCAGTTGGCCGCGGCCGCGGGTTTGACGATCGCCTCGCGAAGCTCGTCCGGGGTCATCGGGCCGACCAGGACCTGTCCGTCCCCGAGGGCGGGCCGCAGCTCGGGGTGGCGGACGCAGTGCGCGAAGAAATCCGCCCGCACACCCAGCACGATCCGGGCCCGACTGCGCGGATCGGTCGCCGCGTGCGCCAGGGCCGCGATGAATCCCTGGCGTTCGAGGGGATCGGCGCACAAGGTGAACAGCTCTTCGAACTGGTCGACCACGAGCAGCAGGTCGGTCTCGGCGGGGTGGTCGGCGAGTGCCTGTCGGATACGCAGGTGCACGGTGGTGGGGTCGTCGGCGAACTCGCGGCGCAGCACCGGCGCGGATTCGCCGGTGATCGCGGCCAGGCGCAGCGCGCATTCCTCGACGGGATGCGCGCCGGGGGTGAAGACCACGCTCGGCCCGGTGTCCGTGCCGGCCAGACCGGCGCACAGCAGGGACGATTTCCCCGATCCGGACGCGCCCAGGACACCGACCAGCCGTCGCTGCCGCACCTGGGCCGACAGCGCCGCCAGCAGGGCGTCGCGGCCGAAGAAGCGGTCGGTGTCGGCGGTCCGGAACGCCGACAGCCCCAGGTACGGCGGCCGGACCTGGTCGGCGTCCGAAGCCTGCTCGGCCGGGGTGAGCACGGCGAAGACCTCGCGCCACCGACGCTCCCACTCCGCCGGATCGCCATCGCAGGCCCGGACGTAGGCGAGGGTGACCGCCAGGCTGGGCAGGGTCTTCCCGCCGGCGGCGTCGGACAACGCCGTCACCGAGTAGTGGGCCCGGCGGGCCAGCTCCCGGTACGACTGGCCACCCGCGTCCGTGCGCAGATACCGCAGATCCTGGGCGAAAGCGGTCAACGGTCCGCCATCCGCGGCCAGTGGACGTTCCGGTCGTGGCATCAGCACCCCCATGCTCGCGGCCCATTGTCTTGAGCGTGGTTGTCCAGCGTGGGGACATCGGTCCTGGACAACCCGAACGCCGTAGAACGGAACTCGCCATCGTCGATCACAGGGGGCGAGATGAAACGCGGTCAGCATTGGTTCGCGCGCGCACTGGTCGTGCTGCTGGGGGCCGCGGCATGCGCGGGTGTCTCAACCACGGCGGCGTCGGCGTCGCCGGTGTCCGGTTCTTACATGCAGGTCGTCGCGCACCAGGACGACGACCTGCTGTTCATGAATCCCGACATACAGAACACCATCAACGCGGGTCGGCCCATCACGTCGGTGTTCCTGACCGCCGGCGAGGCCGGCACCACCGGCGGCGACGGCGGGCCGGACACCTCGGTGCCGCTCGAAGGGACGTGCCGGCCACAGCCGATCGGTCAGGACCACGTGGGCGACTGGGGACTCACGCGTGCCGACTACGCCGGCTGCCGGCGGGAAGGCTCCAGAAAGGCCTGGGCTCAGATGGCGGGCGTGCCGTCCGACTGGGACCAGAACCTGCTCACGTTCACCACGCCGGACGGCGCCCGGCAGGTCGAGGCGGACACGCTGGAAGGCACCCGCGCGGCCATCACGCTGATCTTCTTCGACCTGCCGGACTGGGCGGACGACGACCAGGGCGGCGCATCGCTCTACCACATCCTCTACAGCGGCTCCGCCCTCGACACGGTCATGGTCTCCGACAGCCTGGTCGACCACACCCAGACCTACGACCTGCCCGATCTCACGACGATGCTCGCCGACCTGTACGGCTTCTACGCGCCGACGGTGCTGCGGCTCCAGGACCCGATGCCCGACAGCCGCTACGAGGTGAACCCGGCCTGGGACAACGACCACAGCGACCACGTGATGACCTCGATCATCGCCGCCAGGGCCGGCGCGGGCATCGGTCGGCTCCAGATCGTGAACTACCGCAACTACAACATCCGCGAGAGCCAGGTGAACCTGGATCTCGACCAGCAGGCCGCGAAGAAGATCACCTTCGACGCCTATCAGTCGTGGGACATCAACGCCGGCAGCGACAACGGCTACGTGGAGTGGCCGCGCCGCGAGTACCACCGGTTCTGGACGGGCACGAACTGGGTCGGCCGCAACCTCGACGGGCTGCTCCAGGTGTTCGCGGTGGAGAACGGGAAGCTGCTGATGTGGTCGCAGACCTCGGCGCGGGGCGGATTCACCGGCCCGCAGTCGCTGGGCGCCCCGAACTGCCCGCTGGCCCCGGGGATCTCGACCTCCCGCAACGCCGACGGCCGGGTCGAGGTGTTCGGCCTGTGCCAGGACACGTTCACCACGGTGACGGCGTACCAGAGCGCGGTCGACACGACCTCGCCGTCGAGCTGGAAATGGGACGCGCTGGGCAATCCGAACACCACGGTCGGCGACCCGGCTCAGGTCGGCTACCCGGTGGCCACCACCGACCAGAACGGTGAGATCCAGATCTTCGAGAAGAACGGCGGCGGCGGCATCAGCACCGCCACCCAGACCGCGCCGAACGCCGGCTTCGGCGGCTGGACCGATCTCGGCGGCGGCCCCGGCGTCCAGGACGGCCTGGCGGTGATCACGAACCCGCAGGGCCGGATCGAGCTGTTCGCCTACGACATCGTCAACGGGATCGGGTCCATCAAGCACCTGTACCAGCCAACGCCGAACGGCGGCTTCAACACCGACGCCACGTTCGCGGCACTGGAACCGGCGAGCCCGCCGACGGTGGCCACCAACGCGGACGGCCGGCTGGACGTGTTCTACCGGCTGGCCGACGGCAAGGACGGCCACCTGGGTTCCGATGTCGGCCATACCTGGCAGCTGCAGGTCGGCGGCGGGTGGGCCACCGCCGCCCAGAACATCGTCGGCCAGGGCGGCATCGGCCCGGTCGCCGTCGCCAACGCGCCGTCGCCGGCCGACGGTTCCACCGGCATCTCGGACGCGCGGATCATGCTGCTCGAACACAACCGCGGCGGCGGCGCGAGCCTGAACCGCCAGGTCGGCCCGAACGACGGCTATCAGCCGACCTGGACGGACATGGGCGGTTTCTTCGCGGCCGAGCCGGCGCTGGCTGCCGACGTGTCCGGCGAGATGTACGCGTTCGCCATCGACGGCGTCGGCGCGCTGGAGGTCGCGCACCAGACCTCGGCGTCGGGGGCGGCGCCGTTCGGTGCGTGGACGCCGGAAGGCGACTAGCCGAGCTTGGGCCGGCGAAGCCGGCAAGATCGAGTCAAGTTTGAGTTCTTGAGCTGTAATCGGCGTGCGCGCCGGTCAGGCTGCGATACCTGCCCGGTCGGCAAGGTTGTTGATCGCGGCCTGGTAGAGATCAGCGGCCTTGCCCAGCCGTGTTCGGATGGGATCGTTGAGCTCGGCCAGTCCGGTGCGCAGCATGCGGTCGTGGACGCGGGTGAGGAACATCGCGTGACGCAGGCCGGTCTCGGTGACCTGGTAGCGGTGGGTGTGTGGGATCCGTTCGATCAGGCCGTGCTCGCGTAGTCGCCGCAGGTCGTAGGTGGCCTGGCCGGTGGTGATCGCGCCCGGCGGTCGGCCGAGGTGTTCGGCCAGCAGGTGGCGGAGGTCTTTGTTGAGGAACCCGCGGGGGTGCATCCGAAACACCAGCAGGATGTGCAGGAGCGCTTGCGCGCGGGGGTCAGTTACCCGCAGCCCGGCGACGTGGGTGCCATCATCGTGCACGACCGGGTCACAGGTCGCATGCAGGACATCGGTTCCGGTGATGGGGTCATGGCTGAGTCGTTGGACGGCCAGCAGCCGTCGGTTGGCGGTGTAGCCGATCTGCCGCAGCGCGGCCAGATTCGTCAGCCGTTTACCGAGCCCGAAGTCCCTGGTCTGGTTGATCGTCGTTTCGGTGCGCAGCGCTTGTCCTTGCTTGTGGTACTGCTTGATCTGGGTGGTCTTGTAGTACACGTGCAGGCTGGGGGTGACCCCGTGGGTGACCACCCGGGTGGCGAAGACGCCTGGAGTGTGGTTCTTGCGTCCGCGGTAGATGCTGCGGCCGAAGATGAGACTGACCCGGTCGGGTCGACCGAGGTCGAGGTTGTCGCGGATGACCTGCTCGAAGAAGATCCGCCCGCAGGTAGGTTTGTCCAGCGTCTGGGTCAGGGAGAACTCGGCCTGCAGGATGGACAGGTCGTAGCGGTATCCGGCGGCCCGGTCGGCACGGGTGAATGGGTGCGGTAGACGTGCCAGCCACTTGCGCAGCAGCCTGTCGATCTGCGCCGGCCCGAGCGTGTCGCAGATCGCTTGCAGGCAGGCGGGGTCGTCCACGGCGGCGAAGGCGTTGTCCAGCGGGGTGAAGCCGAGCCCAGCCTGGGTGGCCTGACGCTTGGCCCATTCGTTGCCGTTGAGGCACAGCTTGGCGTTGAACGGGAAGTAGCTGGCGAACTTCAGGAAGAACGGGCCGAAGTCGGCATCGACGCAGTAGAAGTAGAAGTGGTTGATCACAGCGGTCTCGGCGGCGATCCACGGGTAGGGGCTGCCATCGTCGCGGTGGCGTTTGCGGGTGCGGAAGATGGTGCTCTTCTCCTGCGCCCGACCGATGAACAGCACCCCCTCGCTGCCGGCGAAGCCGGTCAGGAACTCGTGCGCGATGTCGTCCTTGCGCTGTCCCTTGGCGAATTCCACCCACGGGATGTTGCGATCACGGGCGAAGGCCCGCACCGCCTGGGTGAACGCCTCGCTGATCGGGGCCAGCGCCGCCGTTGAGGCCACTGGCATCCCCAGATGGCGGTGGATGTAGCTGACCAGGCCTGTGGCGTACTGCAGTTGTGGGACGTAGACGTTGAGGTACATCCGGTCGATGCACTCGACCTCGAAGGTCACGTGATCGGACAGGACATCGGCTACGGTGCGCGGTAACGTCATGATGGGCTCCGATCGGACACAGGCCGCAAGGCCACCCACCGCCAACGGGCGGTTCATACCGGGACACAGCGTGTCACCGCATCGCTCTGATCGGAGCCCCCTCACCTGTCCGAACCACGGCATGCCTCGTCGGGCTGGGGTGAAACCCCGTTAAGGCGTGGCCCGTGGATCTTGCCGGCATAGGCGAGTAGATCCTGGTCATGCTGGATCGTCATGATCTGCCTGACGCCGAGTGGGCACGGCTGGAACCGTTGTTGCCTGACAGGACACCGGCGTGTGTGTTGGGGGACAAGGCGTTCTCCAACAGGGCTATTCGGGCTTACCCGCGTCGGCGGGGTGTCCGGGCGGTCATCCCGGAGCCCGCCCTAGTAGTGCTTCGTTAAGTCGGGTGAACTTGCTTATGTTGAGCGCGGTTCGTGCCGTTGATCATGTCGTGAAGCTGGAACAGGTCGATCGCCTGCGTGAAGAGCTGGAGACGTTCGCTGGCGAGA
>Ga0307511_10002328_pt1 | contig 19862 bp, 18 predicted proteins | sample 13_EM_MG_FD_200266 | JGI IMG/M metagenome (GOLD analysis project Ga0307511, IMG submission 200266) | Populus trichocarpa ectomycorrhiza microbial communities from riparian zone in the Pacific Northwest, United States - 13_EM | ecosystem: Host-associated > Plants > Roots > Unclassified | place...
ACTCCTGAGGGCGCATTTGGGAACTTCACAACGAAATCTGATATCTTTTCTCTTGGCATGATCCTGTATTTCATGTGCTTTGGGAATCTTCCATATGAATGCGCAGATAGCATTAACGAAGAGAATGAAGACCTTGACAAACTCCGTGCTGAGATCTCGGCTTGGAAGGGAATCTCAGAGAAGGACAGGATACGGCCTGACCTGCCAGAAAGGCTTTACTTGTCCCTTGAGAGGCTTTTATCTCCAAATTCAGCCCTCAGGCCCTCTGCTGAAGAGATCTTGCAGGGCCTACATGGGAACGCTCAAGCTACTGAAGATAGCAGCCACATGGTAAGTCAGTGGGCTCTGATATGTTTCCTGTCATACTAATACCAAGCAGAAGCGCTCAGCTCACCCCCCAACTGGCCAAGGGCATGAGGTCAGTGGAAACCCTCTTGGCTTTCGCCGTATCTCTCCAGTTTCGGACACGCCAACTACAGTATCACGCTCGACTTCTCCGAAGCGTCAGGGTTATTCAACGTTTGGGGACTCATTTAAATCTACAATCTCTGCTTCCCTTCCTACACGCTCGGCAAAACTTCGGGGTTTGCCGATGTCTCCAGAGGATAGGAACATCATCTCGTCGGATGCAGTATCACGGCCACCGAGTACTGCGTCGGGAAGCACGGGTTTTGGTGGAACTCTTGATACTTCGTTGATTCTGCGACCCAGATTAGATAGTCCGACTTCGCGGAGGCTTTCGGAAATACCCAGGGTTCTACCTTTCCTCACTCGTAGAGCAAGGTTCTTGGCAGCGTTGAGAAGCTCGGAATTCGCTCATGCTGTCAAGTTCTCATTCTTCCTTGCTAAAACTGCCTCACTTCTTCGCCCATGTTCCCCATCGGCTCCGAATCCATGGGTGGTGTATCCATTGCTGGGCCTTGCTGTCTTTGATTTCACTGGGTAAGCTTCGAGATACCAAAGGTTACCCTGAGATTGGATAATTAGACACTAATTATTTTGCTGCAAGTAGGTCGAGCATACGAAGTTCGTTCCTGCTGATACTACTTCACATAGTTGTCTATTCTATGGCAAACATGTCTAGGGCCTTATGTGTATATTGATAACTTGGCTCACAAAGTGTTTCCCGGTCATACGCTTTTCTCGCAGAGATTCTCTCGGTGGGTCTATGCTGCTAATGTCACATCGAAACTTACCAGTGTATTACATCCCTTTCCCATTTCTAAATATATCAAACTGGTTCCAGTATCTAATTTACCTCTTGACCTGGTAACATCGTTTTTCTTTACATGGATGGCCTTTTATTAATGGGCCGAGAGCTCTTTCGTCCGCATACTTCCCCTAGCCCGAAACTTTAATCTCTCGCCCTCTGGCTATTTTCCGAGTTTTGCTGTCTTGAGTTGGCTTTTTTTCGGTTGCAAATTATATCACAAATACAGCTGAAATATAGCCGAGTAATAATATGCAAATATAGGTTAATTCTATGTTCATAGATCCCTTTCAGGTACTAAAGCCCTGGGTATGTAAATAGGAGAATGGGAAAGAAGGAAAACATCAAGATCAAGATATATAACAGAAAATATGTTTTTATGTACAAATGCATGTGTCCAAGAAAGAAGTATAAGTGGTAAGTGTCTATGCACGCGAATCAACCGCATTCTTAGTTCTAGTAGTTGTAGTAGGCCTGTGAACATTCAGGAGATTAGCAAAACTGTTACGGGGGGTAATACAATAGGGCTAAGCTCACCCAATCCTCAAAAGGTCCCACTTCCATAAACGGCGCCTTGCACCCACCAGCGCCAGTACCCCACGCGCACCTCAACTCATCAATCATCCTATTCCACCCCGATCCTCTAGTGCCAATAATCAAATCACATTCCAGAGCCATAACCAACTGCTGCAACCACTTGCACGTCATTTCCGTCCGGTTCCCAAAGGCATTCAATTGCTCCTCCGGTCCACCATTCAATCTCGGAATGTCCGAATAATAAAACACCCAATCCTTCATACTGGTCGTACTCTCACCCGGTTCCGCAAATGTCGCCTTGGCCTCTTCAAAAATAGCGTTATCCTCGGTGGAGATGAATGCAGATTTTAGCGACGTAAGCGGATTTTGCGCAATGTATTCGTGTGCAACTTCGATATATTTAGACATGGGGACGAGGTTCATCTCGATTGCTTTGTCACCGTGGCGGACGTGCATGCTGAATGTTCCCGCGGGGAGGGGGAACGGAACGGTGAGTTCTTCAACGGATTTTGTCTCCCCATGGGTCATGACTGCGTGATGCATCTTTGTGGTCCTGAGCTCCTTGACCCGCCTCATCCCTGCACCGTTCAACCTCATTAAGAATCCTGTGGACTGCGTTCGCCACCAGTATTTTAATCCATCAGGCGCAATATCAGGGTAGAGCTGCTTCATTGCATATCCCAGCACGGGAGGAACAGATCCAGGAATTCCAGTGAGTGATTTTGGTGGGCCCCAATACTGTTCCACTTTGACTGAGTTCTGGGGAGTGACGTCTTGCAGAGTACAAGAGCTTATTCTCTCAAAGATGCAGTCGAGAGATCGTTCATATTCATAGCCGGGAGAGCCTCCACAGCTAGGGTCGATAAAGTTCCGCCCTGGAGCATTGTCGCCGGCGTGGTTCCAGAGGAGGATGCGGTTGTTGCGCATGGCGAGGCCGAGAATGTGGCCTGCGCCGTGGAAAACGGTGCCCATGCCATTTTTATCGCGGTAGTGGTTCATAACCACGAATTGTTTGTCTTTGCATGACTCTGGGAATTGATGCTTGTAGATGTAGTCTTGGGCGAATTTGGTGAGGGGAGGGATGGTCTATAGGAATGAATCATAGTTAGAAGGATTTATCACTGAGACAATTCGGGGACCCCGTGTCCGCTCATTTGCGTCGAGGCTAACCGCTCAGAGAAGGTCGGAGACATACATCGTCATCCAGAGAATTAATATAATCCAGCCAATCCTTGGCTCCATTCAGATTATAAAACCGTTTGAGACGCCTCTCGCGTGGTGTCTCATCTGCTACTTTTAATGCACTGTTCACCAAATCGAGTTCGGCCTGTGACAAGAGCTCCCGAGGGTATGGCTCGTCTTGTCCAGCGAATTTCGCAAATTCTGACGAAGATGTTACCCGAGTGTATGTTGTGAGAGCATTCTCCGCTGTTTGGGTCACTGTCACTGTCGCCGTTGCGCAGGTCGCGCCGTCACCTGCTTTCCCCAAGCCATTCTGTATATGCTCTGGATCGTTTGTCCATGTTGTCTCGCTGGAATAATTCGAGAATGACCGCCACGAGTACAGGAGGGACAGGGCGAGGAGCACCAGGAAGAAAATTAATATGAAGCGCCTATTCATTGGGGCCGTGGATGCGCCGAGACTAGGGTCAGACAGGAGATAGAATATATGGGTATATATCTTTTAAGGAGGAAGCAAGGGACAGGAATACAGTTGTCAACAGTGGGAAGGAAGCTCGGATATAGCTGTACTCTACACTACCTTGATATTCCTTGATTCCTGACTTCGCATGAAGCAGGGCTATCAGGGGCACTACAGAGACGATCCGTAAGTCAGCAGCCACAAAGTTGCAGGCGTGAGGGTCACTAGGATCAGATCCAGCAATTAGGACACAAACCGTTAGAGGTCCAGCAATTTTAGTACTTGAGACGTTTATTTAATGTTCAGAAAGGAAAATTGGTCCCATAGTAAATGCAACCAGACTACGCCCTGTACCTATGCAGTGGAACCGGGGTAGGTACTCTACCGGGGCCTAGAGGAAGCTTGGATTGGACTGTAATTTTTGACTAAAAAACTTATTATTTTAGGAGGGCTCTTGTTTTCGGGTTTCAAGGTACCGACCGGTACGCGTTATCGGGTACTGTAGGGATCGCGATCGAGCCGGGGCCGGCCAAATGAAGGCTGCGAAGTTGATAGTCTGGTTCGAAGTTGAGACACAGAGATCTTTACTTCATCAAGGTTCCAGACCTCGAATCAGGCCGCAGTTCGCCCACAGTAGGAGGGCCCCAGGCCCCTGCCAATTAAATTCTGCCGCTCCCACGCCTTCTTAACCAGACTACGAGTCTTCTCTCCCCAAAGGTGGATGCCAAGCTGGATTGAAGCTGGATTGGCAGAATAATGAAGGGTCGAATGCCTCCTTACTTTCGATCTCACGCATGTCACATCTCACGCATGTCACGCTCGTTTCCACCCACAAAGTCTGAATACACTCCCTTGGTGCTCCCTTGCCTTTGAGACGTCTGAAAGCTCTCTGCGAGGGGATTCCAACCAGATTACCAACCAGGCTACCTGAAAGCTTCGTTTCTCGACCCTTGGCTCGGGTATTTCTTCGATTCCGGCTAGCTCCCGTTAAGTGCCCCTCTAGACGTGCGTAGAAGAACCGCGACGAGACGCACTTTCGCACCTGGTTCTCTTTGAAAGACTCTTGGATAGGCATTGGCTTCTGTGTGCGTGGCCATGGCATCTTCAGCCCAGCCCAAAGACCTGGAATCTGGGGACCGAGATGTTGACAATTATGAGATGGGTGGAGGAGTGAACTCTTCTGAAGGCTTGCTTGCGAAACCAGAGCAAGAGAACCCACCAGAGAAGAAAGCTGGAAGGGCGTCATTTTTCTTCTGGATCGCCGTTAATACCCTTGCGACTATAGCAATTGTACGGACACCCTCAGTCTCGGTTTGCCAATATAAAAGTCTAACAAAGGTCAATTACTAGGTGTTCACCAATAAAGCTATTTTCGAGGATCCGTCGTTCAAGAACATGCAGACCTCATTCGCTTCCTTTCACTTCGCCTGCACAACCCTCACACTGTATTTTGCGTCTCGGTCCTCGATAGGGATGTTCACCCCCCGGCGGGCCAAGTTCTTGGACATCTTACCTCTATCTGCGGCTATGTGCTTTAACGTCGTTCTGCCGAATTTGTCCCTCGCATATTCCTCTGTCACGTTTTACCAGATTGCACGAATTCTGCTTACACCATTGGTTGCATCAATCAACTTCATCTTCTACCGTACGTCATTGCCTAGAGCTGCGGTTCTTACCCTTATTCCCGTTTGTCTGGGGGTGGGGATCGTCAGCTATTACGATACCCTTCCCGCTGGGGACAAACAGGCAAAGACAACCAGCCCAATTGGTGTTGTTTTTGCGCTTTCGGGAGTGTTTGCAAGCTCGCTCTACACTGTGTGGATTGGGGTATATCATAAGAAGCTGAGCATGAGCAGCATGCAGTTGCTCTTCAACCAGGCTCCTTGGTCAAGCGTCTTGCTTTGGGTTTTCATTCCGGCTGTGGATACTATTCCAAGGTTTGACATAGTACCAAGGTCTCGATGGATAATGATTTGTATGTCTGGGCTTTTTGCTAGTATGATCAACCTGTCTCAATTCTTCATTGTGGTATGTACCCATTCCTCCAGTCGTACTAGCTTTGTTTCTAACTACTTCCTCAGGCAAACGCTGGGCCGACAAGTAGTACTATTGTTGGACATGCGAAGACATGCTCTATTGTTATGATTGGTTGGATTACCAGTAGAAGGAGTGTCTCGGACAAGAGCCTTCTAGGTAAGAGCTTCCGTTGTGCATCTGTCGTTTGGTGTGACTAACAATCGTGTAGGCGTTATTATGGCAATCGGTGGGATCATTTACTACTCTATGATTATGGCTAGGTCGGGCAAAAAAGCTTAAGAGGATTGATGACACAAGTATTTTATTTGATTCCTGTATATACTCTTCCTCTCCTGAAACGGCCTATCGTGGCATCTAACTTTCTAAGTCATATACCCTAATCTGACTAATATTCTTCCTCTTCACATAATCTAGACCCAATATATTACTACACTTTGCTACCTAGCTATTGCTTCCCCTTCAACACTTGTGATGTACATACACTAAATATATCTTTTTGCGTTGCTGAGGATGATAATTACCCTCAACTTTGATGCCCAAGACTACGAGCTAGAGCTTATGATCACTACCTTACAAAACCGTGCAGGCTGGTAGGGATTTAGTAGTACGAGATACAATTTTGGATAAATGCGAATCATACGTCACGTGAAATTAAGCATTGCAAACTGGACTATTTTTGTGAAGCTAGGCCTCCTTAGTCTAGGGTTCTAACCAGACTTCGCCCGCCACTCTAACCTGATCTTGTAGTCTGGCACGACCGCACAGGGATCTTGGCATCTGCGATTTAATCGGAAACTTCGCGGCACGAGGCTAAGACTTCACTAGTTAGTTAATAATTCTCTATCTTTGGGGCAAACTAGTACCCTTGATTACCCACACTGTATATTTCAGCACTAGTGGTCCCACCTCCTGAAGCTGCGCTGCTATCAGATGTACTTGTTTGGCAACCAGACTATTGTTTGGCCTCCTATCGTGTAATCTATCTCATTCGTGGCTTCTTTGGAACCTATTCTATTCTCAGTCTCTCGCTCTAGCTATTTACCCTTCTACAGCCAAATAAATACTATCTTCAACTTCAGCTTCATCCCGAATTCACAACAAAATGCCGTCCGTTTTTAGGGGACTCAGTGTCCACGCGTCGCCCACAAACTACATCTTTCGATGTCCGAGTTTCCCGGACGCTCCGTCGTTGGTGGTGGACAGGCCGAGTGGGAATATAAAGATGGTGGAACACCCGGTGTTGCAATCTAAGAGCTCCATGAGCATTGCGGGGATCTTGGGCGTGATTAGGTTACGGTTAGGTTGTTAGGTCTTTCTATTTATTAATGTCGAGCTTCAGGATGGGCAGTTGACAGTTTGTGTGATGGGGGGGTATAGATAAATACATTATTGTCATCACGAAATCGATGGTCGTGGGGAAAATAAGGGGGCATAGTGTGTATAAGATACAGGCTACCGAATTTTTGCCGTTGCAAGAGCCGACTTTACATGTATGTTCGGTCCGGGCAAGACGGTGGTAGTGTGAGTGGGATGTTAACAGTTTATGCTTCAAGGACCACGATGAGGATGCCTATTTGACATTGTTGCGAACCCACTTGAGGACCGGGCCGATGTACTTTTCATACTCTTTCGACCTTACCAATTCGATGCAACGACAGTCGACAGTGGATCACAGTCTCGCCCTTTGGCAGCAGGTATAAGACCTCAGAACCGAAACTATTGCGAGTAAATTAAGCTGATAGAGTGGAATTTCAATAGGCGGACAACCGATTCTTTTGGAACAGATATATCCAATCAGACCTTATTGACTTGCGGAGCTCAGCACCATCTGTAAGGCAGGCCTGGGGTGATCATGAGATGCTTTACTGATGTAATCTCGTAGGTGGACTCTTTCATCCTCCCAGTGTTCTTCGGCTTCCTTACGATCGCAACTACTCGCATCAAGAACACCCCTATGACTTTCATTCTCATCACTCGAAAGTCGAGGCACCGTGCCGGAACTAGATACTTCACCCGAGGAGTTGATGAAAATGGGAATGTAGCAAACTACAATGAGACAGAGCAGATCCTCATCATCGGAGATGCCGGTGGTGGGTTGGGTGTGTCCTCACCTTGCTCCACAGTTCTGGTGAAGATCTAATAGAACTATAGGCGGTTATGACCCTGAATCAATTCCCTCCGCCGGCGTGCTAAAAGAGCAAGTCCAGGTTGTATCATATGTCCAAACCCGAGGAAGTGTCCCAGCCTTCTGGGCGGAAGTCAACAATCTCCACTACATTCCAAAACTAGCAATAAGGGGCATCGAAAATGCTATCCCATACGCAAAGAAGCACTTCGACGAGCAAATTCGATTATATGGCGACAACTACTGTGTCAATCTTGTGAATCAAAAGGGGCGAGAGGAGCAAGTGAAGGCAGCTTATGAAAAGATCGTGAGGACTTTATTGACGGCACCCTCGGAATCGACACAAGCTAGCGAGAAGACATCAGAGCGATTTAGGGATATTGAGCCTACTCAGAGAAAAACAAAGGAGGACAGGATTCATTATATTTACTTCGACTTCCACCATGAGTGTCGGGGCATGAAGTTCCATCGTGCCCAGCTTTTGCTCGACCAGTTAGGAGAATCATTGTATAACCAGCGCTATTTTCATGCGACTGAGGGTGGTTCCTCGGTTTCCTCGACTGTGCGGAACACACAGACTTCGGTCATCAGGACTAATTGCATGGACTGCTTGGATCGAACTAATGTCATGCAGAGTATGCTTGCAAGGTGGACCCTTAACCGACAACTGATAGATCTTGGCGTGCTTGAGAAGGGGGAGAATGCAGCCTCTTACACTCACTTTGAGAATCTATTCCGCAACACTTGGGCCGACAATGCAGATGTTGTCTCCCGCGCATACTCTGGGACCGGGGCTCTCAAAACAGACTTGACCCGCACAGGAGTGCGAACAAAGAACGGGGCGCTGGCAGATTTGGGGAATTCTTGCACACGCTATATCAAGAATAACTTCGCCGATGGGCCTAGGCAGGATGCATATGATCTCTTTTTGGGCACTTACCTACCTTATGCATCCGGTATTTCTAGCTCCTGGGTCTTTGTTGATAGAAGACCGATATTCATTCAGTCGGTGCCATATATTCTCGCTGCATCATTGTTCTTGGTACTGTTTACGATGATCGCGGCGGACTCGAGATTGATGATGAGGTTATTTATGTTGTTTTGGACTACAGTAGGGTTGTATTCGGGGCATTTTATCTTTACCCACGGAATGCTTTATGTAGGGCATACCTTTTTCCCCGTATCTTGATTACGTTTGCTAATTACCCCGACAGGTCAACTGGCCAAAGCTCAATACTATGGCCTGGGCGATAGAAGGATATAATGAGGCTCTAGGAAGAGTCAAGAAAGACAAGATTGTTGGACAGCTCGTTCCGAGACATGAGCGTGGCGTGAGCAGTGCCAACATCAGGTTGATCCACCTTGAGGAGGGGAAGAAGAGGATCGAGTAAGGGACAGAAACTTGACCAATTTACAGTGCTGAGTGAGAAAGAATCAGATTTTTTGCATATCAACTTTTTAATGGCACATGAAGCGGAGGTGGGCGTAATTGACATGCGTGGCGCTGCAGAGTCAAATATATATTTGGTAGAAAAACCTCTTTTACAGTGCAGGGGTTGGAGGAGGGCGGGGCTTTCTGCATCGATGGCGGTTGATGCTACCTATACCAAGAAGGTGTTTTTGGACCCTTTTAATAGCTCTTGTAATTCTGCTATTTCTACTACTTCTTTTTTTCTTTTGTTAGTTCATGTGTTTGCTTATTTCCTGCCTTGCGCACCTTTATCTCGTGCTTGACCTGCGTCTAGTGTTTATCTTGTATTTTTTTCTTTTTCTCTTTTTTTCTTCTAGAACTGGTATCTGAGCTTTGCTTTTGTCTTTGTTTTTCCCCTCTGTTCTTTTTGGGTAATCACCACCTTTTCTTTTTTCATCTAGAAGCCTTGAAGTTTAGAAAGTGCTTGGCGAGTTGAATTCTGCTCCTTTGAGTAATTGCTTCGACTACCCAATTGAGAAGCCTAGGTCACGAGACACCAACGTAGGCTTAATTGCATCTATGGATTCAAATTCCCGCAACGTCCGGGATCGTATAGATACTGAATAGACCCAGTTGACATGTCAAGCAAAAATTTAGACTCACTAAGTGACCCCACTTTGTCTCAACTTAATCTGAACAAAGTACGTCTGGTGAGGGGACTGGTAGGTGCACCCCGCAGTGCAGATCTTGGGGCTAATAATAGCCTCCCACCACCACAACACCAACATCTGCATCTTGGACTCCAGATGTCTCGTGTGCCGCGCCCTACATACTGGCCCTATGTCAAAATCACGACTTTTCGCAAAGAAAGTACTTGATTGGGACCTAGAGCGAGCTTGAGACATGTCTAAATTTGTATAATAGAGCCGGAATGTAGATGCCTGCGCCATGGTGTTCTTGGGATTTGATAGAGGGCCCACGGGATTGATGTGGTGAAAGAAATCTTATGGTGAGTTAAATGCAGTTCAGCCCAGAAGTCTGCCCGACAGTGTCCCGAGGAATAATAACCTGCATACATATTGTTCTTCTTGTTAAGTAAACGAAGAGGTAAAGCGATTGGTGGCATGGGTAGCTGGTAAGTTCCTACTAGGTTATTGACTACCACTGCTGAGTCATTAAGTTTCGTATCAGCTTTACTGATGGCTGAAATCACTAGAACCAGCTCCCCCGCTTTGTCACCCCTCCTCGTCTCCCAAGCCCCGGCACTATCCCAAACACCCTCGGCAGCCTCGCCGCCCCACCATCTCTTCTGCCAAGCCCCTTGCCCCACCAGAAGTTGCCCGTCAGCTAGAAGAGGGCGTCGACAGGCTATGACCAATGCCGAAGAGGACAAGACATCATTAGCATTTTAGACTCAATCAAGATTATGAACAATCAGATATGCATATGCAATGCTTATCCATCCTGAACTCTGGGCTTTGCAAAATTTTGCATCTGACTTCAATGCCGGCTACCGGCTCTTCGCACCCTATATCGCTGTCTCAGCGCACACGACATCGGAAAACTCCCGTTGCTGTCAAATATAACTCTGAATCTGGAATGGACACCTGGAGAATTTATCAGGCCAGAAGTTACCATGGGGTACCGGATGGCGAGAGAAAGGAGGTTTTATTGGAGGCAACAAAGCAACAATTAGTGAACAACTTAGCACGGAAGGAAGTGCTAGAAGCATAGGAGTAGGATGGGTGGGCATTGGGATGGGAGAAGGTTTCTCAATATGGGCAGTCGCAATATTTGGAGGCTCCCTATTGCAGCTACCCGTGGTAGCCAGGGATAGTGTGCCGATAATAATCATCCGGGGTTCGGGGGAATTGTGGAGGACGCCGAGCAGTATTGTCATGGGGAGGCGGCAAATGACAAAGCTGCCAAGTCGAGATACCTCCAAATCTGCCAGAGTCTCAGATGATGAGGCCAAAAGGAAGTAGTGTCATCGTGGGCAGTTCCATTGGAACTGAAAGGGGGAGTGATAAGGGAACTGTAGGCATATACCTGCAATCAGGATACGGCTCAATCCGGATGTTAATTGCTGCACATGTTGTGCGGCAGTTTAATATTCCTGAAAACCTGTTGCCCCGGTCAAGGACCTGTCAGCGGAGGTGTTAAAATCATTTTCCCCAGGCGTCTGGACTTAATAAAGAGTACGAATAGTCAGTTAAGGCTCTTCAGTCAGGGGCGAGTGCCAAAATCTACTCTCTCGCATGCACATACAGAGGCGGATCTAGTTGGCAATGTGCAAGACTGTGCACTCAGGGTAGATCAGGAAGGCTATCGCAAGGATTGGCCATTAGTGAATGTAGATAAGGAATTCCTTGGTGAGAATAACCAATGGTGGGACATAGAAGCATTGAAAAGCATTTTGAGGGGGACCGGGACCGATATGGTGACTTTCACGGCGGACATAACTGGGCCTGGGAGTCTTGGCTTCGGTTCCGGAAAGGTGTATAAGTATGGCGCCACCACGGGTTGGACTGTAGGGGGGGGTTGTTGGGGGAAGACAGTTCTGTTTCTCAAAGATGCAACCATCTCCGTGGAAAAACCCCTGGAAGTCCACTCAGCTAACATAATTCAAGCAAAAGTTACGACCATTGGCCAAGTGGGGAAGGGAGACTTTGCGGTGCCAGGTGACAGTGGATCTTGTCTCTTTAACGTTGCGGAGGGTAAACTCTATTGGGTTGGCATGATTATGTCCGTTTTCTTCCCCACCAACAGACCGGCTTTAGCCCTTGGAATCCCACCGAGAGTGATTCTCCGCCAGCTGAAGGGTAGGGTAGGTAAAGACTGGGAGCTTCAACTGGAGTGAGTAGTCAGCTATGTGCCCAACAATGCGGTGGTGATATTGTGGTTTAACGTGCTAGAGCTGTTTCTGCCTTTGGTTTATGGTGTAGTTTCAGGTCATGTACTTCCAGAGAATGGCTGGGGCGGAGGTGGAGCTCGTAGAAGCAAGCAGATGATAAGGCGAGGTGGTTACAGAAGGTTAAGGATGGGGAGAATACACGGTGGACCCGGTCTTTTCCAAGCTGAAGTTGGGAAGCGTCGACAAGTTGGACCTCAGCATTGGAGGGAAAGCAAAGCTGAATGCACTTCTTCGGGAGCTGCAAGGGTATAATGACACCATAGAGCGGACTCTTGCCCTTTGCTATTATTAACCCCGAGTTCCTCGATGACAAGAACCCCAAACCAGTCTCAGAGCACCAGTACCCCCGTGGTCATCATTTAGTTCTAGACAGGCTAATAGGCCACCCATTTCTATTTCTCCTAGGGAATATCATCCGCAATATAACCAGAGAGATGAAGCGTATGGGTATTCCCCGGTCAGGGTTGTTTCACCTTCAGCAATAGTCCCACAACCGCTATCTTCAACATCATCTCATCGACCTACTACGAATACATATTTCGAGCAAAGCAAAGCAGCCCCCACTTTCTTTCAGCAGCGCATTACCTTACTATATAATAGCAGCTCAGAAACCACCAGAGACGGTCTATGGAAGCAAAAACAAAAGCAATGACCATGACCAGGACCAGGCGCATATAGCCAAAAATGCTGGACAGAATACTACGAAGGTTCTCATGACAGATGGTGCTCCAAAAAGTAGATATTGTCAGTTAAGTTTATATAATTATAATAGTAAGCGGAGAGAAGGGGGGCGCTGCTGCGCTGGGGGGGTATAGAATAGAGGGTATTCTTGTTTTAAAAAAATAAAAAAGGTTACACAAGTTAGGTTTACCAATTACAGCAGTCAGTCAAGCCACCATAACGCCGACCGATGGTACCGGTAGACCATCGCCCTCCCGTGTGGGTCCGTGTGGGTTCACCCGCACCCTCTAACGCGCCAGTGGGTTTAGCTCCACCGGGACATACATGTCCCAAGAAAGTGACGATAACTGCTCTGGACCTCTTTATAGGGAGTACTCTTTGAGTTCCAGTCGAGACTGAATATATTATGAGCGGAAGTTTGCATGTATTCCTACATGAATTCATGTTGTTTCCGAGCCAGAGCCTGGTCATGCAACTTGGCGAGTGGAGCGAGGGGGTGAGGACCGGAGGGAATTCATTCAGAGTATCATCGTTGCTTAGTTTTTGTTTTAAAACCCGTCTTTTCTCCCATTCAGGTACCCCGCGCTAGGTTGGGTCCTCAGAATGGCCATATGGCCTTGCTTACTTGGAGTTCGTGAATGTGAAGGAATTTGATTTGGTAAGGTGATACGGGGTAATGGAGGCGTTATGTGTGATGGGACTGGACAGGTACAGAATAGGGTTGCTAGAGCGGAGGTCTAGGTTCTATGGAGGGATGGAGGGACGATGTTGTCTAGTGGAGTTTTGTTTCTGGAGGTAGTCATGATAGTTAGAGGAGGATTGTAAAAAGACCTGTTAAGACAGCCGTTTCCCACCTAACACGTATACAATTTTGGAGGTAGATTTTGGCAACCTCTATTAATACTGAATCTCTAAATAAAATTATACTTACTACATTCGCATTGAATACCCTTGCTAGGTCTATTACCCTGAAACACTCTCGATATTAGAAATATTCTTATTTATGGAGGTTGTTCCTTAATATATTTTAGATATGGTTAAGAAATTCCGACTCGTGCCAGTTCTCATGCCTCAAACACGCCCAGCACAGGCAAGGTTCAAGCGTTGGTCACTCCTGAGGACGAAGAAATCGTTTACAATGAGGAGGATATTGGGGAAAGAATTCTTGCCACATACCAGCCTATTCCGGACGAAGAATCAGACGATTGAAAGCATAGGACGGATTACCCATCAACAAACCCTACAGTGAAGTCTCAATATAAGAAATCTCTCGGCATAAGCAACAGGGCCCCGGTGTCGCCAGAATTTGTACGGGAAAATATACCTCGTTATAAGGGGCCTCTTGGGGGTGGGGGGGTTCTTATATCGAGGCTTCACTGTAGCTGCTCTTGAGGCCTTCAGCCTATACACATGTAGGTTTCGATTAGGGCCGCTCAATGGTACTACAACAGAGATTTTCTACCGCGAGCGTAGGCGCATTTGGGGCCGCTACTTGCGGACAGATGATAAGGTAACTAGACAATCAGGGATTACTACTTTTTTCATGGCCTCTAGAGCTGTTTCTGGTCATTCCGTACCTAGTCCTTCCTCTACCTCATCTTGATTCGCTTTCTACATGTATGCTTAGAAATTACACTAGAAGTTATCCTCATATTCATACCCCCCCCCCGCCGGATGATATTTTTATATCGAGAGTGTACCCTATAGAGGTCACCCGCATTCAACCTAAGATCATGGCAGGTAGTGGCTGCTAAAATTTACCTACGTAAAGGTTTGAGTTGGGTCCGATAGTCTGCAGGTTGCTTTCGAAGCTTAAGGAGAAAAATATAGGATGCTAATGCTCCTAGGCCTTATATAAACTGTTGCGGAGGAGGGATGTACTGCTTTAGTAAGATCTTGGTCAAATCCGTATACATACTTATTTATATACTGTATATAGTAATATTTAGCATACAAGCGGAGCATGCTTCTGGGTTCACATACCGCTCCCCATACATATAAAATACTAAATAGCTAAGCACCGATAGGATCCAGAGTGTAGGGGGTCTAGACGAATAGGCCTGTTACATTGAGTGGGGATAGTGTTCCATCCAGCACTGGTAAGGGGCTATTCAGACTGCCCCTGTACTATATATCTTTCCCGCCCATAAGCAATGCGAACACAGTGCCAGAGTAATCTCCAATGCTGGTTTCTTTTTGCTTTAATAACTACAGCAACCCGTCAAGGCATAGATCTGGTAAGAGAGCCTAGTAGGAATCTCTTTCCAAGTTTCTTCGAATCATTCCTATTCTCTTCTTAACAGCTACTAGTCCACTGAGAAAAAGGTAGGGAACTTTTGATGCAAAATCTTGTTAAGTTTGAGGTAGCGCTCAAGATCCGGATACCTCCCAAATTAGAGTACGATAAGAATTGTGTATAGGAGAGTTACCTTCCATGAAGACAGGATTGGCATACGAGAGCACACCAAATATGATGGGCTTTCTATCTTGTACATAGATACTGGCGATGTATGTAAATAGGTACGAGACTATGTAAATACCTCCATTGTTGTGCTCAATCTGGTTAGCGGTCAGCTCATTTTGATACAGTTAGTGGACATAAGTCTTGGTAAAACAGCCAAAATGGCCCTTCGTAGACACCTGCATAATTGAACTCATCTTGTGAATTTGCAGTCGGCTTTTTGGATAGAGTTTGAGCTTAATATGAAGTCTCTAATTCCAAGTTTATAGGCTTGAAATGGCCCTCCAGCTGCTCTGGTGATTTTTTGAAGTCCTCGGAGACCGAAACATTCGGAAAAAGCTCTCTTCCCCATACAGTTTAGTGCTATTTCTCCGATTTTGGAAATGGCTTCAGTTCTACAGAGCACTGTGCCTCACCAGGACATTTTAGCTGGCTGCAAAAATCAGAGAAGTGACGATCTAGTTAATGCTTAAATTTACAATTTTTTCCATATGGTTTCCTGCAAAACCTAGTTTTTAACAATTTTCGCATGATGGCCACTTTTGGTGTGATTTCGCGTTTTACCAAGACTTATGTCCACTCTCTGTACATACTGTACCTACGGTACTGATGAACAAAGAATAGAGATCACGATAGAGAGCACACAGATTAAAGATCAACTCGCTGTTAGTCGTGAGGACAATCTGAATATGCTTAACTGAATGACTGATGATGATCTAAAGAAAAGACAAAAAGGACTCCCCTTACATCATTCTCATCTGCCTCCTTTGGATACGTCACATGTTAGTTTTGCCCAGTGCCAAGCCGACGATCCTTCTTTCCCATTACGGCAATCCTCCAATGCCAAGCCCGATGATTCTAAGTATATACCACTATAACTCTAATAGCTAACTTTTAGTGCAGTACCCGCCACCTTTTCTTTTTTCCTTGAAGTTTAGAAATGCTTGAATTCTACTACTTTGAGTAATTGCTTCGACTACCCAATTGAGAAACCTAGGTCACGAGACATCAGTGTAGGCTTAATTGCATCAATGGATTCAAATTCCCGCAACGTCCGGGGTCGTATAGATACTGAATAGACCCAGCCCCTGTATTGACATGTCAAGCAAAGATTTGGACTCACTAAGTGGCCCCACTTTGTCTCAACTTAATCTGGACCACAAAGTACGTCTACTGGTAGGTGTATCCCGCAGTGCAGATCTTGGCGCTAATAATAGCCTCTTACTACAATATCAACGACTGCATCTTGGACTCCAGGTATGTCTCGTGTGTCGCGCCCTACGTACTGGCCCTATGCTAAAAATCACGGCCTTCCGCAAAGAAAGTACTTGATTGGGATCTGGATAGAGCGAGCCCGAGACATGTCTAGATCTGTATAATAGAGCCGGTATGTAGATGCCTGGCCATGGTATTCATGGGGCTCGATATCGAGAGGGGCCGCGGGAATGATGTGGCGAAAGAAATTTTATGGTGAGTTAAATGCAGTTCAGCCCAGGAAGTGTCTTGAGGATGCATATATATTGTTATTATTGTGAAGTCTCGGAATGGGTCGGCCTTCTTGCATGTCCTGGTGTAGAATTGGACCTGCTATGCTGCATTTTTATATGATCTGCAACACACGCCACTTGGGAAGTGGTCCGAGGTGTGTTTTCCGAAAGGGACAGGGCTGAAGGGACAGGGCTGAAGTTATAGATTCTGCTAAAACACCAGTTGAGTGAGCCGCCACCAGGCATCACGTGCGGGGGCGTCAAGCCTCTACCCCGCACCCCACAATCTGGTTGCTCGTTGACTCTCCTCAACTGTGGGTAAGTTCCGCTCCGACGCCCCGGTACATGAACATATTGAGATTCTATTAAATGATCAATTGTTAAAGAACATCTGTGGAGTATATCTAAAGGGTGCATACGTATTGGCAGCTGCAACACAATCAGGTCCTGGTGTAAAGGTACTGTACATTTATTTGCGCATAGATTACCAGAGGGCGCCTGTCAGGTCCCAGAGGTGGCAACCAATAGGAGGGAAAGAGGCGCCGACCCCGGTAGAGGAGGCGGGTCATACTTACCTGTATCAAGCAAAATGAGGCGAGAAAATCAACTCATGAATGATCATTTTAGTTAGATGATTCTAAGAACCTTCTTTCTATGCAGGTGAACTGCATGGGGTTTTGGGGAAGCAGCCCCGTGCGGGGAGAGAAAAGGCTTGTGCATGTGTGAAAACAAAAATGTTGGAACTTCAGTTAATTACCCCCACAGAGGGATAGAGTTTGCATTTGTTATACAAGTTGCTGAGACTGCTCACCATCCGCAATCAGGTTACAAAACATACAGGTAAACCGTGCGCAGAAAATGGGAAGTGCAGTATCAATTGATGTAGGATGTAGGTACGCTTTGCACAGCCAATGGTAATCCTAGTGTATGCATGGAGCGGGCATTGCACATGGACATGGGTGGTTCACCTTGCCAGGTTCAGCTGGTTCTCCACGTGGGTTCTATAAATAAATACCTTCTGCTTCTGACCCTTGGTTTCAAGCCTCACGCGAGTCTATTGTCACTAGAGTACCAAGTACTAGAACCGGGGTCAGTGATGAGCTTCTATGCAAGACTTCAGGTACAGTACCTAGTGTCTAAATCGGGATAGCGGTACTGTGGAGAAGACCTGCAGCAATAGCACAAACCTCAAGTACAGTACACCCGATTCAAATCCACATACTTGTGGCCAACAGATCTGACTTGTGCCTGACTTATGTGGAGTAGTCCCAATATACTACTGCAGTTGATGACAGCCGTACCGCACGAGATAGCCTGTCTGATATTCAATCTTGCTTTGCGAATAAGAAGCAAAAGAGATATCACACCGATTGGAACCATAGACTGGTAACGAGCAAGGGTTAATTCCATACTAGTAACAACAATTGCAATAACATTTACAATCAGCAAATAGAATGAAAACTCCATATAATAGCCTTCGAGATGTATAACCTGTATCCGTATCTAATGCCCAAAAGTGATATAAATAAATGCCGACCAATGAATGCCCCACGAAGCAAGCCAAGTATATGGTAAAGGAGAGGAACAACGCCAACGATCAAGTACCGTGCATGAAATTCGATGCCAAAAAATGGACATGAGGTAGAAAACGTAGTATAAAGAAAACCCGAGTAAAAGACCCAATGAATACTCAAAACAAAAAAAAAGGAAAAGGGGGAATAGGGAAATATGAAATAGCCACAATCTTGAAAGAAATTGGTTAGAATAAGCCCGAAAACGACGTCATGTTGCCAAAAGCTCGGGAAAAAGCCTGTGACAATAATATCAGTTAAGAAGAGTATAACTGAAACGAACTCCATTGTCCCTCAGGACGCAGGGGTCTAGTTGTGCTTGGAGTCCTGTATACACAAAAAAGGACCACTGAGTCGGTAGACTCCAACTAGTATTCCTCCTCAAAGGAATCTTGTGGGAGGTACTGAGCGATGGCTCTCAACCCCTCTTCGACTCTAGCATGCTCAGAACACTCTCCATTCCTCCCTGTTGCAAGGTTAGCATGTATGCGCTAAGGCACAAATTGAAAAGAAACTTACTCTGAGGATATTCTTGTACAACTCAATGCTCTCACTCCTGCTCGCTGGTGGATAGAAAGGGTGCCTCAAATACTGACATAAAGCATGGTAAACTCTCATGATAGCGTTTCGTAGATTGGCGGGAAGCGTTTGCACATAAGCGTCTTGAACGTAATAGTCGGGCCCATACTCGTCCCTGATTTGGTTTACCCACCCGTCCACATCGTGCCCGTATCTGATCTGAGCCGACCAAAGCTCGATAACAGCCGTTTTAATAAGAGACCGCGATTCACTATGCGAGAAATCGATCATAGTAGCCACAAAGTCTGCTATCCTCCCAGCAACCCAATTATTGCGTTCTAAGGTTGACAGGTATCTGTCTATTCTGTCGTATGTATCGGCATCACAAAGTAGGTCGTGGAAATCTGTCGGACAGCTAAGGTATCCTCCTGAGGTTTGACCAGACCCTCTATCAATTCTGAAGAAGAGTGGAGGTGACCAAATTCGCATTAGGAGCCCAATATGGGAGATGCTCTGCAGTCTGCTTCTCAAGAGCTGTGCTCTATAATCCCGTGTGGTTGCTGCCAGTCGTTGATTCACATATGAGATAGGTATCAATCCTGTGTGAGAGCCTTCAGAGTTTAAATGTGACAGAATCTGGAGCAACAGCTCCGCGGGCATAGAGTTAAGCATTGTGTATGATATTGATGCGACCTTCGATGTATTCGGCTATAGTGAACAATTCTGAATGGGTTTATGGTGATGTAGAGTAACGAATGGAGGTGATACCCACGAGTATATAACTTTCTCAAGTAGGGAAGTTCACATCACAGCCTGACAATGGAATAGAAGCGAAAGCTCCGCCATCAATCACTGAAGCAACAGAAACACAGGTGCACAGGGCGAATGTGAGTCTGCGTGCTGGCTATGATTCTGTTCGTGTAACCAAAGCGGATCTGAACCAGGTAGTTTCTAGAGTTGACTGGATTATGACTAGGCGGATCCGAATAGGGTCCAGATTCAAAGTATGATGCCACTAGCAGTTGGGTATCGAAATGTGGTGATTGAAACAATTCTTTAGAATGGTCATAGGGGGGTTTATTCCTGGTCCGGTTCCAGTTCGCCAACTTCTTCGATGTTATGCTGATTCGAAGCCCATTTCCAAGACTAGGCTATTGCAGTGGTGACATGAGTGGTGGTGTGTAGAAAAGGTGCCCTGACCAGTCTCCATGATCAAGCGCGCCAATGTGTTGAACTTGAAAAACGATTGATGAGTGGTGGGGGGGGG
>Ga0307511_10002329_pt1 | contig 19857 bp, 24 predicted proteins | sample 13_EM_MG_FD_200266 | JGI IMG/M metagenome (GOLD analysis project Ga0307511, IMG submission 200266) | Populus trichocarpa ectomycorrhiza microbial communities from riparian zone in the Pacific Northwest, United States - 13_EM | ecosystem: Host-associated > Plants > Roots > Unclassified | place...
ATGGTTGTTCATAGTTGAAATCTACGGTCAATTTCACTAAATAACCGTTCGATGACTGCCCCTGCGGCCATTCTTAGTCAATGATCGATCCTCAACCGAAAATGATCGTTTCGGGTTTTTCCTGATGGGGGCGGTGACGTCCATTCTGAGGGAACGTGAGAAAACTCTTGACCCACCCTCGACGACTCATTACCTCTGCAGAAGCGGCTGAGGCGATACAACTTCGAAGAGAACGACCAGGGTCATTTGAGCAGGAACCGTTCGGATTCTGGAAAGACGCGATCTTCCAAGTAACGCTGCCACGCGATACAATCGCACCGCCCCCCGCGGAGGGACTAGAGTCCATGGTTCTAAGCGAGCCCCATAGGCCGGCGCGGAAGAGTGTTTCCTATGGGCGTCATGCGGAAGGCTCTCCGTGACCACACCACGCGCTGCATCGATAAACAAAAAAAGGGTAGGTTGGCTGTAACCGAAAAATCCTCATGCCAACTTTGGAATTTTTGACCGACCAGCTTTTCGATCGGGACCAAAATCCGATTTCCGGTTCTCCCCACAGTAGGATAACACGAGCAGTAGTCCGTGATGCATGGTATGTTATGTATCTCGAAAAACAAAAGTAATGTAAGCGAATGTTATTGACAACCCCTCATTACAAATCCTCCCTTAGTCATGGTCGCATTCCATGATAGCCAGGAGGAGGATCGAGGGCGATGGCACAGCGATGGTGACTGAGCGAACACTGACCAATGGATGCACAGGTCAGCGATGCAGGGAAGTCTAACGAGCTTGCTGATCAATCCCTGGTGACAATCACGGAACCTTCACGGAGCCATGGGGTGGGCCAAAACCCTCGGCAGCTGATTATGTGAAATCTACCGCTTCCGGATATACCACATCCTGTGAAAGCTCACGCTCGCGCCGTTCATTCCTGCACCGTCGACGTTGAGCATGGGAAGAATTTTTGGGCTCCCCTGGCCCCGCGGTGAATTCCGCGACATGACCGTGCACTCTTCACGGCGTTGGGTGAGGAGCCTAAACTCTGAAGGTATCGAAAGGGCGAGCCCCCCTGCCAAACCTGGAGACCAAGAGGTGCCAAGACTAGACCTCAAATATCGGGCTACTCGCCAATGCATGTCGGTACCTCTCGCAACCGCCCAGCTCGCGCCAAAGGTGCGGCAGCAACTCCGATATATCACTGGGGCGCCATCGTACTTCGGCTACGAGATCTCGGATAAAGCTATCGCAGTAACCTTACCCCCACCACCCGTTCTAACGATTGCGTAAGCCAACGGCTTGACTCTCTGCTAAGTAAGCAGCGGCCAATTTTCTCTCGCACGGGGGCGGAAAGCCTCCGCTGTTTGTCAGACAACCTGGGATCCCGATGGAACGCGTGTTCCTCCGCACGGCACCCCCAGGCCCTCGGCGTGCACACCATGCACCTGCGAGTCCGGGCGGGTCACGTTCATGAGCGCTTGACTCGGCCGTCGGGGACTGGAACCTGACATGTGAGCCAAGTTGAAGTATTTCAGATGCTGGGCGGAGTCCTGCCATCCGACGTGGGGTAAATCTTTGAGCAATACAGTACTATGCGCTCCGCCAATGCTTTGTGACTGGCCAAAGGGGTGGGGTCTGTCGTTTCCCCGAGGGATGCCATAGCGCTGCACGCATTATGCAAAAATACAGGATCTATAAATGGACCAGACGTGGACAGCCCGACCGTGGTGGGCGGGTGCAGGGGTGCAGGAGGTATCAGTATTATTGGCCTCTGGATTCAAAAGCGCCGAAGGAGGGAGATCGTGGGAAAAAAGCACTTGGATCCCGGCATTCGAACTTCACGAGGTGGATCGTCGTTTACCAGGTTTTACCGGTATCTCCTGCTTAGCTCACAAACACCGCTACGAACTTGCTCGTTGAGACCCTCAACTGTCCGAGTCCACCGGCTCTGGGAATGAGGGCTGCGATATACCTTCGGGCTTTGCCCGAGCGTGGCCCAGCCGACTCAGCCTATTTTCGATAGGGCATCCAGAGAATCACGGTTGCAGCTACTGTTGCAGATGCTAGCTGTCCACTGGGCGATAAATCACCCTTGCCATCTTTCCAACTCATTCAACCCACCATGGTGTTACTCGTTGGATTGTAACTCATTCAATTCATTATAAAAATAGGACATGCCGCATCAGAGTCACAGCGGCCTCGAGGCTCCACCGTTCGGCCGGTGACGAAAGAGACTCCCACCGAACGACCATTCGAGCAATGGAAATTGATCACTTAGTCGGAAACTGTATCTGTGGCAGTGGCTGTAACAGCGATTCAGTGAATCCCTGGTGTCAGGGAAGTCCAGAGATTCCCACCCCCGTCTGGCCCCATATCAGCGTTGGGGTATTTTGGTCACGCCAGACTCTTCCTCTTTTCTTCCTCGAATTCGTCGACCCAAATGCTGGAAGTTTGCGTCGTTGGTTTCGGAGGTGGGAGCACCACAGCATCCACACGATATACACAGTGATCTAAACTGGTGGTTGTCGGGTATTTATAGCTGTGGGTTCATTTTACGCCTTCGCGCTCGAAAGGTCTGGCCATGCGATGGTTACGGCCGTTTGTCGGTGAGCAGCGAATTTTCGAATCGATTCCGTTCTCTTTGGAAATGCTGCGGGCGATCTCCTGACATGATCTACGCAGGTCTAACTACGGAACACTGAAAGGTCCGTCATCCTTTGCCCCGCACTACTGCCATTTGGAAATTGTGTTGACGTGAGACCTGGATTGACCGACTGGAATCCTTTGGAATGAAGATCATGGGCTGAACATTCGCTCCGACGCTCTTGGGAAGCACGAGGCATGGCGACCGTACAGAGGTCGGTTTCCAGCCCAAAGAGTGGTCTCACATATACTGACCTCCCTGCTGTCATGTGACCAGTCGTAGCATCGACTCAAGAGGCCGCAGATAGACAGTACCGTTTCGTCGTCTGCGCGTTCAAGTATGCAATGGTCTCATTTCCTTCCCCGCCCGCAGAGTATCGACGGCTTTTTAGATGCCTCCCGGACGTAATATCTACTCCAGATCTTCTGGGTCCCTTACTTAACCACGGCGGTTCCTTCGTCCTCATTCAGAATGGTGTGGGGGTCGAAGGAGCGCTCCGACGCCAGCTCCCGATGGCTACGATAATTTCCGGCTGTGCCTGGGTCGGTGCAGCAACCACAGAAAAGGGGAAGTCGCTGGTACAGCGCGGCCCTGTAAGTGTTCCGGTCGGTGTGATATTCCTTCTGTTTGACCGACCCACAGGAACAACTTATCCTGGGAGTTCACCCTCTCCCCGACGGCAAACCTGAAGAGGAGTCTCTAAAACTCTTGGTCGATCTCCTCCGTAAAGGAGGCGCGAACCCTGAACCGGAATCCGACATCATAACCCAGCGCTGGAGGAAAGTCCTCTGGTGGGTTTCCAGCCTTTGGCCGACGTTCGATCGCTCACAGACTCGGAACTCAGGAACGCGGCGTATTCTAGCCTGTGCACGATTTCCCGAGCTACTCTTGAGGAGCTCTTGGCGGAGCCGCACCTCGAGTTCGTGAATGCTACGATTAAGGAGATCATGGGCGAGATCGTCCTCGTCGCTCGGGCGAGCGGTATCTCTACTACCACCTTGGAGAACGAGGCGGTTGATGCCATGAGACGAACGAAGCCCAGTTGCTTCAAGCCATCGATGTTGCTTGATCTCGAAGCTAACCGGCCCTTGGAGGTGGAGGTCATCCTGGGCGAGGTCGTCAGGAAAGCAGTGCAAGTCGGTGTCCAAGCCCCAAGGTAACTTCCATCTGCACAACACATCCGGTCCTCCTAACAATACGTCGTTTCAGGCTACAACTACTCTACGCATCTCTCAAAGCCATTCAGTGCAAGCTGTTGGAACCAAAAGTGGCGAATTAGGATCGCGTGGTCGTAGGTTCACACGGCGAGACGCACCAGTGGGTGGATAATTTATTTTCTCGTGCTCCTTTGAGATGTATGTTACTTGAAAAGTTATTTATATCCAACCAGGCAGTGCGCTTGGTGTATACTAGAGTCATCTGTCGGATCCGATTGCGAATCTGATGCGGCGAATGATGCATCAAGTGAGTTTGGAGGCGGATTCCACCTTGCATTTCATAGCTACGGGTCAAGAATCGACGCCAAGCTCAATGGAAATCGAGTCACAATAACGTGTACATATGTTTACATCAGAGTCGAGCAAGTACTACCATAGCAAAAACCCGTAAGGGACCACTCGTTCTTCCAAGGGTGCCTCCCCCAAACCCTGACACCTACACCAAGAACGGTGGTCCCAATCATAATCACGAACGAAAACAAATAAGGAACTACAGGTGATCATTCAAAGCCGTAAACCGTAAGCTCATGCGTTATGATACTACAAGGGGGTAGGAAGGTGGGTGTCGCGCGTTGGATGTATGTACATGATCTATACGTGAGTAGGTTACGTATGTGCATGTGAGGGATGGAGAGTGAGAAATGAGTACTGAGTAACCGGATGCGTTCGGGATGTGGGGGTGAGAGGGACCATGGGGAAGGAGAGGGACGATCGTCGTAACCTTAGTCGGGTGATGGATAAGTTATGAGAGAAAGAGATAGAAGTCACTGAAGAGGACCGAGAAGCAGTCATGAATGGCAACGGGACAGCATACGAGAAAAGAAGCAGACAGCTGTTGGACGGAAGCAAAGCGAGTGCATGCAGTGAAAACTTATTGTTCAAACCTCATATCGGACTTGGTCGAATACCCCACTTCGCAACCCTCTCTTCAGTCCTCGTCTCTTGATCAAACCTCAACCCTGTGCTCCCCGTAGCGTTCCCGGCGAGCAACCAGCTCGTCCACCAACCCCACCCATTCGTATCGTCACTATCATCATCGAGACTCTGGTTTCTAGAATGGGAGTTGGGTGGTGTCCGGCTACCGGACCTCCTCCGTTTCCGTCTCTTCTCCCGGTTGAACTGTTCATCAGGCCCATCGGGTTTGGAGTTTGCGTAGGATTCCGGTAACGCAGCAAAGCTCACCCGGTTGGGTGTACTCCGCCCGCTACCGTTACTCGACCCACCAGACCCTCCGCCGAAGAAATTTGGGATGTTGAGCAGGGAGTGCGAGGGAGATAAGCTGGGAGAGTTCCTCGCGGGAGATAAGGTCGGTGATCGTAGGGAGGAATGTCGAGGGGGAGAGGGCGGTCTTGTCGATGAAGAGTGCTTGTTCTTGGTCAGAAGTCTTGAAACAGAGGCTGTAGCATGGGAGGTACTGGTCCCCGGTAATGTAGGAGGAGCCAACAGTTTGGGTGGTGGACGCGTCCTCGAACTTGAGGTGGAATTCGACACTGTACAAATCGAATGAGAAACCCAAAAGTTTACCACGACGGCTACGCGCATACCTGACCGCGCAGGAGACAGCTGTTTCTCCCTCTCAAGGGCCAGCGCCTGGTCATCCATGAAGATCTTCCTCAATGACGTCACGGCGAAGTTCAACTGTGTATCGCTTTCCGAGGAGCTATTGGAGAGTTCCTCGATCGGTGGTGTCAGTGGCTTTGATGGGAGGACTGGGGAAGGTGACCGAGAATCCAGCCGGGTCGTCCTGAGAGGGGTCAATGATCTCCCCCTCGCTATCTTCGGTGTAGTTGGACTATTCAGGCCTTCTGAACGCGTTGGGCTGGTTTGCCTTTGCCTACTGCTCCCTGACCGTATCGGCGAGGTGGTCGAACCAAGTGACGGGGTTCGCTTAACATTTTTGGACCCAAGCTGTGGTGACACGTACGACGACAGAATATCGTACGCCCGAATGGCAGCAGACGACTCTGGCGTGCGGGTCTCCATGCCCTGTCCGTTACTAAAACTCGTCCGCCTCGACGAAGCAGGTGAAGGTGAAGGTAAAGGAGACCACGAGGTAGACTGAAACAGGTGCGGGTGAGCCGGCTGGGGTGGGGATCTGATGCCGAGCGTAGGAGGTAATTTGATTGCGTCCTGGTTGACGTCGTCGGACCCGATATATACCGTCAATGCTCGTGGTGCGGGGGAAATAAAGTGGGTACGGTCGTGGGTGGAGTAATTGAGTTGACCCTCTGAGTCCCCGGTGAGGACGGACAAGGAGGGTGGATTGTGGCCACGCCGGCGCTCTCCTATGGTTGGAGACAATGCGGATGAAGTTGGCAAGCTTTGACTTATCTGGCTGGGACTCGGCTTAGTGGTACCACCTTCCGTCTCGGTCTGTTCCCCAAACAAGCTATCGACCCGCTTTCCGATCTCCTCCAGGTCGTCGATCCAATTCTTCTGTAGATCCTTGTTCTTCATAATCCGTTTCGATAACCCGGTAGCGCTCTGTTCCAGACTATCCTCCACGGGTGAGTCCGAAGACAATACAGCGGTCATAGAAGACTTTGTGGCGAATGAAGACTGTAAGAGGGTGTTTGAGATTTCGAGCGCGTGCACGCTACGAGCCAACAAAGAATCGAGGTAGACGTCGCTACTGGTCGCCCTATGCTGTAGTGCGTCCGAGTTCCTCGGATAATTCCTTGTCCTACTAGACGTCAAAGACGGAGAGGGAGAGTGGTGTTGTTGGGGGTGCCTTCTTGTCTTTCGCGGTGAAGAATGGAAGGGGGACACATAGAACTGTGGCGAGGCCTGCCGCCGCTTATGAGCCGGAAACTCCTGATCAGATTCGTCGGCGTCGGCGTCTTCAGAGGATTCCGGGTAGTCTGGGGGTTTGTCGGCGAACGGTGGGAGCTGGTCGAAGCGGTTCCAGGCGGGATTTGTATGGGGTGGCGAGGAGTATAGGGGGAGTTGAGGAGGGATAGAGTCGGATGAGAGTCTGAGAGAAGCGACCTTGCGCCTTGCGTATCTATGGTCGGGCATCTTTATCAACGAGTGCGTGACTCCGGGTGGGAGAGGGAGGAGGGTGACCAAGAACGAGTGAACGGGTGAGTCAAGCAAAGTCTTTGAAAGATGATGGCCGGTGATGACGCAGTGCCCCTGATGATATGTAACCCAAATACATAAGAACCTACTAACGAGAGCCTAACAACTAGGAATACACGAGACCAAACCGACGCTAAAGATAGACAAACATGTAGAAGAGTATCAGTGCCCCAAAAAAACCCGCGAACACGAGGGTAACAAAGATCCTCCAGATACTCGGTCCGTCGCATGTAACGTTTATCGGAGGGGCCATCCCACCCACAGCCATAGGCGTCGTACTTCGAGAGTCCAGGTCCTTCCCCCGATAATCGACCAGTCGATCCACAGCACCTGGATCTCGTCCCATAACAACCCATTGCTGACTCTCCTCCTCCTTGATCTTCCTCGGCTTGTACACCGTTCCCGTATACATCCCGTGTCTCCCCCCCTCATGCTGAACCTCCTCGATATCAGTTCTCGGAGCGGTGAAGATGCTGGCGAGCGGTGTGCTCAGCCGAACGTTTCGGGCGAAAGTGCGTAACGAGCTCGTGGGTCCGATCTTTGAAGTGTGTTGTTGTGGTGTCGCTGGCGATCCGATGAAATCGTTTTCGGTATAATAAGAGTCGTCTTCCGTCTTGTAATATTCTTCGCTCATGATGGTCGGTGCCGGAGACGTGGTGCGCTCGCGTTTGGCACTCTTGGAACGTGAACGTGAGTCCCAATTACTTGGTCCTGGACGCGTCGTAGGCGGTGGTTGCGGTTGTGGTGTCTGTTGTTCTGAAGGGTGAGAGTTGAGGCGTGCGGAACGTCGTGGAGAGGGTGTGGTGGTGTCCGTGTTGCTATTGCTCATGTCGTCGTCGTTGGGACATACGGGTTTTCCATTCACTCTTCGGTGTCCGGCCATCAGTGTCCCACAGCTGTGACACTGAGGTCTCTTCCTGGCGAGTGGTGGCGTGCCCGACATTGTGATAGTTGCAGCTTGTGGCGAGTCGTCGTGAGTGAATAAATGCCGAGACGTTTTTGTGCGTTTTCTGTCCAGCAAACTGAGAAAGGACACCTTTGTGGCTCTCGGCACCTACAACCACTCACAAGCGTCGTTTTTATATCCAAATCCTGCGATTTATTGGGCCCACGGTTATACAGAAACCAAGACAGAGAGGTCTGATGCGGTCGTTGCGTGCAGTGATCCAAACCAGCTGACCCCACGAAGGCGAGAAAGCGGAAGTAAACAAAGCTCGCGCTCATTTCTCTCACTCCGGTCGATTGGCAGCTATCGCCACGTGACCGCTTACCATCCTCTCTCCCAACTCGTCGAAACAATGCGCGGCTCAAGGTGATCAAACGTACAAGGCATGGTATCAATTAAGTCCAGAGGGTTTAGTATGGATAGCACAGTACAAGTACAACTTTCGATGGGGGCAGCAAACAAAGCTTGATATGTGGTTACGGAATGGTACAATTGGAGGACCGTAGTAATGGTCGTATGGCACAACAACAGATTAGATCGCAGGGGATTCAAGTAAAGGTATCTGACGCTGGTGACCACACCTATCGGGGGACCCAGCGCCATGACCGAGAAACGAAACGAATAGACACAGCATAGGGAGAACAGAAGAATCATACAGCAGAACGCGAATGAGATCAAGCATACAATGTGGACCGAGAGAGAGAGGATAAGGAATTGTCCGATGGAGGAGAGTCAACACTACCGCGGGGGTTCATCGCCTGGCTGAGGTCCATGGCGAAGACTTGACCCACTGAAGGAACTGCCAGCCAGCAGCAGATGGCTTCCCCACGGCAGTGTAGGGATCGAGCATGGGGACCTCGATGGTTGGAGAGAAGGGGATGCGGGGGGAATACGAAGATGGCTTGGATTTGAACTCAGCGCGGAGGTTCGCAGTCGCACGAGAGCGAACCAGCTTGATTGATGGTTTCACCGGGGGCGTGATAATAGAGGAAGTCGAGGAAGAGGAAGAAGCTGAGCTGGAGAGCTGTGGTGGTGAAGGGTAGATGTAGGAATCCTCGAGCTCGGACCTGTAGTACGACTCGTCGGACTCAAAGTCGGAATCAGACTCGCGGTCGCTCTCGTCATCCTCTTCGACGATAAACTTGGCCCTCTTCCGCTGAGGCAGATCTCCCACGTCAGGTGAGCGCGAGCGGGAGTTCTTGGACTCGGCAGGTGTTTGGGGTGGTTTTGGACGCGTAAGGTACGCGAGTTCGGTCGGGTACGCGGCGAGGATCTCGAGCCGGAGTTCTTTCAACTCTTCCTCGGTCAAGGACAGCCTCATATCGAGGATTTCGAACATTTGGAATTCCATTTTTCCAATGTCCCGGCGGCTGAAGATGCCGGTAACCTCCGCCCAGTCGCCGTTGTGGTGGGCCGAATCGAGGGTATACTAGAGTGCCAAACAAAGGGGGATCAATAATCGCGTCCAATCGCGAAAGAAAGCGAAATGTGGCGAACCTTTGTGGCGAGGATCAACGCGCCGAGGAATAATCTGTGCAGGATCCAGTCCAAAGGAGGGACGTCCATGTGGATCTTTGCCCTCCTCATGTAAAGTAACGCGACGAGGGTCGTGGGGGTGCGCGTCCGGCTCCTCCGGACGACATTTGACACGAACTGTTCGAAACCACAATGCTTGCTGTGCAACTTGTCCGACAGCGAAAGGATACCCGTGCGCGTCCCTTGTGTAGAGTTGAGCTTGAGAGTGTGGGCGGCCACGTCTGTGGTCGTGTAGACAATATAATCTATGATGGGGACATTAGCCGAGTGTTCAAGCGAGTGGCATCGCGTAGATCAAGTGATTAACACGCAAACTCACCAATAAGACAACGATCCTGAGCATCAAGCTCAAAGAAATCCAACAGTTCTTGTGTGTGATTTTGTGGGTCAACGAGAGAGGCGGGGTGGAAACGAGACATGGTGTAGTGGAGAGGAGAGAGAGAGAGAGAGTTCAACTTGAGCGCTAGCGCGATTGTGGCGTTGAAGATGTTGAACTGTGGGGCGTGGCCGGAAAGATGCGCGACTAACTTTCCACTAGCGTAGTTGGACCCGAATAGCCACGTCGTGTACACGAGCGGTCCGCGGAACCGACGGTATGGTCGAGAGGGGAAGGGGAGGAGGAGGGATGGGAAACAATGGGGGTGGGGAGAGAAATCGGAGCGGAGAGAGGGACGGGTTGTGTTATATAGAAAGGGACAACAAAGCCCTGCCTAATCCGTGGCGCGAAAGCGAAACCAAGCTCGATCGAGAGGCGGATAACATCTGTCAGATCAAGACGTCCCATCGATTTCACGGGGCCAACGGTGGCAAATGACAACCCACGGCCCAGCGAACAACGCCACGCCACGGCCCCGGGGAAAACACAAAAGCTCTCGGTACAGACCCAAATATCGTGATCCCGAAGTGGGCCCCTTAATTGGGAGGTCGGTTCCTCCAGTTTTTAGACGTACGTGGACGCCAGGTTTTGGAACGGAAGGATGAAGGGTTTCACAAGGTCGATCCTTTGGAGGCTAGAACGCCCAAAATCCGCTTCCGCGTCTCGGGACTGGGAACAAGCCACGGAAGCGGGACCAAACACAAAGGGACGTTGTTTGTGCGTGTCCCGTGCCGCCGGCTGGGGACCGAGCATAGGTCATCCCAGGGTCGTCCCCGTGGCCTATCTTCCCCTAAAAGGACGAAAAGAAAAGAAAGGTTCCGGTTTGGACACCCCCACTGGGCCACAGTGGCTCAACGCCTGAGAAGAGAAAGTTCAGCAAAAGCACAATTATTCGCCGTACTTACACGTACGTGTGCACTCCGGTAACCTACCCAATGTTTTAGCTCATCTCTAATCCTCTCTCCGTCCTAAACCAAATCCACACAAGGGTTCGACCGAGCGCAGTAGTCCCTTTTGTTGTTCGTTTGTCCTCGCTCTGTCGTGACGCGGTCTGAAACACTCGGCGTGACTTGTCCAAGGGCCAGTTTCCTAATCGGGCTAATTTCGCAACTCCGGGTATTGTTCCTCGCTGGGCTGGGTGGGAGGTACCGACGGCCCACTCTCTGCAAACGAAGTACCGTGGCCCAAGGGTGGCAACCGGTCAGTGGCGAGGCGGAACAACCAGAATGGGCTTTACAAAGGTGCATGGGCGCAAACTGGGAGGACCTGAATCTCAGAATCGATGCGAGTAACCGAGAAACACGAGTTTATCTGATGTCGCGTCGCTTCGACCCTTCACTGTTTTCACAATAAACGACGTACACTTAAACGTTAAACATACCCGACTCTCAAGGTGTATTCGAGGAAACAAAAAAACCAATGCCGTAGGCAATCGGTGGGACAAACTCGAGATTCGAGATACGATGTGCCCTTGACAACAGAGCCCGGTGATCAAGGTAACAATGGGGATCCAAGGCGTTCAAGGTTCGACGTCAACGCTCAAAGTGTTGTTAGCCCATCCTCACCTCGCTAGTCCCCTCCGGTCAACAAAAGGGCCACCGGGTTCAAAAGGCGCCGGGTAGATCACAAGCCCTGGATTGGAAATGCAGTTGCTTGTAAGTTATATCGAAAGCGGAATACATGCAGAACAATACGACGAAAGCGCGACGAGTACCAATGTCCCATATCCCTACCCTTGCACAGATCAGTCATCTGGCATCTTCACCAGCACATAGAACATCGCAATCGCTCCGATGAGCATGGCCGCGAGGATACTCGACCAGCTTGTGCCAGGATGGGGGATCGGAGTGACAGCCACGGGAGCGGACAGTGCCAGCGGTGGTGGGTTGTTCACCACAGGGGGTGCGTGGTGTGCCACTGCTCTTCGAGATTCCCTCTGTCGTTCGTCTTCCTGGTCGTTGAGCACCAGTCGCTGAAGGTGCTCGACCGCGCCTTCGTCAGTTCCCAAGATCACCTCCCAGTCTCTATCCCTCTCTCTCTCCTTCCCAGCTCTCCTACTTCCACCGTTCCCGTTCATCACCCTCCCAGAACTTCCCTCCCCAAAGTCTTCAAAGAACCCGCTGTCCTCCTCTGCGTATTCCTCCTTTACCCACGGCAGAACGTCCTCCACTGGCACTGGCACGACACGCGATCTGGGGATGACACGCGCATACAACCCGTGACTCTCCGCTTCACGTACCACCTGCCGCACACGATCTGACTGGATCCGATACAGACTGGCCAATGGCCAATCACCTCCTGTGGTGGAGACGATGCTCATTTCCCTATCCTGTTCCAGCTGCCTTCGCTTCCCAAGGTCGCGCGGTGCGATCGAGTGTCGGTGAGTGGAGGGGGCGGGTGTACGGTGGGGTATAGAGAACATTCGGGGTTGTAGTGATGGTGGACGCGTAGAGAGTCTGGGAATCTCTCCTATGTATTCGACCTCGTCGTCATCGTCGTCGTCGTCGATAATTTCGATGTAGTTGCCGTCCTCGACTTCTACGATTCCAGGCGTACCCTGCCGACTCGTGCCTCCAGGATGCATCCAGGCCCATACCTGAGAGTCCAGTGTTCCGGGCATGATCTTCGAGTACCTGTGTCCATTGACGAAGACCTGATTGCCCTTGTCGTCCAGCTCTATCGTCAACCCGCGCCGAATCGGAGGAGTCACCTTCTGCGGGGCGGTTCCTTGTCGCGGAAAAGGTATGGGTGTGACGCGTGAAGTTGGCGGCAGGGGAAAGTTCGTCGGGCAAAGGAACGTCCCGTCTGGTCCCCGTTTGTGTCCTTTCATTGGAGACTGACACGAATGACATTGGTGTTTCTTTCTGGATGACATGCTCCGAACTGTCGCGTGTGTGCGCGCCGGTGTGTTGGTACCCTCCTGGTGAGACGATATGTTTCCTTCTCGATAAGCGGTTGTTCGGCTGTTCGAAAAAGCCCGTCAGGTGAGCAATAATAATACGAACGGGACGGGGCCGCGAAACGAAGGTGAATTTTCACATACGCAGCGTCGTGGGTGCCCGTTGCAGACGGAGAGGAGGGGAGAAGGACGGCGGATATGATAGTGGTACGCGGTCAAGAAGGAAAGGCAAAGGCCGAAATGCGGACGTGTGATGAACATGTTGTTCCGGCGTGTGCGAAATTTCGGGTTGGGGGGGTGAGTGGGATTTCGAGCCCCATATCATCCTACCATAATCGTCCGCGTTTCGGCCTATCTCCTGGGGTATAAACGTCCTCAAGGCAACGCCTGCTAATTCCTGCAACTCGACTCGGCACTCCAACATTGTTCTTCCCGAAATGGGTGATCCCGCACAGCCACCCGACACACATGTCTGGACGTCGATATTGAATTCCACCACGCTAGCGGCCCGGGTGAAAGGCATCGGTGACTCTCCGTTACTATTGCTAACGGCTTGGATATCTGCAAACCTTGGAACGAGCCTGGAGATGCAATTGTCTGAGCTTTACGATGCCGAGGAGGTTATGAGAGACAAGAGACTGCGATGATGTGCACGTTCGGAAAATCATGCGATGGCTAAATAAAATTGCGGAAGTGCCAGAGGAGGATACAAATACAACAGAAACAAATATAACAGTCGAGAGGAGTCACGGTTGCGTTTCGCAAGTAATAGAGAGAGGAAGACGCATCCAGGAATAACGAGGGAGGGAAGGGACGCGAATACGGTCGTAAACGAGCCAATCAATCCCATTGCCCTCTCATCGGTAATCCGCCTCAATTGCCTGTCCCTCCTACTCCAACACTCCGGTCAAGTGGAGGAGGATCTACTCGTTGTCGCCTTCACGGGCCCATTCCCACCAGTTTGTCGGAACAACGACGATGAATTTGATGATAGCGAGACCCAGCTGGGCTTCTACAAGCCACCCCTATTGTCGCGTAGGTTCAAAGAAAGTGGGAGCGGCTGGTGCTGGTGGTCGGCGAGAAGGGTAGTGATGGGAAGAAAGGTGATATGGACAGTGGCATGAATTCCACAATATCCAGAACTAAGGCGCGGCCAGTACCGAGGTTGGGGCGGGCGCGCACAGCGATTCATCTCCCCTTGGCAAGAGACAGGAGATCCCATCCACTTCCTTGCGCGAGACGTCACGTTCCGAATCCAGGACCACACCTCTGTCGCGGAAAAAAAAGGTTGGCTGCGCCCTGAAAACAGACCCGGGCCAGTAGAAGTGTATCATGCGCGTTGTGGATAATTCCCATGGGAAGGTGAAGGTGAGCCCTTGCACCACGTGTAGATGATTTGGATGGGCAGAGAAATGAGGGCAGATCAACAAACGAGACGGCAAGGGAGACGCTGAGGTTCAAATATCCCCCATGCGGAAACAGAGGCCGAACCAACCATGGGAACCGAAGTTGTGAACTCGGATGCGAGGCTAACCTCACAACAGTCATCATCGCGAAATCCTAGTCATGTCAACACCGGTGACACTGGCTTTGATGTCGTCACCGCGTTCGGTGTGATGCGCAGATCCGACCCAAGGGTCGTAGTGGCGTTTCGTATACGCTTTGAAGGCGGACTCCAGCTAAGCGTCCCCCCTGTAAGCCCAATACTTAGCGCCAATGGCGGCGCCTTGTTTATCCGCGAGTTCGAATGAGATACTGACACCGGGTTCCAACATCCTAGAGTGCACGTTTGAGGTACTGGAGAGCACAAATGTAACAGAATTAACGTACAGAACAGGAGACATCGAGACTCCGAAATCAAACCCTGTACACCAAGTTTCTCGGACAGGGTTCGTGGAGAGATACCGAGGTAGCCGAGACCGACTGTGGATGATCAATCCAACGTTCGACGGCTTGAATGTTGGAGGGAGATCAACGCCTAACCGCCTCTCGCCTAACGGGCAACTGGCAGAAAACAGGAGACGGAACGGCCTCTGCGAACACAGCCCACGTCCCCTAGTCGGACACCTCTGGAACTACGAATAGGGGCAGGCACCCCAATGATCACATGCGTTCAGGCAGGACGGACAGGGAAAACCCGAGAAACGAACCACAAGGCATCCCCGTTATCCACTCGAGACACCTGCCTAAGACGGGTCAGTTCCAAGTCTTATTGAGGACGGTGTGGGGTCTCACTCCTTGTGTATTCTCTACCCGAAAGACTGAAGGATACGGTGGGGTGCAAGAAATGGCAAGCGATCGCCGGGGGGCATAGGTACCGTGGACCGAGGATCGGAGTGAACACAGGCGTTACCAGAGCAGGAGTTACTATCGATTTGGATGTTGGGGACAGGAATCTCTTCAACTTTCTGTTCGTTCTCGTCGATGCTTTGAGGGACGTTACGAGGTGGAGAGGCACCAGGTCACAGAGAGGGGGATCAGGTGCGGTGCAAGACTGGAAAAGAGCAGGGCCGGGAACGCCCCTCGGCGTATAACCTGACCCACGCGTTGCGCGTGCGTCGGGCACGACGAAAAGGCGTTTCAGGTAAACCGTGAAGAGGGCAGTCAGCGCAGCGAGAATATCTGGGTCTGGACGGCAAGATGCGCAGCGACTGCGTCCACACGATGCGATTTACCTTTTGTGGGTAGCCATTGGAGACTGGGGTATGACAGACACTCAGAAGTGTCGAGACAGAGGTCACTGTCTGTCCACCCGCTTGGAGAGGACGCAACCCTGTAATGATGACATTCAGTATTACGACGTTGGCTGGATATGAGATTCAATTTCACATGATTCCTTACGTGATATTTTCCACCAGGAGGCTCCATCGCTCACGGCGGTTGAATACCACCGCCAGGGGATATGAAAACCATTACGAGCGCGATTCCGTCAGCACGAACACACTCTGAGACCGTGACAAGTTCCAGGTAGTGATTTCCACAACTCGGCAGGAGTCGGCACTCTAAATTAAGACCGGCTCTTCGGATTCTTCTCCACCGCCTTTACCAATCTTCCGGGGGCACGCAAACATTGGAACGAGCCTGGAGATGCAATCGTCGAGGCTTCACGGTACCGGGGGGAACAGTCGTAATGGGAGGCACGAAGCAACGATGATATGAATACTCGGAAAATCATGGGCTGTCTAAATAAAACTGCGGGAATGCCGGATGAGTATACAAATACAATGGATAAAAAATGTAATGGTCGAGAAGGCAGTCACGGTTGCGTTTCCCAAGCAATAGAGAGAGGAAGATCAGTGGATGGGGTTAGGGACGTCCGTAATAATGAGGGAAGGAACGCCAATACGGTCATAGACAAGCCATTCGTTGTGAATCAATTAGAGTACCATTGCCCTCCACTCTCACTGGTACTTTCAGCGCCGCCGTTTCTCGTCCTGGTTATCCGCACAGCGAACTTATCGTTCTTCACAGAGCCAACCTTCCTCATACCGGAGGACGTGCTCTTTGTAATCCGGATGGGTTTTTCGGGTGCAGCCAACCTCTGTTTCGGCGGCGGAGGCATATTCCTGGATTGGGAACTCGACGTCTTGCGCAAGGAAGTGGACGAGACCCTCAATTTCTTGCTCAGAGAAGGTGCATCGCTGTGTGCGTCAGTCTCAGCTTCGACGCTGGTCGCACCCTTCATCTCCTCGCCCCTCAGGACGTCTTCGGAATCCGACACTAGGATGGGGATGGGCATAGAAACCGGGACGTTCTCGGTGCCCCTGGCGACAGGTCGTGCACCCATTCTAGTCAGCCCGGAACCGCCAACGTTCTTCTTCCTTGCAGCTGGCTGTAGTCCTTGGGCTTTTTTGTTCGCTCTCGTACGGGGGCTGGCGCGAGAGCTAGCACCGCCACTCGATGAACTGGTGATAGCAATGCTTTGGATCGGTGGTCTGCTTCTCGTACTCGTCGAGTTGGTCCTGGGGAACAGTCGCGTTCCACGAACGTTCCCTGGTACCATGAAGGCGGGGTCGACGTCTGGGATGGGGAAGGGGGGAGAGATCGCCGAGGAAGCACCCACTGCATACGTGACGGGAGAAGGGAACTCGGGGGACAAGGGTGTCTCGATTTCTTCTCGGTCAGATCCGCCACCCGTCATGAGTGAGTCGCCTCCTCCGAGAGTCGAGAGAGTGGTAGACGCGCTCCGTAAGCTAGAACCGCTCGGGGTTGCGCTCAATTGAGGGGCTAGGTGAGGGGGGAGGGGACGAGGAGGAGAAGTGGTGTCGATCTTGAGCCTCGCGTCTCGCGCGTTCTTCCTTGGGTCCAGGGTAGTTCCCTTGAGTGTGACGCTAGATATCGTCCTCCTTCCGGGGCGCAAACCATGCCAAGGGGGAAGAGGTGTCTGGAAGCTAAAGCTGTTCTCCTGCTCAGAGCCCGAAGCGCCCTCCATCTCGTCGCTATCCACGACCATGCCGGTGACTCTGATTCTGGGTGTCGTAAAAGTCGTGTCCCCGGCGTGGCCCTCGTCCTCGTTCCCGTCCTCGTCCATCTCTTCGTCGGCATCCGTGGTATTCTCCCTGTCCGATTTTTCATCAACGTCCATACCGTCTTCCTCTCTATCATCGCCATTCTCTTCGCTCCCCTCTAACGCCGTCCGCTTCCTCTTTCTTTTGCTGTTTTTCGTTCTTTCTTCAAGCTGAACCCCATGCATAGGATATTCGTCGCTCAAGCGTACAGCGGAGTTGGGGTTCATGAACTCACGCGACGACAGGAGCGACCTGTGAAAACCCGGCCGGGTCTCGTCATCATCCTCTTCGTTGCCGTCACTCTGACCAGAATTGGACATATTGTCAAGATCGATGACGTCGGAGGGACGTTTTGGGACGGGTGCGACGATCTGGAAACCGGGTGGGGGGATTGGACCCTGTACAGGCGACAGCGGGTAGGCAGCCGGGAAGTTTGGATACTTCCTCCACTCGTCTGGGCTGCGTGTAATGGGGGGGTAGAGGGAAGGAATAGGCAGCTGAGGTGGCTGAACCCGGGAATGATCCTCCTCTTCATAGGCAGGAGGAGGTGGGTACCAGATCTGCTGAGCGCTAAATCCATCCACTGGGTCTTGAGCACCACCCGTGGAAGTGTTGGAACGTTGACGGGTGTGTGCCTGTGGTCGCTGTTTTAACCTAGACTGAGGACGAGATTCGTCGGAACTGACACTCTGCAGATCCTCGTCTGTGGTGGAAGACCCCCATGGAAAGGTGAAGGTGAAGCCTTTGTACCATGCGTAAACGATTTGGATGGGCCAAGAAACGAGGACGGCAAGGAAGTCGCCGAAGAGATGGGTGGTCTCGAGTAAGGTATCGAGTGTTTGCATGTGGGGCTTAATCAAAGGTCGGATTACGTGAAGATAAACCGGTTCGGCTCCCTATTGGCGGACAAAAAAAAGGCGTTCAGCATGCAGCGTTCTACGGTCGACCCGGATTGAGGTCGATGGCTCAAACTCGCTTAGCGCAAGGAGCGATCGACCCACACCAGGATAGAAGTGGATCTACTCACACGAGCTCGAGTCAAGATGAAGAAGAGGAGGAAGATGGACTTGATCTCGTTGTAGAAGGGGAAATAGATTATGAGCGGGTCCACCGTGCTTTCGTATGTTGCAATGCAACACTGTCCAGGGAGAGAATCGGGGACGATCAGGACATGTCGACAGAAAGATAGCGCACAAGAAGGGGTCGTGATGAAAACATACCCAGACGGTCCAGACGGTCACGATACCCTTCATATCACGCTTGCGCTGGGTCACCGCCCTGGGGCTTGGTTGGCCTCCATTACGTGCGGAGGGAGCGGGGGGCTTGAGAACCTTGTAGGTGTCGTAGATATTGAGGAATAGGTAGGTGAGACGAAGGATTGGCACGATGGGGCCCATCTCTTTGGGCTGACCACGGTCGTGTCACCTATAAAAATTCCTCTGTATGCGTGCAGAAACCGAGCGAAGGGGGCAGGGAGGGGGTGTGAAGGTGGTGGTCGTTGGAAGAGGGGAGAAGAAGATGGTGGATGAGACGCAGTCCTTGAATGAAATGCGGCATACACGAGGCGCGTCGGGTCCAGTGCGCCGTCACTCTGACTCTCGGCTTGTCCTCACCCTCCATCATGCCGAAAATCCGCACTTCGAGGACCAAACAGCCCCCAGAGGGTTACGAGGACATCGAGAGCGTGAGTCTCTGTTGCACGCGACTCCCGTCTTCAGCAGCTGACACTAAACCGCAAGTACAGATTCTCGACGACTATGCAAAGAAGATGCGCGATGCGGAGAACGAGTCCCACGAGGGAAAGCGTAGGACCGAGGCATTATGGCCCATAATGCGCATCTCGCATGCCCGTTCGCGATACATCTACGACTTGTACTACAAGCGGGAGGCGATTTCGAGGGAATTATACGACTGGCTCCTGAAGGAAGGGTATGCTGATGCGAAGTGAGCGCGCCGCTTCCAGACCGTCTACCCTCGCTAGATCTGGGCTGACGTCGACTCGACCCTGCCATCAGTCTCATTGCCAAGTGGAAGAAAACCGGGTATGAGAAACTATGCTGTCTTCGGTGTATTCAAACGAGGGTGAGTGTCAGATCAGATGGTGGTCCTGTGATGGCTCTTGGGACTCAATTCTGGTTAGGATATGAACTACCAAGGGTCTACCTGTATCTGTCGAGTTCCCAAGGGCCAGCTGAGATCCGGGACGGTGGTGGAGTGCACACATTGCGGTGAGTATTTGTTGCCGTCGACTATGAGAGGCGACGCGCTGATGTCGGTGAGAAGGATGTCGGGGATGTTCCTCCGACTCGTAAAGAGACCGAGCGAGTAGTTGAGAGATGTGTAACAAATAAATATTGGGGCGACGAACAGAGCATCACGTTTATACTCCCCCCCGGTGTTGTTGGGTACCTGAGCCGAAATGGGAATGGTCCGGCGCTTGGTGATGGCGCCGGACCCTCGTCCGGACCTAAGTATAAGTAGCTGGTGAGCTTGGCGGAGCGTTGATAGGCGACTCCCCCTCTGTTGTCCCCTACCAACACTTCGCCATGGGTGCCTTCGCAGACGAGATAATCCACTTGGGCAGGGAGCTCACGTCCAGAGCGGCCAAAGAACAGGTGCGTTTTATGTCACGCGCCCCCTCCTCCCGTGGCTGAAT
>Ga0307511_10002330_pt1 | contig 19846 bp, 10 predicted proteins | sample 13_EM_MG_FD_200266 | JGI IMG/M metagenome (GOLD analysis project Ga0307511, IMG submission 200266) | Populus trichocarpa ectomycorrhiza microbial communities from riparian zone in the Pacific Northwest, United States - 13_EM | ecosystem: Host-associated > Plants > Roots > Unclassified | place...
ATATTCAGTTAGCTGATGTAAACATTAGCAACACTAGGCTATGTGGAGATGGACTTTTTTCATATATTAAGATTGACATGCTTATCTTGTAGATAAAGTTTATCCCTCCTTCCCTTTCTCTCTCTCAACATTTAAAGCAGATGTATTATCTCATTCTTATGAAAAAAACATTTTGGTATAGAACAAGACATTCTTCTATCATACCTTCTAAGACATTATTAACAGTTTGTATAGTTTTAGAAGGGAGTGATAAGAGAAGATTTTGGTTATGTAGAACTTAAAGATGTTATTTTTCGTGTTTGAAGGAAGAAGTAAATTTAGGGTATTTTATGAAAATCTTTAATTTTTTATAGAGAACAATTAGGGATTTGTTTAGAATGATTAAGGGTTGACTTATGAATTAATTATAACTTAACATTGCAACTCTTGAATACTAAGCATCATGTTTAAAACGATAATTAATCCTATATATATAATTTATTCATAGCTTTTTACTATCTATTTCTTTTCTTTTCTTTTTCTTATCGCAATCTCTCTTTTTTCTTTACAGTTTTTGCATACAACTTTATTTACCTGCTATATTTTATTTTATTTTTCTAGTTTTGTTTTTGGCATTAGTCTTCTTTTATTCTTAACATGTTTAAGTTAAGTTTAGAACTCCACTGCTCCATTTTAATTTGTGAAATTGTTACCTATATTCACTAGAAATTAAGTTACAAGTTAACATTCATCCAGGAGATGGTAGGTCACGTACTGACACGACTTTGGACGGAAACTGGATGGAGATATCGCATTTTTCTTGAATAGATATGAAGCGTAGAGAGGTCACATTGATAAAATATAAAAATTCGATACACAAAGTCTATCCATGGTTATCATTTTCTATTATAAAAAAGATTATTCCCGCAGGTTCTTTATATCCCCGTCACTTTGTGTGTTTTGTCCTGTCCGAGTGAAAGTGATTCAGTCAATCAAGCATCCTCTCTGTTTTGGTTACACAACCAAAAGATCATAAGATTGATAGAAAAGAATTTTGTTTGATTACATGAGATTAATGGGAAAGAAAATTACTTGTTACTTTGAATTGTTTCTATTAGGTTCAAGTTTATCATGGGTACTTAAGGTGGCATTTGCAGGCAGCATAGCGCCTCTTTTGCAGGGATATGAGGAAGGGAGTTATGGGTATAGCAGATCATTCAATAACGTTTTTTCTACTTCAAATTATGGGATTTTCCAGCTCAATAATGGATTGGCTAGAACTCCTCAGATGGGGTCTCTCTCTAACGCCTTTTTCCTTCACTTTTTTTTTTTTAGTATTTTGGGAGTTGGATTTTATTGGATATCTAGTTTTCTGGGGATGTACAGGTCTTGGGTTTTGCTTATAATCAGGAGGGACTTTTTTTCTGTAATTTGCTTCACTGATGCGAGCGGGAAAACTGTCATGTTGTGAAATTTTATTTTGTGTTTGATTTTGCATGGTTGTATGATGTGGGTGTTTTTGCAGATGGAATAGCTGGAATTTCTTTGCCTGCAATATCAATGAAACCGTCATCAAGGAAACAGGTGCTTTTGTTTTCCCGTTCTCATCCTTTTGTTTTCCATTTTGTCGATACTGATGCTTGCTCATATACACTACTTGCATTTATGGTTCTTTCTTTGTTAAGATTATTAATGAGAATTGACTTGAATCAGAAGTTGGGACTAAAATTGCAGTTGAGTGCTGATAATTGCTAGCAAATTCCAAGGAAGTTGGAATATAGTATTTCCGTGTGCTGCATAACTGGTGAAAAAATAGAAAACTGTTCCTCTGGCTGGGTTGGTGTGTTAAAAATTAGAAATCTGTGTTAATACTGTTACCCTGCATTTTATAAAATAGATTAGACCAATCATGCCGTAAAACTCCTTTTGCTTTCTTGAATTAGTGAAAGTTTGCTTGTGTAAACTGATGCCTACATGTACAAAAGATATTTGAACTTGCTATCCATTACAGCTCCATGGGGTTTCAAAATCAGATTTTAAAGGATCCCAAAGATCGTGCACATCTCTTTCTTCTTTGGTCGAAAACTACACTAAAAATACTGACGTTCACTTCCATGCTTAACAGCTGATGCACTTATTTCAACCGGCTTGGCTGAGTTGGGTTATGTGTATGTCAACATAGGTATTCATCCAGCATTTTCACTTATTTTCCTGAACTTCTTATTTTATTCTGTTATATACTTATCTCAATTCATTCAATGCAGATGATTGCTGGTCTTCCACAAAACGAGATTCAAAGGTCAGTTGTTTTCTTTCTTTCTTTCTGTTTCCAATCTTGATTGGTCTAATTTGTCTATGAGCTATCTTATGGTTCACGGGAACAAATCTCTATCTTCTTAGAAGATAAAACACGTGCTGTGCAGAATAGACCCACAACAAAAGGAAAGCTATAGTTCTATCTGTGTAGCTTAATAAAGCCTTCTTCTGCACTTCAACAAAATCTATTAAATAAAAAAGTAGATATAAAGAAATATCTCTGCGGCGATTTATGTGAAATTTTATGCAACTGCTACAAGATCAACAATTCCATGAGATCCCTATGAGCTATCTTATGTTTCATGGGAAGAAATGTATATTTTCTGAGAAGATACATTCACTACTGTTTGCTAGTTTTATTGATCTTTTTGCTTTTGCCTTCATTTTTCTGTGAGATTTTGAATTTCTGCTTTCAATGGTACCAGAAATTAATAATTAAAAGAAGACCCTGGTCCCAGTCTAATATCAGTACTGTCTTCTTTCTAGGAATGTGTTTACTGTCAATATGATCCTACTTTGTGCACAAGAAAGGAATGAACTGATGAAGTTTTGATGTTGCTAATAATGCCAAGTTTCTTATTATGACTTCTTTTCTTTCATAGGGTCAACTGATCCCTGATCCAAAAACCTTTCCATCGGGAATTAAAGCTCTTGCTGATTATGTTCATGAGAAGGGCCTCAAGCTTGGCATTTATTCTGATGCTGGGTAGGATGAACTCTCTTCAGCACTTGCTTGGAGGCCTTGAAATTAGATCATAATAAATGGGCACTTTTTCTAAAACCAAAAGTGTGTTACTGCTATTTCAGTCTCCATTCACTCCTAGACTCACCAAACTCATTTTTATAGGGCTTTTACATGTCAAGTTCGACCGGGATCGCTTCTCCATGAAAAAGATGATGCAGAACTTTTTGCTTCTTGGGTGAGTTTCTGTGTCCCTTGTGATCAAATGCTTCTTAATTTTCTTGGGGGTGTTTGTTTGTGCATTGGAGTTGAACTGCTTTTTGCTATTGTATGTAAATGAGGAGTCAAACCGTCATTAAAAATAATTAATTCAAGAACAATAAATGGTGGAATCGGCTAACATCTTGACTCATGAGTCATTGTTTAAAATGTTTAATTGATCTTCTACTTGCTATAAAATTCATCAAGAATCATAGGAACAAATGGGCTTTAAAACTAGTTGGACATTCACTTCATTGCCCCTTTACTGCTGAAGTATACATATTCTGTGTCTAGTCACTTACGACATGTGAGGTTTCATTAGTTATTACATGGTTTTTCTTTTCTTTATTTTTGACAGGGGAATGTTATTTTAAGTTAATGATTTATTTTATTTCCTCAGGGTGTAGATTATTTGAAGTATGACAACTGTTTCAATTTGGGCATCAATCCAAAAGAAAGGTTTTATCTCCTTCACAGGGTCATCTAACTGCTAAATAATCATCATCAATTACCTCTAGGTTGATCTTATGTGATCTGATCTTTTCCAGATATCCACCTATGCGTGATGCTCTAAACTCAACTGGACGCACAGTTTTTTATTCACTTTGTGAATGGTAAACCTTGTACTTTCTTTACTTGTGTGATTGTCCTAGTTCGCTGTCGCATTGAGTGATTTTAGCCCTCTTGTTTTGGTTTTGACAGGGGAGTAGATGACCCTGCATTATGGGCTGGTAAAGTTGGAAATAGTTGGCGTACAACAGATGACATCAATGATTCATGGGCAAGGTTAAACTTCTGACTCCAATGCTTGGTATATTATTCGTACAGCACATATCATGCTAAGTGTACATATATATATATATAACTAAACTTTTTGGTTATTTAAGCTTTCTTAGCACGAGTCCCTTCGTCATTCCTGACCGAAAAAAGGAATGGTCCTTTCTTATTGAAATCTTAGAATTACTCTGGAAAAATGCTTGATTTCCACTAAATGAAGGAAAAACAAATAAACCTAACTTTACAGTCACACGCTCATCTACCAGCAGCCCTGTAATTACAATGTGGAATAAAACAAAATCATATTGCTAAAGGATGAATTGTAAAGGCTTACCAGGATCATCAGTTCTTTGGCACTAAATCATGTCAAATATACACTTTTAAAAGAGTGAGCCCTGGTTTAGAAACTTGGTTGAGAAATCTTCAATAGTAAACCATTTCAGATCAGAAGATCTTTTGGGTAAAATATGACATTTAGTTATATTGTTCACTCCCATAGTTATAATATAAACCATTTAAGACCAGAAGATTTTTGGAGCAGGGTCTACTGCAGATGTTCAATGCTGAAATAAATACTTGAGGTTCCTGTAGCATCTACTATTGCAAATTAAAAAAGTCAAAAAACATGGTTAGACATTGATATCAAGCCTCATTGCATGTTTTTCAATTTTGTATTGCCTTCAGTTACATGAATTCACAAAATGCATACCTTTAAAGGTTTCTTTTTTCTGTGGACCAATGCAGAGTTTAAATGCCTGCGCGCATCATATCCTGCTGTTACTAAATTCCCATCTCATCCTAAGATCTTGAACATATTTTGTTAATGACTGTCTAAGACTGTTTTAGAATAGAAGTGTTGGAAATATATGAATTTCTTATCTATATATTGTTTGTCAGACTGATTGAGTTATGTTCCTTGTTGTTAAGCATGACTACCACAGCCGATCTGAATGATAAATGGGCATCCTATGCTGGACCTGGTGGATGGAATGGTAAAAATGAGATCTTTGTGAATATGATTACATGAAAGTTTTGGCATGGTGCTTCAATAGATTTGACATATTTGCCATCTTATTTTTCTCTGGTCAGATCCTGATATGTTGGAAGTTGGCAATGGTGGTATGACTTACCATGAGTATCGTGCTCATTTCAGCATCTGGGCCTTAATGAAGGTCTCTCCTCCAAATTCTGTTTCTTTATCCTAATCTGGCTTCAAATATATGTTCCCTTTTGCAAGCCAGAAAGATAATGTCCACAATTATTAAGTTGTTTGATTTTCATCAAGTGTTACATGAATTTTATCAAGATAGCACTTCAGATGGAAAATATCATCAACAGAGCTAACCAACTGGAAAAGTCATCTAATTCATCCCATGTTGTTCATGTTAATGTTTTTTTGAGTCGGATGTGAGTTGTGTGGTTGTTTATAATATGCTTAAGTTTCCTTTTGACCCTTGTTTACATGTTAATGTTTTTGTCATAAATGCATTTGTCAGCTGTGCTGCTCTGCGAACTTCCTTCGCATTCCATGTCGAGGAATTTTGCTTCATTTTGAGTTTGCATGAACATAGTGTCATATTTGTATGCTGGGTCTGACTTTGTGTCCTTTATAAACTTATTGTGAGCTTGGTTGTGCAGGCCCCCCTTTTGATTGGTTGTGATGTAAGAAACATGACTGCAGAAACTATTGAAATTCTAACCAACAAGGAGATCATTGCTGTAAATCAAGGTGAAGTCCATCCTCTCTCTGTTAGTTTGTTGGGGGCTAGGGGGTGTGTTACAGTTTGTTGTTGGTGGTAATGGTATTATTTTCCTATCATTTCTCTTCAAATTATTCTTTCTGGAAAATTAAGCAAGGATTTCTTTTACAGATCCGCTAGGGATTCAGGGAAGGAAGGTTTATTCTACCGGAACTGATGGTTGCCTACAGGTCCTGCTCTCTCACACCAATTTATAGCCTATTCAACCAATATTGTACATGATTTATGGACAAGTAATTGAACGTTTCTGGGTCAAATTTACATTTCATTCTGTATATTTTTTCCAATTGAAGAGGAATTGTATCCACTCTTGCTTGGGGCATCAATGGAAAAGAATCTTCACCCACTCATGCTATCTATAAAAGTACTAAAGATTGCTTGCTGCAAAAATAAGCAGAAACGACATCATAGTTTGTAACGTTTTTGGTTGACAAATTTATATGGTAAAATTTAATGTCATACTGAGTGAGTTTGTTGACAATATTTCTACTTAACAAGCCTGTTTTTAACCATAATTGTGATCGTGTTTTACAGGTCTGGGCAGGTCCTTTGTCTGGCCATCGCATAGTTGTTGCTCTCTGGAATCGATGTTCAAAAGCTGCAACTATCACCGCTGGATGGGGTGCACTTGGGCTCGAATCCAGCACTAGTGTCAGTGTAAGAGACCTGTGGCAGGTGAGGAAATTGAATCTGGAACAGGTTTTCGATATTAGAAGACCTAAACAATAGCTTCAGTGATGTTTTAGAAACTAAAAAATTTTCAATATTGCCTAATCAGGTAGCAACTGCCACTTTGCTGCATGATCACCCTCAATCATGTTTAGGAATCTGAGTTTATTTGCTTGACTTTAACCCATGCCAAGACTTTTGCAATTCTTAAAGGTTTTTAAGTTTTAACATTTCACATAGAACATTAATCTTTATTGGGTTTATTAGCTACTGTTTATTGAGTATTGACTTTTGGTGTTGTTCTGTTGTATAGTTAAACACCAACTATCACCTGCCGCACCGGCTTGGTGTCCATTTTGTTCATACATTTCCTGTAGTTTAACTTGGTGCGCTTTAGGCAATATGCATGTGTGACTGTGAATTCTAACATTTCCATATGAACATGTCCCGCTATAGAATTGCTATAAAATAAATAAATAAACCAGTTTCAGGCATTCAACAGTCCATTTTTCTCAGTTATTTGTGTCTGGGGTCTTAGATTGTTCTTATTGAGTTCTTAAGACTTGCTTGAGCTAGTATTCCTTCAAACTTCTAATTTTATGCTCACTTGGCATCCCTTTTCGCTTGCAGGGCAAAGATATCGTGGGAGATGCAGTGGCGTCATTTGGTGCCCGAGTCGATGCTCATGATTGCCTAATATTTATTTTTACTCCGCATTCAGTGTACCACTCTGAAAATTAGTTTCTATATGGACAACAGTGGTTGAAGATGGTGGGGTGATTTTGCTCTTCCGTGCATGGCAAGGAATGTAAGTTGATCGCATAGAAGAAAGTCCTTTTATACCCATATGTAAAGTACTTGTGGATTGTGAGTAATTAAGTGCGTGACCCTGTACAAGCTCGGGCTGCAACTTTGTAAAATATTGTGTGGACAAAAATAAATAACTGCTGTCCTGCCCTAGAGTACTATTGTTCGATAACAATTCTGCTGGGAATATTTTTCATTTCACTGGTTCAAATAGGTTCATATTTGATTGAGAGCTCTGAAAGATGAGCTTATTTGACCAATGATTTGTTGTGCTGTGCTGTTTTGATCTTTTGATATAAAATGACGATTATTTAGGGAATCAGAAGTTGCAAGGTTTTTTTTTTTTTTTTTGAAAATAATAATATAGGAATTTATTGTTATTCAATAGTAAAGAAATGGTAAGAGTATATAAATCTTTGCAAATTGAACATCATCATTAATGTTAATTCAAAAAAAAAAGAGAAATGATCACATTAATATTAGTTGAAAATAAATAAAAATATTACAGAATTTATTAGGATTTTACTAGCTAGATTCTTTTGTGCTGCTAAAAGAAAATTCTTGAAATTTGTTTTTATTTAATCTGCAAAAATTAAAATAAATGTTTTTAAGAATTCTAACTGTTAGATAGAAACTAAACTTGGAATATGATGTAAAAAATCTTTCTTTTCTTATCATTTTCTAGTGATTTTCTTTTTTATTATTATTTTTTATTATTTTTTATTTTTTTAATTTAGGAATTGAAACATGAAGAAAACAAGTTTTCATAACTAAATCATAAACTACGCAAACTATAGGAACCAAAGCAAAGTACAGGAACCAAAGTGTAAAGCATTGATAAAAACATACAGCAAAATACGAGGAAGTGCATGGTAAATATTGAACCTAAATTCCCTTGCCAAACACTTGACTTTTAAGTGGAGTTTGCTTCAAAGCAAAGCAGCAAACACATAGGTTAATAAAAAGAAAAAAGTGTTATCACAGAAAGCACCCTGATACAAGCTTTAAAAACTCCTCGCTGAATGCTCACCAAACAGTGGAGAAAGCTTTAGCGAGGATGAGAGAGGATAGAAAAATAACCATTTTTTCCTGACAAAAGTTCCTATAGAGTACCTTAGATTTTTCAAAAGAGGTGGAAAGGATGAGAAACCCATCCAAGGACCCTCCTCAACAAAAATGCTTCCATTATTGGGGTTTGACAGAAGGAAAACAAAAACAAAATTGTATTTCAAGCCTTCCCAGGGCAGCGTTATTTCTGTGTAAGCAAGGATCCATGTCAGGTTAGGTATCAGCATTTCTGTTGAGCTGTAGTTCCACTCTTTTACTTAAATCTCCACATGTGAGTGCCCTGGTGGTCAGAGAGGGGGAAAGTCCGTATCATTCTTCACTTGAAAATGTTGTCTGTGAACCCTGTAGTGCACCAAGCAGTACAAATGAAATGCAGAGAATTTTTATATCATCAAAACCTTAATGTGATAGAGAATACCATACATTTTCTCAGGACTCTCCAAGAACCCTTGTTGCTTCTGCATTTTTTTTCTCTGGACAGCTGGCATTCTATCCATAGATGTTAAAACTCCTGAATCTGCTTGCTTCTTCGCCACTGATGAAGGCATTCCTAGCAGTAATGGTAAGGATCCAAACTGAATATTCCCTAAGGTGGCAGAACAATTCTTCGCCTGGCAAGCCTTTGTGGTGGTTTGATACGAATGATGGATTTCTGATGACATGGAATTCTCACTGCAAGGAAGAAGTGGGAATTGATCTAGTGAAAAATCGAGGCAGCTGCCATTCTCACTCTTCTCCATCCCTGGTGAGATTTGATCTGGTGAAATATTAAGGCAGTTGCCATTCCTACTCTTCACCGTCGTTGGGGAATCTTCAGCATAGTCACTCTTTCGAGGTGATTTCAACAATGGTCTATGACTAGAATCTGGATTGCTCATTGTCATCCATAATAGCAAATCTTTGTAACGATTATGGCACTGCAAAATTCAAGCATCTTCATTCAGTGACTGATCATTCATTTTGTTTTTACTGCAGCAAAACTAAGTCATTTGGTCATATTAGCAAGAAAAACAGCAGAGTACAGATATACCATGTCAGGGATGTATGTGCCTGTTCCTCTTGACTTCCTCATTGTATCAATACCAGAAATAGCCACATGGACTTGTGAAGCATAAGGGTGACATTTTTGCCTTGGGAAGAACACCTCTGTGCCTCTTTGAGAAAGAATATCCTGCTTGCTTTGCAGCAACTGAGGCAGCACATCCCTAGCACTTTTCTGCTTGATTTGTGAAGGTGATGATGGCGAACTGGGCTGAGGAGGTACAGGCAATGCATAACTGTGATACCACTGGCCATGTAGGAGACCACTGTAATACTTGTCATAGTCTCCATTGAGATCAGACGCCTCCGATCTTCCAGTACCAAATGCAGGGACAGGAACATCAGCATCAGGCCTTTGACCCCTACCATTTCTGTCCAAAGTGTTCATAAAGAACTTCTCAAGTCTACCACCCATTGCTTCTCCTGGTAACGCAATTATTTCTCCAAGCCTTTGAGCTCCATAAGAAAGGGCACCTCTTATTCGATGAAAATTTCCTAGTAAGAAATAGATAGGTCATCATCAGCTAAGTATTTACATTAAGTACTTAACAGACAAAGTGTCTACACTCTCCAAACATGTAAACAAATCCAGAAATTAATTCCACCTTTTAGGTGCATATAAATATAGCAAACAATATAACCCAAAGAATATACATGAACATACTATTACTATGTAAATATATTATTTAAGATGGAAAACATGTAATAGAACATCAGACTTTCTTACTTCCACTAGCAGGGACATTAATATTCCAACATTTATTGTGAAACGAAATTATTTTTATCCCATGACTGCATGGTGTGAACTAGTTGTCTATTTTCAGAATTTAATGTGTAAAATACTATCCCATTCATGGTACCGATTACTCCATGTCACCATGGAAAGTCCCCATGGAGTAGAGAAAAAATTCCCAAAAATCAGAGCCTCCAAATTTTACAGATACCATATTCAATCCCTTAAGCTCTAGATTTATAGAACAATATCCAAAAACAGCTGCTTCTATACTGTTAAACATACCTTTGTTAACACTACGTCCTAAGTTGTTGCTGCTCTTAAGAGGATCCACTATGTTGAGATGCTTAATGGGAAATTCATGGGCACCATTCTCAAGTTCTTTCATCAGAAATGCGAACTTGTCTCTAAAGTTCCTCAGAAACTCCTGACTGATAAGTGACTCGTTCCCATTGTTATGTGTTGAATCTGTTAAAGAAAAAGGGGGAAACTCAAGTAATCAAGTGAACAAATAGGATGCTATCAAACACATTTAGATGCTCACCAGTTTGTGGGAAGGATGATATGGGAATGGGGCCATTTATACTGACACAATAATTGTCCCAATCAAAGGCGCTATAATAATCCAAAAATTTGTAGAGGACCTGCAAACATAACATAAAGTTAGCTAACTTGTGAATTTGCTGATGCAAAAAGGAAATGCTGAGATGAAAAGTACTCACCGCTAAAGGATCAGGTAGAGATGAATGGAAAACATTAATGATATTCAAAACCAAGATTTGTAATGCATATGTCGAGATCAAGCCATGGTGTGCACCAAGAATTCGGCTCTCATAGAAACACCATGCTTTGATCAAGATAATGCTGCGTTTGAAAAGATGATCTTGCCCAATAAGTTGATCAACCTGAGAAACAATTAGCATCAGAGAAGTCAAGCATGTACTGGATTTTATGTTACAATTGAAGACTAATTTCATATGTGCAGAGAGAGAGAGAGAGACAGCGAACTCACTTAATGGATGAAGCAAGGATTTGGAAGAACCCACGCACAGAAAAAGGGGGGAAAGAATTACTTAATTTTAAAAGCTCAACCATCAGATTGTTAATAAAAGCCAAGAAAAAAAAATTAGGAAGAATGAAATGGTAATTTTTACAGAAATGCTGAAGAGTTCTTATGCAAATACAGAAAAAAAAAATTAAAATAGAGAAACAAAAAGGAATGTTGGTAATGAAAAAGGAAAGATCCCAATCTACCAACCAGATGATAATAATAAGAACTGAAAAGTGCAAAGAACAACAAAAGGAAACAAGAATCAAAAGACAACTATTGTGAGGAGGAGAATCCAACACAAAAGAAAAAGGTTTAAGTCTTGATCTTACTTATAGTAAGACCACTTTGGTAAGCAAAATAAGATTATATTACATAGGCATGATTGCTTACAAGACAAAACAATGGATAAAAGGGATAGGTCAACGGTACAGGACCTTAGCTATTTGATTTGAGATATAATCAGAATAAAGAGTACAATTCTAAGAAGCTGGATAGAAGATAAAAAATAAAAAATAAAATAAAAATAATAAAATAAAGGAATCCTTTACGAGCAGAGATAGGAGTTTCAACACCATCAAAATAAAGCAGAATTATGATATAATTGTGGTATACTCGGTAGAATGGACTCACGTTTATGTTACATGTGAAAGGCTCAATACAATGACAGATTGTTATATGTGTGCCACATGGCTAGTATATTTATAGAAGAAAGCAAGTTTCTGAGCGATTCTGGGAGTGAGGGACAGTGTAGGATCATACCTGCTCTAAAAAACATAGAGCAGAGGGCCCTGCCATTTGATTGAAAGAGATGTCAACGGAGATATTCTTCACAGAACACTTTACAAGCTTAACCTGCCATCCAAATTCACAACATTGAAGCAACATACACAAGAAAAGAGCTCCATTTTGATTCAGGAAATCATTAAACATTACTTCAATTATGATTAAGGGAGGACAATAGAGAAGGTCGTTATCGGAACAAAAGGATAGTGCTTTACTTTTTTATTCACAGAAAAAAATAGAAAAAAAAATTATAAACAGGTGTATTGTGAAACTTAAAATGGAACCTAGTATAAAATGTGTAGTTATAAGGATTAACGTAACAGAGTCATGTGGATCACCAGAAGTCACTTCAAAATCATATAATGAGATAATATAGTCCCATAACTTGTTTTCAAACATCACCTTAACTCAAAAATGAATACTAGCAACTGAAAAAATTAGAAACTGGGTTACTCTAGCCTAAAATATTACTTATACATGCAATCAAAGGATGAGATAATTGTGTTTTATTTCAGAATAGTTGTTTCCGTTAAATTAACATTTCAAATTGAAAACGTCCCACATGTTGGAACGGAGATTAAAATTGAAAACCACTGGGAGTGAGGATTTATAGTAACTGTGATTTTCCCACAACTTAATATAGAATTCACATTTCAATTAGACAGTAGATACACTATTGAGAGGCTCTTTTACAAGAATTTTCAAGAAATTAACTAGTAGCAGAAACATTAAAACTCCATTGAAGCCAGATTCCAAACTCAGGCTATAATGAATTCTTTCTTATTTTACCAGCTACCAAATTAGGAAACATATGAGAAATTTGATCTTGTACATGTTGGAATGAATGGGTTGCGGAATTCAAGTTTTCTTGTTCACTTCTACCAACTCCTTGGCAAACACAAAAAATGGTTCTTATAAATTACACCGACTATCCACTAGGTTTTTGACAAATATACATCCTTCCCTCGTCTCTCTGAAATTCGATGAGGTTCTGCTCATCCTGTTATCACATATGAGTTGATACAAGAAAATTGGATGAATAGGGTGTGGAGGGTAACGGTGTCAATAGTTGTGGTATCATAATTAATGTTAGCAGAAAGCAAGCTGCATCATTTGCCAAGATTCAAGAACTGCTTTGCAGATTTTTTGACTGCCTCAGATCATCATTTAACATTGTAACAAAAGCATGCAGCCTCATAGACATCTACTCCAAAAACTAAACATATATGCACATGCGCATGCTCACACATTAATACACTCACAGAATACATGTGTGTGTGCTTGTGTGCGTGTGTATTGTGCTGGTAAATTTATTATGATGATCAAATCAGTTGTCAAGCTGAATTTTCAAGGTTGGTTTTAGAGACTTAACCAATTGAAAAAAAGCTACAATTCCATGCACAAAATTCCAAAACAAAAAAACATATTATGCTTGGTTGATATGATCTTGGAGAAAATTAAAAATGTTCTTGTTTGTAAGTTTTCCAAGAGTTTTTGGACATTATTACACAGATTTTGTCAATAATGATGAATAAGATTGCAACGCAGTATTTGGTGTGGAGAAGCATGCTATAAGTCCCATATTCTTGGAGTACCTAGAAGTAATTGGAAACTAAGTATTGTGAAGAGAGGATTTATTGACCACCTAAATTCATACCGTCATAATCAACAGTATCAGCTTGCAAGTACACAATCAAGCTCTTGTTATACGCAATAGTTAGATAAGGCAGGATAAGAAATAATCTTTTTCAGCTTTCGGACACAAGCACATTGCAACAACAACATAATCATAATCATAAATACATAAACAAATAGCTCACTGTGGAGTAACTGAAAGAATAGGCAATGAAAGACAACTAATGTGCTGAGGGATATGTTTATGGGTCTAAGTATCATCTCAATATTTGACTAGAGCACATAGTCATCACTTTTAAAGTATCGGAGTTGAAAAGGTTAACCTGAGCGTGAATATATTGGACATCATTTACTTGGAATTCAGGGTCAAGCTCTTCACGTTGGAGGAGAGTGCAGACACCCCTGGCTAATTCTTCCTCCATGTTTTGGTGACTGAGGACCATCAGATCAATATCTCCATCTGGAAGATAGGTTTTCAGAGGGACCGAACCAAATGCAAAGACCTGTAAAAATGGCAAGCCAATGCAAGATAAGTTGATGTTAATTTAACTTCAGGGAAAGATTGCTGCCAAGAGTCCAAATCAAGAAAAAGCAGTCATAAACGTGAATTTTGTATATCTGCACATGTTGATGCATTAAAATTTCAGATCCACATGAAGGATCAAGCAAGTGTACATGAAAGCATCAACTTTCAGATTCAAAGAATAAACATCCAACTAGGTGGCAGTGCCGAGAAGATTAAGCAATTCTACATGGAACACTGCTGCAAGCTAGTTAAACTGAATATTAAAAGGCGGACTTGTATAAATAACTCTGAGATTTTCGGGCTAAACATTCATTACAACATCCTGACAGGCTACAACAGCATGCTATATGATGATATGTGTGGACATTGCTAGTTTTTCCATGAAGAAGAAAAGGCAAATTAACCAGCAAGAGATCTCTGATTTTAGGAAAATACAGAAGTTTCTCTTCATAAAGAAACCAAACAAATCTAGGAGAAACCAGCAAATTCATCATACAGATGCATAACTTGAGATGAGCCCAGCAATCAACTATTGCAGTTCAAATTTTCATGGTTCCAACACTAAAAGCAGAGAGTAGTCCCTAATGAGGATGCCCACGTCAAAATTAGTTTATTTCCTATTCCGAAAGGAAAACATCAAAAAGAAACTTCTGACAGGCACATGACTGTGCAAACTAACCAGAAAAGGAACCACAAATTTATACTTCTATGCTTTTACATTAAATGTTGGGATAAAAAAAATTAAAAAATTAAAAAAACAGACTGCTTTGTTCAATGTTTCTGCCAAAAAGAGAAACATCTAGAAAAGGTAGTGGACGATTCTCACCTCAACTGTAAAATAATATTTAATTAAACTCTGAATATAATCGATGACTTCCATCCTTTTATGCTCAGAAGCAAAAGTAGGTTGAATGGTATATAGTATCTCTTGGGTCCTTTTTTCAGCCATTAGCCAGAGTTCTGGATCAATTTGCAATGGGTGTGGACCATGTGAAGAGGAGGAAGAGGTGGAAAGGGAGGAAGGTGACAAACTCCTTTGAAGATTTCCCATATCCAGATTGTGAGATAGATGCTTCAGTTCCAGGAAAAGCAGCCTAAGAGCACTCACCAAAGCAATGCCCCATTGAAAATTTCAAATCTGACTACAGATAAATCAGTACTGCAAAACACTGAAAGCAAAAAAAATTGAAAATTTTCAAATACAAGGAGGATAAAAGTGCGAGCAGAAAATAAATGGATTAATAAAAGCCAGTATCAATAACAGATTAGGGAACCCATGGTGAGTGGTGATAGAGAAAACCAGAAAAGCATTAAAAATAAACCAACTAAACAAGAAATTGGCACCAAGCAGAGAAGAAAACCAACAATTTCAACACTTCAGGACAAGTTGAAGCTACTTTTATATCGGCTTCAGACTGTGGCACTGCATACCATTTTCCGAAAACTTTTCTCAAGCCTTCTTATATGAACAAAGAAGAGAAGTTCCTCACTAAAGAAAAAATCAGGAGCAACCATAAAAAATGCTTTATCTAAAATATGAAGCATGTTCTGGTAAAATGAGAAAAGGTGCCAGGATTTGAGAAAGGAACTCTAACATAAATGAGATAGCACTATCAAGGAAAATAATTTCTCTCTCCAAATATGGATTGAAGTGATGAGCACAGAAGTGATAATAACAGAAAAAAAATGTTCCTGCTTCCACCTCTCTCCCTTCCTTTTCAACTTGAAGGGTAACTCAGCAAGTGGATTCGTAAATGAGCATAAGTAAATTAAAAATGTCGAAGAGATTAAATAAGTAAAAGATCAAATAAATCTTCTTGTTGATGGGTTTTCCTGCTATCCAAATGTAAAATACATGAGTCAGGCTTCACAGCCAAAAAAAGAGTCTTGCCTGTCATAAATTTCCCGAGATTCTCTTGACAAAGTGGCTTCTTCTTCATTAATGGGCCAACATAGAAAGTAAGAATGTTATGATACTAAAGTTGTAGTTTCCATGTTTGCACATAGCGCATTTAGTGTTGACCAAAAATCAATTTTTATACACTTCTAATTATATCTCACCTAATACCTATTTTTCTAGTTCAAACTATCCAGTGCTAAATGTTTTCACATCTTCCAAGATATCGCCTATTAATTACATTCATTGCATAGAGATGCAATGCTAATCAACTGAATTAATTTTCTAGCCTTTTTTGGTAAAATTACCAGATACCTAGAATAAAGAAAATTATACAAGTCTATGAGATGTTTGAGAATGTTATTGTTTTGGGTTCGCGGAATTAAACTAATTTCCGTGACCAAAACAAGAGGCTATTAGAAATCAGAGTTGCATCTGTAGAGCTCAAGGCGCCCAAATGTCTCAGGATGACCTACAAGTATGTAGCTAGGACCTTATTCATGAAGTCAATACAGACAAATTTTGGATGTTTTGAGTACAATAACCATATAACCAGAATATATCCACAAAAGTATCACAGGAACCAAACATAAAAGAGCATTTCCTTTCAAAGCGATTATGTCCATTTCCAATTACAGCACCTAGTTTGAATGAGACCATCCTGAGTATAGATGATAAATTGGTGAACCACAATAATTTGGCCATTATTCAGACCTAGCAGTATGAGGATGCCCAACTTTGAGATCCAGACACATTGATAGTCGAGAACATTCCATAGTATAAAACAGACCTAAATTAGATTTTGCGCCTGTATGTGGCTTTTTAAGTTACAAGGCAAATCCTCTCTCTCTCTCTCTCTGTGCAATGAAGAGCGCTTTGTAATTGAACCAAGAAGCCTGACACAAATCCCCATCCTCAATGACATGTGTTAGACACAAGTGGTTGAGTCATGCAACAGATGTTACTTTATCTAAAAACTAGGTCGACCTTGTGAACCCAAGAACTAGAGTGCCCTGGCGCAACTAGTCACAAGCTATGGAGGACTTGTTGCGGTGCTCTGAAAGGACACAGATACCCAAAAAAACAGAGAGAGAGAGGTGTTACTTTAACTAAATGAAGACATGATAAAAACTACATGGTGAAGATTTTAATGAGAAGATAACCTCCTCAATGGCTAACAAGCAACCCAAGTTCTACAATTCAAATGTTTGTCAATCCAAAGGTCTGCACAAATGGTTGGCTTAGTTTCGAGCTCTAGTAGCAGACTTTGCTAAGCTCAACTACGTGACATTCCTAGATCAAAAATTGATATAATAGCTCACAGCGTTCATAACCAAATTGAGCAAATATCCCACTGTACCTTTTCAGAAGTAAGCAAGCAAACATGATGCTGCAACCATAGCTATGTTGAGGCATCTTCTGCAGTTCTATTGAACAACCATTATGATTTTTATTCCTTAGCTTATGAAAATCACAAATTATCATGCTGGAATGATTCTTGCACACAACAATCATGGGAACTGTTTGATGATATATCCCAGCTTTAAGAACCAACCCACCAGGCCAAATTCTTCCATACCAGGGTAAAGTCCAGCAGTCACAGTAACAATGTGAGTATTGACCATGTGGGACTTACTGATTCGGGACAAGAAAAGCAAATTGGTGAGGAAAGGAGAGGAGAGAAGAATAGAAAAACGGAAGGAGGAGGAGAAATAATTGCTCTTATACTATCACCATGTTTTAATGAACCCTAAAACCGTATTAGGAATAAATTTCTAAAATAGGAAAACTAGAGAAAATTGCACCAAATAGTAAAAAACATAAATAGGAAATGCAACAAAAATCCTAAATTCTCTAATAAACCCAATTCGTTGGATAGACAAATAACAAAACCCAGCAGTTTTTATTCCCTCTCTATCTGTTAGAATATACTAAAACTGAAAGCAGCAGCAGAAAGACTCTTAAAACTTGGGAAGAAGTTCACCTTGATAAGAAGAGCCAAAATGGTTTCTTTCTTCTCTTTTTCTTTGCCTTATTGCTTCGATTAACTTCCAAATCTTTCTTGTCCTCGCTGCTGCACTCATGCATGCAGTACAAAAGGCACATCATCTCCGTTCAAAGTCTCAAACACAGAAAGAGCTTTTACACAACCACAGGGCAAGCCCCAGCCCCTGACCTTTCAGTTCCCTGACTGAAACCAAGACTTAGACAGCCCCTAAACCACTAACTATATTATAGCACTACTCCACTGCCCAGAGCCAGAGGTTCCAAAAGGAGGGGGGTGATGATGACGTGGCAAGATCTTGGTGGGGCTAGCTTCATTAGTTCAAAAGAGATCTGGACCGTTGTTCATCTATACAGTTAATTAACTGATCCATCTCACAATGTGAAAACTCCACTAAAAGTGAAAGTACCTCACCCAAACCCATTCCCCATTTCTCCATAGACCCCAAAACTGTCCCTAAACCCAAAATTCAACACTATAAACCACGGATTAATGGAATTTACTGCCAATCGGAGCTCCAAAGCGAAGGGGGCCTCGATCTTAGAGACCGGAGAGACCTTCTTTCGCCATGAAAGTGCTAAAGGTAGAGACTTGGGGGGTCTTGGCAGCATCCCTGTACAAGCAATCCTATGGAAAATTATCATCGATAATTTGTAAATGTTTAGTACAATTCAATGTGATGGAGATTTTAACGTAAACATAAAATTACCAATTAACTTTAAAACACATGAAAGAGAACAAGCATACGAAAAAGAATAAAAATTTACAGGCTTAAATACAAAGCATGCTATAACCGAATTACATATAATATTTTAAGAATAAAATAAGCATTAAATTAACTTGAAGAGTAGCTAAACTAGTGAGGTATTAGTTTGTTCTTCAATAATTATGAATTTAAATTCTTTCAGGCTAACTGAAAACTTATATAATCAATGAAGTTTGCTCCGATGCTCCCCTCCAACCTTTAATTATACAAGATTGTTTGGATTGAGCCATTATTTTAATTTCAAAACTTTTTTTCAGTTTAAATAACCTAACGTTTTTTACAAAAAGTAAAACTGTGGGGGGAAATTGTTCATACATATTAGTTTATGGGTTGATTGGAAAAAAAATTATCAAAAAAATGTTTTATAATCAATTTGAATCTGGGTATATGGATGTGTTTTAAGCTCAATGATCACATAAATTAGATCAAATAATTCTTCGATTTAATGTGAGTCTACTTTTAACTTTTCATTCCACCGTTATATAAATAAGTCATATTTGAAACGTTTAAAATCTTTCAACGTAGAAATACAATGTTTTTTGGATTTTAAATTTTTTCAATCGAGAATTATTTAAAATCAATTTTATCTTTTACTCACAAATGGTTTTATACAAGTTGATATTTCATGTTAAATACTTATATTAGAGAATATTTTTTAGTAAAATCTTAATCTTTTGTGTTTTTTTATACATAATTAATTTTTTTATTCAAACTTGTAGAGTTTTTAATAACTAAAATATTATCTATAAATTATAAAAAAGAAAGAAATTTTTATTATTTTTATACTAAAATCTAAACCAACAAAAATAATTATTGCAAGGACATAAATGTGATAACAATGATGGTGAGAATTTATTGGCTTTTGTTAAATGTCATCTTCAACAATGTATCAAGTATCATGTGCGTAGTTTTAAAATCTAGTTTGGTTTGACGGGTTAATCTGAAACTCGACTAATTTGAAGCTGAAATTGGATTAAATTGAAAAAAAAAATAGAGAAAAAAAAAACCTGGTGTGACCCGGTTGCAATCCGTTGACTTTTATTTTTTTTTTACTAAAACACGTTGTTTTGAAATTTTTTTAAAAAATAAA
>Ga0307511_10002331_pt1 | contig 19845 bp, 11 predicted proteins | sample 13_EM_MG_FD_200266 | JGI IMG/M metagenome (GOLD analysis project Ga0307511, IMG submission 200266) | Populus trichocarpa ectomycorrhiza microbial communities from riparian zone in the Pacific Northwest, United States - 13_EM | ecosystem: Host-associated > Plants > Roots > Unclassified | place...
GCAAATCTAGGAAATTCCTTTTTTTTTTTGAAGGGAGTTTGCCCGGCAGTTGAATAAACCTATACTTTTATTGCTAGAAGCATAAAGTTGACTTGCTTTTTTATATATATTTTTATATTTATTTATATCATTATGAACTCCTTACTTGGCACTATATATATAGAGGGAGAGATTATACTTCTAGAAATATGGCTTCCCACCATATCGGGTGTTGTTGGGGGATAATCTATGTCGGGAAGTACTTTTTATTAATAGATCGGTTTTAATTTTTGGTGGCTATGGTAACAACTAGGTACTGGCAAACGTCCTCGGTTAGCTACCCTGAACTAGGCGGAAAGGCTGGAAAGTTGTAGTGGGATTGAGTTGAGTTACCCTGAGCCTGGCGACATTTTAGTCCAAGGATGAGGAAGATGAATCCGAAATATCTCCGCTCCTCATTTCGCTACATAACATTCAGCCCCAACCCGAGCGCCACTATTCCTAGTGAGACATATAGCAGTGCGGTCGGTGCATAAAAGGCCCATGCACTATACTATACAGAGCGTATGAATACTCCAATTGCTTCAGCCTCGCACTGTCGACATATATGATACCGTGAACGTTACACAGATACGCATTATCTCTTACTATTACTCTATAGAGCGTCTTCGTCCCCATCCCGGCCTCATGCCCCTTTATCATTGATATTATCGTCGCTATCATCATAGCCTGTTAACAGTTATATCTTTTTTTTTTAATGTTTTAGTTAATTTAATATTGAATCCAACGCTGTTAGTGACCTCCCTTCAAAAACAGAATAGCCATTTTTAGGCCAGGCGAGTTCGAGTTCGATATTGACACCTTCAAGGGCCCAGACATTAGTGATCAGTTAACTGATTCTACTAGCCCCACTAGCGATGCAGGTCGCCTAGTTATAATGGACCACAAGCGGCTGCGGCAGCTGTGCGTCCCCAGAAAAGTCACAATGGTGGCTGGGGAATTCGGTGCGAGATAGAATAATTTTATCGTGGTGTACAACGAGCCCTATAACCGCATGCCCTTAAACGTGTCACAGGGCGTCGTTCGTAGTATGGGAGAGAGTGATGTGCCTGTAGGTGCTCTGGGCATTACAAAGCTATCGAGCAAGATTCACAGGCTCTGGGGAGGCATCCTGCCTCCATCAGTGACAGCCTCTCCCTTATACAATGAGTGGTTCACATACTTTATCGAACTAAATCATGATTTTGGCATTGTGCATGCGTGAATTTCTGCACTTAGATGCTGGGTAGTGGAGTACTGGCAGTTGGATAGTCGCGGGGAGTTTCACTCTGATATGGACACTAGGAGAAGGGAGGTCACCTACACAATAGGAATCGGGACACCAAGTACCTGTATGGGAAATGAGGATGGCGAAGTTCTGGCAGACCCTGTTTGGCCGTAAGGTATAGGGTAATTACTGCGAACCGTGATCAGAGCCCACGGAGAATCTGGGATGTATGTGCCAATAGAGTTATCCCAACTTCGTGGCTGCCTTCCAAAATCTCGAAAGAAATTACCCTACTTTGGGTTGCCCCAGATCAGCGCAGGTACAGCTTCACAACTGCCAAGTGCCACACCTGGTCAGCCCCAATCCCCTGTGGTGTCGAGATCAAGGATATTCGGAACGAACTAATTTTGCGCAACATTCGCTTGACGTCCTTTGCCTCCGACAGGGCATGGAGCCTGTGCCAGGATTGAACGCTGAAGTTAGGCTGCCCCTCACTCCAGCAGTCATTACCGCAAGAGAGGAGCTACAGAGGAAAGAGTAGGAATCCGACGTTCCATTGATTGGAGCCAGCTATAGGCAGAGGGATGTGGAGGTATTGGTATATCTCAACGGCCTAGGAAGGCGCGATGACCGGCAATGGTTACGCCGTGTCTGGACTTTGCAAGAAGCAAAATGCTGCAGCTTCAAAGAATTTAATAGGGATAATATCTCATCTCTGATGCAAAGTCAAGTGAGTACAGCTCAATTTTTAGCTATATATTGTTATTCTGGGCCGGTACGGTTCAAATTTTCGGATCTGTAGTATATAATTCGAAGGCTGAGATATTAACATTAGGTCGACAATCAGGGAACAACATTTAAAGAGGCGCTCCGATTCATAGAGCATCAATCCTGGAAATCGCTAGACCTCGGTCATTTGCTTCTAGCACTCAAGGACCGCTGCTCCGTAAACCCTGTAGACCGGGTTGTGAGTTTGTTATACTTCTACATTCACAAACCAAGGCCTGAGCCTGTTGCTTCTCTACCTTTGCCAGCCTACAATAGCTCAGATGAGGTAGAGAAAGCATGGGCGAGGCTGGTGCAAGCTAGTGCTAATGTGTGCACGAGGTTCTGCAACAACTGCAACAAGAATGAGACCTTTGTGTTGCAGCTCTTGCATTTATTTCCTTACCCTCTTCTGCGGAGCACTGGTTCCCTAGCTGGGAACAAGTCATTAAGTACCCTGATGTCTCGGCCGATGAATTACTCAATGCGGCTGTACGGAGGGCAATTGTATCGCGGCATTACCCTCACCTACAAGACTCAAGTTGATCCGATGGTCCATGAGGCGTGCGGGGCTGACTATCAAGTGAATCGGCCACTCCAGATCATTCTATGCCCCATATATCAGTCAACGCAGGGCCGGTGGCTTATTCAGCCGGGCCAGAAATATGTGTTGATAGACATAACTTCTAAACGTAAATCCCTTAACCATGAACTACATATACTGCTTGTCTGTACGGAGATTACACTATGGAAGCAACCGTGCGATGAGTGGAATTTAGAGCCTATCAAGTCGATAGAAGAATCTGAGGCTTACCACTATAGGCTCCGGAGGGTGTCTTCAATGGAGGTTAATATGAGGGACTACCATTCATATCCCTGGCTACCTTTCCGTGCCGATCTTGAGTCACAAATAGTGTCGGTGGAGTTAGAGCCTGGAAAACCAAATCGCTCATTTTGGGATCCAGCGATCACTGTAACTATTGAATGAGGTAGACAATTAACAAGTTGAATTCCTGTCACTGTGGTGGACTTATCTGGCATTTAAAGTTATGAATCCTGAAAGAGGAGGGGATGATGGTATGAGATGCTTGGCAAGGTAAAGGAAGTAAAGCAGCAGAATCATGTCATACATTGTTATTCTCATTCATCCGAGTTTGTACTCCCCTAGTGTTGGGTATTGGGGTGACTTGTGATACCTTTACGTCAACATGTTGGGCTTCTTCTCTCTCTTTCGGAACGGGTTGGGTCCATGTCTTTTTGTTTGCGTAGCCAAGCAGGAGTTAAACGTTAACGTTTTTTTATATTGTAGGTTGACATTGTATTTGAAAATATTCAAAAATTGGCTGTCAGTATTGATAGCAGATCATTGTGATGAGGATAGATAACGTATGCTCTACATTGTTGCATATTTCGCACTTGTGTATTCACATCAACTCCCACGTCGCTAGGCGGGGCTTGGTTATTTTATATTTCTCGCCCTGGGTACGTACACCGCCTAAAGATGTGGGGTGGAGCAGAGTGCCTCAAGCTTATATAACGCTATATGGCCCTCTAATCTATGCATATACCTACAGTTATGATATGGGATACTCTCGAAATTAAAACATTCTATACAAGTGTCTAGCTACGAGATCGAGAAGCTATTGAAGAAATGTATGCACACTAGATATACCCACTTCCGAGGTCACATCCGCTCAACCCTATACATGCAAAGAAAGCCTTCAAGCCTGCAGTACACTAGCTGTTTGTTATTATGCGATCGCTCCCTCCCGCGGCTGTCCATTGAACCGATCGCCAACACCATAGAAGCCATGGACTTTCATATACATTGAGTGGGTCAGGACCCTGGAAATACGGAAATAGCTTCTTTGAATTAAAGTTCATGCACAAGGTAGATACATTACCAAAAAATTATATAGAAGTGCTAGGGCTGTATAAGGGAAAGGGTAGCAGCACATGAAGTGAGATATATCCGATAGATCGTGATTATTAGTCGTTTGTAGGCGTTACCCCGAGTTTTTGGCAGACCCCAGATCTTCGTAAAAGACAGGGGTTTCAATTTTTCTTCCATTACCTAATATACAGTGCCTGGGGAAAGTTTCCGCGACCCTCAGACATGCATTAGACATGGATGCCCATGCTCGGCATATGCAATAAGGGCCATTCAAATACCTCCGCATCGCACCTATAGGTCACCCTCAATAGCCCTTAAAGGTTCCGATATAATCACCTTGATGTGGAGCCCTTCTCCGCAACTTGGTAGCCCTCTAAAGCTTTATTTTGGGGGTTTATGCAACCTTTATGCCTTGCACATCATTCACGCTAGTAGGTTGACCTGAGACAAAAAAAGAAAAAAAATATAGGGTCGCGGAAACTTTCCCCCAGGCACTGTATCTTGTGCATCTGGCCGTCCTAGTTTAATTTATGTCATGCCTAACATGTTTTTGCCATAGATATTGTACTTGCATATTCAGCTGGAGAAGACACCAAAACACATGATTGCAAAGTGCTAATTGACAATAGGCATACGGATCTAGCCGGAAAATATAACATATCCCATATGTTGACTTACCCCGAGGTTACACCATGAAAAAGTCCCATTATCGCGGAGGGGCAAAGTTAGGAATATGGATAAAGCAATGCCGGTACCATACTACGCCACCTGTAACCCTGTACGTACAGGCTATTACCAGCCGTATCGTACCACAAGCCATGGCTTAGCTACGCAACCAACATACGACCAAAGCAAGGACCCTGGCCCCGGTTAATTTCCCGGAAATACCGTATGCATGCACTGTACAATTTACAGCTTTGAGAATTAATCCTCTTGTAAAAAACCAGTGAATATAGTATATGAATTAACCCGTCATATTATCCATTATGAAAAAAAAAATATCATTATGCTACAGTGAAACAAAAATTAGGAAAGCCTGATTAAATCCAGTGCATGTGTCATACGATTGCGCCACTTGTGGCCTCGATATACCCTGGGCATAAATGCTAAAGCATAGAACACAATAAGAAGAACGTGCATATATACCTACTGGTTCAGGTATCTTGTATCTGCCGTAGCCCACTACTCCACTCCGGTAGTGGCCCCGGGCGTCTTCCAGGCCTCGCACCATACCTGTGCCCCTCCTCCACATCAATACCCCTCGGTCTATTCGGCGGAGATTGGCTCTCAATCGCTGACCGTCTCTCAATCTTCACCTCCACCTCTCTCTGATATCCAATTTCGAATCCCGGCCTCGTTGGGCTTCTCGTTTCTGGCTGCACATGATCCCTCGCAGATACTACACTCGAGTCTGATTCTTTGCCACTTGTTATTCCAACTCCATATCCATAGCTGAATATATTCTCCTCTGATTCTGTTCGAGAATCCGAGGTTACCCCGGGGCTAGGTCCGGAAATTCGCTCCTCGCTTTCCCCTCCGGCTAGGGTGCTGGTTCTGGTAGTACTGGATGTGAGTTTTGGTTGTTTTATTCCACGAATTGCGAGGGCACGAGAGGCGCGGGAGGCGCGGGAGGCGCTGTTTTGCCCCGTATGATTGCCAGTACCGGGTTGGCCCTGCAAGTCAATTTCAAATTGCCCACCACTATTTCCTGTGCTTCTTTGTCTTATTCGTGGAGTAGATAATGCCTTGAGTGCTAGAGACAGAGATGGATACGTTAGCTAGCTTGCTCAACTCATTGGGAGAAGGAAGATGGTTGCAAACACACCAGGAACGGAGGCACAGATGATCGCAATGTTGATTTCAATCATTGACCAGATGTTGATTGGAACAGCATCATATAAAGGATCCTTGCTTCGTGTGAAAATTTGAATAGTCTATGCGTAGTCCCTCGTAACCGTTAGCAGTTGCAAAAATGTCAGAGTCGAGATTAATTCGACCAGTAAATTTTGTAGGTAAGGCCCAAAACAGGAAACTAACGCGTAATCTAACGCAGCTTGCCGCACAGGCAAAGATACCCATAGTGAAGATCGCAATCAATGCTACCTTCTCCATTGTTGGCCTTTGAACCCTCCACAAGATCTTCATTGGCAGACACAGAATCCAAACGTCGGTTATAATGTTGAAGAGTGATGTCGAGTAGAAGAAGGCTGTCGAGTTGATGCATTTTCGTCCCGGCAAGGCAGGGTTCCAATTCGCTTCTATAGGGCGGCATTGGGCGAAGACTACCACCATGCATACGCAGAGAAAGACCGACAGGAGAATGATTGTGTACTTTGTTGCTTTGTTAAAGAAGTCGAAGGCATTTCGCCCTATGGTGAGGATTGGGGTATGTTAGATATATTCCGTGTATGCCGTAACTGATTCTGGACTTCCAAGAGCCCTCCGGGGATGGGGTAGAATTACTAAGGCGGAGGTAAAATAGCAGGATTGAGCACTTAATACAGTATATAATGATATAGTATACTATCTCAATTGCTAGCACACACTTCAATGCAGGCTGAAGCCATTCAGGCTTCTGTTCTGGTCCTGGCATCCCCGTGCCATATCGTGTTGATAATCCTATAATTCCAAGATATATAGTAGTGAAGCACTGAGTTCCGTCTCCTCTCCCGTTAGCCAGCCCCACCAATAGAACCCAAAACACCATATTATACACACCCAAGCAGCAAACATAACCCAATCATCTTTGCCAAGTTGATGTAATATCCATCCCCGAGAAATCATCCTTAGAAACACCACGAGAGCTAAAAAGTCAAAAACAAAACGGTAAGCAAGAACTGACCCAAAGCCGCCTGGTATTTGTGACATTGACTCTTAACTTCCTAGGCCCGTCAACACAGTGCTAGTTACCAGAATTTGCTCCTTCTTATTCATGGTTGCTGGGTTTCTATTTTGTGCTCAATTCGATACAGCTGTGTGGTTTTTATTCGTTTTTGTGCTCCGCAAGAGTTGCGGACACAGCAGACTTTGAAGGACTGCAGGTGTAGAGGTAAGAGGTCGTTAAGGGCAAAGAGCTGGAGATGTACAATTATCATAGTCTCGTATTATAGCATACAGGGCAGTGAAAGAGACGGCTTAAACTTTCATACCGGGATCTATATTCCGTACTACCAGGGCCCCGTCAGCTGGTGCCAGTCTAACTCAAGCGGAAGCAATCTAACATAGGTAAAGTATTCGACCAGGTAGTGAACCACCCTGGGAAACGAACCAACTTACCTAATTTGTATGGGAAAAGTCCCCTGGCCCGTTACCCCGCCAAATACCTACAGTACAGGTTTCAGGGTAAAGTACATCGGATCTGCATGCACACTAAGGAAGTATACTGGACCATGGGGCCTGCTACGGAGTATGAATGGTACGAACATAGTGCACTACCTGATAGCTAGAGAAATTTGGCGGTGGCGATCTGGTCGGTGATGCATATACTATTAGGTTGACAAAGCCCTTTACCAAAGCTTTGTAGGTCTTCACCGAGAAAGCACTAGGAATATCTCAACCCCTGTCCGCCACGAGGCAAGCAGATGGGTGAGATCCATGTAGGGATGTTCCATGACTGTTACCTAGCGATGTGCTAGGACCATGCCCATTTATCTGTTACACGATACATACGCTCCGAACACAAAAATCCCAGCAACCAGGGCCCTAGTTGGGTGAACCTCTGGTCTGGAGTCATTAACCGACCCGCCAGCCGTCAATTATCATATGAAAGAATATGGAAAGCCTCTTCAACATCCTCTAAGGAATTTCTCATCAGACAATTCACTCGCCCATGTGAATTTAGAGCTGCTAAATACATACATATTCCTCGGAATTCTTCTAAATCTAGGCCTTGCCATAACACCACTAAAATAACCCCGTAAACCGGCAATCCATGCTTGTCCAATCGCCTACTTTCCCTGCAGTAGGGTTCTTTTTTGGGTCGGTTACTCGGATCCGGATCCATCATTGCGGAGCTTTTATTACCCGGATTGAGCACCCAGCAAAGCTAGCTGTTTAGAGATGTCCTCCAGAGACATGTCCAGCAAATTATCTGAAGTCTGCCGTGCTAAACCCTTCTAATGTGTGCAGTTTATCCCTCAATCTAACCTTTAATAGGCACATTGTTGATGCTAACGACCAGGGGCGGAATATCGAGGCGCAGAATAGCTGTCTAGTTGAAGATACATATATCACTATCGCTAGCCTGGATATTCGAAAAACGCCACGCACAACAATTTAAGCTTGCGCCATAAGCTGCTAGAGTGGATCCGGAGTACAAAGTGGGGTGATATGGGATTCATTTAGAATCTTAAAGAGGCTATTTGGCATATTATTTGTAGTGGATGTCTACTAAAAGTACTGCTCTTATGACAAACCATATTGGTAGACATATTCTAGAAGCCCAGTCCCCTGCCTGAATTATGGGACCACATCAATGCAGATCATAAGGCTAAGATGCAGATCTAGATCAGATTCTCCTGGTGAACAATATCCCCAGTAACTTTTGAAATACCTCTCGCTTAACTGAGACTCCTATGAGACACCCCTCTCTTAGTAGAACATATATCACTTGGTCATGCTAACTCAAATCTCCCAAGTAATTGCTCCACTGCTGCCACCCTTTTTTCACGCTCCTACAGCCGCCGGCTGTAGTTAATAGTCACGGTCTTATTGGCTTTGCGCTCCCCGGATGTACAGCTAAGTGGCAAAAATTATCATACGCCTCTTTATGCAGGGGGCGGGGATTGATAATTTTTGCTACCTAGCTGTACATTCGGGGAGTGCAAAGCCAAATTTATGCATTCTGGAAACAGCAATATCGTGCTTGACACTCGGTGGTGCTCATAGTTTTATATTAGTGAGCGGTTCGAATCTATACTAATAGGGCCTATAGAGAGGGCCTATAGGGAGCCTATGGCTGCTAGTAGTGGACATTGTGGTCGATGCTCATCGTGGGGGGGGTTCTAAGGAGTGGTGGGCGCGTTGAGGGTTTTAGAGGTTTCAGGGTAAATTGGGGTGGGCTGTAGATATGAAATTTGGATTGTTTGAGTGTTTTTAGGCTATATTCAATGTTCTCCATCATGCAAAGCAGTTTGTGATACATACTAAAGGCAGGTAAGAGCGTGGAAAAAGGGTGAACAATTACTTGGGAGATTCGAGTTAGCATGACCAAGTGATACATGTTCTACTAAGCGAGGGGATGTCTCATAGGAGTCTCAGTTAAGCGAGGAGTATTTCACAGATTTCCTCAACAAAACGTCATAATCACGATCGGTGTTTCACCTCGGAAAATATTTTACTTTGGGAGACCTTGTTGTTCAATATTGACGGAACCTACCAGCCTTCCTGGGCATTCGCAGGCATGTATATCAGGGAAACCCACGCTGCGTTTCTGCTAGCGTATATTAACTGCGATTCTGACCATTCCATAGAAATATCCCCTTTCCCGGCAACCATCTATAATCAGACCAGCAGCCATGGTGTATGGTGTATGAACAAACGAGGATTAAGAAAACACCCGGATTAGTTCTCCTCGTATGTGCAAGCCGTAGTCAATAGTCACATTGAAAGTGTAGCCTGAGTCGACAGGTCTATAGGTCTAAGGTTCCCTCATTTTTAGGGATTGAAACTCCAAATGAAGTTCGGGTGCTGTTTTTTTCCCAAAGGACATTGTGCATATGGGCTATGGAGATATGTCAGAGATGGCTCTACTTGAAGTTGATTAGAATTCTACTTATTATTTAATCTAAGCAGCGGAGGTTCTCTTGTTATATGCTAGCTGTACTGTAGTCGATCCTAATTATACTCGGGGAGCCATAACCAGTGCCACTAACAAAGAAACGTAGAAATAGAGGCCCCACAAAACGAACACATTTCGTGTAACTTGAAGAGACTCCGTACGGCCCCGCTTGGCCAACTCCGTGCTGAGTAGAATAGAAGACAGTTTGTGTGTCGATATACATATACAGTAGTATCATAATATATATTATTGCCTAGCAGATAATTTGAGTATACTCCCCTAGATTATACCAGTACTGTGCTCGGAATCGGATCCTCTGGATATCATGTTAATGGATCTAGAGAAGTGTTTGATGCATGTATAGTATATACAATCATGCGCCAAAAGTATTGGACAGCAACTCGAAAGCGCGCGCAACTTCAGAATCACACCACAACATCAAGAAAAATAATAAAAATGAACAGAGGATAAAATTTAAACGCTTAATACATGTATAAATAATTTCAAACTTTGTATACAAACCTTTGCCTAGATGACAGTCTGGATTTGGCAAGGCATGTTGGCAGCTAAACCCCAGAGATGTGCTGGATTGATTACAACTCAGTAGTGAGTCAACCAGATGTGTAGGGTGTGGATAGTACTTTGCCAGGCCAATCTTTAACTTATATGTGCTATACATTTCAACGGGGTAGGGGTCCAGTGAGTATGGGGGCTACTCCCCAAGAATTCCGAAGTCCTGGGCGTCAAACCGTGGATGATAAGACTGGGCTTGTGTAATGGAGCATTTTTCCAATGAATAGCACCTCCCTACATACCTAATGTGGTCATGTGTTGTATATTCAAGAGTTGGGGTGGGTATTTTCACTTGGTGGACCGGGGTGTCCAAATACTTTTGACGTATGACTGCATATACCGTCGCACTTCTGGGCCCCTGTCGTTTTAATTAGATGCAGTGGCACTTAGAGAGGTTGTGGGGAAAAATTGATTAGATCTATGTATGCAATCTACTTAGCACGTTATATCAACGTCAACATACGTCTGTCATCCAGATCCTAAATAAAATAAGCTTTATATCAAACAGAGTATCCTCTATGAACCTGACAGCCACGAATTTACAAGCTAGCTACATATGAAATCTAGAGACATTCGGTATCCAGAACCACCGCTCTGGATCTGAGCTCGAGCCCCGAAAAGGGGGACTTGACAGGGAGCTCTATTCCAAATACCTCTGTATAATCCCACCCATATCATATGACGATCATCTGCTCTGTGCCGCCGCAGCCAGCTGGCAAGGATTATCGGATGTACGGAGTAACGGAATGAGCTTAACTGGGAAGGTAGGTACCTCACCAGTAGGTAGGTAATCCGCACTGTTGACGGTGTGGTTGTTGCTTCTTACCAATGTTGACAGTTGGTTGTTATATATTTTTTTGGTTCGTGGCATATAGTTGTGCGGGTTATTTTACATAAGAGGCCTCCCCTAGACACTCTGTAGGCTCAGCCTGACTGTGACTCAACGTATCCATTACCTATACCTCAAAAGCACTCCACTCACCACGAATAAACTATGATCCCCACCCAGAAATCACACCTCAACTCCGAAATCCCCCCACCCTACCTCCCCGCCGCCCTCCCTGCCTCATACTACCCCCTCGGGAAGCAAAACTCATTAGAGCAACCCAGCCCACCTCGGTACACACCCACCGACCTCGAAACTGCAACCAAAACCATCCTCGAAGACCAAAGGGCAAGGAGGTGCAGGGTTTTGGCGTGTGCTGCAGTTGGGATTGTACTTTGTGCGATGGTTGTTGGGGCTGCAGTGGGGGTTGTGGCGGGGATGAGGGATGGGGAGTTTGCGAGGAGCGCTTGAGGGCTGATTGGAGTTGTGAGAGGATGGAAGTTGAGGGCAGTGGTGGGGTTGGGGGTTCTAGGGTGGATATGAAGATGGGCTCTAGTAGTATGTGGTGGGAATATCCATGGGGAGCGGTACACTAAAAGGTAATGATTATGGGAGAGAATGAGTACGAGCCTGGCGCACACTGTTTCAACGGCGTTAGTTAGTTAGGTGTCCATGTTTTTGTTTTTTTAGCTTTTGGAGTTTGTGGTGAGGCCTAGGGTATACTACGTACGCCCTTTTACTCCTCATTCCTCTTCCAATTGCAAGCGGGCGTTGGCTGTAAAGAAGGAATTCAACGATAACAATTATGTTTACTCAAGCTGGGGTTCTAGATAGAAGTATAGGAGTAAATCCAGGGTGGTGGGGGCGGGGGGTAGCGCATACATACCTACCACTCGCATAAACACTCACATAGTTTATCCACTTCACACCAGCAGAATTTATACATGTATAATCGATATCGATACCAGCTCGTCTGCATCCAGGACCAAATATCGTTCTATACAAGGGTATTCATCTAATCGATATACCTCACCTAGTAACGGGTGCCTTGATAGCCTTGTCCCAAATCACGCAACAAAAACAATCTACCAAGCCACTATTTTATCCGAGTCATCCCCCTCCAAAAGCCACCTTCTAGCCAATCCAATATACTAGCCAAGTCATTTTTTTGGAATTACCCTGAACCACCACCAACCAGTTACATAACCATGCATAATCTGATTCTCCCACATGCCTTCTATTCTCCAGCCCATTTCGTAATCCGCCACTTCCAGTTTCGGGATAATCCGCTGCGGCGAAGCCTACTCCTAGGCTCTTGTCCCAGGGTAAGATGGGTTTTGAGATTCTGATAATTTGTTGGTTGGAGTTAAGTTAGCATGGGTGCCCTGGTCATGATCCGTGAAACCCTCACATGGATCAATAACAAAACTCGATAAGAGAATGGTCAATCAAGTAAATACATCATACTCATAAATAGCTAAGTAGAATAACTAAACTAAAAATCCTAATATGGTTACACAAATTCCCGCCTTTTGCGATCCGATTCCTCCGCTATGTCAAAGGAGATTGCAGCACAGAAGAAAAGCTAATAACCAAGTCAACTAAGCCAACCAAACCAACAAGAATAACCAACCAAATCAACTAAATCAACCAAATCAAGAAAATAACCAAAAAGATGAGGTATAAGTAGCAATACACAGCAAGCCATAGATACCATAGGCAAAAGAAAGAAGATCCCAATCCAGGTACTTAAATCTCCATCCATCCAAAAGCATATAAGAGTTACCCCAATCCGCTAAACCAAACAAATTCAAAACAAAAAAACAAATCCAAAGGAATTGATCAATAACGCTATACGAGCCCCTTTATTAAACCTAAAATTTATCCGACCAAACCCGTCCTCTTCAACCACTCCCTCCGTCCACCCCCACTCTCACCCTCTTCCCCCTTCCTCTCACCACCCTCAGATACGTGTCGAATATGCCCCAGGGGCTTATACATGTCACCGGCATTCCGTCCCGGAGGATGTGATCGAGCCCCATGCGCATGCGCATGAACCGGGCTAGTCACTGGTTTCAAGTGCTTCCTTAGACTTGGGATTCGGAGTATTGTTGAGAAGGGGTTATGTCTTTCCTCCTTTGTCGCTGGGGAGGCTGGTGGGGATCGGAGTTGTTCCTTCTCTGGCACTTTTGCCTCCGGTTTAGGGGTTGCTGGAGTTTGCGGCTGCGATGTCGGTTCTCTCCGGGTAGAAGATAGAGCAAGGAACATGCGCTCCATCATTGGCGAGGGGCGGCTCCATAGTGATGTTCCCGCAGGACTCTTCTCCCCCTCCTCGGCAATCATCAGCTCCTTGAGGTTCTTCATTGTGAGGTTAGGGAGGGCCTTCTTCTTCTTTCCACCCACAGGTGGTTTTTCTAGAACGAGGACCTTGTTCTTCCTAACTTCACGCTCGATTGGAGCAGCGATGGAGGTATTCCACAAGGATGTAGTCTGCGCTGCGACCTTTGTAGCTGCTTGAGCTTCGGCTTCCCTGCGGCGCCAGAGACCTTCTGTGACGGAGGTGTTGGTTTCGCTGCGGATGAGGGCCCGGTCGGTCTCTGCTGCCATGTTGCCTTCTGAGATTGGAGATATGGTGGAGAGGTCGTCGTCAAGAGTGGATACGCTTGAGAGAGATGGAGATGGGAGGGAGTCAGAGGCAAATGTATCACGGCGGGGGCGGGGTGCAACTAGTTGAGATCCCCAGAGGCCATTAATGGAGGTAGGGATGGTTGTAGTGACAATCTTGCGTTCCCACAAAGAACCAGTTGCTGCAGAGAGTTTGTCGGATATTGGTACCTTGCTTGCCGGGAGAGAGGTACGGTCGGTGATGAAGGTGTCTGCGCGGTGGACGGGTGTCTTAAGCCACAGATTGACTTTGCGAGCTTCCACAATCTGGGATAAGGCAGGAGTGAGACCTTTATTGTGCCAGAGGCCGGTGGGCTTCATCTTCGCCTTCCACATGCATACAGGCTCGCTCTTTCCGATAGTGTTAGAGTTCTTCCATAGATCTCCAGCAGCCTTGACAAGTGGCTCGGTGAATTGCCTTGGGGCAGTCACAGTCCTAATTGGAGCAGCGGATGTAGTTCTGGAAGCAAGCCCCTTAGACCACAAGGGAGAAGAAGTAGGAGCAGCCGCTTTCACTGCAGCCTTCTGCCACAGCGACCGCGGGTGAGTGTTCGATGGTGATTTCACACCCCACATGGGCCCAGATACCTTCCCCAACTCCATGTCTAGCTTCGCCTTTGGCTTGAGCACCAGTGTCTCCGGGACCTTTTTCGTTGTCCTCCTCGCCTCCTTTGGCATAGCCCACATTCCACCAGTAAAGGTAACCACCGCCTCCTCCGCCGGCCTAGCCTTGGTCTCAACCCTCTCTGGTACCATCTCAGTGGTCCTCTTCGCCGTCTCTTTGATCCACATCTTCGCCCCCTTCACTTTCTCAATCTCCTCCAAGCTCACCATCCTCCAACCCTCCATCGGCCTCACCCACAATGCTACCTTCTGATCCTTCTTCGCCTTTTCTATATCTTCTAAATTCCACAACCGTCCCATGACTTTCTCAAGTGGTTCCTCAATTTTCTTAACCTTGGCATCGACCATCCTTTCCGGGGCAAGACTAGTCCTCTTCTCCGCAGTCTCCCTGCACCACAACAAACCACCCGCTGCCCTGGAACCAGTTGCTAATTTAGCCTGTTGCTGTGCAGGCGAGGCAGTCATCAAGGGTGGCAACACTACTTCCAAATCCGGTAATGACGCAACTAGACGTGCATATTCGCCCCTTGGCCTACAGGAAACTGACCGTGTCAACCAGTCCAACCCCATCCCACTTCGGTGGGCCAACCCCGAATCCACCGACGACGTGGGCATCCAGAGGCTCCCCGAGACAACCGCTATTGGAGCATCACTCTGTCTCACTACGAATCTCACGAGGGGCTGCGGGGCAAGACCTGTTGTCCGGAAGGCATGCTCGCGAGACCAAAGCGGTCCCTTGGGAGCAATCTCTGGCAGTCGCCAGTAATTCGCTGGTTTTGCCCAAAGCGTTGGGGTGGCGGGTTTTTCCTTGCGCCAAAGTGACCCGAAAACTTGTGCGAGAGGTGCATCAGAGACAAATTTGCGGGGAACACTAGAAGAAATTGGTAATGAGGATGAAATTCTAGAGGCGGTAGTTTTCGCCCACAAGAATGGCTGTCGAATTGCCTCATCCTCCTCCGAGGGGGAGGGGATCGATATCGTCGTCCAAAGCCATGCCTTCTCTTCGAATTCTACGTCAACCTCAGGAGTTGTAGAACGAGTGTTCTCGGTGATGTTAGAGAAAGTAGGAGAGGAAACTAATTTTTCCGGTGTCGCTGGTGGTTGCCACAATGGTCCAGAGACTTTCTCGACTGGCTTGCATCCGCTAGAGAACTTCTTGAGATCCAATCTCTCCGGCCTCTTTGACGTAGTCCGACTGGCTCGCTCCTTTGACCACAGCGAAGTAGCCGTGTCGTTCCCTTCCACCGTTATAGTCGCTCTCTGCTCTGGGGTATGTTGCCACAAAAATCGTGTGTATGCCATAGAAATTCTTGGAATTGATTCTTTCACAGGTGATGGAGATGATTTTTCGAAAATTCCAGCAGAAGCAACAATACTGCCCTCGTCCAGATTTAAAGGAAGAGCAGCACACGGAATAGGTGGTGGGGCAGCACAAATATGAGTAGTGACATTTTGCTCTGAATCAAGCGCTAACGCAAAAGTCACTGTTGGTGTCCCAGTCGCAATTAGTCTGGTCGCAATGGTGTTGACAAATTCCAATGGTGTGGTGACCAAGGCGATATCGGCGATTAGCTCCACGACCACTGGTTTTTTCTGCTCTTGCAGCACGGCATCTAGAACGATGGGGGCCCAGAGGCACGCGCTATGTGACGTTTGTAATGGAGCTTTGTAATTCCTTGACGATCCAGCAGCGCCATGATAATCCCTACTGTGCTGTGGTGCGGACCATAGAAATGCCGACTGGTGACCTGACAAGGGTGTTGTGTTGAAACGACTGCCGGGTTTCCTGAACTGGTAGTAGCTGCAACTGGTGAGCCTGTCTTTGGGCATAGCGTGGGTGTTTGTTTGCTTGGCCAGCGGCAATTTCCACGACTTCCTCTGCCAGAGCTGTGGTTTCGCGCGGTTGGCCAATTCCAAACTCCAGAGCCCCCCTGTAACCTGAGCCAATGGCACGCCGCTACAGGGTCTCTTCTGCGTCTGAAAGCCAACATGTGGGACTGTGGTAGTGGTTGCTCTGGATGCCGTGTGTTTCATCCACAAATGCGACTGTGTAGGTTCGTTTGGCAATCTCCAGTCCGAGCGCTGCCAAAGGGATGGTTGCATGTTTAACCTCCACATTTCCCCGGAAACCTTCGTTAGTAGTGGGGTGGTGGTGGTGGTCCCCCCCACAGCACGACTTCTCTTAATTACGTAGCTATCCGCGACCAGGTTCGTTCCTCTGTGAGCCCTGGCCCTTGTCCATAGCTTCATCCCACGTTGGAGTTTCTGCTCTGCAGCAATCTCGTATAAAGTCTTGGTTCCACCGTTTAAGCTCCAGATGTCGACCTTGGATGGCTGCCATAATATGGGCTTGGCGCCCTTGCTTTTCTTCCAAAGGGATTTCGAGGTGATTTCGAGGGGAGCAACGGCTACATCTCGCTGCAACCTAGCGGTTGGAATTTGAATATTGTCAAATAATTGCTGGCTTAATTGGTTGCATTGGCACCACAGAGAGCACGAATGCATAATATCTTGTTGTGCTTGCTTGTTCCACAATAAAGCTACAGCATTGGTCGTCAGCGGCTGTGGAGCATCAAACTCGGGGCTATCCTCCTCGCTTCCAGATTCGTAGAATGCGCCCAATTCTCGAGAGTCAGATACCTCCCTCTCATCCCAGAGGAAGTGCTCATCGGCGATTGAGTATGGTGAGTATGTGTCGTTGCGGCTAGCCAATACTGGACTGAAATCAGCCATCATCGCTTCAATGTTCATCTCTTGATCCTCACTATATTCACTAGATCCAACTGGTGAGATATCTTGCCCCTCGTCGTCGTAGACTGATGAGACCGGGGAGGTTATGACAAAGGTGATACTAGTTGAATTTACCACCTCCTCATCTGCGAGCGAAGGTCTTCTGAACTTCTCGATCCAATTTTGTTGTGCCTGGGTCTCTTGTGTGGCCCACATTGCGCTGGTAAATGTAGTGGTGTGCTCTGGTGTACCTGGTGCTACGAGAGTCTTCCTAGTCCTCCTTGGCCCCTCCATATTCAACTCCAACTTCAAATTCTTCATGTGTGTGATTGCTCCTGGGTTTCCTCTTCTCTGCCGTAGACTTCCTTGACCAAGGTTGAACTCCACAACCTCCTTTAGCTCCGCTACTGCACTCCTTTTGTCCTCCGCAACCTTTTCCTCTTCATTATCATCCGATGCTGACAAATCTTCCTCTTCCGCTCCCTCTACTGTATTCCATAGCCCTATATCATATCTTTGGTCACGGGCCGCTCCCTTATTGTTACAATCGCCCCATAATGATCTAGAAACCTTTTCTAGTCCTCCTTCAACACGCCTCCTCTTCATTTTTCTTGATTGGCTCCCCCCCTCCCACTCCTCTGGAACTACACGGGTAGGTGCATTCCGCCACAAACCTAAAGTATTCACTGCAGAGAGCTCCAAAGACGGGGGCTTCCCCCCAGGCCACAATCCAGCGGTGATAGAAGTGTGTGGCATCCAGAGGCTAGGCTTGGGTGCTTTAATTAGTTTAGCGGGGCTCCAGAGAGTGTATGACGAGATTGTGGGTAGGTGTGTGGAACGTTGATATGATGTTACACGGATGGAATCTGACACTTCAATGCTGAAGGGAATTGAGCATGCAATTGAATCGAGACCCAAAGAAGGCTTCTCGGCCTGAATTTTGGTGCTCCACAAGAATGTTTGGTGGGTAGGACGTGCTGGCTTTGGTGGTGTGTGGATGGCTCTGGGCTTGAGGGAGCCCCAGAGTGTTGAAGATGTAATTGTGGGGAGTTGTGTTGATTTCTTGTGTGATATTGTACGGATGGACTTAGTGAATTGCACTATAAATGCAGTTGTGCACACGATCGAATCAAGTCCCAAAGAAGGATTCCCAATTTGCGATTTTGTACTCCATAAGAGCGTCTGGGGAGTGGGAATAATTGGTGCTGGTGATGTTGAAATCTCGCCGGAAATGCCAATTTCCATAGTTGTCCTCCACATTCCGGAAGCTGGCATGCTGACTTCTGACTTCCCCTGCTTTGCCCACAAACTCTGACTCTCAATTCTCGCTTGCTCACCCATCATCTTCCGCATCTTTGGCCTAATAGCTACCACCGCAGGCGTCCCCTCTGCTCGTTGGGAAACCGCCTTTCTTACATTCATCATCCACAGAGCACTCTGCTGGACAGGTAACCTCTCAATCGGCATCTCTTTCGCCCAAAGGTACTGCGCCGGTGACATGACCTCCTCCTCTACCCAAGAACTCGTTACGCTCATCGTATTCACCATTGGTGTAGTACAATAGCCCGCCGCAGGTAAAGGCTCAAATCCTCCTTCGATTGACCCAGATGCAGATTCATATTCATAGTCCTCCACTATCAGTGCGTCCATTGGTGTCCTTCCCGCTTCAATTTCCTCGGCCTCGCACTCACCCTCGTCTCCAGAATCAATCTCGAATTCTGTAACTGCAGAGGAAGCAGAAGATGCTGACTGAATACCTATAGTAGGCGTCCTATATAGGAGGTCTAGGTTTGAAGTACGGTAGAAGCTTGCGCGGGGGAGACCTGAGATTTCATAGGATTCCTCCTCGTCATCAGAGGTTTCCAAATGAGTAACATCGCTGATTGCCGGACTTGAATGGCACTTGAGAACAAGATGCTCATCTACAGGAACTGTCAAGTGAGGTCGCTTCTCGGCATACTCAGGCTGTGCCTGTACGAGCTGCCTCTGCCATGTAGACCCGGACGTAGGTGAAGCCATGCTCGACTCTCTCTGGCTATTTGACTGCGTGCTTATTGTCCTCATTCTCTGTGCATAGAAAGTCTGTGATAGCCTTGACGATGCTCCCGAAGCCATAGAGAGTTGAACCGGAGGCTTCGTCATTGGGGAAATCTCCTCGTCATCCAAATAACTCGTCGAACTCGCTCTAAACTCCTGCTTCTTATCCATCCACGCTTTCTCTTGCATTTGCATCTCTATCTCCAGGCTCTCCAATAGCGAGTTCCTAGCCATATTCACCCTTTCCTCCTCCTCAACCATCCCCGGAATCTGCTCCATCAACTCTGCCATATCCAACTCCCTGTTTTTTCTCGTAGTAAGCAATGTAAGTCTATCCTGGATCTTCTGTGGGAGAGATTTCTCCATCTCGGTCCTCTGGTGTTTCATTAACCATCCAATTGGACTTGGTGGCGGCCTGCGCTTGGCTCCATACTTCCCCTTACTCTCCGAGAATGTTGGTATATGGTCCCCGAACTTGAAGTGCCTTAATTTCGGCGAACTCTGTATTATAATTTCATCAAGTAAACCATCCAGCTTCTTACTGAGGCACCGCCCCACTTGGGGCATCTCGATGGCCTCGGCCCCCATATCAACCTCCTTCTCATGTGCGTCGTGAATGATCTCCGATTCGATAATCACATTGTCCTCAATCTCTGATCCCGAATCGCTAGTATCGTGAATCGAATGTTCCTCTCCACTAGTCCTGT
>Ga0307511_10002332_pt1 | contig 19833 bp, 10 predicted proteins | sample 13_EM_MG_FD_200266 | JGI IMG/M metagenome (GOLD analysis project Ga0307511, IMG submission 200266) | Populus trichocarpa ectomycorrhiza microbial communities from riparian zone in the Pacific Northwest, United States - 13_EM | ecosystem: Host-associated > Plants > Roots > Unclassified | place...
GCCACGCCGCCACGCGCCAACCCCGCATACCAGGCGAAGAAGCCGAGGAACTGCGAGATCACCGTGAGGTAGGCGAAGCCCAGCCACGCGGTCGCGCCGGCGACGGCCAGCCCGTGCGCCATGACGACGGCGAGCGGCACAGTCACCGGCAACGCCAGGACGAGCGCCCAACAGATCGTCCGCGCGCCACCCAGCTCGCGGGCGAGGGCGCCGCCCTCGGCGTAGCCGAGTCCGCACACCACAACCGCGGCGAGGAACCACAGGTCGGCGGCCCGAAAGCCGCCGGCCATGCCGCCGGACACCGCGACGAACCCCAGCACCGCCGCGAATCCCGCGCCGGCGGCCAGCCAGAACCGGGCCGACGGTCGCTCGCCGCCCCGCACCACCGCGAAGACCGCCGTCGTGGCCGGCAACAGCGCGATGACCACGGCGCCGTGCGCCGCCGTCGCCTGGGTGAGCGCGATCGACGTGAACAGCGGAAACCCGATCACCACACCGGCGGCGACCACGACCAGCCGACGGAGCTGACCGATCGTCGGCCATGCCCCACCATCGACCTGACCCGGCCGCGGCACGCCGGCTGACCGTCGACGGCCGGATAACGCCAAGTAACCCGCCGCGAGGATGCCGGCACCCGCGGCGCGGCCGAACGCCACGAACCAGGGGTCGAGAGACTCGACGGCCATCCTGGTGAAAGGCAGGGAGAGGCTGAAGGCCAGCACGCCGAGCGAGCCGAACAGGACGCCGGCCGTTACCCGACTGGAGGCAGTAACGTTATCCTCTACTCTCATGAATGAGGATAACGCAGAGCGAGGTGTTATCCGACTGCTTCGTGCCGCGGCTCACGGCGTGGGACCGGGCGGACGGCTGCCGTCGGTGCGGGCGATCATGCAGGAGCTGCGGGTGTCGCCGGTGACGGTGCAGCACGCGATGCGCCGGCTGGAGGCGGAAGGCGTTATCGAGGTCCGGGCGAGCAAGGGGGCCTTCGCCGGCCGGAAGCAGCCCGAGCCCGAGGCGCCGGATCTGGAGTGGCAGGCCGTGGCGCTCGGAGCGAAGCCTCCGGGCGAGGAGTCGCTGCGGGACCTGATGGCCATGCCCAGCCCGGAAATGGTGCCGTTGAGCGGGGGTTACCTGGATCCGGAGCTGCAACCGGTGGCCGCCCTCGGGGCGGCGGTGGGCCGGGCGTCGAGAAGGCCGGAGGCCTGGGCCCGGGGTCCGGTGGAGGGCCGGGAGGAGCTCCGGGCTTGGTTCGCCCGCCAGGCGGGCGGCGCTTTCCGTGCAGCGGACATGGTGGTGTGCCCCGGCGGCCAGGCGGCGTTGTCGACCGCGTTCCGAGCACTGACCGCGCCCGGCGACGTGCTGTTGGTCGAGGCGCCGACGTACCTGGGGGCGATCGCCACCGCGCGCAGCTCGGGCCTGCAAGTCGTCGCGGTGCCGGCCGACGCTGACGGCGTCCGCCCCGACCTACTCGACGCCGCCTTCACCCGCACCGGCGCCAAGGTCTTCTACTGCCAGCCCCTGTACGCCAACCCCCACGGCGCAGTCCTGTCGCGCGAGCGCCGTGCAGAAGTTCTAGCAGTGCTAGCGAAGCACGGTGCGTTCCTGATCGAGGACGACTTCGCCCGCGACATGGTCATCGACGGCACCCCACCGCCACCGCTGGCCTCCGACGACGTCCACGGCCACGTGATCTACCTACGCTCGCTGACCAAGTCCGCCGCGCCCGGCCTACGCGTCGCCGCCATCGGCGCCCGGGGCGCTGCCGGCGCCCGACTCCGCGGAGCCCGCGTCCTCGACGACTTCTTCGTCGCCGGCCCACTCCAGCTAGCAGCGCTAGAACTCCTGGCCTCCCCCGCCTGGCAACGCCACCTCAAGGCCCTCCGCCCCGCCCTCAGGGCCCGCCGGGACGCCCTGCTCACCGCGCTTGCCGCCGAGCTCCCCCAGCTCCGCCCCGTCATCGTCCCCTCCGGCGGCATGCAGGCGTGGGTACGCCTACCCGACGGCGTCGACGACCTCTCCCTCACCGCGGCCGCTGCCGCCCACGGCGTCGTCGTCTCCGCCGGCCGCCCCTGGTACGCCACCGACCCGCCCGCTGCCCACCTCCGCCTCACCTTCGCCGGTGCACCCCCCGAGGTCCTGATCGACGGCGTACACCGCCTCGCCACCGCAGCCGCCGCCATCGGTCTACCGGCCAAATAGCCACCGGCCGACTCTCACCGGCGTACCGCCGGAGGTTCCTACCGACGGCGCACGCCGCCTGGCTGCCAGCGTCGGCCGGGTGGGTGCATCGGGGATTCGAAGTTGTCGAAAGCAAACCAGTCGTCCCGCATCGTCCGACATATCCGAATGTTTCCCCTGCTCACCGGTGAACCGGGAGGTGGAGCCGCCACGTAGTCCCCACAGGAAACTATCAGGGAGGATCCGGCGATGACAGCAGCGGACACCAGGGACGGATTTGCGGTCGTGAGGGCGGGCGGGGAATTCAGGCTCGTTGCGTTGCGGGAATATGCGACCGGGAGCCGTCTTTTCGCGGTGGACGGCCAGGTCACCGAACAACCCACGCGCTATTCGGTGCAGGTGGGCGCCGGAATTCACCTCGACCTACCTGGCGGGCACGCGCCGGAGGAGATGATGGACCGCTTCTTCTGGCGGTTCACCAACCACAGCTGCGCGCCGAACGCGCAGCTGCGGGGCCGCGAGTTCTTCGCGCTGAGGCCGATCGAGCCGTGGCAGGAGATCACCTTCCACTACGACACCACCGAGTACGAGATGGCGGAGCCCTTCGAGTGCCGGTGCGGGGAAAAGGCCTGCTTCGGGCGCATCCAGGGGTTCCGGTTCCGCACGGCGGAGGAACGAGAGGTGCTGCGGCCGCTGCTCGCCGATCACCTCCAGGCAATGGTCAATGTCGTCCACCACTGAGCGACCGCGCGTCGGCCAGCCCACCGCCCTGCATGAGTTCTTCGTGCAGGCCGCGGTGCGCTGGCCGGACGCGGTCGCGGTTGACGTGCCGCCGGCCGGGAGCCGCCCGCATCGCGACACGTTGACGTACGCCGAGCTCAAGCACGAGTCGGAGCTGCTGGCCGGGGTGGTGCACCTGGCGGTGGGCCGAGGTGCGGTGGCGGCGATCATGCTGGGTCGCACCACGCCCCGCCTGTACGTGGCGCAACTGGCGGTCCTTCGGTCGGCCGCGGCCTACGTGTGCGTCGACCCGGCGTTCCCGGACGACCAGGTGACGCACATCCTCAGCGACTCGCACGCCCGGGCGCTGCTGACCGACGCCGCGGGCGCGGAGCGGGCGGCCCAGATCGGCTACCCGGGCCCGATCCTCCGCGTCGACCTGCCGCTGACCACGCCGGCCCTGCCGCTGCCCAAACCGCCCGGACCCGACGACGTCGCGTACATCATCTACACGTCGGGCAGCACGGGCCGGCCGAAGGGAGTGATGATTCCCCACCGGGGCGCCGCGAACCTGGTCGGCGGCGACGTCAAGGAGTTCGACCTCGGCCCCGGAGACCGTGTGGCACAAGGGTCTTCGCCGGCCTACGACTCCTCGGTCGAGGAGATCTGGATGGCGCTGGCCACCGGCGCCACGGTGGTGTCGATGGACGACGAGACGGCCCGGCTCGGCCCGGATCTGGTGCCATGGCTGCGAAACGAGCGCATCACGGTGCTGTGCCCGCCGCCCACGTTGTTGCGGGCCACGGGTTGCGCCGATCCACGCACAGAGCTGCTGCACCTGCGGCTGCTGTACGTCGGCGGCGAGGCGCTGCCGGAGGACGTCGCCGAGCGCTGGTCGCTGGGCCGCCGGATGGTCAACGGCTACGGGCCGACGGAGTGCTCGGTCACCTGCATGCGCCAGGACATCGTGCCCGGCGAGGCGGTGGCGATCGGCAGGCCGGTGCCGGGCATGCGGGCCTGGGCGCTGGACGACAAGCTGGAACCCGTTGCCCCGGGTGAAAAGGGCGAACTCTGCATGGGCGGCGCCGGGCTGGCGGTGGGTTATCTGAACCAGCCGGAACTGACCGAGACGAAGTTCGTCGAGCATCCGAAGCTGGGCCGCATCTACCGCACCGGCGATCTCGTGCACGCCGAGCCGGACGGAACCTTCTTCTATCACGGCCGAATCGACTCACAGGTGAAGCTGCGGGGCTACCGCATCGAACTGGAGGCCATCGAGTCGGTGCTGGCCCGCTGCCCCGGAATTCGCGAGGCGGCGTGCCGGGTGCAGGGCGAGGGCGCGACGGAAATGCTGGCCGCGCACGTGGTTCCGGTCTATCCGGAGCGGCCGCCGCCGGCCGACCAGCTCAAGGCCGAGCTGCGCAAGGCCCTTCCGGCCTACATGATGCCGGGCGCGTTCGGCATCATCGACGAACTTCCCCGCACGGCCGGCGGAAAGCTGCGTCGCAGCGACCTTCCGGTGCTCAAGCCGCAGCGGTCACGCAAACAGGACACCGGCCCCGCGCCGACGGATCCGATCGCGCTGTTCATCGCGGAATCCGTGCAGGCGGTGCTGCAACTGCCCGAACTGCCCGGCGCGGCCGACGACTTCTTCACCGATCTCGGTGGCAGCTCGCTCAACGGCGCGATGCTGATCACCAAGCTGCGCGCGAATCCCGCCACCGCGTCGATCACCGTCCGGGACCTCTACGAGACCCGCACGGTCGGCCAGCTGGTCGGACGGGCCGTGCCCGACACCGAATCCACCGGCAAACAGCGGGAACGGCACACCGTCGAGGTGTTCGGCGCGACCGTGGCGCAGGCGCTGTGGCTGGCGATGGAACTCTTCGTCGGCTCGATCCTCGCGTACGTCGGCGCGTTCTGGGTGCTCCCGTGGCTGTCCGACCACATCGGACTGACCGGCCTGATCTTCCTCACGCCGGTGATCCTCAGCGTGCTGCGCACGGCGAGCACGCCACTGTTCATCGAGATCGCGGTGCGCGCCAAGCGGTTGCTGATCGGGAAGTACACCGCGGTGCGCACGCCGGTGTGGAGTCCTTTCCACATCAGGATATGGATAGTCCGGCAGTTCATGCGGTTCATCCCCTGGGACACGATCGCCGGCACCGAGTACACGTCGATCGTGCTGCGCAAGCTCGGCGCGCGGATCGGTGAGCGCGTGCACATCCACCGCGGCGTCAACCTCCAGCAGGGCGGCTGGGACCTGCTGGACATCGGTGACGACGTGACGGTCAGCCAGGACGCCCAACTCGGTCTGGTGCACCTGGAGCAGGGGCAGGTCGTGCTCGGCCCGGTGACGATCGACAGCGGCGCGACGATCGACATCCGGGCCGGCGTCGGCCCGCATGCCCGGGTCGGCCGCAACGCCTGGCTGGCCGCGCTTTCCCATCTGTCGACGGGTAGCACGATCCCCGAGGGCGAGCGGTGGGACGGCGCACCGGCCCGGCCGGCCGGCCCGGCCCCGCAGCCGCCGACACTGACCGACGGCGGCATGGTGCTCTCGCCGAAGGCGCACGGGCTGGCGATGATCCTCAGCCGCAACCTGCTCAGTCTGGTGCAGGCGGCGCCGTTCGCGGTGATCGGCGCCTTCCTGGTGAACAAGGTCGACCTGACCTACGACACCTTCCTCGCCGCGCTGGCCAATCCGCTCGACCACCTCGGGCTGCTGGTGATCGTCGCACTCTCGGCGTGTCTCGCGCTGGTGTACGAGGTCGCCCTCGAAGCGGTCGTCTGTCGCCTGCTCGGTCCAGTGCTGCCGGGTGTGATCAACCGCTACGGCCTAGCCTACCTCCGGGTGTGGTTGAAGACCGGCATTGTCGACTCCGCCGGAAAGTGGCTGTCCGGCGGCATCTTCTGGCCGGTGTGGCTGCGCGCCGCCGGCATGCGCCTCGGACCGGACTGCGAGATCAGCACGATCATCGACGTGGTGCCGGAGCTGATCAGCATAGACGGCGACACATTCTTCGCCGACGGCATCTACCTGGGTGGGCCCCGGGTGCAGCGCGGCACGGTGACGCTGGCCGAGGTGTCGTTGGGCACCAACACGTTCCTCGGCAACCACGCGGTGATCGCCGCCGGTCAGCGGCTGCCGTCGGACATCCTGATCGGCATCTCGACGGTCGCCGACGACCGACTGGTCCGGCCGGGCACCTCCTGGTTCGGGCATCCGCCGTTCGAGTTGCCGCAGCGCGAGGTCGTCAGCGTGGACCGGTCGCTCACCCACGAGCCGTCGCTGATCCGGGTGATCAACCGGAACTTCTGGGAGTGGCTCCGGTTCACGCTGCCGGTCGTGCCGCTGGTCGCGGTGTCACTGTGGACGTTCGGTGTCGAACGGGCCGCGACCTTCCTGGACCCGGCGGCGTTGCTGCTGCTCGGCGTGCCCACGGTCAGCTTCCTGACCGGCGCGTTCCTGTGCCTGACCATCCTGGCGATGAAGTGGGCGCTGCTGGGCCGGGTCAAGGAGGGCATCCACGCGCTGTGGTCGTGCTGGGCCAGCCGGTGGGACTTCCTCTACGTGGCTTGGGGGTTCATCGCCAGCAAGCCGCTGTCCGCGCTGGAGGGCACCCTGCTGCTGCCGATCTACCTGCGCTGGATCGGCGTGAAGATCGGCAAGCGGGTGGCGCTGGGCGAGGGTTTCGCCCAGATCGTCGACCCGGACATGCTCGAGTTCGGCGACGGCGCGACGGTGAACGCGATGTTCCAGGCGCACACCTTCGAGGACCGGGTGCTCAAGATCGGTCACGTCAAGGTGGGCGCGCACTCCACGCTCGGCGACGCCACGGTCCCGCTGTACGGCGCGGTGGTCGGCGAGCACACCACGGTCGCGCCGCACAGCGTGATCATGAAGCACGAGCACCTGCTGCCCGGCCTGCGCTACGAGGGCGCGCCGACCCGGCGGCAGGGCGAGGAGGACACCGAGCAGGTGGGCATCGGACGCCACAAGCTGGAAGGTCCACTGTGGACTGTCCAGCCAGTGGTGGTCGGTGTGGCCCGGCACCGGATCCCGCGCGCCAAACCGAACAAGTCGGCGAACGGGTCAGCTCAAGGGTGACGAGCTGTCGCCGGCCAGCAGCAGCTGCGGCACCTGACTGAAGGCCCAGCCGTCGCCGCTGCGGGTGAACACCCACACCATGTCGAAGCGGCTGTCGGCCCAGGCCGACGGCGGCGTCGGTGTGACCGGGCCGAGGTTCGAGACGATGTCCGGGATCGCGCTGTGCTCCCAGCAGATCAGCGTGGTCCCGGTGCGCTGGGCGACCTCGGCCGCCAAGCCGGCCTCATTGCCCTCGGCATAGCTCGTGTTGAGCGAAATGCCCAGTTTCCCGGACAACGGCGTGACCGTCTGGGCCATCCGCAGGTGCTTGCCGCCGCTGTTGTCCACGGCGTAGATCGCGTCGGGCACCCGGACATTGGCCCCGCTGCTGAAGAATCCGGCCAGCGCGCCGGCGCGCTGCCAGCCCTGGATGATCAGCGAGGAGTTGTCCTTGGTGCCGTCGGCGGTGACGCCATAGGGTTTTCCCGAGTCCGGCGGCTTCTCGCCGTGACGAATGATCATCACGATGTCGGGTTGGGCGGCGCCGACGGTGGCCGGCAGGGCGGCCGCCGCGCCGCCGACGGTCAACAACCGCAGCAGGGTTCGTCGAGTTGTCTCCACGAAGATCAACCGTATTTGCCTGCCCGGGTAATGCCAAGACACGTGTCCGGTTGACGAACTAAGGTCACGATGTGTCGCAACGGAGAACTCTGGGCGTTTTGGTGGCCGCGCAGATCGCCGGCAGCATCGGGATCGGCGCGTCGGTGTCGGTCGGCGCGGTGCTGGCCGCCGATCTGTCGGGCTCGGCCGCATGGTCCGGCAGCGCGTCCACGATGAGCACGCTCGGGGCCGCGCTGTGGGCCTTGCCGCTGGCCAGGGTCGCGGCCGCGCGCGGGCGGCGGCTGGCGCTCAGCCTCGGCTGGGCGGTGTCGCTGCTGGGAGCGGTGCTCGTGATCGCCGCGGCCGTGGCGCACTCGTTTCCGTTGACACTGCCGGCAATGCTGTTAATGGGGGCCGGCAACGCGGCCAATCTCCAGTCCCGGTTCGCCGCCACCGACCTGGCCGATCCGCGCCACCGTGGCCGATCGCTGGCGCTGGTGGTCTGGTCGTCGACGATCGGCGCGGTGGCCGGGCCGAACCTGACCAGACCCGGCGCCTCCGTCGCCGAGTTCCTCGGCATACCACCGCTGTCCGGCCCGTTCGTGTTCTCCGCGGTCGCCGCCGCCGTCGCCACCGTCGTGCTGTTCGTCGCGCTACGCCCGGACCCCTTGGCCAGCAACGGGTCCCGCGGCCGCAACCTGCGCGTCGGCTGGGAGGTCCTGAAATCCTCGCCGCAGGCCCGGTTCGGCGTGGCCACCGTGGCCTTCTCGCACGCCGTGATGGTGTCGCTGATGGCCATGACACCCGTGCACATGCAGGAACACGGGGCCACCCTGACCATCGTCGGCCTCACGATCAGCCTGCACATCGCCGGCATGTACGCGCTTTCGCCGGTGATGGGCTGGATCTCCGACCGCTGGGGCCGGGTCCGCACCGCCCTGGTCGGACAGGCGGTGCTCGTGCTGGCCGTGCTGCTCGCCGCCGTCTCCGGCGACTCCATGACGCTGGTGACCGTCGGCCTGATCGTGCTCGGGCTGGGCTGGTCGATGTCCACCGTCGCCGGCTCCACCCTCGTCGCCGACTCGGTCGAACTGGGCCGCCGCCCGGCCGTGCAGGGCGTCTCCGATCTGCTGATGAGCCTCACCGGCGCGATCGGAGCCGCCCTGTCCGGCGTGGTGCTGACGCTGATCACCTACACCGGCCTCAGCCTGGCCGCCGGCCTGCTGGTGCTGCCGGTGATCGTGTTCAGCCTGACCGTGCCGGCCCGCACCCCAGCCGGCCGATGACCCGAGAGACGATGACACGAAAGAGTGGAATCGGTGCGAGTTCGGGCTGGCACGATAACGGTGTGGTGTCGGCCGTATCGCCGGTCGGCCGCGCCGCGATGAGCACCTTGTTCGTACCACTGGCAAGAGGGGGACGGTTGTGCCGCGCCACGAGGCTGCTCCGAATCCGCAGGGCACGGCGGTCGACCGGGCGGTGCGACTGTTCAAGTTCCTGGCGCGCAGCCAACAGCTGAAGGCGGATCCGCCCCGAACCACCAGCAAGTACGACACGGTGCTGTGGTTCGCGGCGCTGCCGGCCCACCCCGCCGTCAACGCCGCGCATCGGGACGAGACGCCCGAGTCCGGTTCCGCTCTGTTGTCAGTCGACCGGGTCCCCCATCAGGAGCCGCCCGCGCCGCCTGCCGACCTGGAGCCTTGGCTGGACCGGGAATGGCAGAACCCGAACGATCCGCCGCGTCTGCGCGAGTCCACCGGTGAAGAAGACCAGCTCGTGGCCCTCGACGACGTGCCCGAGATCCGCGCCCTGCACACGGAATGGGCAGCCGGCTGGTCGCAGTGGGCCGAGCGGGAGAAGACCGATCAACCGGCCCGCAATCTCTACAACGAGCTGTTCTCCGCCTACGTCAACGCGGCCGGACATCCGGAGGAACTCGAACTGGTGGTCGGTGCCGGCTGCCTGGCATGGGCCCCGCCCGGCCACCACACCGTGAACCGCCATCTCGTCACCGTGCCCGCGGTCGTCAACTTCGACGACAGCACCGGACAGCTGACCGTGCACCAGACCGGTACCACCGACGGCCTGACCGTCGAAGTGGACATGATCGACCCCGGCCTCGTGGCCAACGGGCAGCACGTCACCCAGCTCACGAACGAGGCGGCCGAGCTCACTGTCGCCGTGCTGGACCGCAGCACGGTGGGTGACCTGCTACGCCGCCTGGTGCACGCCCTCGACAGCGACGCCGCCTACATCGACGAGGACGAGCAGCAGAAGCCGTCCACCCACGCCGTCGCCGCGTTCGCTCCGGCCATCATCCTGCGTCGGCGCTCACGTCAGGGAATCGTCGACATCCTCGGCTCGATCGCCCACCAGATCGAGGATTCCGGGCTCGTGCCGGACGGCCTGCTGCCGCTCGTCGATCCGGACCACCGGCCGGCCGGGGAGCGCTCGCCCGAGCCCGGGGCCCTGATCGAGCTCGACACGGACCCGTTCCTGCCGCTGCCGGTCAACGAACGGCAGCTGCGCGTGCTCACACAGGTCGATGCCAAGGCCCAGACCCTGGTCCAGGGACCGCCGGGGACGGGCAAGACCCACACCGTGGCGGCCTTGCTGTCCCACCTGCTGGCGCAGGGCAAGCGGGTGCTCGTCACCGCGCACACCGACCGCGCGCTGAAGGAGGTCCGGGCGAAACTGCCGACGGCCATCGCGCCGCTGGCGGTCTCGGTGGTCGGCACGTCGCGCTCGGACCTGGCCGATCTCAAGGTCGCGGTGGAGCGGATCAGCTACATGTCGACCGAGCACGACGCCGAGGCGACCCGTCGCGGCATCGTCGACCACCTCGCCGCGATCGACGGCCTCCAGCGCCAACGGGCCGGTCTGCACCGACGGCTGCTCGACGCCCGCGGCCTCGAAGTGACCGATCACGAGATCGGCGACTATCGGGGCACGCTCGCCGCCATCGCGCAGCGGGTGGAAGCCGAGCGCGGGCGTTTCGACTGGATCAGCGACCTGACTGCGGCGACCGGCACCGAGCCGCCCCCGGTCGCCGCGCACGACATCGTCGCCTGGCACCGAAGCCTGATCGACGACGCCCTGAACGCCGACGAGGCCGACGCCCGGCTGCGGCTGCTGTCCCTGGACGCCGTACCCGCTCCGGAGGCGTTCCTCGCGCTCGTGACAGCCGAGCGGCAGGCCATCTCCGCCGAGCAAAGTCTGGCCGGTCTCAAGCGGCACAACGCCTTCGAGGCTGTCCTCCGCCTGGACCAGCCCACTCGCACCATGCTTCGACAACGCCTCAACGACTTCGCCCGGGAGGCCGGTGAGCTGGCGCGGCGGCGCGAGCAGTGGATGAACGACGCCCTGTCCGACGTCCTGTCCGGCCGGGCGAGCATCTGGCAATCCCGCGCCGACCAGATCGCCCAGCTCATCGCCACCGTGAGCCCGCTCGTGCAGCAGCTCGGCGCGCTCACCGAAGTCGTTGTCACGGGTGGAGAACCGGGCCCGCTCGCCGGCATGGCCCAGGCGCTGCGCGAGCACATCGGGGTCGGCGGGCTCAAGACCAATCCGGACGGCTCGCCCAAGGTCGGTGCCTTCGCGCCCAAGGCCGTCAAGCAGGCCCAGCCGCTGTTCCAGGCGGTTCGGGTGAACGGGATTCCGCCCACCACGACCCAGCAGCTCGACGCGTTCCTGGTGTGGACCGACGCCAGCCGGATGCTGGGCGCGCTGGACCGCGCGTGGCCGGACGGCGTGCGCATTCCGCCCGAGGACACACTGGGCGAACGACTCCAGTGGCACGCGACCGAGTTGTCGCAGTTGCGGCGGGTGCTGACGTTGGGCGCGGCGCTAGAGGCCGAGGAACGCGGCCTGGCAGCCATCGGCCTGCCGCGTCCGAATTGGACGGACTTCGACGCGGTGCAGACGTACGCCCGTCTTGTCGACGCCGCGGAGACTTTCGACGCACGCGCGGCGGCCAGCGAGCCGCTGTCGGCGGTCGAGCAGTCGATCGCCGAGGTGGCGCAGTGGGCCGATGCCGCGCTGTGTGTGCAGCATTTGCAGGTCGCCGCCGAATCGCGGGACCACGAGTCCTACGCGGCCGCGCACCAGCGGCTGGTTCGGCTGACCGACGTCGCTCGGCTCACGCGTCGCCGCGACGAGATCGCCGCAGAGCTGATCAAGTCGTTGCCCCGTGTGCACGAGGCCGTGTCGATCGATCCGCGCGCCGCCAAATGGACGGAGCTGCTGGCGGAGTGGGACGCCGCCTGGGCATGGGCGGTGGCGCGGGTCTGGGTGCTGAGCCGCGGCGCCGAGGACGTCAACGCCCTCCAGGCCGAGGTTCTGCGCATCGAGGGCCGCGTTCGCCACCGGGTCGAGCAGCTGGCCGCGGCAAGGGCTTGGGGTCACGCAGTGTCGGCCGAACGGCTCTCCGGCAAGGCTCGCGCCGACCTGAACCAGTACGCCCAACTGGTGCGCCGACTCGGCAAGGGCACAGGCATCTACGCCGACCAGCGCCGGGGCGAGATCAAGGCGGCGATGGACCGCTGCCGCCCCGCGGTGCCGGTGTGGATCATGCCGGTCTACCGCATCGCCGAGCAGTTCCGTCGGGTCCAGCCGGACATGTTCGACGTCGTGATCGTCGACGAGGCCTCGCAGGCCGGACTAGAGGCCACGTTCCTCCAGTACATCGCGCCGAAGATCGTGGTCATCGGCGACGACCGGCAGGTCTCCCCCTCGGCCGTGGGCACCGACCAGCAGCAGCTGCGGGACCTCGCGCAGCAGTTCCTGTGGGACGACCCGTATCGGGCGTCGTGGCAGGATCCCAAGCGCAGCCTGTTCGACGAGGCCAAGATGCGGTTCGAGGGCATGATCACGCTGGTCGAGCACCGGCGCTGCGTGCCCGAGATCATCGGGTTCTCCAACCGGATCGCCTACGAGCCCGACGGCGTCCCGCTGGTGCCGGTGCGCCAATACGGCGCGGACCGCCTGGAGCCGATCAAGCCGGTGTTCCTGGACAACGGCCATGAGCGCGGCGTGACAGAGAAGGTCAACCCGGTCGAGGCCGACGCCATCGTCGAGCAGATCGAGAAGTGCGTGGCCGATCCCCGCTACGACGGGCTGACCTTCGGCGTTGTGTCGCTGTTGGGTCGGGCCCAGGCCAAGCGGATCGAGAAGCTCCTGCTGGAACGCATTCCTCCGGAGGAGTGGCGAGCCCGCGAGCTGCGGTGCGGCGACTCCGCGGACTTCCAGGGCTCCGAGCGCGACGTGATGTTCCTGTCCATGGTCAAGGCCCCTGACCCCGAGCACCGGATCACCGCGCTGACCCAGGACATGTACGTCCAGCGCTTCAACGTCGCCGCGTCGCGGGCCAAGGACCAGATGTGGGTGTTCCATTCACTGCGGCGGGAGGAACTCGGAAACCCCGACGACATGCGGTTCCAGTTGCTGGACTACTGCTATGACCTGTCCGGCCGGGCCAACGGCACGGAGGCCGGCAGCACACAGGCCGTTCCCGAGGACAGCAAGGTCGAGCCCTTCGACTCGCTGTTCGAGCAACGTGTGTTCAACCAACTCGTCGACCGTGGCTACCGCGTTGCGCCGCAGTTCAGGACCGAGGGCTACCGGATCGACATGGTGGTCGTGGGCGGCAAGGCCCGGCTGGCGGTCGAGTGCGACGGCGACGCGTGGCACGGCCCCGACGAGTACGAGCGCGACCTTGCCCGCCAGCGTGATCTGGAGCGATGCGGCTGGCGGTTCTTCCGCATCCGTGAATCCGAGTTCTATGTGGACCGTCCGACGGTGCTGGACCGGCTGTGGAACGCGTTGCTGGATATGGATATCCACCCGTCCGGGTGGGTAGCCGAGGAGGTCGGCCCGGCGGCCGAGATCCCGCCACCAGTCATCGAGCCCGAAGTCGTGCCCGAGCCTCAGCCCTTGGCCGAGCCCGAATACGAGCCGGTCGCCGAAGTCGAGCCCGTGGCCGTGGCGGAAGTCCCAGTGGTGGACGAGCCGGTGGTGGAGCAGCTCACCGACGTTGAGGTGTCGCTGTGGCCACCGGCCGCCGGCGACGTGATGCTCGCCGAGTACGGGCAGTTCGACGGCCAGGTGATCCAGGTCGCCACCGCGTCACGGCGGGAGATAATGGACGGCCTGTTGCGGCTCGTCGAGGCCGAGGGGCCCGTGCTGGGCAACCGGCTGCACACTGCGTATGTCCGGGCCTCCGGTTTGATCAGGGTCACGAAGCTGGTTGCCGGCGAGCTGAACAAGGCGATCTCGCAGGCGGTCCGGGAAGGCCTGCTCGTCGAGGACAATCCGCTCGCCGAGAACGAGCTCAAGCAGCGCACCTACCGTCTGCCAGACCAACCTCAGGTGCGGACGCGACGCCTTGGCCCCCGGTCCTTCGACGAGGTGCCCCCGCTGGAATTGGTGGCGTTGCTGGACCATGTCGGCGAGCGGGCCGAGGTGGGCGCCCAGCGGGCTGTGTTGGAGCTGCTCGGTCTGAAGCGGCTCACCGACAACGTCCGGAGCCGCTTCGCCGCGGTCGAGGCGATCCGGCGCTGACCGTCGTCTCGGGGGCGCGGTTCGCGCCGCGCCCCCGGCGCAGTCAGAACCAGGGGTTGGACCAGCCGAGGTAGTGGCCGCCCCACTTGCTCTCGATGGTGGCGATGGTGGTCTCGCTGAGCTTGCCGGCGGACACGATGTCGTTTGAGACGAACTTGCCGCTGCCGATGGAGATCATCACGTGGCCGTAGGTGCTGCCGGGGATGCTGAAGAAGGCCAGGCCGCCGGCGGGCACGGTGGTGCCGGTGTGCTTGTAGGTGGACGGCATGGAGCTCCAGTGCTGGGCGGCGCTGGCGTGGCCGCTGGCCGAGCGACCGTAGGCGAGGGCGACGACGTGGTCGCAGCGGTGGTCGTAGTCGGAGCTGGTGGCGCCGACGTGGGCCTTGGCCCAGGAAACAGCCTGGGCGCAGGTCTTCGGGTTGCTGGTGGCGGGGCTGGCGCAGGTGGCGGCGGCGGGCGCGGCGGCGGCGGGGGCCGCGACCGCGACGGGGGCGCCGAGGGCCAGCAGCGCGGCGGCGACCAGTAATGCCTTCATGGTTATCCTCCCAGTTTCGCGGCAACGTCCTTGCGGAGCTGCGGCAGCATCTTGTAGAGCACGTCGCCGGGGCAGTCGGTGTTGTTGTAGTCCCGGTGGCCCTGAATGGCGTTGGGCGAGATCGAGTACTGGTGGCAGACGTACGCGCACAGCGTCACCAGCGAGTTCCACAGCTTGGCCGGCGGCTGGGCGGTCATGTAGTTGCCCTCGTTCTCGATGCCGATGGCGATGTCGTTCTGGCCGGGGCAGTGCGCGGCCCGCACGATCTCCGTGCCGCCGCGCAGGGTGGACAGGCTGTTGTGCCGGCCCTCCAACAGGAATCCGCCGCGGGTGTTGGTGAAGTGCTGGCCGGTGTCGCTCCAGTGGTTGTCGTCCATGTGGTGGTTCTGGATGGACCGGGCCAGCGCGTAGGCGTGCGCCTGCGAGTAGTCGGTGCTGTTGGGCGTGTCGGTGTGGTGCACGAGGATCCGCACCGGCTTGTGCGGCAGCACGGTGAGCGGGTCGGCCGGCGGCCGGGCGCCCCAGGTCGCGCAGCCGGTGATGGTCGGCACGGTGACGGCGGCCGCGGAGCCGACGCCCAGCGCCATGCCGCCCAGCGCGATACCGGAGAGTGCGGCCGTCCGCAGCAGGGTCCGCCGGTCCAGGAAGTCCAAGGGGAGCTCCGTTCGTCAGGTGCTCACAGACTTCTGGCCACAGTCGCCAAAGGTCAACGAACGGTCCCGAAAAGTCCCGGTCGGTCAACTGTGAAACCAGCGGCGACCAGCGGTGAATGGCACCATTCGCCCATGACGGAGCAGCTCTCCCGGCACCGGCTCCCGGTCCGCGTGCTGGTCGCGGCCAGCGTCGGCAACGCCATCGAGTGGTACGACTGGACCATCTACGCGACGTTCAGCGTCTTCTTCGCGAAGGTGTTCTTCCCGACCGGCGACGACGTGCTGGCCCAGATCAACACGGCCGCGACGTACGCGCTGGCGTTCTTCTTCCGGCCGCTGGGCGGGTACCTGCTCGGTCGGTGGGCGGACGTGCGGGGGCGCAAGCCGGCGATGATCGGCACGATTCTGCTGATGGCCGGCGGGTCGCTGCTGATCGCGGTGCTGCCGGGCTTCCAGCAGGCGGGCTGGCTGGCCCCGGTGCTGTTGCTGCTGGCCCGAATCGCCCAGGGGTTGTCGCTGGGCGGTGAAGTGTCGAACGCCTCGGCCTACCTGGGGGAGATCGCGCCGCCGGACCGCCGCGGCCGCTACTCGTCGTTCTTCTACATATCAACGGGTTCGGCGGTGCTGCTGGCGTCGCTCCTCGGCTATCTGTTGACGAACACGATGTCGGCCCAGGCGATGACCGAGTACGGCTGGCGGATCCCGTTCGCGGTCGGCGGCCTGCTGGGGTTGGTCGGCCTGGTGCTGCGCAGCACGCTGCACGAGACGGAGCCGTTCAAACAGAACAAAACCAAGGTGGAGAACCCGCTGCGCACGACGCTGCGGGACCATCCGAAGGCGGTGGGCTGGCTGGTCGGCACGACGGCGGTGTCGACGCTGGTCTACTACACGTACTTCAGCGCGCTGACGCCGTTCGCGGTGACGAGCAGAAACGCGGCGGCCCAGGACGTGTTCCTGGCGCTGTCCATCGGCACGGCGCTGTTTGTCGCGCTCCAGTACCCGCTCGGCGCACTGGCTGATCGGTTCGGCCGTAGACCGCAGATGCTCGTCTTCACGGCGGCGACGGCGCTGCTGAGCGTCCCGCTGTCGACGCTGATCGGCCCGGGCCTGGTCGGCTTGACGGTGGTGTTCTGCGTGGGGCTCGGCCTGTACACGGCGCAGACGTCGATCGCGCCGGCACTGATGAGCGAACTGTTCCCGACCGAGGTCCGGGCACTGGGCATCGGCGCCTGGTACAACGTCACGGTCGCGCTGCTGGGCGGCACAGCGCCGCTGGTGATCAACGCGCTGGCCAGGGCCGGGCTGTCCACGCTGTTCTTCTGGTACCTCACGGCGATCGCGGCGATCGGTTTCCTGGTGGTGCTCACCCTGCCCGAGACGAAAGGCAAGACCCTCACGTAGTTTTCACTCGGCCGTCGGGGTTTGAGATGCGCGCGGTAGCCGACCGTGACACGTCCGTGTCACAACTCCAACCGCGTCAGCCAGCGCAGATGTCGGACGGTGGGCCGTTTGGGGCATTGCCGGCAAAATCACCCGGACAGCCGCTGGGCCCCCGGGCGGCCCAACGGTTGCCGCCGTTTCGGCTACCGTGCGCAGCGCGCGGCGGCGATCATCGCGGCAACCAGGACCGGCGCTGTGCCGGTCGGGTCGCTAAACTCCGTCGGTTCAAGAGGATTTCGCGTGAAAGTCGCCTCTTCCCGCCCCCGGTACGCTGCCGGGCGGGTGGATCGTCGGCACGGGGAGGCTCACCATGGGAAGTGTTCCTGCATTTCCCCACGGTAGGCCGCTGACGCGGGCGGACCTGGAGGCGATGCCAGATGATGGGCACCGCTACGAACTCGTGGACGGGACGCTCGTCATGAGCCCGTCGCCCCGTCCACTGCACCAGCGCATCGTCGCGCGACTGCTGATCGCGCTGACGATGAACTGCCCGGAGCACCTGGAGGTGCTGCCGGCCCCCGTCGATGTCGTGCTGTCCGACAACACCGTGTTCATCCCGGACGTGGTGGTCGGCCGGCGCGAGGACTTCACCCCGACGCACCTGGCCGGCGTGCCGGAGCTGGTGGTGGAGGTGCTGTCGCCGAGCACCCGGCTGGTCGACCTGAAACTCAAGCGGGCCAAGTACCAGGAGGCCGGCTGCCCGAACTACTGGCTGGTGGATCCGGCGCTGCCGGAGCTGCGCTGCCTGGCCCTGCGGGACGGGGTGTACAGCCAGGTCCTGTCCGCGGTCGGCGACGAGATCGTCGAGGTGTGCGAGCCGTTCCCGACGCTGCTCAGTCCCGCTCAGCTGGTGGCGCCGTACGGTCGCTGACCGTCTCGGACTCCTCGGCGCGGCGCGGTTGTCTGGGTTGTCTGCGGTCGAACAGGCGGTGCAGGTAGATCGTCTTGCGCGCCGGTTTCTCGGCGTCTTGCGGTGCTGCCATCGCTCCATGATGCCCGCGGTGATCTTGGCTTCGCGCCAGATCGTGACGCTGCGCGACGACCGGCCCGCCGCCGTCGCCGAGCGGCCCGCCGCCGGTTCAGCCCGACTGATCATGCCGAACGGCCATATCTGCCCGAAAGAACCCGGTCCCGACTTGACGGGCCGGCGCCGCCTCTCGTAGACAGAGGTCGGCTCGCCAGCGGCTCCGCCCCGCCCGAGCGGTTACGACACCGCCTCAGGACGGAGTGCACGCGTGCGTCTCACCGGACGCCGGCTGACCGCCGGCTTTGCCGTCGCCCCACTGGTTGTCGCGGCCCTGGCCGCCCCCACGGCCCAAGCCCAAGCCGCCACACCGGATGTGCGGCCCGGCGTCTACGCCCTGCCCACCGGCGATCACGTGCGGATTCACGACGACCGGGCCGACTTCCTGCCCGCGCCCGGGCACAGCCCGGCGGCCATCACGACGTGGCTGGACGGCCGGCCGACAGTGGTGCCGATCGGCGCGATCGGACACCTCGATTCCCTGGACGCCTTCGAGGTCGGCGGCGGGAAGCCCGCTGCCGCGCAGCCGAACTACGCGATGGCCCCGCTGCACGTCACGGCGCTGGACCACGAGGGCGAGCCGGTCCAGGCGGCGGAGATCGTGGTGATCAACACCGACGATCCGGCCCGCGCCCAGTGGGACGGCCTGATGTTCGGCGGCGACTCGCGGATCTCCGTGCCGGCCGGGCACTACAGCGTGGCCGTCGCCGCGTTCGAGACGGACGCCAAGGACAACCCCACCGAGACGGAACTGCTGTCGGTGACCGATGTCGCCGTGCCGGCCGCCGGCGCCGGCGTCGCCCTCGACGGCCGCGCCGCCGCGCCGGTGTCGTTCGCAACTCCGTTGCCCAGCGTCGAAAGCGCCACGGTCGTCGGCTGGAGCCGGGGTGCGGGCGCCAAACTCGCCACCATGGACATCGGCGCGATGGCCGGCACCCGGTTCTACGTCGGCCAGGCGGCCAAGCCGAAGTACGGGGTGCTGCAATACTCCGTCGCCGGCCGGCGCGTCTCCCCCGCCGCCGCGATCGCCCCGTACAGCTACGCGCTGGTGGTGCCGAAGACGGATTCCATCGCGGCGAACCAGACTTACCCGGTCGCCGCCTCGAGCCTGGCCACCATCGACAACACCTTCGTCACCGACCAGCCCGGCCAGGACGCCTACACCTGGGACGACTTCGTGCTGCACAACGCGGGGGCCGGCAATCCGGCCCTGCCCACCGTGCCGTACATCCCCGTGCACGCACCGGGCTCCGACCGCCGCTACGTGTCGACCGGCGCTTCCTTCGACTACGAGGGCACTTTCGACCCCAACGGCAGCTACGTCGACAACCTGGTCAGCACGGTGCCGCTCCGACCCGGACAGCACGTGTCGCTGACCTGGCGCGGCGGCGTGATCGCGCCGGCTCCGGCCACAGTGGACGGTCCGTGCTTCCTCTGCCGGGACGGCGACACCCTGCACGGCATCGGCGTGATGGACACCGACGCCGCCGGTGACATCGGCCAGTGGAGCGACGGCCCGACCACGCTTTCCCAGGACGGCAAGCAGATCTACAGCGGCGGCACCGAGGGCTACGAGTTCGACCAGAAGCTGGCCGCCGGCAGGCACCGCTACGTCTACTCGATCGACGCCACGCACGACACCGACGTCAGCGCGCTGTCCACGCACAGCCAGATCATCTGGGGCTTCGACTCGACGACGTCGACCGGCCCGGTGCCGATCCTGTTCGCCGGCGCGGGTTTCAGCGAGGACAGCCACGACAACATCACCCTGGGCAAGGCAACCGTCTCCATGGCGTTCCACCACCAGGCCGGCGCGGCCGACCCCGACCTCACCGCGGCCACGGCCGATGTCTCTTACGACGACGGCAAAACCTGGCAGCCGACGGCCGTCAAACTGACCGACGGTCATCACGCGAGCGGCGCCTTCACCGTGCCCGCCGACACCAAGCCCGGCTACCTGGCGCTGCGGCTCCACGGCGTCGACAAGGCCGGAAGCACGGTGGACGAGACCGTGCACAACGCCGCGCTCGTCAAC